>OGPC01002144.1_pt1 | contig 10169 bp, 8 predicted proteins | sample 1552911 | NCBI WGS metagenome assembly OGPC01 (sample SAMEA2580248, study PRJEB22360) | human gut metagenome | biome: human gut; feature: human-associated habitat; material: faeces | place: Denmark | collected 2008/2010 | reverse complement strand
GCGTTGGCCTCGGCGGGCAGCGCGCTTACGATGCTGCAGCAGCCTGCTGGGCGGACGCCGAGGCTGCCGGCCGACTGCTCTCCGCCCCGGTCGGCACGCTGACCCCGGCGCTTGCGCGCCTGCAGGCGGGTGAGGGTGCGCTCAAGGCCCGGCTGGCCGCCCTGCAGAACACCTTGGCCGATGCCTACGCCGCCGCAGCCGTACCCGGCGCACCGGCGGTGCTGTGGGTGGACGGCGCAGACGGTGACGGGCTGCGCCGCGTGGCGATGAGCATCGCCGCCAAGACCGGCGCCCCCTGCTGCACACTGGCCCCCGGCGGGCAGGGCCTTGCCTACGCTTTGGCTGCCGCCCCGGGCGGTGATCTGCGCGAGACCTGCAAGGCGCTGAATACGGCATTTCAAGGCCGCGGCGGCGGCAAGCCCGCCTTCTGTCAGGGGAGTTTAGCGGAAGGCAGTTTTGAACAAGTCAAGGCATTTTTGTTGAAAGCCTTCCCCTGAGGGGCAACGCGGCCTCTATTACTCGTTAAAGGGTTCCTGCCGCAAAGCCGCCCCTCATCAGTCACCTTCGGTGACAGCTTTCCCCGGAGGGGGAAGCCTTTACTCTACTATCATATAAGGAGATACCTACCATGCGTATGCGTTTTAAACCCTATGCCCGGCCGGAGCTGCTGGCCTGCGATTTCCATGTTCACGAGCCGCTGGCCCACGGCGGCCACTGGCATGAGCTGTACGCCCGGCCCGACCAGCCGTGGCACCTTGAGCTGGGCTGCGGCAAGGGTGGCTTTCTCGCCCAGATTGCACCGGCCCACCCCGACATCAACTATCTGGGCATCGACATCACCGACAAGGTGCTGATCCTCGCCAAGCGCAAGGTCGAGGCCGCCTACGCTGAGCGCGGCCTGCCCGCCGACAATGTAAAGATCGCCAGTCTGGACATTGAGCGGCTGGGCAACGCCTTCACGCCGGAGGACCGCGTTTCACGCATCTACATCAATTTCTGCAACCCGTGGAGCAAGAATGCCGGCAGCAACAAGCACCGCCTGACCCACCCGCGCCAGCTTTTGCAGTATCGCCGCCTGATGGACGAGGGTGCCGAGATCTGGTTCAAGACCGATGACGATGATCTGTTCCGGGACAGTCTGGCCTACTTCCCCGCCGCCGGGTTTGAGATCACATGGAAGACCTTTGACCTGCACAAGGATGAGCCGGACTGGAACCTGCGCACCGAGCATGAGGGCATGTTCAGCGAGCAGGGCATCCCCATCAAGGCGCTGATTGCCCGCAAGGGCCCCGACAGCAGCGTGACCTGGGTCGAGCCCAAGGCGCTGGCCAAGCAGCAGGAGGCAGAAGATGAATCTGACTGAGCTCGCCGTCAAGACGGTGTACTGGTTCTTCCTGTACGGGTTCATCGGCTGGGGCGTTGAGGTCGTCTACGCCGCCGTCAAGACCCATGCACTCGTCAACCGCGGCTTTCTCTGCGGGCCAATCTGCCCGATCTACGGCTTCGGCATGGTGGGGCTGGTCTACAGTGTCAACCTGATCCCGCTGCCGGACAGCGGCAGCCTGAGCGCCGTGGCCGTCTTTTTCATCGGCATGGCGCTGACCACCACCATTGAGCTGGTCGGCGGCTGGGCGCTGTTCAAGATCTACCACATCCGCTGGTGGGATTACTCCAACATGAAATTCAATCTGGGCGGCTATATCTGCCCGCAGTTCTCCCTGCTGTGGGGGCTGGGCAGTGTGCTGATGATCAAGGTCTTTCATCCCCTGCTGGCCCGCGGCTCCAATCCGATGCCGTTCAAGGTCATGCTGATCCTTGACATTGTGCTGTTTCTTATCTTTGCGGTGGATGTCGGGGTCTCGACCGCCGCCGCCATCGGCCTGAACAAGTACCTGCGCGAAATTGACGAGCTGCGCGCCCGTCTGCGCGTGACCAGCGACAAGCTGACCACCGTGCTGGGCACCGGTGCCATGACCGCCGATGCCGTGCTGGATGAGCAGAAGCTGCAGCTGGCGCTGGCAAAGCTGGAGGGCCGCGAGAACGCTGCCGAGCTGCGCGCCGAGGTCACGGCCCGTGTCAGCGACCTGCGCGACAAGCTGGCCGCTGCCGAGCATGACCACATCGGTGCGCGCCGCCTGCTGCGCGCTTTCCCCGGCATGAAGAGCCTGAAATACGGCGAGACGCTGGCCACCACCCGCGCCGCCATGGTGCGCCTGCGCGAGCTGGCCGCCAATGCCAAGGAGAAAATCAAAAAGGCGTAAGCTTTTCAACAAAGTTGCCCCGGACCGTTAAAAGTCCGGGGCTTGTTTTATGCGTGAATGCCTTCCCCCGTGGGGGAAGGTGGCCGAGGCCCCGACCGAGGCCGGATGAGGGGCAGCGCGGCCTCTATTACCCGTTAAAGGGTTACTACCGCAAAGCCGCCCCCTCATCAGTCACCTTCGGTGACAGCTTCCCCCACAGGGGAAGCCTTTTGGCTTTTACGCCTTCTTCTTATCAAACGCAATTTGCAGCACCAGCCACGCCGCCACAAGGCTGACCAGTGAGATCAACCCCAGCATCTGCCAGGAGTGGGTCAGGTTCTCGACCGTAGCGTCATACATGGGGCCGTCCAGCCCGGCCTGCAGCCACGCCATACGGCTGTTCAGATCGGTGGAGGCGCCCAGTGCGCCCATACCCCAGCGGCAGACAATGACGGTGGAGATCGTTGCCGCTGCGCCGGTCAAGGTGAACATGACATTGCTGAATACGACCTGACCGATCATCAGCACCAGCACCGCCAGAATCGCGCTTTCGCCATTGCTGAAAAGCGCCGAGATCAGCAGTCCCACGCAGCTTGAGGAGAACATCGTCAGCAGCAGCGTGACAAAGATCTCGATGTCGGTCTCCAGCAGCAGATGGTTCTGCGGCACATGGACGATGGCCACAAAGCCCATCGCCAGAATGACCGACTGCAGAATCTCGATCAGAAAAAGAACCACTGCCTTGCTCAGCACGACCGCCGGCAGGCTGACCCCGACCGAGGCCTCGCGCAGGATGATCTCGCGCTCCTTACAGATCTCACGGTAGGAGTTGAGCGTGCCCATAAAGGTTGCCATCGCCGCCAGAATAAAAAGCGCCGTGCGGCTGCCGATGTTGACAAGGTTGGAGGTAAAGCAGTTGGGGTCGGCTGTCAGCTTGATGACCAGCACCATAAACGGCGATTGCAGCGCCAGACTGGCGAGCAGCAGCTTGTCGTTCCAGATCAGCTGCAGGTTGCGCTGCACCAGCACGCCAAGCTGGCGCAGGAATTTCAAGATTTTTACTGGCTGCATCGCTTGTCCGCCTCCTGCGCCGCCTCCGGGCAGGCCGCCAGCAGGCGGTTAAACTCGGGGGTCGTAAAGTATTTTCTGCGGTAAAGCTCGACCTGCTCGGCGTCCCGCAGCTTTTCAAAAATATCGCTGGTCATCTCCACATCAAAGTAATCGTTCAGCTGCTCGGGCGCGCCGTAGTAGCACAGCACACCGCCCACGCCCAGAAAGGCGATCTTATCGCAGAGGTTGATGTTGGACATGTTGTGGGTGACCATCAGCACCGTGCAGTTCTGGTGGCTCAGGCGGCGGCAAAGCTCCATCATGCTGCGGTCCAAATCGGGGGAAAGCCCGCTTGTCGGCTCGTCCAGAATCAGCAGCCGCGGGTTGGCCAGCAGCTCCATCGCAATGGAAACGCGCTTCTTCTGCCCGCCGGACAGCTTGGATATGTAGGTTTTTTCCCGTCCCTGCAGGTCCACCGCCTCGATGGCGTGGGCCACGGCGGCGGCGATCTCGGCCCGGGTAGCATCGTGGGCAATGCGCAGCTTGGCCGTGTAGGTCAGGCTTTGCTCCACGGTCAGGCTGTCGTGCATGATGTCCTTCTGCGGCACATAGCCCAGTGCCGCCTCAAAGGCGTTGCGGTTGGAGCCTGTGTCCAGCCCGTCAAACCGGACGCTGCCCGCCGTGCAGGGGGCTGTGCCGGTGATGCAGGTCAAAAGGCTCGACTTGCCGGTGCCGGAGCCGCCGACCAGCACCACAAAGCTGTTCGGCTCAACCTGAAAGCTTGTGCCGTCCACAATGTTCAGCGGCTTGCCGGTGTTGGCGTTTTTTACCGTTTTGTATGCATTTACAAGCTGGATACTGATGCCGCTCTGGTGGGCGTGGTAATGCAGCATCCCGCCTGTAAAGGCAAAAACCTGCGCAGGCACATTGATGACTGCCCCATTGCGCAGCACGGCGCGGCTGACCCGCACCCCATCCAGATAGGTGCCGTTGGTGGAGCCGAGGTCGTGCAGCTCATAGTGGCCGTCCTTGTACAAGACCTCGCAGTGATGGCGGGAGACGCGGTCGCTGACCAGCTTGATGTCGCAGTCGTCCCCACGGCCGATCAGCACCCGCTTTTTGCGGCGTATATCCACCTCGCGCAGGACGGCCTCGGTGGTCTGTTCTTTTATCGGGGCCGCGCCGTCACCCTGCACATTGGTGATCTCCTCCACGCGGAAGGTGATCTCCTGCGTGTCGGAGTTGCCGTCGGTGTTCAGCCCGATGACATCCCCCGCCTGCAGCACGCTGGTCTCCCCCGGCTCAAGATAGCGGTTGTTGTACCATGTGCGGTAGTCGCTGGCGCCGTCCGTCACGACCCAGCCATCCTTTTCATAGGAGACGGTAAACTGGTGGTCGCCGACACTGTTGCGGCGCAGCACATACTCACACTGCGCACTGCGGCCGAACCGGTAGGCGCCGGCGGGCAGCGTAATGCGCTGTTTGTTGCGCAGCTCGGTGATCAAAATGACGATCTCACTTGTCATGGCGTTGCCCCCTTACCAGTGGAATGCGCCGCCGCAGAGCGGCACAAAGGTAAGCGCCGCACCGCCGAGGCGGAGCGTTTCGCCGCCGGTCAGCAAGGACCGCCTCCTCCCCGAGGTAGCAAAGTTCCTGCGAGGAGCCGGGCAGCAGCACAAAGCTGTTTTTCTCGGCATCGTAGACAACCACGGCCTGCCGGGCACTCAGAGGGGCATCAGCACTCAGGGTGATCGGCGCACCGGCGTCATCCAGCCCGAGAAAGCTGCGGCCGATGCCAAGGCGCAGGTCGCGGCCCCGTGCGGGCCCGTCCAGCACCACAAGCCAGCCTGTCACCGGCCCCGCCGGGGTGGCCGCCTGCGCAGCGGCAGCCGGGGGCTCTGCCTCGCCCTCATGGACGATGGCGTGATCCTTCAGCAGATCCGTGTTGCAGTAGGGGCACTCAGGGTATTTGTCGCTGTCATAAAAGTGGCCGTTTGCACATTTGGATAGCTTCATACTAAATAACTCCTTTGGGGCGGTGCGCAGCTGCACGGAAGATCGCAGGGGTCGATGCGGGCAGCCGCCCCTACAAAACCAGCCGCAGCGTTGTCTTTCCGATGCGCAGCGTATCGTTATTCTGCAGCCGATGCTCGCCGTCTATGCGCTCACCGTTGACATAGACCCGGGCACGGTCCGTCAGGGGCTGCACCAGCAGTGAATCCCCCTGCACCGAGAGGGCGCAGTGCTGCGGGCAAAGCTTGCGGTCCGGCAGACAAAAATCGCATTGGGCGGCATCGTTACCAATGATGAGGCTGCTCTCGACCATGCCGGCCCAGCGGCTCTCGGCAATGGAGGAGCGCTGGCTCCAGAACAGCGTGACCCAGCGGCGCGGCAGGGCATCCGGTGCCCCGGCCCCGGCCAGCAGATGCTCGGCCTCCGCCTCCTGCTCGGCAGCACGGTCGCGGCGGCGCACCGCCCACCAACTGCCGCAGAGCGTCAGCAGCAGCAGCGCACCAAGCACAAGCGGCACCCGGAACCGCGCAAAATAGAACTCCCTGTCCCGCGGCCAGACGACCACCCGGAAGGCGGTCGTATTGCGGCTGCTGCTGACATTGGCGGCGCTCATCCGGCTGGATACCCGGTTCAGCGCGACGGTATATTCGCCCTTATACAGCGGGTCGATCTGCAGCACCGCCGTGCGGCCGTCCTCCCCTATTTTGACCGAATGGACGCCGACACGCCAGTTCCATATGTCCTTGGAGCGTATCTCATACAGCTGGGTCTTGTCGGCATTCTCGTTGATCGGCTGGTTGAAGGTCAGCCGCAGCTGGTCGCGGCGCAGCGTTTCCACCCCGGTGACCTGAGGCTTGGCCAGCTTGTGGCCCATGTAGACCGTCTGAGAGCTGCGGATAGCGCTGCCCAGCTGCGGCATGGCGAGCGTCAATGTTTCAAGCCGCTCACCGTACAGGCTTTCGGGGACCTCGGTGCGTATCTCAAGCGCCGTGGCAAAATAGGCATGCTTTGCCTTCAGCTCATCCCCCAGCCCGGCCGCCTCGCAGAGAATCAGCCTGCCGCCGGACGCCTGCTGCAGCGTCTCAAAAAGCTGCGGCTTTTCGGTCATTAAATAGACATAGGCGGCCATGCCGATCTGGTCCCCGAAATCGCTGGCCAGCGTGCCGACCAGCGCCATATTCGTCAGCACCTGCCCGGCATCGGTCACGATCATCGCAGCCTTGCGCGGGGCCAGCGCCTGAAAATCACTTTGTATGTCGGTGTAGACCGCCGAAACCAGTTGGGCGGTATCCATGCGGCCCTCGGCCTGCTGCACGGCACCCAGCGCCTTGTACATCAGCGCTTTGTCGGAGGTCGCTGGCAGCACACACTCGGCCGCACCGGCCGTTGTGTAGAGCATAAGCTGGTCGTCCGCGTCCATTGCGTTTATCAGCTTGCGCACGCCGCCCAGCATCGTGTAAAAGTCCGCAGCGGGCAGGTCGGCGCTGTTGTCCAGCGCAAGGATATAGCAGATCGGGTCGCTGGCCACTGCGACAGAGCGCACCTCCAGCCTGCGGTCCCCCAGTGTCAGCTCAGGGCCGGCCGCCTGCACCTTGATCGAGGAATAGGGGTTGCCGTCCCCGTCCAGCGCATAGAAATAGACATCCAGCTCCGGCACATTGACATAGACCTGCTCCATCCGGAAGGTCCCGGCGCCGGTCATGCCGACGGTGGTGTCCGCCGCCGCGCCGAACGCGCAGAGCAATACCAGCATCAGTGCCAGCGCTGCGCAGATGCCGAGCTTATGCGGTCTCATGGTTGCCTCCTGCTCCTCTTGCGGCCACGCCGCAGCTCCCGGCGGGCATCGTGCGGCAAGGTCTTATACACCGATCTTTCTGTTCAGCGCGCGCAGGGCCATCACAGCCTTGCGGCGGCGCTTGGGCTGCGGCTTGCCCGGTGCCGCAGCGGGCGCGGGCAGCGCATCGTCCGGCTCATCCTCATCCGCCAGCGTAAAGCTGGGCATTACCGGCTTGTGGGGCACCGGCTGGGGCGGGGTTTCCTCGTCCAGAATCGGCTCCCCTTGCTGGCGCAGGATCGGGTAGGAGAAGATCGCACCGGGGATCTCGACCTCCTCATGCGGGTCGCCGGGCTGTTCCTTGGGGTCGGTGTCAAAATAATCCGGTGACGGCGTGATGACAGTGTTCGTCCTCGGCTCGGCATCGTCAATGCCGGGGGCTACCACACGGTTCGTATCCGGGTCTGCGGGCGCGGGCTGCGGCTCCGGCTCCGGCTCACTGCCGCGCAGCGCCGAGGCTGCCGCATCGACCTTGTTGGCCGAAAGATCGAGCTTCGGCTCGGCATCGGCCTCGGCCAGATCCTCCGTATGGGGGACGAGCGGCGCGCTCTGGCTGGCGTAGTCCTGCGTTTTTTGCAGCTCCTCGATCATTTTTGCAAGGTAGTCCATCATCTCGCCGCGGGTCTTTTCCATCTCGGTGATGCGGCTCTTGAGGTCCTGCAGCCGCAGCCGGTGGGCGTTCTGAATCTCCCGTGTTTCATCGGTGGCGGATTGGACCATCTTGCGCGCCTGCGCAATGGCCTGCTCGCGCGCCAGCTGGTCGATGGCTTCGGCCTTGAGGTTCGTATCCTTGAGGATCTTGTCGGCATCATCGCGGGCCTGCTGGCGGATGCGCGCGGCATCGCCCTCGGCCTCGGCAATGACCTTATCGCGGTCGGCAATGACCTGCTGGCGGGCCTGGTCATGGGCGCGGCCCTTGACCCGCAGCGCAGAGTTTGCCTCCTCACACTGCTCGGTCAGTTCCTTGTTTTCCCGCACAAGGTCGCTGTTTTTCAGGCGCAGCACATCCAGCTGGTTTGTCAGCGAGTGGTTGCGCTCCTTCGCGGTGGAATACTGCGTTTCCAGATTGGTGCGGTAGCTCTGCAGCTTGTCCACCTGCCCGGCCAGCGTTGCATTCTGGGCCGAAAGGTTCTGGTTCTGCATCACAAGGGTCTGGGCATGACGGCGCAGGGCGTCATTCTCCTGCCGGACGGTGCGTAGCTCGGCGGCCGCCGCTGCAAGGTGCTGCTCATAATCGGCACAAAGCTCCCGCATTGCCTGACGCACATCGTCCGGCTCATACCCGCCGAAGCGCGCCTTGCGCATACCGCTCTGCTCTATGTAGTTGTCGATGTCAATTTTGGGCATTGGTGATTTCTCCCAAGTAAAAATTTACATATACTCGATTTTATTATATGCCATAGGGCGGCGTAAAGCAAGAGAAAAGCGCAAAAAAGGCTTCCTCCCTTGGGGGGGGGAGCCTTTCAAACACAAAAACCGCCCGCTCCATTGCGGAGCGGGCGGCGAAAAGCCTAATGGTTCAGTTCAAATCAAGCGTTAGCCTGAGAAGCAGCAACAGCACAGGCGACAGTCATGCCGACCATCGGGTTGTTGCCGGCGCCGATCAGACCCATCATCTCAACGTGAGCCGGGACAGAGGAGGAGCCAGCGAACTGGGCATCACCGTGCATACGGCCCATGGAGTCGGTCAGACCATAGGAAGCGGGACCTGCAGCGACGTTGTCGGGGTGCAGGGTACGGCCCGTGCCGCCGCCGGAAGCGACGGAGAAGTACTTCTTGCCGTTCTCGATGGCCCACTTCTTGTAGGTGCCGGCAACCAGATGCTGGAAGCGGGTGGGGTTGGTGGAGTTACCGGTGATGGAAACCTCAACACCCTCGGCCTTCATGATGGCAACACCCTCCAGAACGTCGTTGGCGCCGTAGCACTTGACAGCAGCGCGCTCGCCGTCGGAGTAAGGAATGGTCTCGACGACCTTCAGCTCGCCGGTGGCGAAGTCGTAGTCGGTCTTGACGTAGGTGAAGCCGTTGATACGGCTGATGATCTGGGCAGCGTCCTTGCCGAGGCCGTTCAGGATGACACGCAGGGGCTCCTTGCGGACCTTGTTGGCGGTACGGGCAATGCCGATAGCGCCCTCAGCGGCGGCGAAGGACTCGTGGCCGGCGAGGAAGGCGAAGCAATGGGTGTCCTCATGCAGCAGCATAGCGCCGAGGTTGCCATGGCCCAGACCGACCTTGCGCTGCTCAGCGACAGAACCGGGGATGGTGAAGGCCTCGAGGCCCTCGCCGATGGCGGCGGCGCAGTCAGCAGCGCTCTTCAGGCCGCGCTTGACGGCGATGGCGGTGCCGAGGGTGTATGCCCAGACAGCGTTGTCGAAGCAGATGGGCTGGATGCCGCGGATGATCTTATCGCAGTCGATGCCCTTGGCCAGCAGCATCTCGTTGCAGGCGTCGAGGCTCTCGAGACCGTTGGCCTTGAGGCAAGCCTCGATCTTGGGCATACGGCGATTCTGGGATTCAAAAGTTGCCATAATCTATGTTCCTCCCTCTCTTATTCTTCACGCGGGTCGATGTACTTGACAGCGCCCTGCTCGGCAGAGAAGCGGCCGTAGGTGCCGATGTTCTTCTCGTAGGCTTCCTTCGGGTCCTTGCCGTGACGGATGTCCTCCATCATCTTGCCCAGACGGACGAACTGATAGCCGATGACCTGATTGTCCTTGTCCAGAGCGGTCTTGAGGATGTAGCCCTCAGTCAGCTCCAGATAACGAACGCCCTTGGCCTTGGTGGAGAAAATGGTACCGGTCATGGAGCGCAGGCCCTTGCCCAAGTCATCCAGACCAGCGCCGACAGGCAGGCCGTTCTCAGAGAAAGCAGTCTGGCTGCGGCCGTAGACGATCTGCAGGAACAGCTCACGCATGGCGACGTTGATGGCATCGCAGACGAGGTCGGTGTTCAGAGCCTCCAGAATGGTCTTGCCGGGCAGGATCTCACCAGCCATAGCGGCGGAGTGGGTCATGCCGGAGCAGCCGATGGTC
>OGPC01002126.1_pt1 | contig 10284 bp, 7 predicted proteins | sample 1552911 | NCBI WGS metagenome assembly OGPC01 (sample SAMEA2580248, study PRJEB22360) | human gut metagenome | biome: human gut; feature: human-associated habitat; material: faeces | place: Denmark | collected 2008/2010 | reverse complement strand
TGCCTGCATACTGGATTTTGGGCGAAAGGCAGGCACCATGGGCCGCATCCTGTAAAAAAACGAGCGGCTCTAGAGGCGTTGGGACTCAGAATCGGGGCTTTCAGCGCAGTTTTGCACCCCCGCCCCCGCGCCCGCGGACCCCGGGATGCTGAATATTCCGGAATTTGCACGGCGCCCCCTGGGGTACCTGTGGGCAAAAAGCAACCGCTCCGTCAAAGTATGCATTTGACGGAGCGGTTTATGCAAAAATGCTGCTGCGGGCGCGTCGGCAACTCGCTAGAACTTGAATCCAAGGACAGGTTACTCGGCGCTCTTGAGGGCGCCGACCATGTCGATCTTGTTGAGCGTTCGGTTGGTGACGAGGTTGACGATAAACGTAAAGACAAAGGAAAGCACTACGGCGAGCACATAACTCAGCGGTTCGACCTCAACGTCAAAGTAGAGCGACGGCATCTGCAGAATGTACGTAAAGCTCTCGGCCAGCAGGCTACCCAGCGGAACGCCCAGCGCGGCACCAATCGCCGTCAAAATCAGCGTCTCCTTGTTGACGTAGTGGTGCACCTCGCCGCGACGGAAGCCCAGCACCTTGATGGTTGCCAGTTCGCGCTCGCGCTCCGAAATGTTGGTGTTGGACAGCGTAAACACCACCACAAACGATAGGCACGCCGCCATAAAGGTTACGAGCGCCACGACCGAATTGATAATCGTAAAGTTCGCATCAGCGTTCTCCTGATGCTCGGCCGTACTCGAAATCGTAAGCCAGCCGTCACTCTTAAGCTTCTTGCTAAACGCAATCTGGTCGGCCGACGAGCCCTTCAGCAACGCAAGGACACCGTTAAGGCGCGCGCTTCGACCGAACGCGCGCTCATAGGTGCCCTGCGTCATAAAGAGTGTGTTGCCCAGATAGTTGAGCGAAATGTCGCTGACTTTGACCTTAGCAACATTGAGCGACGAATCCTGGACGCGCGCCGCATCACCCGGCTGAATCCCCAGCGCCAGCTGTGAACTCTTGCTCAGATACACATCTCCGTCACGCAAAGACAGCGACTCTTTGGACTCGTCCTCAAGGCGCACGTAATCGTCCAGATCGTTCACGCAGTCATCGGGCACCACGATTAACAGCACTGTCTCGCTTTTGCCGCCAAATGTAAAGGTGACGTTGTCGGTCATAATCGGCAGCGTCGAATTCACGGTCACACCGGAATCCTTGACCGCGCTTCGCTCCTCTAGTGCCGCGCACGTCTGCGTAAAGTCGTCGGGATTGGCGACCGCCAGCAAGTCGTAGCGCGTGATATGCCCGTACTGTTTGGGCGAAAGCGCTATCGACGTATCGCGGATGCCCAGAGCGCAGATCACGAGCGCGGTGCAGCCGGCAATACCAAAGATGGTCATAAGGGCACGCTTTTTGTAGCGGAACAGGTTACGCGCCGCCACCTTGTTCAAAAAGCCCATACGGTGCCAGATAAAGCCGATGCGCTCAAGCAAAATGCGCGAGCCGGCACGCGGAGCCTTGGGACGCATGAGCGAGGCTGGGGCCTCGGCCATCTCGTGGCGGCAGGCGATAATCGTGGCGCCCACCACGCCCACGGCAAACAGCGCCACCGAGACGATTGAGGACACGATATCGTACGAAAGCAGCATCTGGGGCAGCGAGTACATGTCGTCGAATACCGTGAACAGGAACAGTGGTAGGCCCACAAATCCGACAATGTTGCCAAGCACGCCGCCGATCAGACAAGCCCACAGTGAATAGTCCACGTATTTGGACAGGATACGCCTGCGTGAATAGCCGAGCGCCTTGTACAGGCCGATGAGCGTGCGCTCCTCTTCGACCATGCGGGTGGCGGTGGTGAGACTGATGAGCACGGCGACGATAAAGAAGATAAACGGGAATACGGTGGCGATGGCCTCGATTGAGGAACTGTCGCTCTCCACGCTCGAGTAGCTTGCGATGCTATCGCGGTCCTGGATGTACCAAGTGCATTCGCCCAGATCGGAAAGCTCGGCACGGGCATCGGCAAATTGCTGGTCGGCGGCGGCGCGGCGCTGGTTCAAATCGGTCTGTGCCTGAACGCGTTCCTCGCTGCCCTCGGCCATGCGGTTGATGTTGTCCTGCTCAATCCCAAAGAGCATATTCGCCTGACGCTCAGCCGCGTCCAAGCTCGCCGGCGTATCGGCCGTCAGCTCCTGAGCACGCGCTTTCTCGCGCTCGTCGCGAATCTTCTCGATATTGCCCTTGACCTCGTCAATCCTTGCCGTATAGGCATCGGAATAGGAGTTGAGGTCCTTGGCCCCCTCGACGACCACGTGGATCGCGGAATAGGACGACGACGTCGCGGCATCCTCGCTCACATAGAACTTATAGTCCGCAGCCGAAGCAGCGCGAAAGTCGTTGACGGTCGAGTCGGAGCTCACATCGGTGGGATCGAGGACCTCGGCCGTAATGGTGTAATCGCCCGCGGCAAACTGGTCCTTAGCGCTTTGGTTCGACGAGTTCGCATCATTGGCGGCAAAACTCACGGTATCGCCTAGCTTTTTGCCCGAAGCCTTCAGGAACTTCGATGTCACCGCAACCTCACCGGCACTCTCGGGCAAATCGCCGCTCACCAGCATCGGCTGATCGATATTCTCCTTGGAAAGGCTCTGCACGACCACGCGCTCGCGCGTTGTACCCACGGCGGTGTAGGCGGTCTCGGTGTAGATGCCCTCGGCCGTCTCGACACCGTCGACCTCTTGGATAGCCGCAAGATCGTCGCGCGTAAGGCCATAGGTCGACTGCACGTTAATGTCATAGACACTCTGCTGGTCAAAGTAGGCGTCAACCGAATCGCGCAGATCCGCGCAGCCCGCCTTAAGGCCGCACATCACGCTCACGCCAAGCGCGGTGATGACCACGATGGACAAGAAGCGCTTAAGACTGCCTCGGATTGTGCGGTAGATGCCACGGCGAAACACCGTCGGGACCATATCGTTTGAGCTTTGAGCGGTACGGTAGGTCGCGAACTCCCGGTCGCGACCCGCATGTTCCATATCGTGGTTTTGGTTGTTTTGGCGATCTTGGTCCATGGGCGCTACCACTCGATCGTCTCGATCGACACGGGATTTTGCTGGACCGTCTCGCTCTCCACGCGACCACTCTTAAAGCGAATCAGGCGATCGGCCATGGGCGCGAGTGCGGAGTTGTGCGTGATGATGATGACCGTGATGCCCTGCTTGCGACAGGTGTCCTGTAGCAGCTGCAAGATCTGCTTGCCGGTCTTGTAGTCAAGCGCGCCCGTGGGCTCGTCGCACAAAAGCAGCTTGGGGTTCTTGGCCAGTGCACGGGCAATGGACACGCGCTGCTGTTCGCCGCCCGAAAGCTGCGCGGGGAAGTTGGCGAGGCGCTCACCCAGGCCAACCTGGCAAAGCGTTTGCTCGGCATCGAGCGAATCGGGGCAAATCTGAGCTGCGAGCTCAACATTTTCGAGCGCCGTCAGGTTGGGAACCAGATTGTAGAACTGGAAGACAAAGCCGACGTCGGCGCGGCGGTATTCCACGAGTTGCGCCTCATTGGCGGAGCTCACGTCGCGCCCGTCCACCGTCACAGTGCCGGAGGTTACCGTATCCATGCCGCCCAGAATGTTGAGGGCCGTGGTCTTGCCGGCGCCCGAAGCGCCCAGAATGATGGCGAGCTCACCGCGCTCGACCGTAAAGCTCGCGCCGTCGAGCGCGTGAATGCGGGCGTCGCCCTCGCCGTATGCCTTGATGACGTCTTTGAATTCGATATAGGCCATCGATTAATTCCCATCTGGTCGGATAACTCTTTAGTATTACCCATTTCGCACCGACCAAAAAGGGACAGGTTTATTTTGGCAGGTTTTATATGGGGAAACGGCAGCTATAGATAGGGCGCCGGGGAGGCCGATAAATCATCGACGGGGTCAGGCCGACCGCCAAACACAACGCACGCATCTCAATCTGTCAGCCAAATCATTCGAACAGCTGTTCGTTTCTATGATATGATTCAGCTATCTAAGCAGGCCAATATGCAGAAAGGCGGCCAACATGGCGTTCGACTTTAAGAAGGAATGCAAGGAGCTCTACAAACCTGCAAGCAAGCCGAGTATCGTAACTGTCCCGCCTATGAGTTACGTTGCCGTTCGCGGAAAGGGCGACCCAAATACCAAAGGTGGCGAGTATCAAAACGCCCTGCCGCTGCTTTACGGCATCGCCTATACCGTCAAGATGTCGAAGAAAGGCTCAAGGAGTATCGAGGGCTATTTCGACTTTGTGGTACCGCCGCTCGAGGGTTTCTGGTGGCAAGACTCCCCGAGCGGCGACATCGATTATGTACGCAAGGACGATTTCAACTTTATCTCGTGCATCCGCCTACCCGATTTCGTCACCCGAGATGACTTTGACTGGGCGGTCGCGGAAGCCACGACCAAAAAGAAACTGGACTTTTCCGCCGTCGAACTGCTTAAAGTTGACGAGGGTCTCTGCGTTCAATGCATGCACACCGGACCCTACGACAACGAACCGGCAACCGTAGACGCTATGCATGAATACACGACCGAGCAGGGCTATGTCCCCGACTTCTCAGATACCCGTTTACATCACGAAATCTATCTCTCCGATCCACGCAAATGTGCACCGGAGAAACTTAAGACTGTGGTCCGTCATCCTATCAAGCGCGCTGAATAGCGTGGGGCGCCGTCCCGCGCATCAGGTTTTAGTCCAGGCAATCAGCCGCTCCAAGGTCATCTGGCAGCTTCCTTGACGCAGGTCATCGTATCTTATAATTTTATGTCTCTAAAGCTGGAAAGCCTCTCAACGATGCGCAACTCCAGCTCTTTTTATATCAAGAGGCTTAAATGAAATACCAGAAGTCGTGGATATCCATCAACGAACAGATAGCACTATTGACAGAAAACAAGGGTCTTAAGTGCTCTGATCAAAGCGAACTCGAGCGAGCTTTGGTCGAAGTCGGCTACTTCAGGCAAAGTACTCGAGCGTTACTCCTCGTACGCACCCTCGAGCCGAAGTAGCCACTCCTTGCGATCGAGCCCGCCGGCATATCCGTTGAGCGAACCATCGGCCGCCACCACGCGATGGCACGGCACGATAATCGAAACAGGGTTGCGAGCGACCGCAGCCCCCACCGCACGGGGGGACACAACGGGCGCCTCGTTTCCCGGTACACGATGGCGGGCGGCGACACGAGCCGCAATTTCGCCATAAGTGGCGACCTCGCCACGCGGGATAGAAAGCAGCTCAAACCAAACTTCACGCTGAAACGCCGTGCCAATCAAATGCAACGGCGGCGTAAACCGAGGTTCCTGCCCTGCAAAATAAGCATTCAGCCAAGCCCACGAACGCTCAAGCACCGAAGACGCCGCACCATTTGCAGGACTCACCGACGACATGCCGCCAGCACCAGAAACTGCATCGGCGCCTTCAACATGTTCGGGATCTTCTTTGAGAAGCGTGGAGCCAAAATGCTCCTGCCCCTCAAACCAAAGCCCCGTCAGACCGCGGCCATCAGCGGCAAGCAAGATTTCGCCCAAAGGCGAAGCAAACGTCGTCGTGACCACCGGCGGCTCCTTTCAAAACTCCGCACCATAATACCGCGAATTGTGCAGACAACCCCAATCGACCCCAAAGTCACCCAAGGCAGCAGGCGCAAAGCGCCGAGGCCGCTGGGACCAGAGCCCGCAACAGCCGCGCGCCCCCACATCAGCCCAGCGGCCTCAACCAATAACGGCCCCATCGTAGGCCGCCTGCAGCAGCGTCACCGCAGGCGGGGGCCGGGCTTAGTTTTCAGAACACTCCGCAGACCAGTGTGGCGCCTTGTCCGCGGCTCCGAAGGAGCAGGACAAGGCGCCACACATGGTCGAGGACGTTCTGAAAACTAAGCCCGGCCCCCGCCGGACAGGTCAACCTACTTGCAGAGCAGCTTGGCGATCTGGACGGCGTTGGTTGCCGCGCCCTTACGGATTTGGTCGCCGCAGCACCAGAAGGTGATGCCGCGCGCAGCCTCGGGGTTCGAGATGTCGCGACGCACGCGACCGACCCAGATCAGGTCCTGGTCGGACGTGTCCATCGGCATGGGGAAGCGGTCGTGTGCATCCTCGGCGCTCATGTCGTCAACCAGCTTCACGCCCGGAGCGGCAGCCAGCGCAGCACGGGCCTCTTCCACCGTAATGTCGCGCTCAAACTCGAGCGTGATGCTCTCGGAGTGCGAACGCAGCACGGGCACGCGCACGCAGGTGCAGTTCACGCGCAGCTCGGGCAGATGCATAATCTTGCGGCCCTCGTTTTGTAGCTTCATCTCCTCGGAGGTAAAGCCCTCCTCCTTGACGCCGCCAATCTGCGGAATCAGGTTACTCGCCAGCTGGGCGGCAAACGCGCGCGGCTCGGGAATCTCCTCGCCGCTGCCCAGGGCGGCCAGCTGAGCCTCGAGCTCGGCCATACCGGGGGCACCGGCGCCCGAAGCTGCCTGATACGTGGACACGATCATGCGCTTCACGCCGGCGAGCTGATGCAACGGCCACGTGGGAACCAGGCCGATGATGGTCGCGCAGTTGGGATTGGCGATAAGGCCGTGATGCCACTTGATATCGTCGGCATTGATCTCGGGCACGACCAGCGGTACCTCGGGATCCATACGGAAGGCATGGCTGTTGTCGACCACGACGGCACCGCGCTTGACGGCCTCGGGCAGCAGCTCCTTGGCGATATCGTCGCCGGCAGCGCCGAGCACGATGTCGCAGCCCTCAAAGGCCTCGGGGCAAGCTTCCTCAATCACGATCTGCTCGCCGCGGAACTCAACGGTCTTGCCCGCGGAGCGTGCGCTTGCCAACAGCTTGAGCTTGCCGACCGGGAACTCCTGCTCGTTGAGGCACTCGAGCATCTGGGTGCCCACGGCTCCCGTCGCGCCCAAAATAGCAACCGTGTACTGTTTCATGCTTCCCCCTTTAAAGGTTGTGGCTTTTGCCCGCACGCCGAGCAGGCCGATTATTGTTGCCAGTTTATACAAGAACAGGGCGGGCACGAAACCCGCCCCGTCGAAACGAAACCGAAACGAAACGCCCCGCCGTAGTTTTTTGAGACATGACCCAAAAATCTACCGAGCAGTCGCTACTTTTTGAGCGCGGCCAGAGCGGGATCGACCGGCGCGGGAGCCTCCAGGTCGGAGACCTTCACAATGCCGTTCTCATCGGAGAAGGCACGGTAAATGGTCCGAATCGCTAGGTCGAAGTCCTTCTCCTCGACACCGATAATGATGTTGATCTCGTCACAGCTCTGCGAAATCATACGCACGCTCACGCCGGCCTGGCCGAGCATGCCAAACAGATGGCCCGAGATACCCGCACGACCGCGCAGGTTGCGGCCGACGGTCGCGATGAGCGCCAAGCCCTCGACAACCTCGATCTCGAGCGGTTCGACCTCCTGCTGGATGTCGCCCACGAGTGAGTACAGCGAATCGTGCACATCCTGCTCCTGCACCACGGCGCCAAAGCGGTCGACGCCGGTGGGCATATGCTCGACGGAAACGTCATAGCGCTCGAAGACCGAAAGCGCACGGCGCATAAAGCCAACGCGGGGCTTGGTGCGGTCGCGGGCCACGTTGATGGCGACAAAGCCGCGCTTGCCGGTCACGCCGGTAATGATGGGCTCCGCCTCGCCCTCATCAGCCGTCTCGCTAATGATGGTGCCGGGGTCCTGCGGCGCATTGGTGTTCTTGATGACCAGCGGAATACCAGCCTCGCGCACGGGGAACACAGCTTCCTCGTGCAGAACGCTCGCACCCATGTACGAAAGCTCGCGCAGCTCCTCGTAGGTAACGCGCGCAATGGGCTGAGCCTCGGGAACAATGCGAGGATCGGCAGAATAGAAGCCCGAAACGTCGGTCCAGTTCTCGTACAGGTCGGCGCCCAGGCACTTGGCCAGGATTGAGCCGGAAATATCGCCGCCACCACGGTCGAGCAGCTTGATCTGGCCCTCACGCGTCGCGCCGTAGAAACCGGGCATAACAAAGCCGCCCTGCTGACCGTACTCCTGCACCAGCTCAGAGGTGCGATTCATGCTGAGCGTACCGTCGTGATGGAACGCCACAACCGTCGCGGCGTCCAGGAACGGTAAGCCCAGGTACTCGGCCATCAGGCGGGCGGTAAAGTACTCGCCACGGCTCACAAGCTCCTCGGTGGAGTAGCCGCCCGAGCGGGCGCGCTCGGCAAAGGCCGCGAACTCCTCACGGATGGGATAGGTGAGCTCCAGCTCGTCAGCGATATCAAAATAGCGCTGGCCAATGTCCTCGAGCAGCTCCTCACACGACACGTGGTACTTGACGTGCGCGTTGACCAAGTAGAGCAGGTCGGTCACCTTGGTGTCGCCCTTAAAGCGGCGACCGCAGGCGGAAACCACCACAAAACGGCGGGCAGGGTCGGCGTCGACAATGGCCTTGATCTTCTTGAAGTGTTCGGCGTCGGCGACCGACGAGCCGCCAAACTTGGCAATCTTAATCATGGGCTTGAGGTTACCTTTCTAAAAAGCCTCTGCGAACCTACTTTGTGCGCTCTGATACCATGGTTTCACCGATTGGGACCAAGGCATCCGAGGAGCAGTGTTATATGGGAACTTATCATAGTACACGAGGACGCACTTTATCGTGCTCAAGTAAGGTGGCAATCCGCACCGGCATCGCTCCCGACGGGGGTTTGTTTGTCTCGGACGAGCTCGGCACCCAGCAGGTCGATATCAGCTCACTTGCAGATAAATCGTACTTTGAAATCGCTCAAGATGTGTTGGGAATGTTACTGAATGATTACACGGCCGAAGAAATTTCGGCGTGTGTCGACGGGGCATACCGCGGCACGTTCGCGAGTGAAGAGGTTACGCCGCTCGTCAAACTCGACGCTGCGCCGGGCGCTGACGCCCCTCAGACCTATGTGATGGAGCTCTTTGGCGGCCCCACGAGTGCCTTTAAGGACGTCGCCCTGCAGATGCTCCCCCGCTTGATGGCCCGCACTTCCGCCAAGGACGGCGGCGCCGAGCGCATCATGATCGTCACCGCCACGTCGGGCGACACGGGCAAGGCAGCACTCGCCGGCTTTGCCGACGCCCCGGGCACGGGTATTACCGTCTTTTATCCCGAGGGCAAGGTCAGCCGCGTCCAGAACCTGCAGATGTCCACGCAGGAGGGCGATAACGTCGCCGTCTGCGGCATTCGCGGCAACTTCGACGATGCCCAGAGTGCCGTCAAGCGCATCTTTGCCGATAAGGAGCTTGCCGAGCGTCTGGAGGCCGCCGGCACGGTACTTTCCAGCGCCAACTCCATCAACGTCGGCCGCCTGGTGCCGCAGGTCGTCTACTACTTTGCCGCCTATGCGCAACTGCTGCGCGCCGGCGCCATCGAAGCCGGCGACTCCGTGGAGTTCTGCGTACCGACCGGCAACTTTGGCGATATCCTGGCCGGCTACTATGCCAAGCGCATGGGCCTGCCCGTCGCCAAGCTCATCGTCGCGAGCGACAAGAACAACGTGCTCGCCGACTTCCTGACCACCGGTGTCTACGACCGCAACCGTCCGTTCTTCACCACCATCTCGCCGTCGATGGACATCCTCATCAGCTCCAACCTGGAACGCATGCTCTACTTCCTGTCCGATGGCGACTGCGAGCTTGTTGCCGGCCTTATGGAGCAGCTTGCCCAGACCGGCCGCTACGAAGTGCCCGCCGAGCTGCTGGCCAAGATCCAGAGCGTCTTTGGCTGCGGTTGGGCCAGCGAGGACGAGGTCCGCGCTGCCATCAAGAGCTGCTGGGATGCAAACGGCTATGTGATCGACCCGCACACCGCTTGCGGCTATCACGTCTTTGAAAAGGTCGCTCCCGCCGAGGGCGCCAAGGCCCGTGTGCTGCTTTCGACCGCCAGCCCCTACAAGTTCCCGCGCGCCTGCTGCGACGCCCTGGGCCTCGACGTTCCCGAAGATGATTTTGAGGCTATGCGTGTACTCGAGCAGGCCACCAACACGGTCGCCCCGACTCAGCTCGCCGAACTCGAATCCAAACCCGTCCGCTTCGAAGACGTCTGCGACGTCGATGAGATGGCCAGCTACGTCGAATCCGCAGCAAAACGAATGAGCACCAACTAGATCCCTTATTAAGCGCCGGCGAAAGCCGGCGCACCTTCTTTCATCAGATAACCCTCGGGATGATGACGAACGCGCACAGCGTGCCTGGCTGTTTAGTTCGTCGCGAGTTCCGCACGCAAAGGAAAGCACTTAATGTGCTTTCCGTCTTGCGCAG
>OGPC01002124.1_pt1 | contig 10306 bp, 8 predicted proteins | sample 1552911 | NCBI WGS metagenome assembly OGPC01 (sample SAMEA2580248, study PRJEB22360) | human gut metagenome | biome: human gut; feature: human-associated habitat; material: faeces | place: Denmark | collected 2008/2010 | reverse complement strand
AAAGTTCCCTTCTCCCATCCCCCGCGCCCCCTCCTCTCATCCCTCAAAGACTTTCGCGTTTATCGAATCCCTGTTCAGGGTTCGGGTGGCGCGGCGGGCTGTTGAGGATGGAAGGGAAACGGGAAGCAATGGAGAGCAAGGCACCGGTGTGGTCCTGAATCGTTTCGGGCCAAGACGCTTCTCGGCAATGGTGATAGTATAAGAGGTTATTGGAGATTGTTAAGAGGAGTGGCGGGCGCGTTGAAGAAGCGCCGGGTGTTGTCGCCGCAGAGCGTCCAGAGTTCGGCGGGGTCCATGCCGCGCTCAAGGGCCACGGTTTCGGCGGTGAAGGCGACGAGTGCCGGTTCATTGGGCTTGCCCCGCCACGGCACGGGCGAGAGATAGGGGCAGTCGGTTTCGACCATCAAGCGGTCCGGCGGGATACGTTTCACGGCTTCGCGCAGGTCGTGGTTGGCGGGATAGGTCACGGGGCCGGGGATGGAAATATGCCAGCCGTTGGCAAGGAAACGATCAAGAAAATCCACGGCGTCGCCGCTGAAGCAGTGCCATAGCACGGAGCGTCCCGAGAAACCTTCGGCTTCCAGAATCCGCAGGGTGTCCTTTGCCGCGTCGCGCGAATGGATGACCACAGGGCGATCCGTTTCCTTGGCGAGGGCGAGCTGGACGCGGAAGGCTTCCTCCTGGATGAAGGGCGGGCAGTCCTTCCAGTAAAAATCGAGGCCGATTTCACCGACGGCCCGCAGCCGGGGATCTTCGGCAAAGGCTTCGCGCATGGCCTTGAGGGTGGCTCCGGTACACTCCTGCCCGTCGCAGGGATGGATGCCCATCAGGAAGAAGACGCCGGGATAGCCGGCGAACGTGCCCTTGTTGGCGTGGTATGCGGCGGGGCCGAGGAAGACTTGCCCGATGGAGGCAAGGCCCGTGCTCCGGGCCCGTCCCATAACCTCGGGGAGCCGTTCGATGATCCCCTCGGAGTCGAGGTGGGCATGGGAGTCGGCCCCTGTGGGGGGAAGGCCGAGCGTATCGGGAAGCGGACGCGGCGTATCTTTTTTCTTGCTCATGGAAAAAGACCCTTGCGGGCATTTTTTTGGGCCTTGCCGCCATATATCGCGTCAAAGCCCGTGGGGATTACGGCTTGTTGCCGTCGCGCTGCACGGGAAAGCGCCTGCTCCGGCCTTGGCTTCAACGCGGCAAAGCCGGGCAGGGGCTTTCCTGGACAAACCTATTCGGTGAACTCCTGTTTGATGACGGCTTCGGCCTTGATGCGGTCGAGGAGTTCCGAGAACGTCGCCTTGACGTGTTCGCGGATGTCCCCGGCCACGACGAGGAACAGCACGTCGTCGCCGGGCTTCAGTTCGCCTTCCACGGCTTCGGCATGGATGCAGAAGATGCCGGGCTGCTGTTCCATCTCGCGGCAGATGGCGTCCATCTTGGCGCGGTCATGCGAGACTTTCATGGATTTCACGGGCGCATGGTCGGCCCGGGCCCACCCGCGCACGACGCCGTTGTGCACCAGCACCATGCCCACGTTTTCGGTAAAGCCGGGACGCTTCTTGAGGTCAGCCAGAATCTTTGTGGTATCCATCGTTTTTCTCCTGTGGTCGAGGTCTGTTTCTTATTTGCGGGGAGAGGTTGTCAAGCTTGCTATTGAAATGCGAAAGGCTCTGGAAAAAGCGTATCATAGTCGTCTTGCGCGAGGATTCGTTTGGTTGGGACAAAATCCGGTGAAAAAACATCCCGTTCCGAGAGAAATCCCTCAAATGTGATTCCAGCAAGTGTGAACAAAGAATAGTTCAGGTTATCTGTTTGCCAAGGGCGTTCGGCATACTCGGATAGTGCTGCGGCGAAGTCCGGCCGTTGTTTCCGGTAGCCCGGCGAAAGGTATGCTATAAACGGAATTTCAAACATAAATCGGGATTTTGCCATCTCCGCATGCCCGACCGTATGCCCGTCTTCATACATGGCTTCGCCATGATCCGAAAAATAGATCATAGCGGATGGCCTGTTCAGCTTTTTTAATTTTTCAATGATCTGAGCAAGGATGAAGTCTGTAAAGGCAATGCTGTTGTCGTAATGGTTGATAGTGGCATACTGTTCCGGCTTCCCGTAGGGGGGCGCATCATGAAAATATGAGAATGCGGGTGGATAACGTTTTTCATATTTTCCGTGGCTGCCAAGGAGGTGCAAGAAAATAACCGTTTTTCCGCTATTTGAAAGGTGTTTTTCAAATTGATCAAGCAAAACGTCATCATAGTATGCGGATTGATAAAATGACGTAGCCTGCATAGAACTGTAGTACTTAGTCATGCAATTGGAAAACAAGGCGCTTGTGGCTGTTTCAAATTCGCCTAAGTACGCTTGATTTGATAAAAGGATAGTATAAAAGCCCGCCTTATTAAAAACATCGGTTACTGTACAGCGGTAGTCCTTTTTCGTATGACTGTGAAATGTCATAATTTTATATAGAGAGGCGGAGGTGTGCGCATGTGGGGAAATGACATCTTGGAATACAAAAAGCTCATCCGCCATGTCCTCAAGAAGAGGTGTTGTTTTTCTTGGATAGCCATACAGACTGTAATGGTTTTTATCTGAAGACTCCCCGATGACAACGACAATAAGTTGGTTCTCTGGAGCGTCGCAGGTAATATCTTGGGGTATATTGTTCTGTAAACCAATATAGTTCTTTTTAAGAATAGCTTGTTCGTTAGCGGTTTCTTGAAGCGAATAGACGAAAAATGAATAATAATTCCATTGTAGAACCGTATTCAAACCGTTTCTAACTGCAGCAATGCTGAAAAGAGTAATAAAAAATAAAACAATAAAAGTTGATAACTTCCAGTTTCGTTTTGTATTCTTCAGCACGATTCTGAGAAACGGAAAAGTAAGGGCTATCCCGCAAAGGATGATCAAAGTGATTGTAATGTCAAAGTATTGCTCTATAAATTCGATGGATTCCGTAAAATAGGTTTCCTTGATTACAGTAAAGACATATGGGCCGATCGGCATGCCGTACAAGTGAAAATGAATGGCATTGGCAAATGTAAAAATCAGTACCGTCATATAGAGCAGTACGCTATAAAGGGTGGAAAGAAAGCCGGGAATGAAAACGGGAAGCATGAGAATGAGGGAGAATAGAATCTCTCTCCTCATATACTTGAATACAGAGGCGGTTGCGTGGCTGGAAAAGAGAATGTATCCGTTAGCCGCTGAACAAAGAAGCATGATAATCAGAAGGCCGAAAAGCGCGATCAGGGTCTGGTGATACGGCGCTCTCTCTCTCTCTCTCTCTCTCTCTCTCTCTCTCTCTCTCTCTCTCTAAGCATCTTTTGGAACACGGAAGCAACTCCTGAAAACTAAGGTGGATTATCGCCAATAATGGAAAAGGCGGGGGAAATCCCCCGCCATCGTGCTATTCCGCTTCCCTGCGGATGCGCGCACCTACGGCGTTGAGCTTGTTTTCGATGCGTTCATAGCCGCGATCGAGGTGGTAGATGCGCTGCACGGTCGTGGTTCCCTTGGCGGCGAGCCCGGCGAGCACGAGAGAGGCGCTGGCGCGGAGATCCGAGGCCATGACCGGAGCCCCGGTAAGGCGCTGGACGCCGCGTATGATGGCTGTATGCCCGGAAAGGCGGATATCCGCGCCCATGCGGACGAGCTCCTGCACGTGCATGAATCGGTTTTCAAAAATGGTTTCGCTGATGACCCCGGAACCTTCGGAAAGGCACATGAGGGACATGATCTGCGCCTGCATGTCCGTCGGGAAGCCGGGGAAGGGCTGCGTGGTCACGTCCACCCCGCGCAGGGCGCAGGAGCGGCGGGTCGGCGGTGGGTTCGATTTCCATGCCCATCTGGCGCATCTTGGCGATCACGGCGTCAAGCTCCTCAAAGGGGCAGTCCGTGAGCAGCAATTCGCCGTCGGTGATCCCGGCGGCGGCGAGGAGGGTTCCCGCCTCGATGCGGTCGGGCATGATGCGGTAGGTGCAGCCTCCGAGGCGCGGGACGCCCTGAATGCGGATGACGCTGGTGCCGTGGCCTTCGATGCGCGCACCGCAGGCGATGAGGAAGCGGGCAAGATCGACGACTTCGGGTTCGCGGGCGGCGTTCTCAAGGATGGTTTCTCCATCGGCCAGTGCGGCTGCCATGAGCAGGTTTTCCGTGCCGCCGACGGTGGGAAAGTCGAAATGGATGTGCGCGCCGTTGAGCTTGCGGCAGCGGCCGAGAATATACCCGTCCTCAAGATCGAACCGTGCCCCCATCTTTTCGAGGGCGGACAGGTGCAGATCCACGGGGCGGGCCCCGATGGCGCAGCCGCCGGGCATGGCTACGCGGGCTTCGCCGAGCCGGGCCAGCAGCGGGCCGAGCACGAGCACCGAGGCGCGCATGGTTTTGACCAGTTCATAGGGGGCTTCCGGGCTGAGCGCGCCGGGGGTCACGGAGACCTGCCCGTTTTCAAAGGCGTTCGGACAGCCGAGCAGTTCAAGGAGCTTGAAGGTGGTACGGATATCCCGCAGATCCGGGACATTGGTGTAGGTCACGGGTTCGTCGAGCAGGATGCTGCCCATGAGGATGGGGAGAGCCGCGTTTTTGGAGCCGCTCACATGCACGACGCCGGTCAGCGGAACGCCGCCTTCGATGATCAGTTTGTCCATGAACTGTCCCTGTATGTGGGCCCGGAAAAGCCGGGCGTTGCCGGTTGGATGAAGGATGGCCCCGCGCGAGGGCGGAACGCAGGTGCGATCCGTTTGCGGAAGCTGAGGAAAGGACACAAGATACTATCGGGTTCCTTGGCTGGTCAAGGAGCATCTTCGGGCTTCCCCGGGTGGCCTCGGGATGCGGAAATCGGAAAAATATTGCGGAAAGGCTTGACGTTAATATGGCTCTGATATAAAGACCACAGCTGCATGTGGCGGATGTAGCTCAGTTGGCAGAGCATCTGGTTGTGGCCCAGAGGGCCGTGGGTTCAAGTCCCATCATTCGCCCCACTCACTTGTCTTGAAAGACCCTGCTTCGGCAGGGTTTTTTCGTTTCTATCCCCTTCCTTCCCCCGCCATGCCTTCCGGCTGTCTTCTGAAGAGGAACGAAGCCGCCGCCCCGTTGCCTATCCGGTGGCGCGGCGGCTCCGCATTCCATTTTTATCACACGCACATGTTTTTACTCTCCGCAATGAATGCGGAGGTTCCTCCGTCTGTACACTATGCTATGGCCAATTCCAGCCCCACGGGGCAGTGATCCGAACCATAGACGTTGTTTTCTATCCACGCGTCCCGGATGACCGGGGCCAGTTCCTCCGAAACGAAAAAGTAGTCGATGCGCCACCCGACGTTGTTGACGCGGGCGCGCTGCTTGTAGGACCACCACGAGTACTGGTGCGGCTCGTCGCCGTGGATGTGGCGGAAGGTGTCCACGTACCCGGCGGCGATGAAGCGGTCCACCCAGGCGCGTTCGATGGGCAGGAAGCCGGAGTTTTCCTCGTTGGCCTTGGGCCGGGCGAGGTCGATGGGGCGGTGGGCCGTGTTGAAGTCGCCGCAGACCACGATGGGCTTGGTGCGGCGCAGCTCTTCGGCATGGGCGAGGAACGCGTCGTAATAGCCCATTTTATAGGCCAGCCGCCCGTCGTCCTTGGTTCCGTTGGGAAAGTAGACATTGAAGAAATGGAAGGCGGGGTATTCGATGTGCAAAAGGCGGCCTTCCCCCTGATAACGGGGATCGGGGAGTTCGCGGTGCACGGCGAGCGGTTCGAGGGCGGCCTTTTGGCGCGAGAAGACCGCGACGCCCGAATAGCCCTTCTTGACCTGCGCGGCCAGCCATTCGGCATTCCAGCCCTCGGGTCTGCGATGTTCTTCGGCGATCTGCGCGGGTTCAGCCTTGGTTTCCTGAAGCGCCACCACATCGGCGTCGGTGGAGGCGAACCAGTCCCAGTCGGGTTTGCCGCTCAGGGCGCGGAACCCGTTGACGTTCCATGAAACGAGACGAATGGTATCCATAGTTTTCTCTTGGCAAAAGGAAAGGGAATCGGTAGGCACGGATCAGGCGGCCCCGGCTTTCATCCCCATGTTCCGGGAATGCGGGCCGCGCTATGCGGGTGTTTCCAGAGAAGCCCTGCCCGTGCCTCTTCCGCGGAAGGATTCCATTGCCCGTGCCGATTGTCAAACGCGCCGCGTGCCGGTGCGGCCCGTCCATAAAAAGGAAAAATGATGAAGAAAATCCGCTTGCCGCTGCTGTCTTTGCTCCTGTTGTGCTTTGCGGCGCCATCACAGGCATTTGAGTTGACGGTCCTGCACACCAACGATGTCCATTCCATGTACGGCGGGACCACCGAAAAAGGGACGGCCTGCTATGCGGCCCAGTGCGCTGGCGGGTCCGGGGGCAGTGTGCGCCTGAAACAGGCCGTGGATACGGTGCGCGCGGCGGAACCGAATGTGGTGCTCCTTGACGCCGGGGACGAATTTCAGGGGACGCTGTTCTATACGCAGTTCAAAGGCGACGTGGCGGCTGAGGTGCTTGATGCCCTGGACTATACGGCCTTTACGCCGGGCAATCATGAGTTCGACGACGGCTGCGGCGAATTCAGGCGCTTTGCGGAGCGGACGCATGTGCCCGTGCTGGCCGCCAACCTGACGCTTCCGCCCGTACCCGGGGGCAAGCCGCTCACGCGCCCGTGGATTGTCGTGGAGCGCCAGGGCCGCAAGATCGGCATTGTGGGGCTGGTCAACGAGGAAACGCCTTCTCTGGCCTCCCCCTGCAAGGAGGCCGTGTTCGGTCCGGCGGAAACGGCCTTGTGCGAAGCGGTCGCGTCGCTCCGGGCGCAGGGCGTGAACATTATCATCGCGCTGACCCATCTGGGCCTGAACGTCGACTGCGAGCTTGCGGGGCGGGTGGACGGCGTGGATGTGTTCGTCGGCGGGCATACGCATTCCCTGCTTTCCAATACAAACCCCAAGGCCGTCGGGCCGTATCCCATTGTGAAGCACTCCCCGTCCGGAGAGCCCGTGCTGGTCGTGACGGCGGCGTCTTCCTGCAAGCTGCTTGGGCATATTGCGATAGGCTTCAACGACGCGGGCATCGCGCAGCGCTGGAACGGCGAACCCATTGTTCTGGATGGCCGGAGCGTCACCGTTCCGCCTGATGCGAAACTTTCCGCCCGGCTGGACAGCTACGCCGCCCAGTTGCGGTCGCTCATCGGGCAGCCTGTAGGCAAAATCCTGCTTGCCGGGGACACGAGCGGCCGGCAGTTTGACCTTGAGGAGGACGCCCACCTCTGCCGCGTGCAGGAATGTCCGTCCGGCGACGTCCTCATGGACTCCCTGCTCTGGGGAGCACGGGATACCGGCGCGACCGTCGCCTTGTCCGTGGGCGGCACTGTGCGTTCCCCTCTGCATACCGGCGTGGTCACGATGGGTGACCTGCTGACGACCATGCCGTTCGACAACACGCTCGTTGTCGGCGATTTGACCGGAAAACAACTGCTCGGGGCGCTTGAACATGGCGCATCCGGCTACGAAAACGGAGCGGGGCGGTTTCTTCAGGTTGCGGGGCTCACGTATTCGGTGGAACCCGCGAAACCGGTGGGGCAACGCGTTTCCGCCGTATCCGTCCGCACAAAGGCGGGCGGTTGGGAACCTCTGCGCCCGGAAGCGGTATACCGCGTCGCCACGGTGGACTATGCGGCGGAGGGCGGTGACGGCTTCGCCGCCTTCAAGAAAATAAAATGGCAATACACGGGCCGCGCGCACATCGAATGCCTGCGCGACTATATCGCCAAGGCCCCTGTGGAGGTCAGGTCCGGAGGGCGGATCAAGGTACTCCGATAACAACACAAGAAACAATATTGCCTATCGGGGGGAGAGGGCTTTTTTCGAGAAGAGTGCCCGTCAAACGGTTCTCTCTCCCCGACACCGCCCGTCTCCCTCTCTCCAAGACATTCCCTTTCATCGACCACCCGTCAGTGTTCCCCACCGCCGAAAGCGGGCATAGCCGGGCGGCGTACGCCCTGTTTTCCGGTTTTGCCCATCCTTTCGGTTTTTCCTTTGGTGCCCGCCATGAAATCGTCACAATCCCGTCGTATATCCAGCGTATCGCATATCGGGAGAGGTTCTCGGCACATGACAAAACGCATGATCGCCACCCAGCTTTCCGTTGGGGCACTGCTCCTCGTGCTGGTGGCGCTGATGGAATCCTATACCGGTTGGGACACGGCGGCTCAACGCTTGTGGTTCGATTCCGCCACGCATGAATGGGTGGTGTCCAACGAGCTGCACGCTCGGCTGACATGGGTTTTCTACGATGGCCCTAAAATCCTGCTGGTGGTTCTCGGGATAGCCTGTGTCGCCGGGGTGCTTGGCGGCGCACGGTGGAATCTGCCGCCGGAATGCCGCAGGGGGTGCTTGCTGCTGCTCCTCAGTCTGGCCCTTGTCCCGATGCTGCTCGGCGGTGCGAAACAGTTCACCAACGTTTATTGTCCCAAGCAGATTGAGGAGTTCGGGGGCGAATACGTCCATCAGGGCGTGCTGGAATGCCGGAACCCCGCCAATGAAGGCCGTTCCCCCGGCAGGTGTTTCCCGGCGGGGCACGCTTCGGGCGGTTTTGCGCTCATGATGTTGTTCTTTTGCTTCCGGTCGCACCGGGCACGGTGGGCCGGTCTGGGGGCCGGGCTTATTGCGGGCTGGGGTATGGGATTCTACCAGATGCTGCGGGGACAGCATTTCCTCTCGCACACGCTGTTCACAATGATCGGCGCATGGATGATCATCCTGCTTGTCACATGGGCACTGCGTGGTTTTTCTTTTAACAAGCTTGTAAGTATAAATATTTGTCCTGCTGTTCTCCCCCGGTTGTCACGGAATCGTAACAGTTCCTGTGTAACAACGCGCTCTCCGAACAGGATCTTTTCCTTCAAGAGAGGCTTCATCATGTATGCGTTTCTGGATGCCGTGCGCTACCTTGTGCGGCGGTTGCTCCCTTTCATAGGCATATATTTTTTCGCAGAGCTTACGGAACTTTCCATACTGGCCCTGCGGGAATCTTCCAACCTGCATCTGTCGCTGAAAGGCCTTCTGGTTTCGTTCCCGGTTTGGGTGGGAACGACGATGGTTTCGTGCCTTTTTTCAATCCTGCCCGTGCTGGCGTACCTGCTGCTCCTGCCTCGGAAGTGGCACGGCGGACGGTGGGACAGGCGGCTTTCCATCCTCTTTTTCTTTCTGTTCACGGCGGGGCACTTGTTTGAGGAAGTCGCGGAACTGCTGTTTTGGGACGAATTCACTTCCCGTTTCAATTTCGTGGCCGTGGATTATCTTGTCTACACGAATGAAGTGATCGGAAACATCAGCCAGTCCTACCCTGTGGCCCTGTTTTTGGGCGGGATCACTGTGGCGGCGGGAGTCGTTACGCTGCTGGCCCGGCGTTGGCTTTCCACGATCCGCACCGCGCCGCGGCTTCTCATGCGTTTTGCCGGCGCAGCGCTGCTCGTCTTGTGCGCGTGCTCGCTCAATATGGTCAACTTCATGGATATATCCGAAGATACCGGCGATCGGTACCTTACCGAGCTGTCCAAGGATGGGCTGTACAGCCTGTTCCACGCGTTCTTTTCCAACGAACTTTCCTACAACGATTTTTATTTGACGCGCCCTGATGCGGATACCGTGGCGACGCTGGCCCCCTTGATGGCCTCGGATGCCCGGAGGGTGGGCGATCCCGCGTCGCTGGCCTATGAGGTGGCACCGCATGAAAAGGAAATCCGGGCGAATGTGGTCATTGTGCTCATGGAGAGCATGGGCTCGGAATTCTTCAGCGAATTCCGCGACGATGGGCAAAAGCTGACTCCGGAATTGGAAAAGCTGGCTTCCGAGTCGCTCTATTTCAGCCATGTCTATTCGACGGGCACCCGCACCGTCCGGGGTATCGAAGCGCTCACGCTGGCGCGTCCTCTGCTGCCGGGGATGCCCATCGTGCGGTTGCAGGGCAACGACAATCTGCGCGGCATCTGGAGCGTATTCCGCGAGCGCGGGTATGACACCAAATGGATTTACGGCGGTTACGGCTATTTCGACAACATGAACGCCTATTGCTCCGGGAACGGGTTCACCGTGGTGGATCGTACGGTGATGCAGCCGGAAGAGATCACGTTCTCGAATATCTGGGGCGTGTGTGACGAGAACCTCTTTGCCCGCGCGATCAAGGAGGCGGACGCTTCCCATGCGGCGGGCAAGCCGTTCTTCAACTTCGTGCTGACGACTTCGAATCACCGCCCATACACCTATCCCGACGGAAAAATTTCGATTCCATCCAAGTCCGGGCGCAACGGCGGGGT
>OGPC01002122.1_pt1 | contig 10325 bp, 8 predicted proteins | sample 1552911 | NCBI WGS metagenome assembly OGPC01 (sample SAMEA2580248, study PRJEB22360) | human gut metagenome | biome: human gut; feature: human-associated habitat; material: faeces | place: Denmark | collected 2008/2010 | reverse complement strand
TAGTTGTATTTATTTGGATTTTATTTTCATCTTTAATATGCCTGTTTGTTTATTTACAATAAAAAGTAACCATAAATTACAATAGCTATGAAAACAAAATTTAAAGATCTCCTAAAAGGCATTTTTTTAACATCTGTAGCTTCACTTATTTCATCTAACGAAGCCAATGCTATATCTTATGACCTTTCAAGAATAAGTGATGACAACAACATTGAACAAGGAAAAAAGAATGATCTCTCACAGAAATATATACTTAAAATCCATAACGACAACTTATTTCTAATAGCAGGACATAGAAGCCATCGCTCGCACTCTTCACATAGATCTCATTCTTCACACAGATCTAGTAGCTATGGAAGCTATAGTGATTCTTCAACTACTACAAGCTCCAGCACTTCAACCTATAACACTAATACAACGACTAGCACAAAGACTACTTACTCATTAGGAGAAAGAAATATTATTAGTGGTGTTTCAGGTAAAGATGTTGCAGAATTAGCTAATAAATTAGTCAAGATAAGATATATAATAGAGTCAGACATAGAAAAGAATTATTCTGGAGATGTCAAATATTCTATTAGGCTAGAAAATGCTATTAAGAAATTTCAAAAGGATCATAATCAAGTGGTAGACGGTATTGTTGGAAAGAAAACAATTGAAGCTATTAACAAACAAATAGAACAAATAAATCGTAAAACAGTAAATACGGACGTTCAAAAATATAATTTAGGAGACCGCATACTTAAAAAACAAATGCAAGGGTACGATGTAACCCAACTTAAAAACATCCTAATCGACAAAGGATATTTATCTGGAAAACTACTCAAGGGAACTTCCCTTTTTGATGAAGAAACAGAAAAAGCCGTTATTAAATTCCAAAAATCAATAGGAATAGATGCTGATGGCATTGTAGAAACCCAAACAGTATATTTTCTAAAAAAGTAATATTCAATTATGATTAAGGCTGAATTAAGGTCAGAAAACACATTTTGTTTTACAATCAATGCCTCTATATTCAATGAGCGTGTATTGACCAAAGCATTATATTGGTATGCAGAATCATTTATTATTTATTGGAATAAAAACAAAGATAATTTATTTGAAATAACTTTGGAACTTAAACCAAGCGCAAACAAGATATACACATTTGAATATGTAACCCATAAATTTAATCAAGATTTAATTGATTATAAAAACAGAGATTTGATTACTAATGAAACTAAAGATATTCGTAACATCTTATATGTAAAAGCTTTTGCTAACAACGATGATTTTGAGGATTTTAATTTAGCATCGGAATAATGAATCACTACTATTTATTACCATTTCGCTTCGAAAGAATCAAGGAACAAGAATTACTCGTCAATGAATTGGGTGATTTTATTTTCGTGCCAACAGGCACTACAGAACGAATCATCAAACGCCAACTTAGCAATCAAGAGGATCTTTACAAGGATTTAGTTGCTAACTTCTTTATCTCTGAAAGTCCTATCCCAGAGCTAATAGACAATATAGCAACACGACTAAGAACTAAAAAGGCCTTTCTCGATTCATTTACATCACTACACATTTTTGTCTTAACTTTAAGATGTAATCAAAATTGTATTTATTGTCAGGCTTCAAGCAAGGAAAGCTGTGAAGCTATCTATGACATGAAAGAAGAACATCTTTTCAAAGCCATAGATTTGATGTTTCAAAGCCCATCGCACTCCATTACAATGGAATTTCAAGGTGGAGAACCATCCCTACCTTTTCAACTACTACAGAAAGCAGTAAAAAGAACTGTTGCATTAAATCAAGAATTTAAGAAACAAATAACATATGTTTTATGCACAAACTCCATCAACCTAACAGATGAAATACTATCACTTTGCAAAGAATATAATATACTTATCTCAACTTCCCTAGATGGTCCAGCTTTCATTCATAATCATAACCGAGGAAAAGCTGATAGCTATAACCGTGTAATAGAAGGAATTAACAAAGCTAGGAATTATTTAGGAACAGACAGAATATCAGCACTAATGACCACATCAGAGTTGTCAATAAATCATCCCAAAGAGATTATTGACAATTATTTGTCGAATGGTTTTAATAATATATTTCTTCGCCCCCTAAATCCTTATGGATTAGCCCTTAACAATACAAATTGGGAAACATATTTCGATAATTTCATAAAATTCTATAAATCCGCATTGAACTATATTATTGACATAAATATTCAAGGTCGATTCTTTGTTGAAGAATTCACCTCCATATTATTACGTAAAATACTTACTCCTTTTACAACAGGTTTTGTTGATTTACAATCTCCCTCTGGAATCATCAATAGTGTTATTGTTTATAATTACGATGGTTATGTATATGCATCTGATGAATCAAGGATGTTAGCAGAATATAATGACAACACATTCAAGTTAGGACACGTTACAGATAAATATGAAAGTATTTTTTATGGAAGAAAGGCTCAACAAATAGCCCTAATTTGGGGAACTGAATTTATTGCAGGATGTGCCGATTGCGCTTTTCAATCTTACTGTGGAGCTGACCCTGTACGAAACTACTCTGCTCAAAATGACATGTATGGTTTTCGTCCTACTTCTTCTTTGTGCAAAAAACACAAAGCAATTATCACCTATATATTCTACTTAATTCAGAATGAATATGATAGGGTTATGCCAATATTCAAACAATGGATCAATAGAAATGAAAATGAATTTTGATATAAATTCCAATGATAATTCACTGTTCGTTACCTCACAATGTAATAACAGATGTTTAATGTGTGCACAACCACCATTAAACAGGGATGACATCGATTCCTTTTGGAACAAAAACATCAAACTAATAGACAATGCTCCCAACGGATTAACTAATATAGGGATCACTGGCGGAGAACCAACGCTGTTGCAAGAAAAATTAATACACTTAGTTGAATATATAAAACTTCGTTATCCAGAAAGTCTAATACATATACTTACTAATGGGAGAGCCTTTTCAGACATTCGCTATACCATGAAATTTAAAGAAATTTCCAATCTTTTATTTGGCATTCCATTACACTCTGACTTTTCAATAGACCACGATACCATAACACAAGTAAAGGGTTCTTATACAGAAACAATGAAAGGATTATATAATCTCGCAAGTATAGGGGCAGACATAGAATTGCGTATAGTCATTAACAAAATGAATTACCAAAGACTACCCCAATTATCTGAATTTATATGGAAGAATCTACCATTTGTTGCATACATATCATTCATGGGATTAGAAGACACTGGTTATTCGATCAAAAATCACAATAAAGTTTGGATCGACCCGATTGATTATCAAAAAGAGCTTGAAAAGGCAGTTGTAAATTTAGCAGAATGGAAACTAGATGTTTCTATTTTCAACATTCCTATTTGTTTACTAAAACCATCATTATACAAATTCGCAAAAAAATCGATTTCTGATTGGAAAGTCTGCTATATAGATGCTTGTTCTAAATGTTCTAAAAAGCATGAATGCTGCGGTCTATTCTCAACATCCAAAATACAAAGTCCCAGTATAAAACCCATATAATAAAACAAAAAACGAGCTATACTTACATATAGAACTAGAATATTTGATTCAACGTATCAATACAAAAATAAAAGTTTTTATCAGTTTTACCCTCATACTCTCACCCTTGCGTTAATCTCCCTATTCATCAAAGTTTCAGGTATGAAGATAAAAGTACCATCTTACCACACGAAATAGCTGCTTTTATGCTGTGAAAAATGCTGTAGTGCAGTAAACTTAAAAATAGCGCATCCAAACTCCTTGAACTAAAAAGAGTTTGGATACCTCAATATTTATAGTAAAAAACACTATTTATAAAGTTTCAATGAAATCTTAGTTATATCCGAATGAATAACCAAATATCTTTTTTTCTACATTCTTTCTAAAAAAGATTACCTTTTCACTTACTATCCTCTTTTCCCTTACTATATTTTTCTCTTTCTATTTTCAACAATTCCTCAAACAATTTCACAGCTTGCTCCATTGAAAAGTGATTGAGATTTTCCACATGAGTGATAGGACCTATATTAGATGCACTCACATGGCAGTTTTCATAAAAATTGTTTGTGCTATATAGGACTGTTTCTTCCGTGAATTTCTTTAAGCCATCTTCCGTGACACCTAACGCGTCAGCTACTTGTTTTAATTTATCGTCATCTATTTTTTCCGATTGCTCCATTTTGGAAATAGCCTGTTTAGTCACTCCCAATAGTTCACCCAAATCAGTCTGCGTCATACCACGAAGACGCCGTATTCGTTCTATTTTCCGTCCCAAATGCGAATTGTTTGTATAAGATTCTGTTTCCATAATAATAAATTTATTTTTAACTTATCTCAATCTACTAATTTATAATCACTTATTTTTCAGTAACTCCACTTTCTCCCTTTCACTTTGGAGTAAACGTTCATACAATTCCACTATTTTATCCACTGGATTGAATTGTTGTGCGATTGATGTAGAACCTTGTTCAAAGGTGTTGTCTCTGATATTATTAATATTATAGATAGCCTTCTCCACATCAAAGTCTTTAATCACTTCTGCAGATATTCCCAACACAGAAGCAATTTGATTTAAAAGACCTTCTTCTATTTCTTCCTGTTTTTCAATCTTTGAGATGACCTGCTGGTTTACACCAAGATCAGCCGCTAGAGCTTCTTGCTTCATACCAAAGTAAACACGGATCTTTTGCAGATTATGCCCTACATGTCTCCGGTTCGCTTTATCTTTTACTTCGATATCCATATCATTATTTTTTTAAGTAGTACATTGAGACAAAGATAGTAAAAATCAACCCAAATCAAATCAAAGTCAACTTTATTTTTTTCAATCCCCAGTTCTATATGCATAATTTTGTCCTGTCAGTTTTTTACTGACAGGAATCGTGGCGCCACATTCAAAACAGTACCAGAATGATATTCAATTGACATTCTGAACAATCATCATTTAACCAATAAAATCTAATAGCCTATGGGGTAAGTAAAGTCGTTACAATCGAGACATAGCTTTAAATTGTCCGGAAATTTAGCTATCCAAAAACAAATTAGTAAACATACAATTAAACAAAAAGCATGAAATCATTTTCTGATAAAACAAACATAGGGTGGAATAATTCCCTAAAGACTGTTTATAGAATGAATTTTTACCTATTATTCCTATTAATAGGTTCATTATCGATACTTGGATCAACACGGGCTTATTGCCAACAGAGCAGAACGATCTCAGGTATAGTGAAAAACTCTCAAGGAGAGACGATTATCGGAGCGAATATCGTTGAAAAAGGTACCAGTAACGGGACGATTACGAATGTAGACGGACTGTTCACACTGCGCGTAGCACCCAATGCAGTATTAAAGGTATCTTATATGGGATACACGGAGCAGGAAGTCAATACACGCAACAAGAACAAGCTGGAAATCATACTGACGGAAGATGCCAGACTGATTGATGAAGTAGTGGTAGTAGGATACGGATCGGTCAAAAAACGGGATTTGACGGGGGCGGTAACCTCCGTCAAAAGTGCGGAAGTACTGGCCGCTCCTACCAATAATGTGATGGAAGCCCTTCAAGGCAAGATACCCGGAATGGATATCACCAAGACTTCGGGACAGGTAGGAGGTGATGTCACTATCCTATTACGTGGTTCACGATCTATTTATGGCAGCAACGAACCATTGTTTATTATCGATGGAATCCCCGGCAGCTATAGCCAGGTCAGCCCGTCGGACATCGAGAGTGTAGATGTATTGAAAGATGCTTCTTCCACCGCCATTTATGGTTCTGCAGGAGCAAACGGCGTTGTCATCATCACCACCAAAAGAGGAAAAGAGGGAAAAGCTACCGTAAATTTCGATGCTTATTACGGATTCAGCGGTTCACCCAACTACAGACATGGGATGACACGGGATGAATGGGTCACCTATCAACGGGAAGCCTATAAATATAAAAACGGTGACTATCCCACCGATATGTCCGCCCTACTGGGGAAACAGGATTTTATAGATGCATACAACGACGGCAAATGGATAGACTGGATAGATGAAGTGTCGGGCAACACGGCTACCACACAGAAATACAGTCTTTCGGTCAGTAGCGGCACTGAAAAGACAAAATTATTTGCTTCAACTTCTTACAACCGGGAGGAAGGTTTACTTAATAACGAAAATCTGAACAGATATTCGTTACGCCTCAACTTGGATCAGCAGATATTTTCGTGGGCAAAGGTGGGCTTTACTTCCAATTTAGTCTACCGTGACTTGAACTCCGGTGTGAAAAACACATTCACCAAATCTCTCTCCGCCATCCCGTTGGGTGATGCATCTACCGAAAAAGGGGAGATCAATCACGAATACATCACGGGACAATATTCCCCGATGAGTGATTTCATAGAGAATCAGTATGTAGACAACACACGTTCCACCTACCTGAACATGAGTGGTTATGTCGAACTAACTCCCGTCAAAGACCTGACTTTTACCAGTCGTGTCAATGGTACTTTGAATCACTCACGCCACGGGCAATACTGGGGAGAGAAGTGCAATGCCAACCGTCCGTCTTATGCAGGTTCACCGCATGCTTCCATCACCAACAACAATGCCTGGAATTACACTTGGGAGAATATTCTCGCTTACAACACAACCATCGCCAAAGACCATAATCTGGGAGGTTCACTGATTACTTCCTGGAATAAGAACCAGTCGGAAAGTAGCATGGCTGCCGCCAGCGGTCAGATGGTAGATCAATGGTCTTTCTGGCGACTGACATCGGGTACTTCCCAACATGTGGAATCCGACTTCGCACAGACACAGAAAATGTCTTTTGCCTTCCGTCTGAACTATTCGTACAAGGGCAAATACCTGTTTAATTTCTCGACCCGTTGGGATGGTGTTTCACAATTTTCTACCGGACATAAATGGGATGCCTTCCCCGCAGGCGCACTAGCGTGGAGAATATCGGACGAGACATTTATGGAAAAGACACGCAGTTGGCTGGACAACCTGAAGTTGAGAGTGAGCTACGGCATCACGGGTAACTCGGGAGGAACCACCGCATACAGCACCACAACACAAGCATACGTATATACCGCTTCGGGAATTTCCATTAACGGGAAGATCGTTCCTTTCACACAGTACTCTGGTACTTACGGTAGTTCCGACCTCGGATGGGAAAAATCATACAACTGGAATATAGGGTTGGATTTCGGTATCCTGAACGGTCGCATCGACGGCTCGGTAGAATGGTTCAAGACGACAACCAAAGGATTATTATTCAAACGTACATTACCCATCACCAGCGGTCTGACCGGATGGGGATCGCCTCTAGCCATCTGGCAGAACATCGCCCAGACCAGCAATCAAGGTGTGGAAGCAACGATCACTTCGCACAACATACAGCATAAAGATTTCACTTGGAACACCACTTTATCCGTCACTTGGAACAAGGAACAAATAGACGACCTGCCTGACGGTGACCTGATTGCTGAAAATCTGTTTGTCGGTGAACCGATTAAAGCCATTTACGGATATAAGTATGCCGGAATCTGGGGAACCGATGCTCCGCAGGAGACATTGGATGCCTACGGCGTAAAACCCGGCTTCATCAAGATAGAGACCTTAGACCAGAAAGGTGACGGAGGCGTACATAAATACAGCACGGAAGACCGGCAAATTCTGGGACATTCCAATCCGGACTGGATCATCGGATTCAACAATTCCTTCACCTACAAGAATTTTGATTTATCTGTCTTTGCCATGGCGCGTTACGGACAGACGATCAACAGTGACCTGCTCGGCTATTATACCGCCGAACGGAGCGTTACCAAGAATCAGCTGGCAGGCGTAGACTACTGGACAGAGGACAATCAGGGAGCCTATTTCCCCCGTCCCGGAACAGCAGATGAGCAAAAAACCGTATATCCTTCATTAAGGGTACGCGACGGTTCCTTTATCAAGATTAAGAATATCACACTGGGATATACACTGCCCGTAAACATTTCGCGCAAGGTTTTGATGGAGAAATGCCGCATCTATGCCACAGCCTACAATCCGTTCATCTTCGTAAAAGACAAGCAGTTGAAAGATACTGATCCCGAAACCAACGGTTCGGATGCATTCCCTACCTACCGGCAATTTGTTTTTGGCGTTAATTTGACATTCTAACTAAAGATTATAATCATGAAAAGTATATATATAAAATTCATATTTTGCAGTGTGCTGCTCTCGGCCCTGTCTCTACACTCCTGCACTTTAGACGAGTACAACCCGGGTGCATTTACCAAAGAGGCTTTGGCTACTTCCATCGATGGGTATGAAACCCTGATTAACCAATGCTATTTTGCCATGGAAAGGTTTTATTATGGTGCTGCCGACTGGATGTCACTGACTGAAGGTGACACCGATCTTTGGACGTATAAAGCCAATGAATCGACCAGTTACACGCAGTGGTTCTGGTTTTTCGCAGGAACATCGCCCAATACGACTTACACCAATAATTGGTGGAACGGGACGTACGACGGTGTGGGAGCCTGTAACGAAGCTATCGCATTAGGAGACAAGCCTCCTTACACCACGGAAGAGGAACGGAATGCAAAGATTGCGGAAGCCCGTTTTCTTAGAGCTGTGTATTATTTCAATGCAGTGGAACAATTCGGAGCAGTGACAATGCTCACAGAACCCGTAGCAACGGAAACATTGACCTACTCCCCCACCCGCACCGATCCGAAGACTATCTATCAGAAGGTTATTATCCCCGATTTGAGATTTGCATCCGAATGGTTGCCAACAGGTACGCATGCAACAACTACCACCCCGACAAAGAAAGCCGCTCTAGGTTTTCTGGCTAAAGCCTGCCTGCAGACGTACGAATATGGAAGCACCGAATATTTGCAGGAAGCTCTGGATGCAGCCAAGAAATTGATTACCGATTGCGAAACTGGTGGTGGGAAATACAATACGTATATGTATCCATCATATAGCGAAGTGTTTAAAGAGAGCAATAACTGGGAAAACAAGGAGGCTCTCTGGAAGCATCGCTGGTATGCAGGGGCAGACGGACACGGATCAAGCAACGGGAATTACAAATTGAATCGCAACGACGAGTATTTCTTATGTAATATCAATAAATTCGGTGCACGTGAAGACAATCAGGAGACACGGCTTACCTGGGAAGGTTCAATTACCGGTATCTTTATGCCTACGCAGCATTTATTGAGTTTGTATGTGCAGAAAGACGGAACATTAGACCCCAGATTTCATGAATCGTTCACTACAGAGTGGAACGCGAACAAGAATTACACGTGGGATGAGAGTGCCGTACATATGTATGACAAAGAAGAAACCGTCATTGGTAAAGCTCTGAATAAAGGTGACTTAGCCATTAAATTCATCATGCCGCAAGACATGGATTACGCTACAGAGAAGCAAAAAGAACATATTTCAGATTATTTGCTGATTGATTATCATCATGTATATAGTGATGACAATAATAATGTGAACATGAATTATGCTTATACAAACGTCACAGGTAATTACAAGAATGACGGCACGAACGAGAACCAGTTCCGCTACTATTATCCGTCACTGAATAAACATAACAGCAGTAATTATTATGTAGCCAATGCTTCCAAACAGAGAAATGGTAATCTGAATGCAACATTTATCATGCGTATGGCGGAAGTTTATTTGATTGCGGCAGAAGCTGATATTTACCTGAATGGCGGGACGAATGCAACCGGATATATCAACAAGGTTCGTGAACGTGCCGGAGCAAATCCGCTCACAGGGAATATCACGGTGCAGGATATCTTAGACGAAAGAGGCCGTGAACTTTGCGGAGAATATTGCCGCTTCTACGACTTGAAACGGACAGGAATGTTTAAGAACTCGGAGTATCTGGAGAATACTCATCCGGATCTGGCCCGGTTCTTCCATCCGAATTATGCGTTACGTCCCATTTCAACCACATTTACCGCAACAATCACTAATGGCAGTGAATATCAGAATCCGGGATACTAAATAGATATTTCAATATGTACAGGTGCTATGGAGTCAATCCGGGCACCTGTACATTTCGACTACAGATTCGCATTGAGAATGAATATCCGCTACTTGGCAAAAGGTCATAGGCAGGCGATAACTCCCAAGCTCTATTTATCTGTGTTCTTTGACGTGTTTTTAAAAATCGAAGTGCAAAATCTAACTTTTTTACAAGATTGCTATAATAAATCAAAGTTTTTCCCTATGTTTGTATTAAAGGGCAACAAGATTTAAAATCTCGGAATTAG
>OGPC01002115.1_pt1 | contig 10351 bp, 8 predicted proteins | sample 1552911 | NCBI WGS metagenome assembly OGPC01 (sample SAMEA2580248, study PRJEB22360) | human gut metagenome | biome: human gut; feature: human-associated habitat; material: faeces | place: Denmark | collected 2008/2010 | reverse complement strand
TTTTTTCCTAGTTTTTCATTCTGCTCATACAGTGTTACCTGATGCCCGTTTCCGGCTGCAGTACACGCTGCCATCATTCCGGCTGCGCCGCCGCCGATTACTGCCACATTGCTCATTCAATTTCTCCGATTTTCACTCATTTTTCTTATTTGCAGAATCGCTGATTTTAAAATTCTGCATGGTAATTATTCATTTTTTTCGGGATTCTCCCGGTCTATGTGTTCTACTTTGCCATAACGCATCTTCATATGGTCATCAATATAATTAATCTCATCGCTTTCGTAAACCTGATATTCGTCCCAGATATCTTCCAGTGTCTCCAGCGTTTCTGCCACTTCATTCTGTTTTCTCATGCACAGGGCAACAATCAGCGCGTTGATGACACTCAAAGGTGCCACCAGAGAATCCACGATGGATGCCATATCACTCTTTGCAATCAGATTGCAGGAAGAATACAGATTCATCGGGGAATGTACGCTATCTGTCAGTGTAATCACTTTTGCATTCCGATTGTTGGCAAATTCCATGGCTTTTAATGTCCGCATGGAATACCGCGGAAAACTGATACCAATGATCACATCATCCTCACTGATCCGCACCATCTGTTCAAAAAGTTCACTGGAACTGCTGGTATGAAGCAGATGCACATTATCAAACATCAGATTAAAATAAAAAGACATAAAGCTTGCCAAAGATGCACAGCTTCGGATTCCGACAATATAAATATGTTTTGCATTCAAAATGATATCCAGAGCCGCTTCAAAAGCATTCTGATCAATATGATCCAAGGTACTTTTAATTTTCTCTGCATCTGATTGTAATACAGTATCAAGGATTTTAGACTGGCTGATTCTTCCGTAAGTGACTTCCATGCGCTGAATGGAATTCAACTTATTCCGCACAAGCTCTTCCAGTGCCTTCTGAAATTCTGGATACCCGCGATATCCCAGATGTGTTGCAAACCGCACCACGGTAGATTCACTGACACCGACAACTTTCCCCAGTTTTTCCGCTGTCAGAAATACAGCTTTGTCATAGTTATCGGTAATGTATGTGGACAGTAACTTCTGTCCCTTGCTCATACTGCTGTACTTTTCATTGATCCTGTTAATCAATTCATTTGAATTATTCATTTCTCTTCTCCATTTTTCAAGAATACGACATATATTCTTTATAATGCGTGTCAAACGTTCTGCCGCATCACGCTTAGTTACTAGTATACCTCAATTCTTCGCCGGAAACAATTAGAACTTCCACTTTAGCAAAACCTCCCACAGACACCATGGATAATCCAGGGCAAAAAGGCTTTCATCTGCAAGGATTCTGCGGGTTAATACCGGAATGCCATTCCACAAAATTTCTTCTGTTGCAACCACATCTCCCACGGACACCGGAAGCGAAAGTTCCTTTGGTATCTGTATATTCGCCGTGATCTCATCGCTGTCTGAAACAAGCATCTGCATTTCACAGGCTTCTTTTGTCACAGGCAACGTATCTATAAAATAATAATGGTTTTTGCCAAATGTCTTTACCACAGTCCGGTTTAGGTCTATGGTCTGATGTTCTTCCTCTTTTAAAATTGTTCGTGTTTCATAATGTTCGTTTCCGTATGAAATCAATGCTTTGGAATCTTCCCATTTATAATTCTTGTGATTTGGCCAACCGCATGCCAGCAGTGCAAAAGTATATGTACGATCATTTTGACGATACGCTCCCACATAGCAATACCCCGCTTTTACCGTAAAACCGGTTTTTCCGGAAATCACTCCGTTTACCATAGAAAGCAGCGCATTATAATTATTCAAGGATGCCTGAAATGTCCCGTCGATACTGCCGATTGTTTTTGATGTCGTTTCCGTAATTTCCAGGAATTTATCATTTTGAATACAGACTGCCATGATCAGACTAAGGTCATACGCAGTTGTCTGATGTGCTCCTTTCGTATCGGAACGATCCAGTCCGTTCGGTGTCACGAAATGCGTGTTCTGGCATCCAAGTTCTACTGCCCGTTCATTCATCTGTTTTGCAAAGACTTCCACGCTTCCCGACACATGCTCCGCAATTGCCACCGCCGTGTCATTGTGCGATTCCAGCATCAGAGAATACAGCAGATCCTTCAGTACAAACTGCGTTCCCTTCGGACATCCAAGCCGTACTTTTGGCATACTGCAGGCATGCTCTGAAAATGTTACTGTATCATTAAGTTTTCCACTTTCAATTGCCAGCAGGCAGGTCATAATCTTGGTTGTACTGGCATTTGCCCTAGGCACGCCGGCATCTTTTCCGTACAGGATCCGTCCGGTATCTGCATCTGTCAAAACCGCACTTTGTGCATACAGATTCAGATCATCCCTGTGAAAATCTGCAAACTTCTGAGTGATCTCTTCTGGGGAAAATCCGGACGCTGCATATCCGTTTTCCGTCAAAATAGCACATATAAAAATTGTGGTAAAAAGCACACGCAAAAACATTCGTCTATGAGATTTGAAGGCAAAGTGATTTTTCATATATACCTATCGTTTTCCTGTTTTTCACTATTTTACGTGTTCCGGAACAGATTCAGAACGAAAAGTAAGAAAGTGCTTCTCACCTGCACATTTTTCCTTTTTTCACAGAAAATTTTGATTTTATTCCGAACAACCTTCAGAACAGCAAAAACAGGAGCCAGTGTGAAGACTGACTCCTGTTATAAATTTTTCCTTTTCTATGCATTTATCTCTGATTTGGCATTTTCCATGCTTCATGATCCGTATGTAACAATTCATGAGATTTGTGAGATAACGGTTTTTCGAAGAAATCCTCATAAGCTTTGATAACAGCAGGATTTTCATGTGAGAAACGAAGTGGATTCTTCTTATCCAGATGATACAGATTTCGTCCACGTACATCTGCAAGCTCCACACCGTCGTTGATTGGCTGACCACCGCCGCCGACACAACCACCCGGACATGCCATTACTTCTACAAAATGATACTCCGCTTCACCGGAGCGAATTTTCTCGATCAGCTTTCTTGTATTTCCAAGTCCGCTGACAATGGCTGCCCTGATCTTGATACCTGCGATCTCAACTTCTGCCTCACGGATACCATCCATACCACGTACTGTTTTAAACAGATCCGGATCCGGATTTTTGCCGTTTAATACATAGTATGCAGTTCTTAAAGCCGCTTCCATAACACCACCGGTTGCTCCGAAGATAACACCTGCACCAGAGCCGATACCTAACGGCTGATCAAATTCTTCCTCCTCCAAAAATGCCGGAGAAACAAGTTCTGCCTTTAATACACGGTCTAACTCTCTGGTTGTGATAGACAGATCTACATCCGGACCTGCGCCCGCATCATCCATTCCCGGAATTGCACACTCATGTTTCTTCGCCACACAAGGCATAATGGAAACGCTGAAGATTCTGGACGGATCTACATCTAGGATCTGTGCATAGTAGGATTTTGCCACCGCCCCAAACATCTGTTGCGGAGATTTTGCAGTGGACAGATTTTTGGTCATATCCGGATACTGAGATTTTACAAAGCGAACCCAACCCGGACAACAGGAAGTAAACATCGGCCATGAATACTCATCTGCATGTGTCATACGCTCCAAAAACTCGTTTCCTTCTTCCATAATGGTCAGATCAGCAGAAAAGTTTGTATCAAATACATAATCAACCCCAAGCGCACGAACCGCTGCTGCCATCCTTTTTTCTGTTGCCATCTCACGCGGAAGCCCTAAGTCCTCTCCCCAGGCTGCACGGACAGCAGGTGCGATCTGAACAACCACGATCTTATCCGGATCATGGACCGCATTCATAAACGGATCAATATCATCACGCTCATGCAACGCACCAACCGGACAATGTGTGATACATTGACCACAGATTGCACAGTCGGATTCTGTAATCTTCTTTCTGCCGGATATACCAACGCTGGTACGTTTTCCGGTATTGATCATATCCCAGATTCCAAGATTCTGTACTTTATCACAGATTTGCACGCAACGCATACATTTGATACATTTGCTTGCATTACGGATCAGCGGGAAATCCTGTGGCCAATCATTTACCTCATAGTGTTCTTCAAACGGCACTTCACCGATATTCATATCATTTGCAACAGACTGCAGACTGCAGTTTCCACTTCTGATGCAGGAAGCGCAGTGTGCATCATGTTCAGACAGAATAAACTGAAGGTTCATACGGCGGGCATGCTGTGCTTTGTAACTGTTTGTGTATATAACCATGCCTTCTTCTACTACGGTATTACAGGATGCGACCAGTGTCTCTTTTCCTTCCACCTCTACCACACAGATACGGCAGGAAGCGATCTCATTGATTTCTTTTAAATAGCACAATGTCGGAATTTTAATTCCCACCTGAGCAGCAGCTGCCAGAATTGTAGTACCTTCCGGTACCTGAACTTTTTTATTGTTAATTGTTAAATTTACCATTCGAACTCTCTGCCTCCTCTCAGTGTGGCGCAACCATAATGATCGCATCGTAAGCAACGGCTTGCTTCCTGCGCAGCTTCTTCACAGCTCATCGGAAGTTCAATTGCCTCAAAGTTTGTTCTTCTTGCCCATGCCTCTACTTCCTGAAGGTTGACACGTCCGCAAGGAACTTTGTCACTCAGCATTGGCTCCGGAATCTCAACATCACAGCTGATCGGATGGTGATAGCCAAGATATTCATCAATATTTGCAGCAGCAGCTTTTCCTGCTGCGATTGCTTTGATCACGGTAGACGGACCTGATACACAGTCACCGCCGGCATATACACCAACCATATTAGAAGCACCGCCCTCGTTGGTAACGATGCGTCCCCAATTAGTGGCCAGACCAAAATCAGCAAATGGCTGAGATACGATATCCTGTCCGATGGCAACCAGAACAATATCACATTCCATACGTTCTTCCGGTTTGTTTGCTTTTCGTGGAGAAGGTCTGCCTCCTTTTACCGGTCCGATGATCTGTGGCTGTACCCAGAGTGCACATGCGTTTCCTTCTGCATCGGCTTCCACACGAAGCGGTGCTTTTAAGGTAACAAGCTCGATTCCCTCTGCAACAGCACCCTCTACTTCTGCCGGAAGTGCAGTCATATCTTCCTGACGTCTGCGATATACGATACTTACAGTCTCTGCATTGGCACGGATCGCAGTTCTCGCACAGTCCATTGCCACGTTTCCACCGCCGACAACAACAACACGCTTACCTGTGTAATCCGGGTATTTTCCATCGCCGATCTCCCGAAGCATGTCAACAGCGGAAACGACATTCTTGCTGTCCTCGCCTTCCAGTCCAAGTTTTTTATCTGTATGTGCACCGATTGCTACATAAATTGCATCGTAGAATTTCTGAATCTCTTTTATTTCCTCGGTACCGATATTTTGATTCATTTTCACTTCTACACCGGTAGAAAGAATCGCATCAATATCTTCCTGCAGACGTTCCCTCGGAAAACGGTAGTTTGGAATACCGTAACGGAGCATACCGCCAAGGTGCTGCTTCTCCTCAAAAACAGTACACTGATGCCCCATTAACTGCAGGAAATAAGCAGCTGTCAGTCCACTCGGGCCACCGCCGATGATTGCAATATTTTTACCTGTTGACGACGCACATTCCGGAACCGGTACCTGATCAGACGGCGCATTGTCCACGATATAACGTTTCATACCACGGATATTGATGGAATCATCAATGATATTTCTGCGGCATCTCGCCTCACACGGATGCTCACAGATCAGGGCACATGCTGTCGGAAACGGGTTGTCCTTACGGATCAGACGAAGTGCATCCTCGCAGCGCCCCTCACCTGCCAGCGCAATATATCCAGGGATATCCACATGTGCCGGACAGAGAGTCACGCACGGGATTGGCTGTTCGAACGATCCCAGACATCTGTGCTCTGTAATATGGGAAATATAATCTTCTTTGAAACCTTCCAGACCTGCCAGCACCATACGTGCGGATTCAAAACCGATGGCACAGTCAGCAGAGTTCTTGATGTTTTCTGCTGTCTGCTCAATCAGTTTCAATGTATCCATGGTCGCTTCGTTATTCAGAACTTTCTCAAGAAGCTCCTCTAACTGTCCCAGACCGATGCGACATGGAACACATTTTCCACATGTCTGTGCATGACATACTTTTAAGAATGCCAGCTGCATATCTACCGGACAGACTCCCGGCGGATTTGCCACAATTCGCTGTGTAAATTCTTTCATAAGCTGTTCCGTCGTAGAATTTACTTTGTCAGCTGATACTACTGATAATCTGCTCATATCCTATCCTCCTAAATCCTTTACCACTGTAAAGCCGGTTGCATCACTCTGTCTCTATGTAAATTCCAAAAGTAATTTTCAGAACTGCTTTTGTATATTTTTTACATATTTTACCTGTTTTGCAACACCTATGTGTCGTATACTAATATAAGATTGTACTTTTTTCAATACTGACAATTGTGTTATCAGGTTTCCAGTTAGTATCTTTAACCTATTTTTGATGGGATTTTTTATACAATTTGCACAAATTATATACATGGATATTAGCACTTGTTTATAGTAGTTAATTAATTAACGATATTTTCAGTCGAATTCGCATAATTTTGTTTCTATTTTTTGTGAACTTTTCTTTTTTGTCACGTTTCATTTCGTTTTGTTGTATTTTTTGATTACAATTTCAACTGGAGCTGTACTTCCTCCTCGGCTTCCTGCTTCAGTTCCTCGATCTTATCCGGATTCATATCCGGCAGTTCTTCTACAGACTGCACATCAAAACAACGCAAAAATTCTTCCGTGGTACCAAACAGGATTGGTCGCCCCGGCGCATCCAGACGTCCTGCCTCCTGAATCAGTCCATAATCCAAAAGCTTATTGATGGCATGCTCACAGGATACCCCACGGATTTTTTCAATCTCTACTTTTGTTACCGGCTGCTTGTATGCAACAATCGATAACGTTTCCAATAATACATCTGTCAACACTTGTTTTCGCGGCTGCTTCGCAATGCGGATCAGATATTCATACTGGGATGGTTTCGTACAGATCTGATAGGCACCTTCCAGTTCCAGAATCTGCAGTCCGCAGTTGGAAGCCTGATAGCGGTCTGCCAGATTCCGCACGATCAGCTCTGCCTCCCGCTCTCCGACCTGCAGCGCAAACGCCAGTTTTTTCAGTTCTACCGAATCTCCCATAGCAAACAAAATCGCTTCTGCCGCTGCTTCGTATTCTTCAATCTTCATGTTTCTTTACTCCTGTTCCGTTTTCGGACAAACGGTAATATAGATTTCGTCAAATAAATGTTCCTGCTCAATCTGGATCCGCCCGGTTTTCATCAATTCCAGAATACCAAGAAAAGTTACAATAATCTCTACTTTGCTTCTCTGTCGTTCCAGCAGATCCCGGAAAGAAAAACGTTTATGTTCCATACAATAGGTCTCCAGGTAGATCATTTTCTCATCCAGTGACACTTCCTCTCGCTCAATTTTTCCAAATCTGGAACGAATCGGATCCATTTTATCGGTCTGCTTTTTCATGACCGATTCAAAAATCGCATGCAGCTTCTTCAGATTGTATCCCTTCGTCAGTTCATCCAGATCCAGCGGTTCTTCATAAGAACGCACTTCCTCAGGGATTGATGGATTCTTGAACAAACGGCGTCCCGCATCGATCTGACGGTCTTTTAATTCCTGCGACATATATTTAAACAGCTTGTACTGCAGCAACTGTTCCATCAGTTCTGCACGGGGATCGATTTCTTCTTCCTCCTCAGACTCCTCCTTGGGCAGAAGCCATTTTGACTTGATTTCCAGCAACGTTGCCGCCATAACCAGAAATTCACTCATAATGTTCAGATCCCGGCGCTGCATTTCCCGGATATAATCCAGATACTGATTGGTAATCTCCACGATTGGGATATCGTAGATACTCACCTTATTTTTATCCAGCAAATGAAGCAGCAGATCCAACGGTCCCTCAAATACTTCCAGTTTTACCTTTAATTCCATAAGACATATTTTCTCCAATCTTACACTATTGTACTGAATCCCCGCAAAAATTCAAGGTTTTTCTCTGGTTTTTCCTTTTCTTTTCCCACATTCTCCCTGTCCCAAGCATAGTTTTCCCAACCGACACATAAAAATATAGAAAAACATTCCAGGATTGTATATGAAAGTAGGATTAAAACGCCACTTTTCTGTTTTTCTTGCACTTCTACTGTTGTTGTGTGCCCTCCCCCTCACCACTTATGCCACAGAAATCTCTGCATCGGATACAGAATCTGCCGGTTCTGCCCCATCCGTCACCTCGCCCAAGCGCCCTCTTAATGGATGCGGCCACTGGCACCATTTTGTATGAAAAAAATTCCACCGAAGAACGCCCGCTGGCAAGCGTCACCAAAATCATGACCTTACTTTTGATTTTTCAGGCATTGGAAGCCGGACAGATTCATTTCGAGGACACGGTAACGATTTCCGAACATGCCGCAAGCATGGGAGGCTCTCAGGTGTACTTGGAGCCAAACGAAACCCAGACAGTGGAAACACTGATCAAATGTATCACAGTCGCCAGTGCCAACGATGCATGTGTCGCCATGGCAGAACTGATCAGTGGAAGTGAAGATACTTTTGTGCAGAAAATGAATGAAACCGCCGCCTCTCTCGGCATGACACATACAAATTTTGTAAACTGCTGCGGACTCGATGCAGACAATCATTATTCCTGCGCCAATGACATTGCCCTGATGTCCCGGGAACTGACAGTAAATCATCCGACAGTCTTTGACTATACCAAAATCTGGCAGGAAGGTATCATTCATCACACTGCCCGGGGCGATTCTGCCTTTACCCTCAGTAATACGAATCATCTGCTCAAACAGTACCCTTATGCCACCGGACTGAAAACCGGTTTTACATCCAAAGCCGGTTTCTGCCTCTCCGCAACTGCAGCTAAGGATTCTCTCAGTCTGATTGCAGTCGTGATGGGTGCCACAAGCAGCAAAGAGCGTATTGCCGATGTAAAATCTATGTTTGACTGGGGATTTACCAACTGCCGCGTGTATACAGATGAAAATCAGGATATTATACCGGACATTTTGGTCTCCAGAGGCAGACAGTCACAGCTTCCCCTGCGATACGAATCTGCCTTTCACTATCTTGACATAAAAAATACCGGCGGAGAATTAAAGAAAAAACTAGAGCTCCCTGATCATGTAGAAGCCCCAATTCAAAAAGATGACGTGATCGGCAAAGCTGTATATATACTAAATGGCGAAAATGTAGGTTCTGTCAACATTCTGGCTGTTGACAGTATTCCATTGCTTACGTTGAAAAATGCATGGGTACAAATTGTCTCCCGTTTTTTCATATAGATAGCAGTTTTCGCAGATCAATAGTTCCCCAACATTTTATCCGGCGGTCTATTCCGGTGCGATCCGCACTGCGGTACAACTGTAATTTTACTTCATTTGGTGTCAGAGAAGGATCTTTGCTCAAAAGCAATGCGATGATCCCAGACACAATTGGCACCGCCATGGAAGTTCCGCTCTTTTTCACATAACTTCCCTGACGCGTGCCACAACTGATAATATCCGTTCCCGGCATCAAAATTTCCGGTTTTACCACACAGGACTCTGTCGGTCCCCGTCCGGAATACAGACTTAACTCCCGTTTAGTTTCGCTGCAGCTATCCAGACTTCCAACCGTAATAATTTTCCGGGAAGTCCCGGGACTGGTCACCGTATGTTCTCCCGGTCCGTTATTACCTGCGGCTGCCAGTACCACAATTCCCTGATCCCAGGCATGTTCTACACTGTGCAACAAACGTTTCTGCAATTCCGGTTGTACCCGCTCCAACATTCCAACAGAAATATTCATAATCCGTATTTTCTGCGTATGCTTCTGATTGTATGCAACAATATCCTCCACTGCCTGACAGGTATCCTGAATTTTTCCATTACCATTTTTATCTAAAACCTTACAGCTCCACAGATAACACCCCGGTGCAACTCCATGAATAGCTCCTTTCCCACCGGCTCCTATGATCCCACTGATATGTGTTCCATGTCCATTATCATCGTAAGGCTGTGGCCGCTGCCTGATATAATCACGAAATCCTGCCATTCTTCCCTGCAGATCTGCGTGGGGATAAATTCCGGTATCCAGTACCGCTACAAGAATACCCTGTCCGAAAATCCCCAGTCTGTATGCAGCAGATGCATGAATATATTTTAAAATTCTTTCCATATAGTAATATATTCTGCCTGCTATAAAGTGCTTTTATCCAAAACAAAATTCAGCAAAAATTCCATTTCTGATCAAAGCAAAAACCGGCAGGCATATGCCCACCGGTTTTTATTTCATTAT
>OGPC01002100.1_pt1 | contig 10402 bp, 5 predicted proteins | sample 1552911 | NCBI WGS metagenome assembly OGPC01 (sample SAMEA2580248, study PRJEB22360) | human gut metagenome | biome: human gut; feature: human-associated habitat; material: faeces | place: Denmark | collected 2008/2010 | reverse complement strand
GCTGCGGCTCCTTTATCGAGACGTTTGCAAAATCCTTAAACTACAGCGTTCAGGACTTCGCCAAGGCTGCGCTGTTTGCAGAACACCCCATCGATCTTGGTACGCGCTGTACCGTATTTATGAACTCCAAGGTAAAACAGGCGCAGAAGGAAGGCGCTTCCGTTTCCGATATTTCCGCCGGACTGGCTTATTCCGTTATCAAAAACGCGTTATTTAAAGTCATCAAGGTGTCCGATGCTTCCGAGCTGGGCAGTCAGATCGTCGTTCAGGGCGGTACCTTCTATAACGATGCCGTACTGCGCAGCTTCGAAAAGATCGCAGGCTGTGAGGCGATCCGTCCCGACATCGCCGGCATCATGGGCGCATTCGGCGCAGCTTTAATAGCTCGCGAGCATTACACGGACGGCTATCAGACCTCCATGCTTTCGATTGACGCGATCAATTCCCTGGAATTCGATACCAGCATGGCAAAATGTAAAGGCTGCACCAACAACTGTCGTCTGACAATCAACCGTTTCTCCGGCGGCCGTCAGTATATCTCCGGCAACCGCTGCGAGCGTGGCCTTGGCAAGCAGAAAAACCCGAACCAGGTACCGAACTTATTCGACTACAAATTAAAACGGCTGTTTTCCTACGAACCTCTGACCGCTGACCAGGCGCCCAGAGGACCCGTCGGCATCCCGCGCGTTTTAAATATGTATGAAAACTATCCGTTCTGGTTTACATTTTTTACAAAACTGGGCTATCAGGTCATCCTGTCCCCCGCTTCCAACCACAACATTTATTCACTGGGCATCGAATCCATTCCCAGCGAATCCGAATGTTACCCGGCAAAGCTTGCCCACGGTCATGTGACCTGGCTGATCAAACAGGGCGTTCCGTTCATCTTCTACCCGGCGCTGTTCTATGAAAGAAATGAGACCCCGGATGCCAATAACCACTACAACTGCCCGATCGTTACATCCTATTCGGAAAATATCAAGAACAATGTGGAGGAAATTGGCCGCGGGGAAGTGAAATTTAGAAATCCTTTCATGGCGTTTTCTTCCCTTGAAGTTGCTACCGAGGCGCTGATCAAGGAGTTTTCTGACATTCCTGCAGAAGAAGTCACTGCCGCAGCCCGTGCAGGCTGGGATGAAATGGCAGCTGCCCGGGACGATATGCGCAAAAAAGGCGAAGAGGTCCTGGCGTGGATGGAGGCAAACCACAAACGCGGCATCGTGCTGGCAGGCCGTCCTTACCATGTCGATCCTGAAATCAACCACGGTATCCCGGAACTGATTACTTCCTACGGGCTGGCTGTCCTGACGGAGGATTCCGTTTCTCACCTCGGTCACCCGGACCGTCCGCTGATCGTTTCCGACCAGTGGATGTATCACTCCCGCCTGTATGCGGCGGCAGCCTATGTCCGGACAAGGGACGATCTGGATCTGATCCAGCTCAACTCCTTTGGCTGCGGTCTGGACGCTGTCACCACCGATCAGGTCAATGACATTCTCTCCGGCTCCGGCAAGATTTATACCTGTTTAAAGATCGACGAAGTCAACAACCTCGGTGCGGCAAGAATCCGTGTCCGCTCCCTGCTTTCTGCAATCCGTGTCCGCGAAAAGAAGCATCAGGAACGCAAGATCATGCCGACCAACTTAAACCGCGTCATCTTTACAGAAGAAATGCGCAAAGACTACACGATCCTCTGTCCGCAGATGTCCCCGATCCATTTCGATCTGCTGGAACCCGCTTTCCGGTCCTGCGGCTATAATTTCGAAGTATTAGATAATGATAATCGTCATTCCGTTGACATTGGCTTAAAATACGTCAACAACGACGCCTGCTATCCGTCCCTGTGTGTTGTCGGCCAGATCATGGATGCCCTGCTTTCCGGTAAATATGACCTGCACAAGGTTGCGGTTGTTATCACCCAAACCGGCGGCGGCTGCCGTGCAACCAACTACATCGGTTTCATCCGCCGTGCATTGGAAAAAGCCGGTATGGAATACATTCCGGTCGTTTCCATCAACATGGGCGGCATTGAGACAAACCCCGGATTTAAACTGGATGCAAACCTTCTGACCCGTGCGGCCTTCGGTGCAATCTTCGGCGATATTTTCATGCGCTGTGTTTATCATATGCGCCCCTACGAAAAAGAGCCCGGCTCCGTCAACGCGGTTCATCAGAAGTGGATAAAAAAGTGCCAGAATTTCCTGTCCACGAAAAAGCTTCCGAACTACTTCACCTTCCGCAAAATGTGCCGTGAAATAGTTGACGACTTTGACCGTATCCCGATCACAGACGAGAAAAAGCCCCGTGTCGGCATTGTCGGCGAGATCCTGGTTAAATTTGCCCCGGCAGCAAACAACCATCTGGTAGAACTGCTGGAATCGGAAGGCGCTGAAGCCGTTGTACCTGATCTGCTCGATTTCATGCTGTACTGCTTCTACAACCAGATTTACAAGGCAGAGCATCTCGGCACGAAAAAATCGACCGCCAAAATCGCTAAGATGGGAATCTGGGCAGTCGAAAAAATCCGCGGTGCGGCAACCGATGCGCTCAAAAAGAGTAAAAACTTCACGCCGCCATCTTCTATTTATGATCTGGTGTCCTACGCAGAGCCCATCGTATCCATCGGCAACCAGACCGGTGAAGGATGGTTTTTAACCGGTGAAATGGTCGAGCTGATCCACGAGGGTGTCAATAATATCGTTTGCACCCAGCCCTTTGGCTGTCTGCCCAACCACGTTGTCGGCAAGGGTGTCATCAAAGAGCTTCGCCGCCGCTACCCGCAGTCCAACGTCGTTGCCATCGACTATGACCCCGGCGCCAGCGAAGTAAACCAGTTGAACCGTATCAAACTGATGCTCTCTACCGCGCAGAAAAACCTTAAAAAAGAACAGAACCTACGATCATAAAATACCGGGCTTCTAATGTTTTGAACGCATTGGAAGCCCGGTATTTTTATCCTTTCCGCATCTGCCTCCGATAAGCGCTCGGTGTCAGATTCATATGACGTTTGAAGAATTTACAGAAATAAAACTGATCGGAAAAATGCAGGATCTCCGCGATCTCTGCGATGCTGTAATCCTCGGACAGGAGCATTCTGCAGGCCTGCCCTGCGACAAGCCGTTCCAGATATTCACCCGGAGAAATCCCGGTTTCTGCACGGAACCGGCGTGTGAGTGTGCTTTCCGAAACATGGAGCTGTTGTGCCAGCGTCCGCACATGTGTCGCTGCACTGACCGGATTCTGCGCTAGCTCAAACATCTGTCCGATTAAGGGGGAGTGCTCTTTTAACTCCTCCCCATCCAACTTTGCCTGCTCCAAAAATCCCGCAAGGGTTTCCCAAAGCATTCCCTGCAGCCGGATCGCATCCGTCATGGTTTCACTCTGATACAGTCCCTTGACCCTCGCAATTTCCCCTGTCTGTTCTTTTCGCTCATACAGCTGCCGGACCCCATACAATAAATCTGTTCCATCGCTGCAAAGTACATTCAGATGAAAAAAAAGCTGTTCCATTGAGGACTCACAGAAATATCCAAAGGTCATGCCTGCCGGAACCAGCCAGACGCTCCCTTTTTTCAGGACAATTCTCTGACCGTTTACGGTCAGGATGCCCTCCCCGTCAACGATGTAATAAATGCGGGAAAACGGAGAACATACCTTCGGTTCCTTCCAGTCCTGCCCGACAATGGCATGTCCTGCATATATAATATTCAGCTCCAGATTTTTCCATATCCGGATCGCATTTTGATTCTGTGTGATCTGCAAGTTTTTCAGTCCTTTTCTATCTTTTTATCTTCTATCCGAGCTGCGTGAATATTCCATATTTTTACATCCTTTTGCCATGTTCCTATTGCCCGGTATTTCTTACAATAATGCCATAAGGATTCGTACTTTACAACACTTTTTGAAACGGAGGATTCTGCCATGAGCAGCTACAAAACACTTCCTACCCCCGGCGATACCGCATGGTTTACCCATGATCGCTTCGGCATGTTCATTCATTTCGGCTTATACGCCATGCCCGCGCGCCACGAATGGGTCAAAAATTACGAAGAAATCCCGGAAGATCACTACGATCTCTATTTTAAACACTTTAATCCGGATCTGTACGACCCAAAGGAATGGGCAAGACAGGCAAAAGCGGCAGGCATGAAATATGTCGTCATGACAACAAAACATCACGAGGGCTTCTGCCTTTTTGACAGCAAATATACCGATTACAAGTCCACCAACACCCTCTGCGGCAAAGACCTGATCCGCGAATATGTGGATGCGTTCCGTGCAGAAGGCCTCCATATCGGTTTTTATTACTCCCTGATCGACTGGCATCATCCGGAATTCCCGATTGATCCCTTACATCCCCGCAGAGATGATCCGGACGCTTATGAGCAGAGCAAAGGCCGCGACATAAAAAAATATGCGCAGTACATGCGGGATCAGGTGACCGAGCTTTTAACCAACTACGGTAAGATTGACATCCTTTGGTTTGACTTCTCTTATTCCCAGAACAACGGAATCGGCGATAAAGCATGGCAGAAAGGCAAAGGTAAGGACGACTGGGAGGCAGAAAAGCTGATCGCAACTGCACGCGCCCTGCAGCCCCATATCATCATCGACAACCGCACAGAAATTGATCAGGATCTCTGGACACCCGAACAGTACGAGCCCGACCAGTGGGTACGCGACAAAAAAACCGGCGAGCTCGTTACCTGGGAAGCCTGCCACACCTTTTCCGGCTCCTGGGGATATTTCAGAGATGAACAGACCTGGAAATCTCCCGAAATGCTCATCCGCCTGCTCGTCAACACCGTTTCCCGCGGCGGCAACCTGCTGATGAACGTCGGCCCCACCTCCAGAGGCTATCTGGATTACCGCGCGGAAGAAGCCCTGAAGGTATTCGCTGACTGGATGAAATACAACAGCCGCTCGATTTATGGCTGCACGATGGCAGAACCAGAATTTAAAGAACCCAGAGATTGCCGCCTGACCCAGAGTGAAGACGGCAAACGTCTCTATCTGCATCTGTTCGCTTATCCCTTCGGCTATCTGCGCGTTCCCGGTCTTGGCGGCAAGGTGGAATACGCACAGTTTTTGCATGACGGCAGCGAAGTCCGCTTCACCGACGGCACGGACTGCTTCTTCTTAACAGATGACCCGGAGGCTGCAAAGGATCTGGTCTTCTATGTTCCCAACGTAAAGCCCCATACCCTCGTTCCGGTTATTGAGATTTTCTTAAAAGACTGAGTTGGTTTTTTTTCGAATCTGTAGTACAATAAACAGGCTGATAGATCTTTTTCTGTCAGCCTATTTTCAGTTCCTGACAACAGTTTTTTTATCCGCTGACGCTTTTTCAAGCCGTCTGCAGAACGGAGTGTATCATGAAAAACTTCAAAGCCCGCCTGGCGGGAATCCTGGCATGTCTGCTTCTTTTTATCGTTCCGCTGCAGGCAGATGCCGGATGGAACGCTTCCCCGCTTCCTGCCGCCTCCATCAACACAGTGTTCGGGGATTCCACCTACTTAAATCCGGAATGGATGACGAAAAAGGTGACCATCACCTGGAACGGAAACACCTGGATGACCGGAATGGATGCGTTTAAGGATATGCCGGTTCGTCTGACCAACAATAACGGCGCGATCGACTGCACCTTTTTAAACACGGCGGTTTTCCAGTCCTACTTTTCCGCAATCAACGCGTCTATCGCCTCCATGACGACGACCGCAGCGGTTCCGGTATTCGATAACGGCGCCGGAAGCTATATCCGTATAAGCGGTACTCAGCACATGGAAGCAGTCTCCTCGATGCCCGACTGGCTCGCCCAGATGCTCCATAACCTGATTCTGACCGGGCAGTGCACCGATATCACGCTGGAATTAAACGATTCCATGATGACACAGGTACTGGACAGTGGAACGGTTTCCACCAGCTCTGACTTTGTTCTGGCAGGCACCTGCACGACCAGCTTTCAAACGAGCGGGGCAAACCGCAGCAATAACATCGTTGTGGGTGCGTCCCGGTTAAATAATCTGATTGTCCTGCCCGGCCAGACCGTTTCTGTCAGCGACACGATTCTGCCCAGGACCCGTGCAAACGGCTATAAAGAAGCCGGTGTCTATGTAAACGGTGCCCATACAAGCGGTCTTGGCGGCGGTGTCTGCCAGATCTCCTCTACCGTTTACAATGCGGTAAAAAATGCCGGTCTTACCGTCGTACAGCGCAATCCGCACAGCATGCCGGTAAGCTATCTTCCCAAAGGTCTTGACGCCGCAATCGCTGCAGGCTCCAAGGATCTCAAATTCCGCAACGACTACACGACGCCGGTTGTCCTGTATACCGATACCTCCAACAAGCACCTGACCGTCAACGTCCTTGTCTGGAATCAGGAGCTTGCCGGACGCAGCTTTAAGCTGTGGGCAAAGCAGACCGGAGCACTAAGCGCCGACACTTACTTTACGACCTATCAGGACGGCAAAGAAGTCAGCACGCAGTTTGTCGGTACCTCCCGCTATAATCCCTACCGCGAAGCGGTAAGCAACGACTAAGCAGCTGATATAAACAGCCGGGCGTTTCCAAAAAGCGTCCGGCTGTTTATATCGCAGCGACCGTACTGACGCCAGCACGCCTAGATAATGATACACACCATTCCGCCCGTCGAATCGTTGACGATCTTTTGCATCGTATCCTGCAGCTTTTCCTGGCTTTCTTCCCCGATCATAGAAATCTTTGTACGAATACCATCGTTGACCAGCTGCTCCACAGTTTTTCCGAAAATATTCGTTTCCCAGATGCCGTCCTGTTTTCCCGTCTCATCGATATAACCGATCAGGTCTTTCGCCTGCTGCTCTGTCCCGACGATCGGGGCGATTTCCGTCACAACCGTTGCGCGGATAAAGTGTAAAGACGGACTTTCTGCACGGATTTTCACTCCGAACTTGTTTCCATGCCGGATGACCTCCGGCTGCTCCAGATGGATTTCCTCCCGGCACGGCAGCACCACTCCATATCCCTTTGTATGCACCGCCTCCATCGCAGACGCAACGCGGTCGTATTCCTGTTTTCTGCCGGAAAGCACGCGCAGTGTGTGCAGAAGCTCCTGCGCATTCTCAATTTTTTCCCCCGCATATTCACTGAGCATTTCATAATAATAGCGTTCTTCGACGTCTAAAAGCACCCGCACGCAGCCATCCGCGAGATCAATCCGTTCCGTCATACATCTGCGGACATACTCCGAGGAAAGGACGATCGGATGCTCCGCCACGTCGCGGATCGTGCGAATTTTCCCGGTCAGCTCCCGAATTTTTTCGATCAGCCCGGTCTTTAACGGATGGGAAAGCGGAAGCATTTCGACCCATTTCGGCATGTAAAACTCCACGCGGCTGACCGGAAATTCATAGAGAATCTGCTCCATGATCTGCCGGATATCCTCTTCCGAAAGCTGCGCACAGTTGACCGGCATCGCAGCGACGCTATGCTGTTTTTCAATCCGCTCTGCCGCCTCCCGTGCGGTACGGCTTGACGGATGCGAGGAATTGACGAGCACCAGAAACGGCTTATGCAGCTTTTTTAATTCCGAAATCGCCTGATTTTCCGCATCCAGATAGGTTTCCTGCGGCAGATCAGAAAAGCTTCCGTCCGTCGTCACAACGACGCCGATCGTCGAATGGTCGGTGATAACTTTTCTTGTGCCCAGCTCTGCAGCCTGCGTAAAGGGAATCTCGTGATCGTACCACGGCGTTTTAACCAGCCGCTCTGCACCGTCCTCCAGATGACCTGCAGCGCCCTCGACCATAAAGCCTACGCAGTCCACCAGACGAACGCGGATCGTAACCTCTCCCGCAAGCTTTAACTCTACCGCCTCCTGCGGGATAAATTTCGGCTCCGTCGTCGTGATCGTCCGTCCGCCCGCGCTCTGGGGCAGCTCATCCTGTGCCCGCGTTTTCTGCGCTGCATCTTCCATATAAGGAAGCACTGCAACATCCATAAACCGTTTAATAAAAGTCGATTTCCCGGTACGCACCGGTCCTACCACTCCTATGTAAATCTCCCCGCCTGTCCGCTTTTGCATATCGCGGTATAGATTTTGTGTATCCAAATGATCCGACTGCAGATTTTCCATATAAAAAATCCCCTTCCGTCTGTGCTGTTACATGATATGCACCGGAAGGGGATTTCATTCATTTCCTTTTTTAATTATCAGAACGCCAAAACAGTCAGTTTTACGCCATTACGATCTTCTTAAAGCTCTTTTTGCCGCGCTTTAAGGTGATGCCTTCGCCCTGCAGATCTTCTCCCGCGTACTGGGTCTTTACGTCTGTTACCTTTTCGCCGTTTACAGATACGCCGCCCTGTTCTACGCTGCGGCGTGCTTCGGAACGGGATGCGGACAGACCGGATTTTACCAGCAGTCCTAAAATATCGATGCTGCCGTCCTGTAAATCTGCCTCCGTCAGTGTTGTGGTCGGGATATCTGCGTCTGCGCCGCCTGCAAACAGTGCCTTTGCACCGGCTTCTGCCTTGTCAGCCTCTTCCTTACCGTGTACCAGCTCGGTCAGCTCGTGGGCCAGGATTTCCTTTGCAGTGTTTAACTGGCTGCCTTCCCACTTATCCATCTCGTCAATCTGCTCCAGCGGAAGGAAGGTAAGCATGCGCAGACACTTAAGCACATCGGAATCCCCCACATTCCTCCAGTACTGGTAGAAATCAAAGGGTGATGTCTTCTCAGGATCCAGCCATACTGCGCCGGACTGTGTCTTACCCATCTTCTTGCCCTCAGAGTTAAGGAGCAGGGTAATGGTCATGGCATGTGCATCCTTGCCCAGCTTGCGGCGAATCAGTTCTGTTCCGCCCAGCATGTTGCTCCACTGGTCATCGCCGCCAAACTGCATGTTGCAGCCGTACCGTTTGAACAGCTCATAGAAGTCATAGCTCTGCATAATCATGTAATTGAATTCCAGGAAGCTTAAGCCCTTTTCCATCCTCTGCTTGTAGCATTCAGCCCGCAGCATGTTGTTGACGGAAAAATGTGGTCCCACTTCCCTGAGGAACTCAATATAGTTAAGGCCCATGAGCCACTCCGCATTGTTCACCATCATGGCCTTTCCCTCTGAGAAATCAATGAAACGGCTCATCTGCTTTTTAAAGCAGTCACAGTTATGCTGGATGATTTCAGGGGTCATCATGGTGCGCATATCAGAGCGTCCCGACGGGTCGCCAATCATGCCCGTGCCTCCGCCAATCAGGGCAATCGGCTTGTTGCCTGCCATCTGAAGACGCTTCATCAGGCAAAGCGCCATAAAGTGGCCTACGTGGAGGCTGTCAGCTGTCGGGTCGAAACCGATATAGAATACGGCCTTTCCCTCGTTGACCATTTTCTTAATTTCTTCTTCGTTGGTTACCTGGGCAATAAGGCCTCTGGCAACCAGTTCTTCGTAAATCTGCATGGTGATTCTCTCCTCTTCTTACTTTCTTTATTTTACCATACTTCTGCTTTCATGCAAGGGCTTGATTCTTACATTTTTTATACAGGGGCAGCAGGGGCACAGGGCGTACCGCGGACACGGATTTCCCTTTCTGAACGAAAAAAAGCCCCGCCCTTTCTCAAAAGGACGAAGCCCGTAAGCCCCGTGTTACCACCTGATGTTCACAGACAGCTCGCGCTGCCCGCCTCTTCGAGTACCGCGTCAGGCTCTAAAGCCAACGCCCGTATACTCTAGCACGATAACGGATGCAGGACCCGTCGCAGCCTACTAAGGCTGTTATATGAAGCAGCGCTGTTGGGTGCGAAGCTCAGGGATGTATTCATAACCTGCATTCCATGCGCCTCTCATCATCCGGCTGCTTTCTGTCTGTTCCTGCAGGCTACTACTTGTTCCCGTCATAGCCAATTCATGAAATTATGACCATTATAGACAGACTCTCCCGGTTTGTCAAGAGCTAATCAGCCATACGCAAAGGGAATCAGCAGCCGTATGCAAAGGGAATCAGCGGTGTGCAAAGGTAAGCACGAACACAGCTCCCAGTATCAGGGCAAATCCCAAAAAATCAGGCAGCGTAAACCGGGTTCCCAGCCAGAACACGGAAATGACCACCGCGGATACCGGTTCCACGCTTCCCATGATGCTGCCCTTTAAGGGTCCAATCATGCTGACGCCCTGAAGGTACAGGCCAAATGCAATGGCAGTGCCCACCACCACCACGCCTGCCAGCGCTCCCAGAGTACCAGCATCCCAGACCACTCCGTAATTCCAGGGCTGAACCACGGCTCCCATGGCAATCCCGCCAAAAAACATGCCGAATCCCAGCACCTGGTATATGTCATATTTCAGGATAAGACCTCCTGGTATAATAGTATAAATCATGGAGCTCACAGCTGCCAATAGACCCCAGAACAGGGCATCCCCTGTGA
>OGPC01002099.1_pt1 | contig 10407 bp, 7 predicted proteins | sample 1552911 | NCBI WGS metagenome assembly OGPC01 (sample SAMEA2580248, study PRJEB22360) | human gut metagenome | biome: human gut; feature: human-associated habitat; material: faeces | place: Denmark | collected 2008/2010 | reverse complement strand
TCATGGCTGTGCTGGATACCGTATCCGCCATCGGCATGGCCGCAGCCGCAGTCATACTTCCCGCCGCGCCCGTAACGCCGCTTGTGCTGGCCGCACTCTGCCTGCTGTATGCCGTGGAAGGGCTGTACCAGCCCGCCGTGCAGGCCAGTCTGCCTCTGCTGCTGGACGGGGCTGCGCTGGCCCGGGGCAATGCAGTCATCCAGCTGGTGGATACCATCGACGAGCTGCTTGGTCCTCTGCTTGGCAGTGTCTTACTGCACACTCTTGAGCTGCGCGGCTTGCTGCTGCTCTGTGCTGTCTGCTTTGCCGTATCCGCCTTCTGGGAGCGTACACTGCCAATTCCGCATGCGCCCACCGCACGTTCATGCCTGCGTCTGCCGCCCAAAGCACTTTTCCTCCGGGCAAGGCCGCTGCTTCGGCTGGCCGCGGTGCTGGCCCTGCTCAATTTGGCTGTCGTACCCGCGGTTACTGTCGGTGTGCCGCTGCTGGTCGTCCGCTATTATGCCTTCTCCGACACCGCTCTGGCCATCACCCAGTCTGCCATGAGTGCCGGTGGTCTGCTGGGCGGCGTGCTGGCCGGGGCGTTTGCAAAGCGGTTGTCCCTGCGCCGCGGCACAGCGGCTCTCTGGTGCATTACGGCAGTGTGCGCACTGCTCGGGCTGGCCGTTCTGCCGTGTGTGCCTGCCGCAGCCGGGTACATCGCCGTCACAACACTAGCTTTTTGCATGATGGCTGCCGCCGCACTGTTTCAGATTCTGTTGTTTACTGCAATTCAGGCCCATGCACCCACCGGGCAGACAGGCCGCTTTATGAGCCTTATCACTGTCTGTGCCTGCCTGACCCAACCAGCCGGGCAGGCGGCGCTCGGGCTTTTGTATGGCCTCTTTGCCGCTTTGCCCAGTGCCGTGCTTTTTGCGGCGGCGGCTGCCTCGATTTTTATAAACCTTGCTGCATCGCACATTTTCAAAAAAGCCGTTTCTTTTACAAAATCATGAACGCTTCTTTACCAATTTATTAAAAAGTTCTTATTGACAAACATTCTGCAAACCGTATAATGTATCTTGTGTGTGCATCTATAGGGCAAATCTTTTCTGCCCTGACACATTGGCGTTGTATGTGCTGCTGCAGCGGCCCCCTGCGCGTGGGGCCGTGTAACAAACCTTTGCGGGGCGGCATAATTGACGCTGACTCGTCAAGGACTTTGTGCCGGCCTAAGGAAGAAACGGCGCGATGAAAAGGTCCTGTGCCGGGAAATTCCGCAAAGGGGGATGCAATAAAAATGAATGAAAATCTGATCGTATCTCTGAAAGACATTGTTGTCGATTTCGATGGGCAAAAGGTCCTGGACGGACTCTCGCTGGACATCCACGACAAGGAATTTGTCACCTTCCTCGGCCCCTCCGGCTGCGGCAAGACGACAACCCTGCGTGTGATTGCCGGTTTTGTCACCCCGAAATCGGGCAATGTCTTTTTTGATGGCAAGGACATCGCCAACATGCCGCCCTACAAGCGGCCGGTGAACACGGTGTTCCAGAAGTACGCGCTCTTCCCGCACCTGAATGTGTTTGAAAATGTCGCTTTCGGCCTGCGCCTGAAAAAGATGACCGAGGAGGAAATCCGCCCCAAGGTGCTGGAAATGCTCGAGATCGTCGGCCTGAAAGGGTTTGAGCGCCGCAGCATCCATCAGCTGTCCGGCGGTCAGCAGCAGCGTGTTGCCATTGCCCGCAGTCTGGTCAACCAGCCGCGCGTCCTTTTGCTGGACGAGCCTTTGGGCGCCCTTGACCTGAAGCTGCGCAAGGAAATGCAGCTGGAATTGAAGCGCCTGCAGCGTGAGATGAACATCACCTTTGTCTATGTCACCCACGATCAGGAGGAGGCCCTTACCATGTCGGACACCGTTGTGGTCATGTCCGGCGGCAAAATTCAGCAGATCGGTTCCCCGCAGGACATTTACAACGAGCCTAAAAACGCTTTTGTCGCGCGCTTTATCGGCGATTCCAACATCGTGGACGGCGTCATGCTCAAGGACTTTCTTGTCAACTTCGGCGGGTATGATTTCACCTGTGTGGACCGCGGCTTCAAGCCGAACGAGCCTGTGCAGGTCGTTATCCGCCCCGAGGATGTGCAGATTGTGCCGCCCTCTGTCGGTATGCTGACCGGCCTTGTGCGCGAGGTCATCTTCAAGGGCGTTCACTTTGAAATGCATGTCGATGTGGAAGGGTATGAGTGGATCATCCACTCCACGCAGGCCAGCCAGCCCGGCGAGCTTATCGGCATGAACATCGGCCCGGACGAAATTCATATCATGAAGCGTTCGGAGGTGTAAGCAATGCTCAGATCCAAGTCCTCCCGCTGGCTGGCAGGGCCGTATCTGCTCTGGATGGCCGTTTTCACTGTCGTGCCGCTGGTCATCGTCGTCTGGTACGCCATGACGAACGCCGACGGGCAGTTCACCCTTGACAACCTGACCCAGATTGGCCGGTATTCCAGCGTATTTGCCCGCAGCCTGATTCTGGCCGCCATTTCCACGGTAGTCTGCCTGGTCATGGCGTTCCCGGTCGGGTATTTTCTCTCCCGCCTGCGCGCCAACAAGCAGCATATCATGCTCATGCTTATTATGCTGCCCATGTGGATGAACTTCCTGCTGCGCACCTACGCATGGATGACCCTGCTTGAGAAAAACGGACTTATCAACAAATTCTTCGGTCTGTTCGGCCTTGGCCCCTTCAACATGATCAATACCTCCGGCGCGGTCGTGCTGGGCATGGTCTACAACTATCTGCCCTTCATGATTCTGCCCATCTACACGGCCATGACGAAGATTGATGATTCCATCGTCGAGGCCGCGCAGGATCTGGGCTGCAACGTCTGGCAGATTTTGTTCCGCGTTCTGGTGCCGCTGACCGGCCCCGGCATTGCCACCGGCATTACGCAGGTATTTGTTCCGGCGGTTTCCACCTTTATTATCAGCCGTATGCTGGGCGGCGGCTCCAACCTGCTGATCGGTGATCTGATCGAGCTGCAGTTCCTCGGCAACTCCTACAACCTGAACCTTGGCTCTGCCATGAGTCTGGTACTGATGGTTATCGTCCTGCTCTGCATGAGCTTCACTTCGAGCTTCGATGAGTCCGAGATGGAAGGAGTGATGTGATATGGCAAAAAAACATTCCGCATTGCTCATGCGCACCTATGTCATTCTGGTGTTCTGCTTCATGTACCTGCCCATCGCAGTCATGATCGCATTCAGCTTCAATGAGAGCAAATCCCGCTCGAACTTTACGGGCTTCACCCTCGGCTGGTACAAAAGCCTGTTCCACAACGAGATGATTTTGTCCGCGCTGGGTCTGAGCCTTGTGCTGGCGCTGGTGTCCAGCATTATCGCCACGGTGCTGGGCACGCTGGCGACCATCGGCATCAACTCGATGTCCCGCAAGAGCCAGCTCATCGTCAACAACATCAGCTATGTGCCCGTCGTCAACCCGGAGATCATCACCGGCGTTTCGCTGATGCTTCTCTTTGTCATGGCACAGAACTTCGGCATCGGAGGCGAGAGTGGCATCTTCGGCTGGACAACACTGCTGATCGCGCACATCACCTTCAACATTCCCTATGTTATCTTTAACGTAGGCCCCAAGCTGCGCCAGCTCGACCCCAGCCTGTACAATGCGGCGCTTGACCTCGGCTGCACGCCGAAGCAGGCGTTCATGAAGGTCATCATGCCGCAGCTTTCCCCGGCCATCCTGTCGGCATTCCTCATCTGTCTGACCTACTCCATCGACGACTTCATGATCTCCTACTTCAACTCCGGCACGATGCAGACGCTGCCCATCGCCATCTACTCGATGACCCGAAAGAAAGTCAGCCCGGAGATCAACGCCCTGTCGGCGGTCATCTTCTGCGTCATTCTGGCAATCATCCTGATTTCCAACGCTGCGGATTCCCGTGCCTACCGCCGAAACCAGAACGCTATCCGCAAGGCCATGGCGGACGAAGGGGGGCGCTGAAGATGAAACTGAAAAAGCTTTCTGCCGCAGCGCTCGCCGTGCTGACCGTCACAATGATGAGTGCCGTCCCCGTGCTGGCCGCCGATGACATCGAAGTCAACGAGGATATTTCCGTCTCCGGCGATTACGACTGGACGCGCTTTGCGGGTGACCACATCACCCTGAACGTCTACAACAACGGCCTGTACATCTCCGACGGCTCTGACGACAGCGTAAATGTGCTGTCCGCCTTTGAGGATTTGACCGGCATCAAGGTCAACTACACGACCTACGACTCCAACGAGAGCCTGTATGCCAAGCTGAAATCCGGCGGTGTGTCGTATGACGTCATCTTCCCGTCGGACTACATGGTCGGTAAGATGGCAAACGAGGGCATGCTGTCCGAGTTGAACATGGACAACATCCCGAACTTTGCCGGCATCGGCGAGACCTACCTTGACCGCAGCTTTGACCCCGGCAACAAGTACAGTGTGCCCTACATGTGGGGCACAACGGGCATCATCTACAACACGACGATGGTCGAGGAGCCGCCGACGAAATGGGCGGACATGTGGGATGTCGAGTACACGAACAATGTCCTGATGTTCAACAACTCCCGCGACGCCTACGCCATCGCCGCCAAAACGATTGGCCTGTCGATGAACCCGCAGTCGGTGGACGAGATCACCGCCATCACCGACGCGCTGAAAAAGCAGAAGAACATCGTGCAGGCCTACGTCATGGACGAGGTCTTTGACAAGATGGAGGGTGGCGAGGCCGCCATGGCGCCCTACTATGCGGGCGATGCCATCACGATGATCGACGAAAACCCAGACCTTGCTTTCGTCCACCCAGAGGAGGGCGTCAACTTCTTCATCGACAGCATGTGCATTCCGGCCAACGCCAAGCACCGGGAGGCCGCCGAAATGTTCATCAACTACCTGTGCGAGCCGGACGTCGGCCTTGCCAACGCAGATTTCATCGGCTATTCCACCCCCATCACCGCCGTGTGGGAAATGCTGGACGACGATCTGAAGTACAGCGAGATCGCGTACCCGGATGCGGAGGTTCTCGATAAGGCAGAGGTCTTTGAGACGCTGCCTGATGAGATCAACGCTGCTATGGACTCCCAGTGGAGCGAGATGAAGAGCTTTGAGGAGGGCGGCAGCGGCTGGATGGTCGTTGTGCTGCTGATGCTCGCGCTCCTCATTTCCGCATTCAACATCTGGCGCAAGCTCCGCAAGAAATCGCGCGACAATTACTGACCCCCTGCAGTGCATCGCTTCATGATGCACTGCATTTTTATTTTCACTGCGCTGGCACGCCGCTTTGCATTTTTGCTCTGACTGTGCTATACTCCATTTGAGCATTTGTGATTTTTGATTTGATTGGTAAGGAGGGCGCATCTATGCCCGAAAAGCAAACCACCTATACAGAGAAATTCACCGTCTACCGCACGGACGGCGACCACCTCGGCAATGTCAAGCTTGGGGCACTGCTGCGCTATGCCCAGCAGGTCGCTACCGCCCACGCCGAGGCCGTAGGGCTGGACGATGCCCTGTACCGCAAGACCCACACCGCCTATGTGCTGGCCAAGCTGGCCCTGCACATTGAGCGCCTGCCCCGCGTTGATGAGGAGCTGACCCTGCTCACCCAGCCGGAAAACTGCAAGCGGGCTGTCAACAAGCGCATCACCCATTTTTATGATGCCTCCGGCGCAGAGGCCGCCGTCATGGACAGCCGCTGGGTGCTCATTGATACAGAAAAGCGCATCATCCTGCGCAAGCACCCTGAACAGTTCAATGACCAGTGGGCCGCCGATGTCCCGTTTGAGCTGCCGATCAAGCTGCCCCGCATTGCCCCTGAGGACTGCGAGGTGCTGGGGGAGCAGCAGGCTGTCTACTCCCGCTGCGATATGAATGGGCATCTGAACAACACCCGATATGCCGACATCGTCTGCGATGCCGTGCCATGGGAGGTGTGGGATACCGCGCAAATCCGCGATTTTACGATCAGCTACCACCGTGAGGTCCCCCGCGGGGAGTGCTTCACCCTGCGCCGCGCCAGACCGGCAGAGGACACCTTCTATTTTGATGGCGAACGGGAAGGAAAATCTGCCTTTGAGGCACAGCTGATTTTCAAACACTTATAATTTCTACACAAACCCCTGTTACACTGTTTACATCGACAATGTAAAGGAGTTATTATTATGACAAAGCAAAAATTCGGCCTGACCGGCACGGCGCTTAAAACCATTGCGCTGGTGCTCATGGTGATGGATCACATTCACTACTTTTTTGAATTTACGGGCGTTGTACCGGAATGGTTCAGTATGCTGGCGCGGCTGTCCGCGCCGCTGTTTCTGTTCTGCACTGTGGAGGGCTTCGCCCATACCCATGACCGCAGGCGCTACTTCCTGCGCATCTGGGCCATCGGTACTGCGATGGGCACTGTGGAATTTTTTATGATCTATGCAGGGGCCTTCCGCCGCGGGGACGGCTTCTACCCGATGAATGCCATTTTTCAGGATCTGATGCTGCTCTGCATCATCTGGCAGGGCATTGACTGGCTGCGCCAGCGCCGGTTTGTGCGGGGCGCACTGGCTGCTGCCATGCCGATTCTCTGGCCGATTTGCATCGTAGCGCTGCTGATGCTTTTTCCCAAAATTCAGGACGCACCGATCGGCTCCTCCGTGTTGGCGTGGGTCATCACCGCGCCGCTGCCTTTGTGGACATCCATCACCGACGGCGGCTGGTCTTTTCTGGCCGGGGGCATCGTGCTGTATGCACTGTACAATCATAAGCGTCTGCGGCTGTCCGTCTGGGCAGCCATGACCTTCCTGTGTGATTTTGTTCTGGTCTTTCTGCAGGTTCGCGGTCTGCCGGATTTTGCCTTTTCCCAGATGTTCACAGTCTACTATGAGTGGCTCGGCGTTTTTGCCGTTATCGGCATGGCGCTGTACAACGGCCAGCGCGGCAGCGGCCACAAGCAGCTGTTCTACTGGTTCTACCCGGCACATGTCTACCTGCTTTACGGTGCATCCTGTCTTGTTTACAGCTTACTGCAATAAAAGGGGCTATTATGGCAAACATTCTGGCGGTCGATGATGACCGTGACCTTTGTACGCTGCTAAAAACAGCGCTTGAGCGTGACGGCCACACCGTAGAAACACGCACCTCCGGCACGCAGCTGACCGATACGCTCTGCCGCTGGGCAGACTGCATCCTGCTGGATGTGATGATGCCCGGCGAGGATGGCTTCGCCGTCTGCAGGCGCATCCGCGCCGAGACAGACGCGCCGATCTTATTTTTGACCGCGCGTACCGATGAGCCGTCGGTGCTGACAGGCCTTGGCCTTGGCGCGGACGATTACCTGACCAAGCCGTTCCGCATAGCAGAGCTGCGTGCGCGGGTCGCAGCACACCTGCGGCGGCAGAACCGCACACCATCCCATAAGATCACCCGCGGCGGGGTGGCGCTGGATCTTTCCGCCAAGGAAGCCAGCGTTGGCGGCACGCCTTTGCACCTGACAAAATCCGAGTACGCTATCTGTGAGCTGCTGGCCCTCCATGCAGGGCAGACCTTTTCCAAAGAACAAATTTACGAAGCGGTGTTCGGTTATGACGGTACCGCCGATGACACGGCCATCACCCAGCACATCAAGAACATCCGCGCCAAACTGCGCGCGGCCGGGGCAGGGGAGGTGCTGCAAACGATATGGGGAGTGGGCTACCAATGGCAAAACGAAAACTGACATCCCTGCGCAGTGTTCTGCTGCGGTATCTCCTTTTGTGCGGCGGCGGGTGCGCGTTGATTCTGGTACTCTGGTGGGTCATTTTTATGCAGCTGATAAACATCGGTTTTCTGCTGCCTGCCGTGGCGTCTGCCCAGGCCTGCGCCGATGCCCGGGAGACTGTGGCCTCAATGACGGCAGACACATTCGATTCCCTGCAGATCAGCGATTTATGCCGCTGGGCTGTAGTACAGAATGACACGGTGCTGCAGACCAACATGAATGACCGCCATCTGAAAAATGCCCTCAACGCCTTTCACGGCGGCAGCGGCAATCTGGTGCTGATGCAGTACCAGTACGATGTTAAAATGGCGGACGGAAGCTTTTGCCTTTTACAGTACGACTATGCCTTGCCCTACGCCGACCCGGCCCTGCGGGACACGCTGCCGGATTTCCAGACCTGCTATATTTTGCTGCTGGCGGTGCTCATTCTCGCTTGGCTGGGCTGGCAGACCCACTGCACCGTGCGCACTTTTGCCGCAGAGACTGCCCGGCTGAACGCGGCCGTAGATGCTATTGCCGCCCGGCAGCTGGAGCAAATTGACACGGATGGCGTGCGCATCCGGGAATTTGCCGCCACCTTACAGGCCTTACAGACGATGGGCCGCGAACTGACGGACAGCCTGCAAAGCCAGTGGCGGATGGAGCAGCAGCGCACCGAGCAGATCGCCGCATTAGCCCATGACTTAAAAACACCGCTGACCGTCATACAAGGCAACGCCGACCTGCTGGCCGAGGATGCTCTGTCCGCCGACCAGCAGACACAGGTCGAAGCCATCCTGCGCGGCACAGAGCGCGCACGCCACTATTTGGCCGCTCTGCGCACAGCCGGCGCAGCACCTGCCGTACAAACACCGCTGGCCAGCCACGCCCTCACGGAACGGCTGGCGCAGACAGCCCGCGCCCTCTGCGCGCCTACCGGAATCCAATTTATACTACAGGAGGAATGGCAGGGGACGATCCGTGCTGCAGAAAACGACCTGCTGCGTGCTGCGGAAAACCTTTTGGACAACGCTGCCGCCCACACCCCGCGCGGCGGAACCGTCACCCTGACCGTTGCAAAGGAAAACAACCGCTTTATTTTGCGTGTGACCGATACCGGCCCCGGCTTTACCGCCGCAGCACTGGCCCGGGCAGGGGAGATGTTCTACACAGATGCCGCGCGCAGCGACAGTGCCCATCAGGGCTTGGGACTGTATTCTGCACGCAGGACCGCTGCAGCCCATGGCGGTACCCTGCGGGTATCCAACACACCCGGCGGCTGCGCCGAGCTTTGTCTGCCCATTTGTGAATAAATTGAGAAATTACAAAAAAATGACAAAATGCTCTTGACATTCGGTGACAAAACAGTTACAATTTAGTTGCAAGCTAAATGAACCCCAAGTCAAATAGCTTTAACCACATTTTTCATGTGTTCTTCTCCTCCTTTCTTGTAAATCCCCGCCCATCCCTCAGGGCGGGGATTTCTTTTTTTGTATCTGCATTTTACATTCTTACATTCTTAAGACAGCATTTCACTTTACAAGGTTTTTCAATCGTGATAAAATAAAAGTCGTATGTCCTTATCCGCCTGTATATGCAGGCTGTATTATTATAAACTGTATGCATATCGTTTTTTGAGAAAGCAAGAGAGGGAAAAGCAATACCATGGCACAATCTCGTTCCGGCAAAAAATCCACAAAGAGCTCCGGCACCAAAAAGCGCTCCGGCTCTGCCAAAGGTACCTCCCGCAGCAATGCGGGGCGCACTGCGTCCGCACGCAGCAGTGCCGGGCATGACCGGCAGCCGTCCCGCCGCGCCCAGCGCCGTGCGCAGACCCCGAACCTTACCCGCAGTGTTCTGCTGGTAGGCCTTGGCTTGCTGTGCGTAGCGCTTGTGCTGGTGCCCGGCCAGAATTTCTGGAGCACGCTGCGCAGCTGGTATTTTGGCATCTTCGGCATCACGACCTATCTGGTCGGGCCGTTTCTGCTGTACCTTGCCTATCTGCTGGCCTCCGGCTACCGCGTAGCGCTCTTTGCTGGGAAGGTCTCCCTGATGGGGGTTCTCTGCGCCAGTGTGCCGGTCATCTTCTCCAAGCTGAATGTGGAAAGCCTCAAGGTAGGGGAGATCATCAAGATGCTCTTCACCCGCGGCGGTACCTATTTCTGGGAGGGCGGCGTTCTGGGTGCCCCCATCGGCGCCACCCTGCTGGCGCTGTTTGGCCGTCCGGCTTCCAATATTATTATGCTGCTCGTCCTTCTGCTGGGTGTGATGTTCTTTTTTGCCATCACCCCGGTCGATATTGTCCTCTTTCTGGACGCGCGGTATAAAGCCTTTCAAACCCGCCAGCAGGAGCGCGCCGCCGCTGAAACAGCCTACGACACCCGGCTTTTCAACGCTGCACCGGAGGAGGAGAGCGTTGAGAACCTGACCGGTGCGCTGCCCGATTCCTCCCCCCGGCCGCACCATCCTGTCTATGATGTCATTGCTGACACCAGCCGCTTCCCGAAGCAGCAGGCTGCACCGTCCCGGCAGCCGTACACAGCCCCCGTCACACCGGTCACGCCCGAAGCCCCCTTTACTGCGCAGTCTGCCGCAGCACGCCCGGGCTTTGATGTAGACCTCGGCCCGTCCAGCACCGAAGCCGCTGACG
>OGPC01002097.1_pt1 | contig 10433 bp, 8 predicted proteins | sample 1552911 | NCBI WGS metagenome assembly OGPC01 (sample SAMEA2580248, study PRJEB22360) | human gut metagenome | biome: human gut; feature: human-associated habitat; material: faeces | place: Denmark | collected 2008/2010 | reverse complement strand
GCGGGCAGAGTAAACGGATGCTCCTGCCTCGTTTACAATCACGTACTGGACCTGTTCCCTGATTTCCTTCAGCAAATCCACAATAATCTGCTCTGATTCCCTGGATGCTGTGCCGTTGCCCACGGATATAAGGGAAATATTATACTTTTTAATGAAATCCTTCAGTATTTTCCTGGATTCCTCCACCTTGTTCTGAGGCGCTGTGGGGTAAATGACCACCGTATCCAGCACCTTTCCCGTGCTGTCCACCACCGCCAGCTTGCAGCCGGTGCGGAAAGCCGGATCCCAGCCCAGCACAACTCTGCCTGCCACCGGCGGCTGCATGAGCAGCTGCTTTAAATTTTTGCCGAACACCTGGACAGCGCCTGCCTCCGCCTTCTCAGTCAGGCTGCCTCTGACCTCGCGCTCGATGGCCGGGCCAATCAGGCGGCTGAAGCTGTCTGCTGCCACTTCCCTGAGTACGGGTTCAGAATATTCATTATTTTTTGTAATAATCTGTTTTTCCAGATATCTAAGAATTTTCTCCTCCGGAACAACAATCTTCACTGTGAGAAGTTTCTCCTTCTCTCCCCGGTTCAGAGCCAGAATCCTGTGCCCCGCCGCCTTTTTCACCGGCTCGGGGAAATGATAATACATCTCGTAGACTGATTTTTCCTTCTCATTTTTAGCGGAGGATTCGATCACTCCCTCCTGAAGGACTGCCTTTCTAATGTAGGTTCGAAACTCGGCTGTCTCAGCAATTCTTTCCGCCAGGATATCTCTGGCACCGTTCAGGGCATCCTTAGCGTCGGCCACTCCCTTTTCCTCCGAAATGAACTGCTCCGCCTCTGCAAGCGCCGGCTGCGTCAGGCTCTGATCCCAAATCTTATCTGCCAGAGGAAGAAGTCCCTTCTCTCTGGCCGTCCCGGCCCTCGTCTTTCTCTTAGGCCTGTAGGGGAGATAGAGATCCTCCACAGCTACCAGCGTCGCGGCGTCTGAAATCTGCTTCTCCAGTTCCGGTGTCAGCTTCTCCTGATCCCTAATAGAGGCAATGACCTGATTTTTCCGTTCTTCCAGATTTCTGAGATATTTTAACCTCTCGTCCAGATTTCTGAGAATCTCGTCGTTTAACGATCCGGTCGCCTCTTTTCTGTACCTGGCAATAAACGGAATCGTATTTCCCTCGTCAATCAGCCTGACGGCAGCCTCCGCCTGGTGTCTTCCAATCTGAAGCTCCGATGCAAGCGCCTGTATCATATCCATAATAATTTCCTCATTTCCAAACATAATAGACGTATCGCCAAACTGCCGCTGGCAGATTCTGCCGATACATCTTCTGCATTGCTTATTATAATAGATTTTAAGAGAGGGCGCAACTGAAACGCCCCGGCAGAAAACAGATTGAAAACAGATGAAAAAAACAGGCAGGGAAGCGCTCCCTGCCTGACTTTCAAAGATTTTTCCATCTTTTCGGACTTTCCAGTATCAATTAATCTCCCAGAGAAAACGCGTCGTGGACCACCCGCATGGCCCGGTTCGCATCCTTCTCATCAATGAGGACCGTAATGCGGATCTCTGAGGTGGCAATCATGCGGATGTTGATGTCTGCGCTGTAAAGGGCCTCGAACATCCTGGCCGCCACACCCGGATTGCTGGTCATACCGGCTCCGATGATGGAGATTTTAGCCACGTCCGCAGCACATTCTACCGACTGAGCGGTCAGGGACTCCCTGTTCTCGTTTAAGACAGTCATGGCCTCCTGAAGGTCAGTTCTCGCCACAGTGAAGGAAATGTTTTTCCTCCCCTCCTGGCCCACAGACTGGATAATAATATCCACATTGATATGGTGTCTGGCCAGAAGATTGAACACCTTAAAGGCGATTCCCGGCTCGTCCAGCACTCCTATCACGGAGATTCTGGCGGTATTCTTGTCGGCCGCCACACCGCTGACTAACATTTTCTCCATCTTCGTACTCTCCTTCACAACTGTGCCCTCAGCCCGGACAAGACTTGACAGAACTACTAACTGCACATTATAACGCTTGGCCATCTCCACAGAACGGTTGTGCAGCACCTTAGCCCCCAGGGACGCAAACTCCAGCATCTCGTCGTAGGATACCTCCGGAAGCTTCCTGGCATTTGGAACAATTCTGGGATCCGCCGTGTACACTCCGTCAACATCCGTGTAAATCTCACAGGTGTCTGCATGAAGGACAGCTGCCAGAGCCACCGCCGTAGTGTCGGAACCGCCTCTGCCCAGAGTCGTCATATCGTCGAATTTATTAATCCCCTGAAATCCTGTGATAACCACAATCTTTCTGGCATCCAGCTCATTTTTAATGCGCTCTGTATCAATCCGCTTCAGCTTCGCCTGCCCATAGGCGGATGTGGTTTTCATGCGGATCTGGGCCGCGTTCAGCGAAACAGCCGGTACTCCCAGAGACTGAATCGCCATGGCCATCAGAGCCACAGAAACCTGCTCTCCCGTTGTCAGAAGCATATCCAGCTCCCGTTTCGGCGGATGATCGGAGATTTCATGGGCCCTGGCTATCAGCCCGTCCGTCGTCTTCCCCATGGCGGAGAGAACCACCACCACGTCATTTCCTCTATTGTAATCCTCTATGCAGCGCCTTGCCACATTGAAAATCCTCTCCGTATCGGCAACGGAACTGCCGCCGAATTTCTTTACGACTAACATGCCTTTTCCTCCATGGTATCCTTGCCATCCGGCCTGGCGCACTGTGGCTGCCGCGCTAAATCTGCGCCCGGATCATCTGCCTGATGTCGCCAAACGCCGCAGATACCTTTCTGTAATGCTCTTCTGTCATTTTGCCGGTGAGCACGGCAAATTCATCCATGCCGGGAAGCTCCACGAACCTTGCCGGGCCAAATGCCGCCTCAATCTCCGCTTTCTTCTCCTGGGCGCTTCCCTCAAACCGCAGGAAATAGGAAAATTCCGTCTTCTCCACCGGAGTCAGAGTCTGGCGCTCCTGTCCCCAGCCAAACGGAAGATTCCGGTCCATATTCATGGCAGTTTCCATAATATCCGCCACCACCGCGCTGGCTGTAGGCCGCTTTCCGGCGCCGCTTCCGTAGAACATCAGAGTCCCGGCCATGTTTCCCTTCACCATCACGGCGTTGAACACATCGCTGACGCTGGAGAGAGGATTCTCCTGGGGAATCATCATAGGGCACACGAAGACGGATACTCTGCCATCCTCCATCCGGCTGCTGCCGAACAGCTTGACACAGGTTCCAAGGGCGGCCGCATACCTGAAATCTGTATCTGTCACAGCCGTAATTCCTTCTGTATACACATCCTCATAATTGACCTCTCTGCCTGTGGCGAGGGCTGTCAGAATGGAAATCTTCCGGCAGGTGTCGTAGCCCTCCACATCTGACTCCGGATTGCGCTCCGCGTATCCCAGCTCCTGGGCCTTTCTCAGCGCTTCCTCGAAGGTCTGTCCCTCCTTCGCCATCTTGGTGAGAATGTAGTTGGTTGTCCCATTTAAAATTCCGCTGATTTCCACAATTCTCTCGCCTGCCAGAGCCCCTGTCAGCGGCCGGATTAACGGAATTCCGCCTCCCACGCTGGCCTCAAAAAGGAAATTTAATCCCTTATCTCTGGCAATCTGCAGAAGCTCTGTTCCGCAGGCAGCCACCAGGGCCTTGTTGGACGTCACCACATGCTTGCCCGCCAGCAGGCTGGCCTTGACAAAGTCGTAAGCCGGGCGGACGCCTCCCATAGTCTCCACCACAATTTTTACGTCCTCGTCCTGCTCAATGACGGAAAAATCGTGGATCACCTTATCTTCATTGGGATCTCCCGGAAATTCTCGGAGATCTAAAATGTATTTTACCTGTATCTCTTCCCTGGTTCTGGCCGTAATAACGTCCCTGTTCTTTTCCAGAACCTCCGCCACTCCAGAACCGATTGTCCCATACCCCATAACTGCTGCATAAATCATAATCTATCACTCCCTGGCAATAATTTTCACATAGTGAATTCCCTTCTGCGCTTCCATCTCCTCCACCATTCTGGAAATGTCCCCCGTATCCGGCCTTACCTCCACGCTCAGCGTCAGAGACGCCAGATTTCCCACAGGGATACTCTGATGAATTGTCAAAATATTAGCTTTATAGACCGCTACGATATGGAGGATGTCAGAGAGCAGTCCTCTTTCATCGTCCATCTGAAGAACCAGGGTGATTGTTCGTCCCTTCGCATTATCGTGAAAGGGAAAAATATCGTCCTTGTACTTGTAAAAGGAGCTTCTGCTGATTCCAACCCTGTCCGAAGCCTCCTGAACTGTCATAGCCTTCTCTGATTCGAGCAGGCGTTTTGCCTCCACTACCTTTAACAGCACCTCCGGCACCGCCTTCTGCTTCAAAACGAAATATTTTGTCCGCTCTTCCATTCCCATTCCTCTTTCGCTCAGCTGCATACAGTCTGCCTGCAGCAGCTTATTTTACCGCGCTCTGTGATTCGGATCAAAAACGGCCGAAGGCTCTGCCTGGAATCCGCCGGCTTTCCAGCTGAACGGATCCCTGCTTTCTGCCTTCAGCCGCCATTTTTTCCAGCCACCGTACCGATAGCCGCCGAATCAAAATGTATGCGTGTGAAAAACACTTGTACTCACAGGAAAGATATTATCATATTTATCCAGTATATTCAATCACTTTTTGCTGTCCAGGTTGATCCATTTTAAATAAGCGCTGATAAAGGAGTCAATATCGCCGTCCAGAACTGCGTTCACATTTCCGCTCTCCGCCCCGGTCCGGTGATCCTTTACCATAGTATAAGGCTGCATCACATAGGAACGGATCTGGTTTCCGAAATTAATGTCCTTTACGTCTCCTCGGATATCGGAAAGCTTCTCTGCGTTCTCCTCCTGCTTCATCAGGTAGAGCTTCGCCTTCAGCATCTGCATCGCCACTTCCTTATTCTGGAACTGGGATCTCTCATTCTGGCACTGCACCACGATTCCCGTAGGAATATGGGTAATCCGGATGGCGGAGGAGGTCTTATTGATATGCTGTCCGCCTGCGCCGCTGGAACGGTAGGTATCGATTCTCAAATCGTCCAGATTGATCTCCACGTCCAGATCCTCCTTGATATCCGGCATCACATCGCAGGATACGAAGGACGTCTGCCTCTTTCCGGCAGAGTTGAAGGGGGAAATTCTCACCAGACGGTGGACGCCTCTCTCTGATTTCAGGAATCCGTAGGCGTTTTCCCCTGTGATCTTGAGGGTAATGGATTTAATGCCGGCCTCCTCGCCGTCCAGATAGTCGATAACAGAGGTGGCAAAGCCCTTTCTGTCCGCCCATCTCTGGTACATCCGGTACAGCATGCTGCACCAGTCGCAGGCCTCTGTGCCGCCCGCTCCTGCGTTCAGCTTCAAAATCGCATCGTTATTATCGTATTCGCCGGACAGAAGCGTCTGAATTCGGATGGCCTCCAGCTTTTCCACGAAATCATCCATCATGTCCCGGATCTCAGGCACCAGGGCCGGATCATTCTCCTCATAGCCCATCTCAATCATCACCTGAATGTCCTCGTACTCCTGCTCCAGCTTATTATAGCTTTCCACGGTATCCTTGAGATTCTTGGACTCTCTCATCAGTCTCGTCGACGTCTCCGGATCGTCCCAGAAGCCTGGTTCCTCCATGGATTTATCTAATTCGTCAATTCGTTTCACCTTGCCGTCCAGGTCAAAGTGAATCCCTCACTTCCACCAGGGTATCCTCATACGTTGACAGTGTGTACTTAAACTGATCAAGTTCAACCATAGCTTCACCCACTTTCTTATTTTATATTTCCCCCTATTCTAACATGAGCAGGGGAGATTGCGCAAGGTCGTGAACGAGAAAGAGAAACTGTTTTCGGTGACTTTAAGCGGAACAAGAAAACAGTTTCTCTTTCTCTGATGTGTTTCCGTACTAAAAAAGGGAAGCAGAACGTTTTCCGGTGGCTTCCAGTTGGAACAAGGAAAATTGCTCTGCTTCCCCTATGCGTTACTCTTCTTTATTCTCTGCTTTCTGCGCTAACCGCTCTGCCTTTCTCTCCTGATACTCGGCTCTGCGGGCAGCCTTCTCCGCCTGGTGCTCCTTACGGCGCTCGTCCCGGCGTTCTTTCTTCTGCTGCTCTTTTTCCTTGCGCTCCTGCATATCTGCTAACATCTGGCGTCCGCAGCACTGCTTGAATTTCTTTCCGGAACCGCATGGACACGGATCGTTTGGATAAATCTTCCTGGTCTCTCTCTTCTGAGGAGCCTGTGGAGCTGCGTCCTTATTGGTTCCAGTCACCTTGGCAGCCGGCTCTCTCTCCACCTTCTGCTCTACGCGGATGTGGTAAAGGGTTCTCACCGTATCCTCGCGGATAGAGGCCGTCATGGCGTCAAACATCTCGTAGCCGCTCATCTTGTACTCAACCAGCGGATCCTTCTGGCCGTATGCCTGAAGACCAATTCCCTCCCGGAGCTGATCCATGTCGTCGATATGAGCCATCCACTTGTTGTCAATTACCTTCAGAAGAACCACACGCTCCAGCTCGCGGATCTGCTCTGCCTGCGGGAACTCAGCTTCCTTCGCCTCGTAGAGCTTGGTCGCGGACTCCTTCAGCATATGCTTTAACTCATTCTTCTTCATCTTCTTCTGATCCTCGTTCAGAGTGATCGGAGGAAGCGGGATGATGGAGAGAAGCAGGGAATTCAGCTCTGTCAGGTTCCACTCCTCAGGAGTCTGCTCGTCGGAGATGGAGAGATCCACTGCATTTTCCACAATATCCGTGATCATCTTCATAATCACGTTTCTCATGTTCTCGCCATCCAGAACGCGGCGGCGCTCCTCATAGATAACCTCGCGCTGCTCGTTCATAACCTCGTCGTATTTTAACAGGTTCTCACGGATTCCGTAGTTGTTTGTCTCAATCTTCATCTGAGCGTTCTCGATGGCCTTGGAAAGCATCTTGTGCTCAATCTGCTCGTTCTCCGGCACGCCCAGGGCGTTAAACATGCCCATCAGTTTCTCAGAGCCAAAGAGACGCATCAGATCGTCCTCCAGAGAAATGTAGAAGCGCGATTCGCCCGGATCTCCCTGACGTCCGGCACGTCCGCGCAGCTGGTTGTCAATACGTCTGGACTCGTGGCGCTCTGTACCGATGATCTTCAGTCCGCCGAGAGCCTTGGACTCGTCGTCCAGCTTAATATCCGTACCACGGCCGGCCATGTTAGTAGCGATGGTAACGGCGCCGTGGATGCCTGCATCTGCTACAATCTCAGCCTCCAGCTCGTGGAACTTGGCATTTAACACCTTGTGGGGGATTCCTCTCTTTTTCAGCATCTTGCTTAAAAGCTCGGAAGTTTCAATGGTGATCGTTCCCACCAGAACCGGCTGTCCCTTCTCGTGAGCTGCGCACACCTCCTCCACAACTGCGTGGAATTTTTCCTTCTTGGTCTTGTAAACGGCATCATTCTTATCAATACGGATAACCGGACGGTTCGTAGGAATCACAATAACGTCCATCTGGTAGATATTACGGAACTCCTTCTCCTCTGTCTGAGCCGTACCGGTCATGCCGGCCTTCTTATTAAATTTATTGAAGAAGTTCTGGAAGGTAATGGTAGCCAGAGTGCGGCTCTCTCTCTTAACCTCCACATGCTCCTTGGCCTCGATAGCCTGGTGAAGGCCGTCAGAGTAACGGCGTCCCGGCATGATACGTCCCGTAAACTCGTCGACAATCAGAACCTCGTTGTCCTTTACCACGTAATCCTTGTCGCGGAACATCAGATAGTTTGCCCGCAGAGCCATGATCATGTTGTGCTGGATCTCCAGGTTCTCCGGATCTGCCAGGTTCTCGATATTAAAGTACTTCTCTACCTTCTTAACGCCCTCTAAAGTCAGGTTGACTACCTTGTCCTTCTCATTGACAACAAAGTCGCCCGTCTCCTCGATCTCCTCGCCCATGATGGCGGAGAGCTTGGTAAACTCTGCGGAGGCCTCGCCCTGCTCCAGCTGCTTGGCTAAAATATCGCAGACTTCGTAGAGCTTTGTGGACTTTCCGCTCTGGCCGGAGATAATCAGAGGCGTTCTGGCCTCGTCGATCAACACAGAGTCCACCTCGTCAATGATGGCGTAATCCAGATTTCTTAAAACCATCTGCTCCTTGTAGATGGCCATATTATCTCTCAGATAGTCAAAGCCCAGCTCGTTGTTCGTCACATAGGTAATGTCGCAGCCATAGGCGGCCTTTCTCTCCTGAGGAGTCATGGCATTTAATACCACGCCGACGGTCAGGCCCAGGAAGCGGTGTACCTCGCCCATCCACTCAGCATCTCGCTTCGCCAGGTAATCGTTGACTGTAACGATAAATACGCCTTTTCCGGCCAGGGCGTTCAAATACGCCGGACAGGTGGAAACAAGTGTCTTACCCTCACCGGTCTTCATCTCTGCGATACGTCCCTGGTGAAGGACAATACCGCCGATCAGCTGCACCGGATAGTGCTCCATCTTCAGCACTCGCTTCGCCGCCTCGCGGACAGTGGCAAAAGCCTCTGGAAGCAAATCATCCAAAGTCTCTCCGTTTGCCAGACGCTCCTTAAACTTTCTTGTGTTGTCCCGCAGCTCCTCATCTGTCAGCTTCTCCATCTCCGGCTTTAAGGCTACGATCTTATCAACAATGGGATAAATCAGCTTCAACTCTCTGTCGCTGTGAGTTCCAAACACTTTCTCTATCAGATTCATGCTTTAATCTCCTATTTCCTGCTTTCTGTTTTATGATTTCTTTATGCTCCGTTTTATTCTGTCTCTTTTACTTAGTCTATCTGTAAAAACAGATGTATAATCTTATTTATTTTATCATTAACCGCCCTATCTTTCAAGAAGTTCATAATTTTTTTACAGTTTGCCTAGGTGAACCTTATCCGTCTTCTTCTTCTCAGTATAATTTACATAATTCTTCCCATTATTGTAAACCCAGCAGGTTGCACAAAATATATGTTCTGTTTTTCATTTATGCACATTATCCACAATTTTACCACTACCCATACACACGATTTATCCACATTATTTTTTGTCTGTTTTTCGTCAAAAAAGCAGTTATACACCGATTTATCCACATTATCCACAATTTTTTTCTGTTTATCACCGCTTTCCGACAGCATACTCCAAATCTTCCATTTTTTGTGTACTTGTAATAAATTTTATAATTTCTTCATAAAATACACCGTTTCTTCTTGACAAAACATCCCCAAAAAGTTTCGTTGGATAATCCGCTTCCTTCCTATATAAATGAAAACCTTTTATGGAAAATTCACAATAATTTTCTTAATACTCTCATTTTTTAATTGAATTTTTCTGATAAACGTGGTATACTAAGGACATCCCAATAAAAAAGGAGCGATGACTTATGCGTTATACAATTACCGGAAGAAATATTGATGTTACGCCTGGACTTAGGGAAGCAGTTATTGAAAAGATCGGAAAACTGGAACGGTATTTTAACCAGGATACAGAGGCCATCATCACTCTGAGCGTCACCAAAGACCGCCAGAAAATTGAGGTTACTATCCCGGTGAAGGGCCACATTATCCGTGCTGAAGAGCAGAGCACAGACATGTATGTATCCATTGACCTGGTAGAGGAAATCATCGAGCGCCAGCTCAAGAAATATAAGAAGAAACTCATCGACAAGAAACAGTCTCCTGTGGATTTCAGTGAATTCTATATACAGGAGGAGACCGAGGCTGACGATGAGATTAAGATCGAAAAGGTAAAGAGATTTGCCATGAAACCCATGGATCCGGAAGAGGCCTGCGTACAGATGGAGCTTCTCGGACATTCCTTCTACGTATTTTTAAACGCAGAGACCGAGGAGGTCAATGTCGTTTATAAGAGAAAAGGACAAACCTACGGTCTGATTGAACCGGAGTTCTAATATCTTTTACGAATAAAGAAGCTGGGCGCTGCGCCGTCGTCTGCATGGAGAGACCGTTTCAAGTTGGATCTGTTGACAAACGAAAGAAAAATGGCTTTCTGTATGGTATACTTATTATACCAATTGCAGGAGGTCATTTTTTATGATGGGAAAACAAAGCGAACAAATCCAGATGGTAATCCTTGACATAGATTCTATGATTCCAGATACTCATCTTCTGAGACGGATTAAAAAGGACCTGTTGACAAACTCACTTTTTCAGTGTTTATTTCCGCACATTTTTTGAAATGCTCTAAAAAGCTATAAAAAGGCTGGTAAATTCGGTTATCTAAACCGCTTTTACCAACCTTTTTAGATTTAATGCCGTTGCTGATAAGAGGCATTCTTCGATTGCTTTCTGAAGGCCTCTTTTCTGGATTTTATTTAATTTATGTTCTCGTTTTAAAACTGCAAATGTCCCTTCTGCCCATATCTTTCTAAGGCGCATGACCCTCAGATAATTACTGGTCCCTACTTT
>OGPC01002073.1_pt1 | contig 10559 bp, 9 predicted proteins | sample 1552911 | NCBI WGS metagenome assembly OGPC01 (sample SAMEA2580248, study PRJEB22360) | human gut metagenome | biome: human gut; feature: human-associated habitat; material: faeces | place: Denmark | collected 2008/2010 | reverse complement strand
TGGCGTTTGCCACGGCGTTGCCGATGACATCGCCCAGACCGGAGTTCTGCAGCATGTAGCGCAGCACGCCGCCGCAGGCGGTGACCAGCAGGATCATACCGGTAGGCTCGAGCGATTTGGTCATGATCTTTTCCAGTTCCTCGTTGGAGTAGCCGTGCTTGTAGCCCAGCAGGATCATGGCAGCGATGACCGCGATGGTCAGGGCAACGAATGGCTCACCGAGGAAAGCCAGCACAGGCTGAATGGCAGACAGGGCAGGCACGACCTTGGCAACGGAGTTGGCGATGATCAGAACCAGCGGAATCAGGATGATGCCGACGATAGTGCCGAACTTGGGCAGCTTGCTTTCGTCAATGTCAGCCTGATTGGCAACAGACTCCGGAACGGGAATAAAGTACTTGTTGCCGCAGATCTTGCCCCAGATGGGACCGGCAACGATCATGGCAAAGATGCCGCAGAAGATACCGATCAGAATGACCCAGCCGAGGTCAACACCCAGCATCGTTGCGACCAGTACGGGGCCGGGCGTTGGCGGAATGAACGCATGGCCGACCGCCAGACCGGCCAGCAGCGGGATTGTGTAGAACAGTGCGGAACGCTTCGTGCGCTTTGCCAGAGAGAAAGCCAGCGGGATCAGGATGATAAGGCCCGCGTCAAAGAACACCGGCATGGCGATGACCAGACCTGTGATGCCCAGCGCCCATGCGGCTTTTTCGTCACCGAATTTACGTACCATCGTGACAGCCAGCGTCTGCGCGCCGCCTGAAACCTCGAGAATCGCGCCGAACATCGAGCCTAAGCCGACCAGCAGCGCAATGCCTTTCAGCGTGTTGCCGATGCCCTCATTGACCGAGGCAACAATATCAGTCAGGGGCATACCGGCGATAAGTCCGATCGAGATGGCACCGACCAGAATCGAAATCATGGCCTGCACCTTACATTTAATAATGAGAACCAGCAGAATGATAAGACCAATGACGGCAGCAAGGATCAGCCGTGTGGGGTCGAGTGTAGCAACTGCTTCCATAGAATTTCTCCTTCTCTTTTTATGCAGTGTTTAACGGAGCGGCATTACTCCATATAAGCGCCCTTCATCGGGCTGACGGCGTGCTGAGAGTAGAGTTTCAGCAGACCAGTCTTGTACTTAGGCTCTTTGGGCTGCCACTTGGCACGGCGTTCGGCCAGAATGGCGTCCATCTCGGCGGGGGTCTTGGGTTCGCCCTTGACACCAACGATGGCCAGCACACGGTTGTGTACATCGATTTGAATCAAATCGCCCTCCTCAACCAGTGCGATGGGACCGCCCACGGCGGCTTCGGGGCTGACATGACCGATAACAGGGCCGCGGCTTGCGCCGGAAAAACGCCCATCGGTGATCAGTGCCACACTGGATGCCAGCTTGGGGTCGGCGCAGATGGCCTCGCCGGTGTAGAACATCTCCGGCATACCGCTGCCGCGCGGGCCTTCATAGCGGATGAAAATTGCATCGCCGGGCTTGACCTCGCCGTGCAGAACGGCGGCAATGCATTCTTCCTCGCTGTCGTAGGGCTTGGCGCGCAGGGTAGCGTTGAACATATTCTTCGGGCAGGCAGTGTGCTTGATGACGCTGCCCTCAGGGGCGAGGTTGCCTTTCAGGATGGCGATGCTGCCGTCGGTGCCCTTGGCGTTGTCAAAGCTGTGGATGATGTCCTCGCGGGTGACGTGGATACCGAGGTGGGAGGTCTTTTCTTTCAGAATTTCATCGCAGTGCTCATAGAAGCCGTTGCGCTTCAGCTCCTCGAGATTCTCGCCCAGCGTCTTGCCGGTGACGGTCATAACATCTAGGTGGAGCATTGACTTGATTTCCTCCATCACGCGGGGAACGCCGCCTGCATAGTAGAAATACTGGGCGGGCCAATCGCCAGAGGGGCGGATGTTCAGCAGGTAATGCGCGCCGCGGTGCATCCGGTCAAAGGTGTCGGCGTCAATTTCAATGCCGAACTCGTGCGCAATGGCAGGCAGGTGCATCGTGGCGTTGGTGGAGCCGGAAATCGCTGCGTGCACCATAATGGCATTTTCAAAGCTCTTTTTGGTGACGATGTCCTTGGCGGTGATGCCCTGCTCGACCAGTTTCATCAGCTGTTCGCCTGCATCGTAGGCGGCCTGCTTCAGCTCGGAGGCGGTGGCGGGCATCAGGGCGGTGCCCGGCAGCATCAGGCCCAGCGCCTCGGCCATGACCTGCATCGTGGAGGCGGTGCCCATGAAGGAGCAGGCACCGCAGGACGGACAGGCGTTGTGCTTGTAGTAGTCCAGCTGCTCGTTGGGGATGACGCCGGTCTTTTCCCATGCGTCAAACTTGCCGATCTGCTCCAGCGTCAGCAGGTCGTTGATAGCACAGGCGGGGTCGTTGACCACATACTTTTTGGGCAGGGTGTGGGCCTCCATAACGCCGCCGGTCACCATAATGGCGCTCATATCCTTCAGGCGGCCGATGCTCATCAGCATGGCAGGCACGGATTTGTCGCAGCTGGCGATGAACACGCCGCCGTCATACACCGTGGCGTTGGCCTGTGCCTCGACCAGATTGACAATGGCATCGCGGTGGGGCAGGGAATAGTTGATGCCGTCATGCCCCTGTGCTATGCCATCGCACATATCGGTGGCGAAGTATCGGGCTGCCTTGCCGCCGTGCTCATTGACGGCCTGCACCGCCTGCTTGACAAAGCCGTCCAGATGTGCGCTGCCGGGGTGGCTGTCACCGAAGGTGCTTTCCACCATGATCTGGGGCTTGCTCAGGTCGGAGACCGACCAGCCCATGCCGATTTTCAGTGGGTCGTTTTCGGGTGCAAGGTTGCGGACTTCCTGAGAATGAAGTTTCATAGTATCTGCCTCCGTTTGCTGGTTGTGAGGGGTGTTTCTTTGTTGTCTTTATCGTAACATGTCTTATGACAGCTTACAAGTTGTACGGGGCAGTTCCTACTTTTTGACAAAACGCCGGGGGATCATTTGCCTAATTTGCACAAAAACAAGCCGATAATTGCACACAAGAAAGTTCTCTGTATAGCTTTTTGCTAAAAAATGGGCAGAAGCACCCCAAAATACATCAGATGACTTTATTAAAAAAGCGTCCCGCACAGGGTCTGAACCTGTGCGGGACAAAAAATTATGTGAGGCATCTTTATTTTTGCCTTTTCCGGTCGGCATCGTACATTTCCTTGATCATCCGCCGGTTAAAGGTCAGGTGCATGGCCATGGCACTGCGCGCCCCAATGGGATCGTGCGCGGCTATAGCTTCCACCACCATGCGGTGGGTCATGATCGTTTCATCAATGAGCTTTTTGTGGGTCACATTCACGAACATCATAACCGCTGTGTCAATGATAGGAATCAGTTGCTCCACAACCATATTCTTGCTGGACTCGGCCACACAGGTGTGAAAGGCAATGTCATCCTCAATGTAGCGGTCGCCATCATGAATTTTGCGCTCCACTCTCTCACAAAGGCGGCGCAGGCGGGCAATATCCTCGTCCGTTGCGTTGTTGGCGGCCATCTCGGCAATGCCGGGCTCCAGCAGCAGGCGCACATTTACAAGATCAAGCGCCAGGGCGGTTTTATCCTGTACAGCACTGAGTCCCAGCGGGTCACCTACGCCGAGGGCGGTCGTTAAAACATAGGTGCCGGAACCGCGCCGTACCTCCACAATGCCCTTGCTGGACAGCAGTTTGACGGCCTCGCGGATGGTGCTGCGCCCCACGCCGAACTTTTCTCCCAGCTCAAACTCGTTGGGCAGCTTGCTGCCGGGGCTTAGCGGGGTGTCAAGGATGAAATGATAGATTTGTTCTTCGACCTGCTCAGCTAATAGTTTACTTTTCAGATGCGAAAATTCGTCCATAACGGGCACCTCACAATTACACTCGTTTTTCTGTAAGCGGCAGGGGAGAAATAGCAGCTTTCTTTTCCATAAAAGTTGATTTGTTCTCTCTTTACTATGTATTTTATAGTGCGATAAGCGTCAACCAGAAAATCCCGACATAAAATACAGTGTAAAGCAACTTGGATTTCCACGAAAAATCTTTTATTAAAAATAGATAATCGCAGATACCGTAGACCGTTAGTATTATGCCATGAACAGGAAACAGCTTTGTTGAGCCGTCACTAAAAAACATCTCTATAACAAAGGCAATAAATATTGGCGGAAGTATCGTTGCAACGGTGTCAATCACTTCATGTATTTCTCCGACCTGTTTCCATTGCAGTATTTTACGAAGCACAATGTAAAGGAAAATCCCAACCAGACTTCCCATTGTATTTATCATAAGGTCATCTATGTCCACAACGCCGGTTTTGAAAACAAACTGCAACGCTTCAATTAGAAATGTCGTTAAAAAAGATAATCCAATCGCTTTATATATGCAAAAATTCTTTTGGTAATAGCAGTATACAATGCCGAACGGCACAAACATAACCATATTATAAAGCATATCCCATGAAACAGGGCTGTGGCCATACCTCAAGTTCTCTCTAATGTTATGGAAAGGCACCATATTGATTGCGTCAATTCGCGTTAATTGACCACCGATAAGGGTCATAATGATATTAAAGCGGGATATACACATACAAAACACGATTGCAAAATACAGTATTGTCATAAGCCGAAAGCCGTGCTTTCTTCTGCTTTTCATACTCTTGTGCATCTCCCTCTTCATATAAAAACCTTATTACGCCTCGGTTTCAGCGCTGGCTGGCATTTGCGGCTGTGCGTTTTTGATAAATTCAAGATACAGGCTGTACAGCACTGCACAAACAGGCACACTGAACAGCATTCCCAAGACGCCGAACGCTTCACCGCCCAGCGTGACGGCCATCAGCACCAGCAAACCCGGCAGACCAACGGATTTGCCCACCACCTTGGGGTAAATCAGATTGCCCTCGACCTGCTGCAAAATCAGCAGGAACACTACAAACCACACCGCTTTGAGAGGGTCGGCCAGCAGAATCAAAAACGCACCAAGACCGCCGCCGATCCACGCGCCGAACACCGGAATCAGCGCCGTAGCGCCGACAAAGGCAGAAACTGCCCCGGCATATGGGATGCCCAAAATCAGCATACCCAAAAAGCACAGAATACCGATGATAACAGCCTCGGTAAGCTGACCGGTCACAAAATTGGTAAAGGTCTGTCTGGTCAGCGATACAATGTGCAGTACCCGCTGCGCACTTTTTTGCGGCAGCACCGTCACAGCAAGGGTTTTCAGGTGCGCGGAAACGACCTCCTTTTTGGAAAGCAGGTACAAAGCAAACACCAGAGCCAGCAGCACATTTACAAGGCTGGAAAAAACCGAGGTTGCCGCCCCCAGAGTCACGGTGATGATACCGCTGCCCTCATCGTGGAGCAACGCCGTGATTTTATCCATCAACAGATCGGTATCCATCGCATATTCCGGTAAAATGACTCCGTATTTTGCAGCAAACTGCACCGTTCCTGTCCACCAATGCCCCAGCTTTTCGGCGTAGCTTGGCAGATTGCGCACAAATTCATAGACGGATTCCTGTACGCTCGGCAGCATCATAAACACTACCGCAAACAAAATGCCCAGCACCAACAGCGTGCTCAGGGTCAGGCATACCGGGCGCGTCAGCTTGTCGGGCGCTTTTTTGCAGATGCGCTGCCAAATGCGCTCTAACGGGCAGAGCAAAATGTTAATGACAAAGGCAATGGCGCCACCCATAAGAAACGGTGAAAACACTGCCAGCACCCGGCCCAAAAACTGCAGTACAGCCTGCAGATTTATCAGCGCCCACGCAAATACTATCGTCAGCAGCAGCGCACGGAATATATAGCGGGCAGTTTCTTTATCCAGAATAACACTGGGGCGGGACGCGGGGGGATTTGGCCTATCCGTTGAAGGGGTGTTTTTTGTCATGGGTTCCTCCATAAGTAGAAAAAGTTATACATCTATTATAAGCATAGCAAAGCCGGACAGGTCAAGAAATTGCGGCAAAAATTCATAACCTGTTTACAAAACCGGCTGCTGCTTGAGGAAAGCAAACGCCCGGGGTAAATAAGCCGAAAACGGCTTGTTTACTCCGGGCGTTATCTTTAAGGGGGAGTAGGGGAGAGACCCCCCTTGATCTGGTATTATTCCGGCAGGCGGCCGTACAGCTCTGTCAGATCATGCAGCTTGGTGGCCAAGCGGTCATTAAAAGCGCCGCGCTTGGCACGCCAGCACCAGTTGCCGCCTAAGGTCGAGGGGGTGTTCATGCGGGCTTCATGGCCCAGACCGAGAAGGTCCTGCGCCTGCACGATGCTCAGCTCGGCAGCGCTGGCCCAGATACCGCGCATCATGCCCCAGTGGTAGCCCTCCTGCTTGGTCAGGTTGAGGTAACGCACCGCGCGGGCCACATCTTCAGGGGCGGCCGTAGCCATCCAGCCGTTGACCGGCTCGTTGTCATGGGTGCCAACATAGGCAATGCTGTTCACCGGGTAGCCGTGGGGGCGGTAATCGCCGCCGTCGCGGCTGTCAAAGCCGAATTCCAGCACCTTCATGCCGGGGTAGCCGCATTTGCGCAGCAGGGCATTGACATCGTCGGTCAAAAAGCCCAGATCCTCGGCAATGATGCGGGGCTCACCGAGCTTTTTCTTGATAGCGGCAAACAGTGCATAGCCGGGGCCGGTGCGCCAGCGTCCGCCCTCCGCCGTTTTGTTGCCGTAGGGGATGGCATAGTACCCCGCAAATCCGCGGAAGTGATCGATGCGCACCACATCATAGATGCTGCACATGTGGCGGATGCGACGAACCCACCAAGCATAGCCGTTCTGCGCCATAGCGTCCCAGTCGTAGAGCGGATTGCCCCACAGCTGCCCTGTGGCGGAGAAGCCGTCCGGCGGGCAGCCTGCCACCTCGGTAGGGTTGAGATCGGCATCAAGCTGGAAATCCTGCGGGCTGCTCCAGACATCGACACTGTCAAGCGCGATATAGATGGGCAGATCCCCGATGATCTGGATATGCTTGCTGTTGGCGTATTCTTTCAGCGTCTGCCATTGGGTGCAGAACAGGTACTGCACAGCCTGCCAAAAGGCAATGTCCTTGGCATAGGTCCTGCGGGCAGCCTTCAGGGCGTCCGGCTCGCGCTTACGCAGGGGATGCTCCCATTCCTGCCAGCAGGCACCGCCGTGTGCGTCCTTCAACGCCATGAACAGTGCGTAGTCCGGTAGCCAGAAGCGGTTTTTCCTGACGAAATCCCGGTAATCGGCCGGGGGTGCCGCCAGCAGGCGCTCACAGGCGGTGCGCAGTACGGTGTAGCGCTTCTCATACAGGGCACCGTAGTTGATCTGCTCCGGTGTGCATTGCCAGTCGATGTGCTTGTACTCTTTCGGCTTCAGCAGACCCTGCGCCGCAAGGGTGTCAAGGTCGATAAAATAGGGGTTACCTGCGTAGGTGGAGAAGGATTGATAGGGGCTATCGCCGTAGCTTGTCGGGCAGACGGGTAAGATCTGCCAGTATGCCTGCCCCGCTTGGGATAAAAAGTCTACGAATTGCCGTGCCTGCCGCCCCATGGTACCAATACCGTAAGGGGAGGGCAGGCTGGAAATGGGCATTAAAATGCCGCTTGCTCTCATCCGGAAAACCTCTTTTTCTTACGGGGAGAGTTTCGTTACGCTCTCTCCCTCGATGAGTTCAAAAGGAACCACCTCATGCACGGCGGTGCCGGGTTCCTTGATTTTGTGCAGCAGAATTTTGGCGCTGCGCAGGGCCAGCTGCTCTTTATTCTGGCGGATGGTCGTCAGGCGGGGAACGCTGTACTGTCCGAGAGCGATGCCGTCATAGCCCGTAACGGAGATATCCTGCGGGACGCGCAAACCGTGATCCTGCAGGGCGCGTATGGCACCCAAAGCCATTAGATCCGACATGGCGAACACAGCGGTGATATCCGGGGCAGTCTCCAACAGATGCTCCATCGCCTTGTAGCCATCTGCAAGGGAAAAGCGCGCATGGGCATACTGCTTATCCGTGGAGAACGGCAGTCCCAGACGCAGCATGGCCCCCTGCACACCAGCCAGACGCGATAAGCTGGGCCTTGACAGGTTGGGATAGCCGCCGATCACGCCAATGCGCCGATGCCCGTGATCGTACAGATACTCGATCATACGGTCGGCCGCTGCCATATCATCAACCGTCACGCTGGACAGATTGGAGATCTGCAGGCTGGCGGCGCTGTTGGTCAGCAGCACACAGGGGATGCGCAGGCTTTCCAGCTCGGTCGTAAAATACTCAAGGTTGGAGCCCAGAAACATAATACCGTAGGGCTTGCGCTCGGCGCAGATACGCCTGGCCTGCGCGACCTCGTTGGCTTCCTCGTCGATATAGTAGACAGTGGGTACATAACCGCGGTTGGCGATCTCGCTTTGCAGTTGCTCCAGAATACCTGCGAACAGCATATTCTGGATGCCCTTTACGATCAGGACAATGCCGTCATTTGCCTGCTGCTTTAAGTGCTTGGCGTTGGCGTTGGGCTCGTAATTGTGGCGGTTGACTACCTCCATTATGCGCCGGCGGGTATCCTCGCTGATGCCGGGGGCGTTGTTCAGCGCCCGCGACACTGTGCCGACCGCGAAGCCGGATTCTCGTGCAATGTCTTTGATCGTCATGGTGAGGCCTTCTTTCGGTTGTAATCAACCCTTGACTGCACCGGCCACCACGCCGTCAATGATATACTTCTGGCAGACGAGGTAGAGCACGATGACCGGAAGAACCGTGATCATGATGCAGGCCATCATGGGGGCCATTTCTACCTTGCCGTAGCTGCCGCGGAAATACTGGATCGCCATGGGAATGGTGCGGAAGGTTTTGATATCCAGCACCAGCGTGGGGAGCAGATAGTCGTTCCACACCCACATAGTTTCAAGAATAGCGGTGGAGATCATCGTGGGCTTGAGGATCGGGCAGACCACCTGGAAGAAGATCTGCAGGGGATTGCAGCCGTCAATCATGGCGGCCTCCTCAATGGCGATGGGCATGCTCTTGACAAAGCCGGTGAACATAAACACCGCAAGGCCTGCGCCGAAGCCCAAGTAGATGATGCAGATATTATAAGGATTGTTGAGCTTTAAGGTGTCAGCCGTCTTGGCCAGCGTGAACATGACCATCTGGAACGGTACGATCATGCTGAACACGCACAGATAGTACATGCCCTTGGACAGCACACCCTGCACGCGGGTAATGTACCACGCGCACATCGAGCAGCAGAGCAGAATAAGTGCGACAGAGCTGACAGTGATAATAAAACTATACCAGAAAGAGGACAAGAAGTCCATCTCCTGAATGCCGTAGATATAGTTTTTTAAGCCCACAAAGGTATCTGCATTGGGCAGCTCAAAGGCATGGGTGGTGGTGATAGCGCGCTCAGTCTTTAAGGAGTTCATCAAGATCATGAATACCGGATACAGCCATGCTACGCACAAAATACCCAGCAAAACGGACAATACCGCATTGATACGGCGGTCTTTTTTTGTTGCACCCATTATTGCTGAACCTCCTTAGAACGAGTGGCCTGCAGCTGGATCAGCGAGATCACGACCACAAACAGGAAGAATACGACAGCCTTCGCCTGGCCGATGCCCTTCCACTGGGGTCCGGAGCGGGCGTAGAAGGTATCGTAAATATTGTACGCCAGCATCATCGACTGCTTGGCGGGTTCGCCGGCGGTCAGAGACAGGTTCTGGTCGAACAGCTTGAAGGAGTTGGTCAAGGTCAGGAAGGTGCAGATGGTAACGCTCGGCATAACCATGGGGATCTTGATCTTGAACAGGATCTGGCGGGAGGTGGCACCGTCAATGCGGGCAGCCTCGATCAGATCGGTGGGGACATTCTGCAGGCCGGCAATGTAGATGATCATCATATAACCGATCTGCTGCCAGCACATCAGAACGATCAGGCCCCAGAAGCCGTAGGTGGCATTCAGCGCCAGCAGCGGCTTGCCCCACGCGGTCAAAAGGCCGTTGAGCAGGATCTGCCAGATGTAGCCCAGAACGATACCGCCGACAAGGTTCGGCAGGAAAAAGACGGTACGGAACACATTGGTGCCGCGCATGCCGCGGGTCAGCAGCAGGGCAATGCCGAAGGCCAGCACATTGACCAGCACGGTGGACACCACGGTAAAGGCAGCGGTGAACCAGAACGCATGCATGAAGGTGGCATCGGACCAGATCATCTTATAGTTGCTGAGTCCCACAAAGGACACATTTTTAACGGTCGTGAATTTGCAGAAGGACAACCCCGTGCCCCAAATAAACGGCCAGACAAAGCCGATAATAAAGGCAATAAGGGTAGGCAGCACAAATACGGGCCAATAGCGCTTTATTGCTTTTTCCATGGAAAAGCACCCCTTACTTTCAAATAAAAAGCAGGGCGGGCGAATTTCGCCCGCCCCGCTTATCGGTGTTTTAAGGAATTATTTTTACGCGGCAGCGTTCAGAGCAGCCTCAGAAGCCCAGCCATCGACAAAGGCGGTGACAACGTCATCCCAGCTGCCGGTACCGGCGGGGGAGGGGGGCCGGGGGGAGGCCGCCGAGAACTACT
>OGPC01002072.1_pt1 | contig 10563 bp, 9 predicted proteins | sample 1552911 | NCBI WGS metagenome assembly OGPC01 (sample SAMEA2580248, study PRJEB22360) | human gut metagenome | biome: human gut; feature: human-associated habitat; material: faeces | place: Denmark | collected 2008/2010 | reverse complement strand
CATACTCATACCGGACGGTGAAGAGCCGTCCGGCCCCCCTAAGCCAATTTCTTTTTTATATATACCTACCATTCCCAATTTAACAAACAAAACGCCCGCCGGTTTTTGAGCCGACGGGCGTTTTGTTTGTACATGAAGATTAAAATCTGCTCCTGGCACCTAGATAATGAGAAAAAATACGCAAAATGATGTATTCTAATGACAGGAGTCTATTTGCCTAACACATTGACATTGCATTGCATAATATATATAATATAAGTGCAATAGCAAGGAAAGGAGTTGACTAGTATGGCTGCCACAACTAATTTCACTGTCCGAATAGACAGCGATATAAAAAAACAGTGCGAAGCGGTGTATGGTGAATTAGGCATTAACCTTACCACTGCAATCAATGTGTTCCTTCGCCAGTCTCTTCGTGTTGGCGGTTTTCCTTTTGATGTCCGCATGGAACAGCCTAACAAGGAAACAATTGCAGCAATGTTGGAAGCAGAACGCCTTGCCCGTGATCCGTCTGCGAAACGCTACTCAGATATAGACGAAGCACTGAGAGCTTTAAAAGAATGAACCACCACTTAGATATCGTTTGGACGACCCAGTTTAAAAAAGACTACAAGCTGGCCATAAAACGTCATCTGGACATTGGACTTCTTGACGAAATCATTCGCAAATTGGCAAGCGGCCAACCGCTTTCAGACAAGAATAAAGACCACGCTTTAACTGGAAACTGGAGCGGACACCGTGAGTGTCATATCCAGCCAGATTGGTTATTAATCTACCGGATTGAAAACGATTTGCTCGTATTGACATTATCTCGAACGGGAACACACAGCGATCTGTTCGCAAAGTAAGAACAAGTTATCTGATTTAAAACGCCCGCCGGTTTTTGAGCCGACGGGCGTTTTGTTTATATTTTTTTCTGTCCTCTATGGTGCGCCCGCCGTCTCCCCCGGCAGCGCTCCCGCCAGAATATCCTGGCTGACCTTGGTGTAGAACATCTTTTTCACAGTCTCGAAGTCTCTGGTCTGCCCCATAATCCACATGAGTTTGACAGCCGCGGCCTCCACCGTCATGTCGTAGGCCTGCAGGACATTGTAGCTGTTGACCGCCTTATAACCCACCTCGTAGACCTCAGCGTCGCTTCCCTCCAGCATGACCTGGGTGGCAATCACCACAATTTTCCCTTTTTTCGTCAGATTCTCCAGACCGCTGAGGAAATTCCTCTTATTATAGAAAGGAATGCCTCCCACGCCGTAGCTTTCGATGATAATGGCGTCGTACCGCTCTCCGATGTACTGGAGAATCTCCGGCTCCATTCCTGGAATCAGCTTCAGCACAAACACGCTGGGCTTTAAATTTTCGTAAAACCGCACAGTTCCGTCTCTGCTCTCCCCGTCCACGTACTGGATAATCCTGTTCTCATCAATAAAGGCCGCCACCGGATAATTGATGCTCTCAAAGGCGCTGTAGCTTTTGGAGCGGATTTTCCTGGCTCTCGTCCCCAGAATCGCCTTCCCGTCAAAGACCAGGTAAACTCCCCTCACCCCGTCTCTGGAGGCAAAGCGCAGGCTGTCCATGAGATTTTTCCTGGCATCTGTGATAGTAACGCTGATAGGCTTCTGGGAACCAGTGAGGATAATGGGCTTCTCCGAATTCTGAATCAGGTAGGAGAGGGCCGCCGCCGAGTAGGCCATGGTGTCGGTTCCGTGAGTAATGACAAAGCCGTCGAAGCGGCTGTACTCCTCTCTAATCTCCTGGCTGATGCGGATCCAGTGCTCCGGCTGGACGTTGGTGCTGTCCAGGCTGAACAGCTGTCTCACAGAAACCTCACAGAATTTCCCGGCTTCCGGGATATAGCTTAACAGCTCCTCCGCCGTGGAGGCGGGAGCCAGTCCGTTCTCTGTCTGGACAGAGGCGATGGTTCCCCCTGTGGCTATCAGCAAGATTCGTTTCATACGATATTTCCTTCCTCCTCATCCCAGTTGTACAGCGGCCCTATCTGCAGGGAGTATGCGCTGTCTTCACCGATATAAACATCTGCAAAAATGTAATAATTGTACTCCGGCTTCTCCACATATTCCAGAGAATCCAGGGCATCTGAAAGCTCGTTCTCTGAGAGAGTTCCCTCCTGCCCCGCCGCCAAATCGGCAAGCGCCGTCATCATCTGCACAGCCGCCTGGTTGGAGGCTTCATTGTGGGAGTTCACAGCGATGAAATGAACCTCCCCTGTAGCCGTATCGCTGCTGACTGTCACAGCCAGCTCCAGCTCCTTATTCTCATCCCACATGGCATAAGTCCGGTAGGTATCATAGAATTCCCTGATCTCCCCTCCCTCATCATACCGGTTGTTGTAGGAATCAAGGCTCATATGGGTTTCCAGGCCCAGGGCATAAGCCTCCTCCTTCACCAGATTTTCCACATCAATGAAACGGAGTTCAAAATGACTCTCTCCATTGCACCTGACTCCGGCTGCCTTTACTTCCTCATCGTCCAGCTCCTCCCACTCAAGGGATCCTGTATCCTCCTCAATGGTGATCTCCCCGTCGTCCCAGACGTCCTCTTCCTGAATCTCAGCTTCCCAGTCCCAGACGTCGTTCTGCGGTTCTTCTTCCTGAACCAGACGGGATCCGCTGTCTGCCATAAAGCCGACAACAAGAGGAATCAGCTGGATGGCTGCTCCACAGATAAGGAGAACTGCCAGGATCGGGAGGAACTTTGGTCCAGATTTTTTGTTATCGTCCTTTTTACCGGACGCTTTTTTGGGCGGCTTGGAGGTCTTCTGCTTCTGCGCCCCCTTGCCAGACTTCTGTTTCATATCCTGGTAAAAATCTGCTGTCTTTTCCCTGAAATCCTTCTCCGATACCTCCAGGGCTGTCTGGCTGCGGCCTCCGTTTCTCTCGTTTAACGCAGTCTGCTGCCCCGGCCTGGTCTCGTTCAGGTAATAGTCCACCTCCCTGATCAGCGGCTTAAATACCAGTTTTCTGCACAGTCTGCAGTACCCGGATCCTGTCAGCGGCCGTTCACATATGGGACAAATTTTTTTCTGCATAGGCGCCTCCCCTCTATTTTGCTGCCCTCCACAGTCAGGCTCTTAAGGCAGAGCCGTTTTATATTAAATTCTCAGGCTCCACTCCCGGCAGTCCCACACCTTCGTCACCACGTCGCTGTAAAACTCCGGCTCGTGGCAGATCAGAAGAATGCTTCCCCTGTACTCCTTCAGAGCCCGTTTCAGCTCGTCCTTGGCGTCCACGTCCAGGTGGTTGGTCGGCTCGTCCAGAAGCAGAAGATTCGTCTCCCTGTTAATCAGCTTGCACAGCCGCACCTTGGCCTGCTCTCCTCCGGACAGCACCCGAACCTGGCTTTCGATGTGCTTCGTAGTCAGTCCGCACTTGGCCAGGGCAGAGCGGACCTGATACTGGGTATAGGATGGGAATTCCTTCCAGATCTCCTCGATACAGGTGGTGGTATTGCCGGGAGCCATCTCCTGCTCAAAGTATCCGATTTCCAGATAATCTCCCAGCACCGCCTTGCCAGACAAGGCCGGAATCAGCCCCAGAATACTCTTTAAAAGAGTAGTTTTTCCGATTCCATTGGCTCCCACCAAAGCAATCTTCTCCCCCCGCTCCATGTAAAGGTTCAGGGGCTTGGACAGGGGCTCATTCTGGTCATAACCGATAACCAGATCCTCTGTCTCGAAAATACACTTTCCAGCCGCTCTGGCCTCCAGGAAATGGAACTCCGGCTTCGGCTTCTCCTTGGCCAGCTCAATCACATCCATCTTGTCCAGCTTCTTCTGGCGGGACATAGCCATATTTCTGGTGGAAACTCTGGCCTTATTTCTGGCCACGAAATCCTGAAGCTCCGCAATCTCCTGCTGCTGTCTCTTGTAGGCCGCCTCCAGCTGGGCCTTCTTCACCTCGTAGACCTCCCGGAACTTGTCGTAATCCCCCACATACCGGTCAAGTCTCTGATTCTCCATGTGGTAGATAATGTTGATTACGCTGTTTAAGAAGGGAATATCGTGGGAAATGAGGATAAACGCGTTCTCATATTCCTGCAGATACCGCTTCAGCCACTCGATGTGCTGCTCGTCCAGGTAGTTGGTAGGCTCGTCCAGAAGCAGAATATCCGGCTTCTCCAGCAGAAGCTTTCCAAGAAGCACCTTGGTTCTCTGTCCGCCTGACAGCTCCGTCACGTCCTTCTCCATTCCAATGTCAGCCAGGCCCAGAGCACGTCCCACCTCGTCCACCTTGGCATCAATGGTATAGAAGTCGTGGGCCATTAACAGGTCCTGGATGGTTCCCAGTTCCTCCATCATGGCCTCCATCTCCCCTTCCGGCGCGTCGCCCAGACGGTCGCAGATGCCGTTCATCTGCTCTTCCAGCTCGAACAGGAAGGAAAAAGCGTTCTTTAAGACCTCCCGGACTGTCATCCCCTTCTCCAGCACAGCGTGCTGATCCAGGTATCCTACGCGGACTCTCTTGGCCCACTCTACCTTTCCCTCGTCCGGCTGCAGCTTTCCTGTGATAATATTCATAAAGGTAGATTTTCCCTCTCCGTTGGCTCCGATGAGTCCGATGTGCTCTCCCTTTAACAGGCGGAAGGACACGTCGTGGAAAATCGCCCTGTCTCCAAATCCATGGCTTAAATGTTCTACGTTTAAAATACTCACTGTTGTGCTCCTTTGTCTCTCATATTCAGCGTCCGCATACAGTTTTATTTTACCTGAACGGGCCGCTTCTGTCTAGCCGAGACGCCCCTTAAAGTCCTCGTATCCGAACTCTTTTATTAAAATTTCTTCCCCATCCCTGTTCCTCCACACAATGGAAGGCAGGATCATGCCGTTGAAGGTGTTGGTCTTTACCATGGTGTAGAGAGCCATGTCACCGAACACTACCTGCTCTCCCTCTGCCAGCGGATGATCGAAGGAATAATCTCCAATCACATCTCCGGCCAGACAGGTGGGGCCGGCCAGGCGATAGGTGTGCTCCTTCTCACCTGGCATTCCGGAGAAAAGCACCGGCGGACGGTAGGGCATTTCCAGCACGTCCGGCATGTGGCAGGCCGCGGAGGTATCTAAAATGGCGATATCCATGCCGTTTTTCATGGTTTCCAGCACAGAGGACACGAGAAAGCCTGCGTTCAGAACCACCGCCTCCCCCGGCTCCAGGTAGACCTCCACACCGTACTGTTCCCGGAAATGGCGGATGACCCGCTTTAACCGCTCCACATCGTAGTCTTCCCTGGTAATGTGGTGTCCGCCTCCGAAATTGACCCACTTCATCTGTCTCAGATACCTGCCGAACTTCTCCTCAAAGGCCTGGGCCGTTGCCTCCAGATCATCGGAATTCTGCTCGCAGAGCGTGTGGAAATGAAGACCGTCCAGGAGAGGAAGAAGCTCCTCGTCAAACTGCTCCTTCACCGTTCCCAGACGGGATCCTGGGGCGCAGGGGTCGTAGATAGCGTGCCCCTCCTGGGTGGAACACTCCGGATTCACCCGCAGTCCCACAGATTTTCCCGCCTGCTTCGCCCTCCCTGCGTACCGCCTCAGCTGCGCCGGGGAATTGAACACAAAATGATCTGCGTAAGATAAAAGCTCCTCAAACTCGTCCTCCCGGTAGGCCGGGGAAAACACGTGGGTCTCTCCTCCGAACTCCTCCTTTCCAAGCCTTGCCTCGCAGAGGCCGCTGGCGGTGGTTCCGGCCAGGTACCGGCGCATCAGCGGATAGGCGAAAAAGCCGGAAAACGCTTTCTGGGCCAGCAGGATCCTGCAGCCAGTCTCCTTCTGGATCTCCTTTAAAAGCTCCAGGTTTTTTACCAGTCTTTCCTCGTCAACCAGAAAATATGGGGTCTTAACAGCCGTCTCTCTCTTCATCTGTCTGTCTCCTTTATCTGTCTCCTCTATCACATAAAGCTGCGTCCTTTGCAGAAGGAAGCTCTGGCTCCTCTGAAAAAACGCAGCTTTTCTTCAGTCTCTATTTCAACTTCAACTGGCAGTCCTTATAAACAGATTAGTCTACAAGCACCGGATCGTGGGACTCTCTCCACGGAAGTCCCCACTTATTTAAGGCGTCCATAAATGGATCCGGATCGAACTCCTCCATGTTGTAAACGCCTGGCTTCTGCCATTTGCCTGTCATTACCATCATGGCGCCGATCATGGCCGGAACGCCTGTGGTGTAGGCAACTGCCTGAGATCCTACCTCCTTGTAGCACTCCTGGTGATCGCAGATATTGTACAGGTAGTAGGTCTTGTCCTTTCCGTCCTTCTTTCCGCGGAAAATGCAGCCGATATTGGTCTTTCCCTTTGTTCTCGGGCCCAGGGAAGACGGATCCGGAAGAACTGCCTTTAAGAACTGGAGCGGAATAATCTCTTTGCCCTCGTACATGATCGGCTCGATGGAGGTCATTCCCACGTTCTCGAGACATTTCAAGTGTGTCAGGTAGCTCTGGCCGAAGGTCATGAAGAAGCGGATTCTCTTGATTCCAGGGATATTTAAGGCCAGGCTCTCGATCTCCTCGTGGTGAAGCAGGTACATATCCTTCTCGCCTACCTCCTCGAAGTTGTACACGCGCTTGATCTCCATAGGCTCTGTCTCTACCCAGTGGCCGTCCTCCCAGTAGGAGCCCTTAGCAGACACCTCGCGGATATTGATCTCCGGGTTAAAGTTGGTGGCGAATGGGTATCCGTGGTCGCCGCCGTTGCAGTCTAAGATATCAATATAGTTGATCTCGTCAAACTCATGCTTTAACGCGTAAGCGGAGAATACGCTTGTCACGCCCGGATCAAAGCCGCTTCCTAATAAAGCTGTGATTCCAGCCTGCTCAAACTTCTCTCTGTAGGCCCACTGCCAGCTGTACTCAAACTTGGCCGTATCCTCCGGCTCGTAGTTGGCAGTGTCCACATAGTGGGTCTTTGTAGCCAGGCAGGCATCCATAATGGTTAAATCCTGGTACGGAAGAGCCAGGTTCAGAACTACGTCCGGCTTTACCTCGTTAATCAGGGCAATTAACGCGTCCACGTCGTTGGCGTCCACCTGGGCCGTTGTGATCTTTGTGGAAGTGGTTCCCTGAAGCTTCTCCTTCAATGCGTCGCACTTTGATTTTGTACGGCTGGCAATGCAGATCTCCTCAAATACTTCGCTGTTCTGGCAGCACTTGTGAACTGCTACGGAAGCGACTCCGCCGCATCCGATAATCAATGCTTTTCCCATGATCATTCTCTCCTTTTCCTGTTTGATTTTCTATTATCTCTTTATCTGTGTTTTTCCTGGTCCTGTCTCTGAAGAGCCAGGGCCATTTCCCTGACAATCTTGCAGGCGGCCGCTGTGGACGCGCCGCTTAAATCGTAGTGGGGGCTTAATTCATTCACATCGCAGCCTACAATATTGGCCCTGTCGCACACCAGTGTGACGGCCCGCCTCAGCTGGTCAAAGGTGACGCCGCCCGGCTCTGGAGTTCCCGTCCCCGGAAAGACGGAAGGATCCATCACGTCCAGATCCACTGTAAAGTAGACAGGACGGCCCTTCAGCCGTTCTAACGTCTCCTCAAGCCCTGTGAAATCAAAGGGATTTAAGAACGTGTGCTCCTTTGCCCACTGGAATTCCCATCTCTCGCCGGAGCGGATTCCAAACTGGAAAATGCTTCCGTCTCCCGTCAGGTCCCAGCAGCGCCGGATGACGCAGGCGTGGGACAGAGGCTCTCCCAGATAGTCCTCTCTGAGATCCGTGTGGGCGTCGAAATGGATAATCGCCGCATCCGGGTACTTTTTGTGTACCGCCCGGAAGCTTCCAAGCGTCACCAGATGCTCTCCTCCCAGCATAAATGGGCGTTTGCCCGCCTCTAGGATGAGAGCCGTCCTCTCCTCAATATCTGCCAGCGCCTGCTTCGGATCTCCGAACCGCAGCTCCAGATCCCCGCTGTCCATAATCAGGCTGTCCTCCAGGTCTCTGTCCTGGTAGGGACTGTAGGTCTCAAGACCATAGGATTCCCGCCGGATGGCCTCGCTTCCGAACCTGGTTCCCGGCCGGAACGAGGTGGTAGAATCGAAGGGCGCGCCGAACAGAACTGTGTCCGCCTCCTCAAACTCCGCCTCAAATCCCATATATACGGAAACATTCGGGGACAGCGTCCCTGCCTGTCTCTTTTCCTCTGACATACTGTATCTCCTCTCTTCTCCCTCTGTCTGCGCCGCATACCGCGGCCTCTTTTCTCCCGGGCTGCGCTTCTGCCGCAGCCCGCCTCTGCTCTCTCAGACCTCTACTCTACCTCTTCTAACATCTGCTCTACATAGGCCGGCAGATAGAAGGCTCCCTTGTGAAGAGTGGTGGTATAGTAATTGCAGGAAAGGCCTTTCAGATTCCAGGCAGCCTCCCTCAGATCCTTCAGCGGATGGTATTTCTTGGAGGCGAAGCCGAACAGCCAGTGGCCGGACGGGTAGGTAGGAATGTGAGCCTGGTATACGCGGCTGATGGGGAAGGACTCCACAATCCGCTTGTGGGCTCTCTGGCAGGCTACCGCATCGGCCGGATAGAAGGGGCTCTCATGCTGGTTCACCATAATGCCGTCCTCATGGAGAGCCTTAAAGCAGCTGCCGTAAAATTCCCTGGTGAACAGTCCCTCTCCCGGTCCGAACGGATCGGTGGAATCCACGATAATTAAATCGTACTTGTCCTCACAGGAACGGACAAAACGGACGCCGTCCTCATAGTGGATGCTCAGCCTCGGATCGTCCAGGCGGCAGGAGGTCTTCGGCAGATATTTTTTGCACACCTCCACTACCAGCTCGTCGATCTCCACCAGATCAATGTGCTCAATCTCCGGGTATCTCGTCAGCTCCCGGATCACGCCTCCGTCCCCGGCTCCGATGACCAGCACGTTCTTCACTGCCGGGTGCACCGCCATGGGGACATGGGTGATCATCTCATGGTAGATAAACTCATCCTTTTCCGTCAGCATCATATATCCGTCCAGCGTCAGAAAACGCCCGAATTCCGGGGAATCGAACACATCAATGCGCTGAAACTCGCTTTTTCCGCTGTAAAGCTGGCGATCCACACGAATGGACAGCTTCACATTGGGAGTCTGTTCCTCTGAAAACCAGTATTCCATCCTGTTCTCCTCTCTTCTGCTTCTTTTCTTCTGCTTCTTTTCTTCTGCTTCTTTTATTTCCCTTAACTTTTTAATTGCTTCCCTTGATAACGTTCAGCCGCAGAATGTCCGCGTCCTCCGGTCCTGTCATGGTACAGCCCTTTTCCTTGGCAAAGGCAATGTATGCCAGAATTTCCTCTGTAATCCGCTCGCCGGGCGCCAGAATCGGAATGCCCGGCGGATAGCACATGACAAACTCGCTGCAGATGTATCCGGCTGTCTCCTCGATAGGCAGGGATATCTTGTCTGCGTAGAAAGCGTCCTGAGGCGACACGGCCACCTGGGGATCAATGTACTCCGGCACCGCCATACCTGTGCCGGTTGTGCCGAATCTGCGCCGGATCTCCGCCAGGGCGCTGACAAGGCGCTCAATATCCCGCTGTCTGTCGCCGATGGAAAGGTAGGCCAGGAGATTTCCCAGATCTCCAAATTCGATCTGAATATCGTATTCGTCGCGAAGGAGATCATAGACCTCGATGCCTGCCAGGCCGATGTCCAGCGTATGGACAGAGAGCTTCGTCACATCGAAATCGTAAATGCTGTCCCCGTTGATCAGCTCCTTGGAAAAGGCGTAGTAGCCTCCAATGGCATTGATCTCTTTTCTGGCGTCGTCGGCCATCCGCACTACCCCTGCGAAGGCTTCCTTTCCCCTGAGAGCCAGGTTCCGTCTGGAAATGTCAAGGCTTGAGAGGAGCAGATAGGATCCGCTGGTGGTCTGAGTCAGGTTAATAATCTGGCGCACGTGGCCCTCGTTCATGGCCGGCCCGATTAAGAGCAGTGAGCTCTGTGTCAGGCTGCCGCCGGATTTGTGCATCGAAACCGCTGCCATATCTGCACCTGCTGCCATGGCGGAGATTGGAAGATTTTCGCCAAAGTAAAGATGGGTGCCGTGTGCCTCATCGGCAAGGCAGAGCATTCCATGCTGGTGAGCAAGCTTCACGATGGAGCGCAGGTCGGAACAGATACCGTAATAGGTCGGGTTATTGACCAGAATCGCCTTCGCATCAGGGTTTGCTTTGATGGCTTTTTCCACTTCGGAAACCTTCATGCCAAGGGGGATTCCAAGTCGGGAGTCACATTCCGGATTTACATAAACTGGAACGGCACCGCACAGCACCATTGCTCCCATTACACTGCGGTGTACGTTGCGGGGAAGAATAATTTTATCGCCGCGTTTTGCTACCGAGAGAATCATCGCCTGCACCGCGGAGGTGGTTCCTCCAACCATCAGAAAAGCGTGAGCAGCGCCGAAAGCTTCAGCGGTCAGTTCTTCGGCTTCCCGGATAACCGAAATCGGATGACAGAGGTTATCCAGCGGCTTCATGGAGTTTACGTCCATGCCAACGCATTTTTCGCCGAGCAGCGCGACAAGTTCAGGGTTTCCGCGTCCCCGCTTATGACCGGGAACATCGAAGG
>OGPC01002060.1_pt1 | contig 10604 bp, 7 predicted proteins | sample 1552911 | NCBI WGS metagenome assembly OGPC01 (sample SAMEA2580248, study PRJEB22360) | human gut metagenome | biome: human gut; feature: human-associated habitat; material: faeces | place: Denmark | collected 2008/2010 | reverse complement strand
GGCAATATTTTTCCCAGTGCCTGCGGAGCCGGTCAGTGACCTGAAGTACACGCTTGGCTTGATAGGCAGCAGCACCCTCACACTGTACGCAAATCGCATTCAGACTCATATCGGCAAGACGAGTGAAACCATTCCGCTATCTGCGGTTCTGACCTTTACGGTAGAGGAACACAGCATCGGCGCTTGTACTGTTACCGTTGCCACAGCGCAGGCGGCCACAGCAACCATGAATCTCGGTTATGGCCTTGCCAGTGCAGTAGGCGGTGGCAATCATCAATATCAATTTCCTCGTACAGAACTGCCTACGGCCTATAAAATGCGCGATTATATCGCCAACTGGTCGGCCGCTCAAGGTGCAGCTACCGCACCGCAGCCCGTTCAGCAGGTAGTGGAGCAGAAACCGTCTCCCGCCGATGAAATCCGCAAATACAAGGGCCTGCTGGATGACGGTATCATCACGCAGGAAGAATTTGAAGCTAAGAAAAAGCAACTGCTGGGCCTGTAAATTTGAAAGGAGCGTGACGGCATGAGAAAAAAGTCCAACCCCAATGCGGCTACTCGTGCCGTCATCTATGCCAGGTATTCCAGCGCCAACCAGCGCGATTGCTCCATTGAGCAGCAGGTAGCCAAATGCCGCGAGCTGGCCGCTCGTCTCGGCCTGACCGTCATCGATGTGTACGAAGACCGCGCCATCAGCGGCAAAACGGACCGCCGCCCGAACTTCCAGCGCATGATGAAAGATGCCGATCTGCGGCAGTTCGATGTAGTTCTTGCATGGAAGTCCAACCGCATGGGTCGGAATATGCTGCAAGCCATGACGAATGAGGAACGGCTGCGCGATAACGGCATCCGTACCGTCTACGCCGAGGAAGATTTTGACGATACCGCTGCGGGCCGCTTCGCCCTGCGGAACATGATGAATGTCAATCAGTTCTATTCGGAGAACATGGCTGAGGACATCACGCGCGGCCTGATGGACAATGCTGCAAAGTGCCTGTCCAACGGCAGCCTGCCGCTCGGCTACAAACCGGGCGATGACCGCCATGTCGTGCTGGATGAAGCAGAGGCAGCTATCGTGCAAGAGATCTTTACTCGCGTGTCGTGCTATGAACCGTTCATCGACATTGCCCGCGATCTGAACCGCCGGGGCATCAAGACGAAAAAAGGCTCCGAGTGGGGGCGCAGCAGCTTTCACACGATCTGCCGCAACGAGCGGTACAGGGGCATCTACATTTACCGCGATGTTCGCATTGATGGCGGTATGCCGCGTATCGTCTCGGACGAGCTTTTCTACAAAGTGCAGGAGGTATTGAAAGTGAAGAAGAACCCGCAGGGCCGCCGTAAGCGCAGCGGCTATGAAGAATATCTGCTGACCGGAAAGCTGTTCTGCGGCCACTGCGGCAGCCCCATGACGGGCATCGCTGGCACCAGCAAGACCGGGGCCATGCACTATTACTACACCTGCCAGAAACGCCGCACTGACCACAGCTGTGATAAGAAAGCCGTCCGCCGCGACCAGATTGAGAGGGCCGTGGGCGTTGCTATTCAGCAGCAGCTTCTCACCGATGAAAATATTCAGATGATGGCCGACAAGTTGATGGAGTACAACGCCCGCACGGAAACCAAATATCGTTTGCAGGGGCTGCAGGATCAGCTGAACGCCAACAAAACGGCAACTGCCAACATTTTGAAGGCGATTGAAATGGGCATCATAACGGATGCCACGAAAGCCCGTTTGCTGGAGCTGGAAAAGGAGCAGGGCCAGCTGCTTGTCAAGATTGACGAGGCCAAGGCCGAAATGGTTCCCATCAGCCGTAATGACTTTGTCAAGCTGCTATATATCTACAAAGAGGGCGAACCGACTGACAAAAAATATCTTGCCGCCCTGTTTGACAACTTCCTCGTCCGGGTCGATCTGTATGACGATCACCTCAAGATTACCTTTGACCCGACAGGAGGACGGCAGCCGATAGATATGCCCATCGGCGCGGAAGAATCTCCCGAAAGTCCGGGCGATTCTTCCGAATCCTCGGATTTTGAAGCATCCTCACAGGATGCAGAAAAGTTCGTTTTGGCTCTCCACAACTGCACCAAAATCCTCGAACGTTTGTTCGGGGATTTTTTGTTTTAGTGATTTGTTTGGGATGACAAGCATCGCCCCCCCGCACCGTAGGGGCGGATTCCATATCCGCCCGCGGATCCTTGCCATTACTGCAAACGTCCTGGGGCGCTGGCGAGCATTGACCCCTGCGGCGCTGTAGACTTGTTGCCCTATGCAACTGCGAAATGTACGTGGTGCAAATACACCTAGCCCGCGCACAAAAACATTCTTTTGCAATTTTTTCCCACGTTACACCGACCAAAAGCGACTGTTTTTGCAAGCACTACATCTGTACTTCTCTTGCAATCTGCACGGGATGCGCTATAATGTGGATTGTCACGCGAGCCGCCTGTGCGGGCGGCTGCAAACGGCGCGCACACCCTGCAAAACGTGCCCGACTATTATAATAAGGAAGAGGAGCTTCACATGAATCAATTCACCAAGGCGGTCAAGTCGCTGGCCGCCAAGTACAACGAGACCAGCTTGATCCTGCGTATTGCCATCGGTCTGCTTATCGGCGCGGCGCTGGCACTGATCTGCCCCGGCGCCGTATGGCTGGAAGAATTCGGCAGCCTGTTTGTCGGCGCACTGAAAGGCATTGCCCCGGTGCTGGTTTTCGTCATTGTCGCCAGTGCGCTGGCGCAGGGCTCGTCCAAGCTGGACCGCCGCTTCGGCACGGTCGTTTGGCTGTATATGCTCACCACCTTTGTGGCGGCGGCGCTCAGCGTCGTGACCAGCAAGCTGTTCCCCCAGACGCTGGTGCTGGCCGAGGCTGCTACTGCGGACGTGATTCCTCAGGGCTTGGGTGACGTCATGCACACGTTGCTGGCGAACATCGTCTCCAACCCGGTGGCGTCCATCATGAACGGCAACTACATTGGCATCCTGATGTGGGCCTGCCTGTTTGGCCTGGCTATGAAGCGTCTGGGCAGCGACACCACCAAAAACTTTATGGCCAACACGGCGGACGCGGTTTCCACCATTGTGCGCTGGGTCATCAACATGGCTCCCTTCGGCATCATGGGCTTGGTGTTTACCAACGTGGCGGACAACGGCCTGTCCATCTTTACCCAGTACGGCCGCCTGCTGCTGTTGCTGGTGGGCACGATGCTGTTCATGGCGCTGATCATTAACCCACTGATTATCTTCATCTACCTGCACCGCAACCCCTACCCGCTGGTGTTCCGCTGCCTGCGTGAAAGCGGCCTGACCGCCTTCTTCACCCGCAGCTCTGCCGCCAACATCCCGGTCAACATGGCCTTGTGTGAGAAGCTGGGTCTGGACAAGGACATTTACTCTGTCTCCATCCCCCTGGGCGCGACCATCAACATGGACGGTGCGGCCATCACCATTACCATCATGACGCTGGCTGCGGCCAACACGCTGGGCATGGATGTTAGTGTGCCTGCCGCCGTCCTGCTGTCCGTCATGTCCGCGCTGGGCGCGTGCGGCGCTTCCGGCGTCGCGGGCGGCTCGCTGCTGCTCATCCCTATGGCATGCTCGCTGTTCGGCATCTCCAATGATATCGCTATGCAGGTCGTCGGCGTCGGTTTCATCATCGGTGTCATTCAGGACTCCGTCGAGACTGCGCTGAACTCCGGCGGTGACGTGGAGTTCGCCGCCACCGCCGAGTACCACCAGTGGCTCAAGGAGAGCAAACCTCTCCCGGTATTTATGGGTGTGAAATAAGAGATACGTAATAAGTACAGCCCCGGTTTCGTCAGCAAAACCGGGGCTGCATTTATGTCAGAGAAAAAGAAAAGGGAAAGTCTCGCGGCGGCAGAGGATTACCGCCGCCTGCTGCCCCTACTTTGTTATTCAAAATTTGTGCCGCTCTTTGGGGAGAAAATAAAATTCAATAATCAACAGTAGATTTTGTTCTATGTACGTAGAGCAGTAATCAGTATAATATTTGCGGGGGGCTTGGGGGAACGCTCTGAGTGCCCAGCATCTTTTGTATCGCGGTGCGGTAAAAGTTCGGTACGGCAAAAAGAAAAGACCTAAGAACAAACGTTCTTAGGTCTTTTCTTTGGTGCGGATGAAGGGATTTGAACCCACACTCTTTTAAGGGAACTAGAACCTGAATCTAGCGCGTCTGCCAGTTCCGCCACATCCGCATATTTTGTTTTCGCCTTGGCCGTTGGCCTGACGACAGGTATTATTATAGCCAAACAACCGGTAAATGTCAAGCGCTTTTTGCAAAAAAACAGAACTTTTTTATATTTTTGTGAACAAACTCAAAAGATGACGCTGAATCGACAAAGTGATGCGGCGCAATACTTGCTTTTGCGCCATAAACTGCTATAATATAAATACAATATTCTGCACAATTCCCGCCTTGTGGTGCTTACAACGCAGGGAATATACTGTATGAAATAGGGAGGTAAACGCTTATGTGGACACGCGAACTTTTAAAATCCAACGCCAAGCAGGCACTGCAGGGACGGTACTGGCGCAGCTTTTGGGTCTGCCTTGTGCTGAGCTTTGTTGGGCTGGGCGGGGCCAGTGCCAGCAGCGGCAGCGCGGCGCGGCAGACCGTGGATACCGCCGGTGGGGACACAGCCTCGATTTATGATATGTTCAGCAACATCCCGGATAATATGCTTGCGGCACTCGCAGTCGGTGCGTTTATTGGTGCTATTATCAGCATCTGTTGGGTGCTGTTCGTCTTGTATCCGCTCAAGGTTGGCCGCTGCCGCTATTTTATGGAGAGCCGCCAATCCCTGACCCCGGCCTCCACCGTTGTCAGCACCTTCCGCCAGCCCTACGGCAACCCCATCATCGTGCAGCTGCTCACCAACTTAAAGGTTTTTCTGGGTTTCCTTCTGCTTATTGTGCCGGGAATTTATTGGGACTACTGCTACACGCTCGTACCTTATCTGCTGGCCGAAAATCCCTATATGTCCGCCACCCGCGCCATGGAGCTGAGCAACCAGATGATGGACGGCGAAAAGTGGAATTACTTCGTCCTGCAGCTTTCCTTCCTCGGCTGGATGATCCTCTGCGCGTTCACCTTCGGCATCGGCGGCTTCTTTCTGGAGCCGTACATGCAGGCCACCTATGCGGAGTTTTATGCCGCTATGCGCAGCAAGGCGCTGGCTGCAGGCATGACCACCACCGATGAGCTGGGCGGCTTTGTGCGCCACGATACCTTCTGAGCTTACTTAAAGAAACGCCGCGAAAACGGGCAGCTGCCTGTATTTCGCGGCGCTTTTTGCTGTATCGGCGCGCAGGATTTCACACTTCTTCAAACCATTCACGCAATTTTTTCACATTTTCAAATTATAATAGAAGCCTGGGCATCCCTGCACAATTTCTGCACTGCAGCAATGCCCTTGAACCCAAGTGATAAAGGAGAGTGCGCACTTTGATTGAGGTAGAGCATCTGACAAAGCGCTACGGCGGCCACACTGCGGTGGAGGATATCAGCTTCACCGTGGAGGACGGTTGCATTTACGGGCTGCTGGGTCCCAACGGGGCAGGCAAGTCCACCACGATGAATATCATAACCGGTTATATTTCCGCCACTGACGGCACCGTGCGGATCGACGGCCATGATATTGCAGAGGAACCCGCTGAGGCCAAGGCCTGCATCGGCTATCTGCCGGAGCTGCCGCCGCTCTATCCGGAGATGACCACGCGGGAGTATCTGCTTTTTGTGGCCGAGCTGAAGGGCACCCGCAAAAAGGCAGACCGCATTGCGGCGGTAGAGCATGCCGCTGCCCGCGCGGGTCTGCAGGGGATGGAGCAGCGGCTCATCCGCAACCTTTCCAAGGGCTACCGCCAGCGTGTCGGCATTGCCGCCGCGCTGCTGGGCACACCCAAGGTCATCATTCTGGACGAGCCGACCGTCGGCCTTGACCCCGCGCAGATGATCGAGATCCGCTCCCTGATCCGGGATCTGGGCAAAACCCACACGGTCATTTTGTCCAGCCATATTTTGAGCGAGGTGCAGTCCGTTTGTGATCGGGTGCTGATCATTGCCCACGGCAGGCTGGTGGCGCAGGGTACACCGGAGGAGCTGGCCGCCAGGCTGACCGCGAAGGGAACCATCACCGCTACGGCTCAAGGCAGCCGGGAGGAGATCCTTGCGGCGGCGGGCACCGTGCCGGGCCTGACGAACCTGACCGTGACCGAGGAAAAGGACGGCGAGGTCAGCTTTACTGCCGTCAGCACCGAGGGCACCGACCTGCGCGGTGCGCTTTCACAGGCGTTGGCCGGGGCAGGCTGCCCGGTGCTGGACCTGCGCGCCGAGACGATGAGTCTGGAGGATGTATTCCTGCAGCTGACCGAGACCCAGCAGACCCCGCAGCAGGACCATACAAAGGAGGGTGACGAGCAATGACAGCTATTTTCAAGCGCGAATTCAAGAGCTGCTTTACCGGTATGATCGGCTGGGTCATTGCCGCCGTCAGCCTTTTCTTTCTGGGCTTGTACTTTACAAATCGAAATCTTCTCTATGCTTCGTCTGATTTCGCCTCGGTGCTCTACACCATGACGATGATCCTGCTGTTCCTGCTGCCGGCTATCAGCATGCGCAGCTTTGCCGAGGAACGCAAAAACAAGACCGACCAGCTGCTTTTGACCAGCCCGGTCAGCATCCCGGCCATTGTGGCGGGTAAGTTTCTGGCAGAACTCGCTGTTTTTGCGCTGCCGCTGGCGGTGGCTGTGGTAATGCCCCTGCTGCTGCAGGCATTCGGCACGGTGTCGCTGGTGGCGGCCTACAGCGCCCTGCTGGGCTATCTGCTGCTGGGCGGCGCCTGTCTGGCTGTGGGCACCTGGATCTCCGCTCTGACCGAAAACCAGATACTGGCCTATCTTGCTACCTTCGGCGCGCTGCTGGTGGCCTACCTGATGAACGGCATCCAGACGATGTTCACGACCGGCAACCTGCTGGCGTTTATTGTTTTTATGATCGTGCTGCTGGTGGCGTCTGTTCTGGTGGGTGTCATCTGCAAACGGCTGGCGGCGGGCGCTGTAGTATTCTGTGCGGGCGCGGTGGTGCTGTTTGTGCTGTTTCAGCTGCGCCCGGCATGGCTTTTGACGGCCTTCAATGCGGTGCTGTCCGCACTGGCCCTGTTTGAGCCGTTCAAGGACATTGTGGGCGGGATGTTCAGTATCCCGGCCATTGTCTACTATCTGTCGGTCATGGGGCTGTTCCTCTTTTTGACCGGGCAGGCGCTTGCACGCCGCCGTTGGAACTGAGGAGGTACACTGAGCATGAAAAAACAGAATGGTATTTGGCAGGTCGTCAGCAAGCGCACCCTGCACAGCGGCCTGTACGCCAGTGTGCTGGCAGCGGTCGTGCTGGCGGTGGTTGTGCTGCTGAATCTTGTCGTCCGCGCACTGCCTACCAAATATACGCAGTATGACATCTCCACGACCGCACTCTTTACCTTGAGCGATACGACCGAGAACCTGCTGCATGAGCTGAACACCGATGTGACCGCCTACTATCTGGCCGAGAGCGGACAGGAGGACGCCAACATCACCCGCCTGCTTGACCGCTATGCAGGCGAGAGCAGCCACTTTAGCTGGCAGCAGCGGGATCCAGTGCTTTACCCGACCTTTGCCCAGCAGTATGACGGTGCCTCCACCGGCAGTGTTGTGCTGGTCAGCGGGGAAAACAACACCGTCCTTTCCTACAATGACATGTATGAGATGGACCTTGAAAGCTACTACACCACCGGCACGGCAAACTACAGCTTTCAGGCAGAAAACGCCATCACCTCCGGCATCGCCAAGGTCACCCGCACCGAGGCTTACCAGCTGTATGAGCTGACCGGCCATGGGGAGACGGCTCTGACCAGCGATTTTACCGAGACTCTGAACAACGCCGGCGTCACGGTGACAGAGCTGAACCTTGTGACGAGCGGCAGCATCCCGGCCGACGCCGGCGCACTGCTCATCAACGCGCCGGGGGCAGACCTGACCGATGCCGAGGCAGCGCTGCTGAACGAGTATGTTGCAAACGGCGGCAAGCTGTTTGTGACCACCGACTTTACGACCGCAACGCCGAAGCTGGATTCTGTGCTGGCCGCCTGCGGCATGAACCGCCAGCCCGGTCTGCTGATCGAAACGGATGCCGACCATTATCCCTACGGTTACCCGCAGACCTACCTGCTGCCCACGGTGGTCAACAATGAGATCACGGCGGGCGTGTCGCAGAGCATGATGGTCTACACCCCCATCGCGCAGGGCATCAACACCGATGAGGACAGCGAATTTACCTTTACCCAGCTGTTGACTACCGGTGATACAGCCTACGCGATGGAAAACTACGCCACTGCCGAGACCGCCCAGAAGGCTGACACCGACCCCGAGGGCAGCTTTGCCGTGGCCGTTGCGGCTGAGAATGCCGCGACCGGGGCGCGGGTCGTCTGGGTCAACTGCCCGAATCTGCTGCTGAGCAGCATCAACCAGCAGGTGTCAGGCGGCAATGCACAGCTGCTGGGCAGTGCCGTCAACTGGCTGAACGGCGCGCAGACTACGGCGGTCATCAATGCCAAGAGCATGAGCGCCGCCTCGCTGAATGTGCCGGTCTCGGCGGCTGTGCCGCTGGGGGTGCTGTTTACGCTGGTGCTGCCCATAGTCTGTCTGATCGCGGGTGCGGTGATTTGCGTGGTGCGCCGCCGCAGATAAAGGAGAGCCATGAAGAACAACGCAAAAAAAACAAAAAAGCTGCTGCCGCTGGCCGTGCTGCTTGCCGCAGCCGCCCTGCTGGGCATCCTGCTGGCGGTGCTGACCCGCAGCAGCACGGATGCCACAGATACAACGATCCCGCTGTGCGGCTTTACGGCAGAGGAAATCGACCGGCTGGCCTACTCCGGCAATAATATGGATGTGACGCTGCTCAAGGGCAGCACAGGGGACTGGATGCTGGATTCCGATCCGGCCCTGCCGCTGGATCAGGCAAAGGTCACAAGCCTTGTGGAGCAGTATGCCGCGCTGGCGGCGCTGCGCAAGCTGGAGGGCAGCGACCTTGCCGAGCTGCCCGAAAAGAGCGCTGCACCCCAGATGACCATCACCATCGGCGCGGGGGAAAAGACCCTTGCCCTGACGGTAGACCAGCTGAACACCGTTGCCGATGTCTACTATGTCTACGATGAAAGCGGTGCAGCGTATACCGTTATGCGCAGTGACCTTGCGACCCTGAGCAAGTCCCCGCGGGATCTCTACAAGGCGCAGACGCTGACCGACAAGACGCTGAGCGATGTGGCTTCCATGCAGGGGAACGACCTGCAGTTTACCCAGACGGACGGCAGCTGGACGCTGACCGATGACCCGGGCTATCCCGTGAGCCAGAGCAGCATCAAAAAGATGGCCAGCACGATTTTGCAGATGCAGACGGTGTGGACCGTCACCGCGCCCGAGGCCGATACCGCCTACGGTCTGGACAGCCCCGATGTCACGGCCGTGCTGACCTTCACTGACGGCACAAGCCTGACCGTGCGGTTCGGCAATGCGGTGGCCGCTGCTGCGGACGGCAGTGACGGGGACAGCCTGTGCTATCTTGCCAGCGATGCCGCACCGACTGTTGTGTATGAGGTCAACGCCGATTCCAAGCTTGCCTATGCGGTGACAAAGGAAAGCTTATACGAGGAAACGGCCACCGCCGAGACCGCCGCCAGCGACCCGGTGGCGCAGTACCCCGTCGGCGGGGAGAATGACTACGCCGACAGTTTGCCGGAATGATGATACAATGCGCTGCCCTGCGCCGGGCAGCGCATTTTTCTTGCCCGCGGCCGGGAAATATGCTACTATATAATCAGGCTGTCAAAAAACACTTGTAGGGGCGAGCATTGCTCGCCCGCTCCCCCCGGAAAGGTGGTATTCCATGAAAAAGCGCTTTTTTCTGCCCGTTCTGCTGGCGGCTCTCTGCGCCTGCAATGCGGCTGTGCCAACGCCTGCCCCGACGCCCGCCCCGGCAGCAACACCGGCTGTAGAAGCGCAGCCCGCCGATGCGCTGACGCTGGAAGAAAAGGTCGGCCAGCTTTTCATCGTCCGCCCGGATGCGCTCGATCTGAGCCTTTCGCAGGAAACGATCAACGATGCCAAGGCCGATGGCGTGACCACTGTGACGAACGATATGCGCAGGGCGCTGCAGCAATACCCCGTGGGCGGCATCTGCCAGTTTGGCAAAAACATCGAATCGCCGTCCCAGCTGACGCGTTTTAATAAAGAGTTGCAGGACGCAAGCGCCACGCCGCTGTTTATCGCGGTGGATGAGGAGGGCGGCCCTATCGCCCGTCTGGCGAACAACGATGCGTTTACGCTGCCCCGCTACGCCAGCGCCGCAGCCGTGGGCGCAAGCGGCAACCCCGAGGATGCCCGCGCCATGGGGCAGACCATCGGTGCTTATCTGAAGGAATACGGCTTTACTATGGACTTTGCGCCCGATGCCGATGTGAACACCAACCAGGATAACCCGATCATCGGCACCCGCGCCTTCTCGTCCGATGCCGGTACCGCCGCTGCCATGGCCGCCGCCCTTCCGGAATCA
>OGPC01002057.1_pt1 | contig 10611 bp, 10 predicted proteins | sample 1552911 | NCBI WGS metagenome assembly OGPC01 (sample SAMEA2580248, study PRJEB22360) | human gut metagenome | biome: human gut; feature: human-associated habitat; material: faeces | place: Denmark | collected 2008/2010 | reverse complement strand
AAAAGGAAGAGACAAAAAACAGGTTTCTATCTATCCGGTAGCTGAATAATTACCGTGAGAAAGCCTCAGACTTCTTAGTCTGAGGCTTCTTTTTCGTAAAACACCACACACATTTTGGTACCAAAACAATTGATTCTAATTTTTGAAGAGGAAAAAACAATGTTTGCAGACAGAGCGAAAATATTCATCCGTTCCGGCAAAGGCGGGGACGGACACTGCAGCTTCCGCCGGGAACTTTACGTGCCAAACGGAGGTCCGGACGGCGGAGACGGCGGAAGAGGCGGTGATCTGATTTTTGAAGTAGATGAAGGACTCAACACACTGATTGATTACCGTCACAAACGAAAATATGCTGCCGGAGATGGAGAAGAAGGCGGCAAGAGAAAATGCCACGGAAAGGACGGCAAAGATCTGGTTCTTCGTGTTCCGGAAGGGACCGTGATCAAAGAATCCAAGACCGGAAAAGTCATTGCAGATATGTCAGGAGACAACCGCAGACAGATCGTGTTAAAAGGCGGAAAAGGCGGACTTGGAAATCAGCATTTTGCAACTGCTACTATGCAGGTTCCGAAATACGCGCAGCCTGGACAGCCTGCCATGGAACTGGAAGTCAATCTGGAACTGAAAGTCATTGCTGACGTCGGATTGATCGGATTTCCAAATGTCGGAAAATCCACCTTCCTTTCCAGAGTCACAAATGCACAGCCGAAGATTGCCAACTACCACTTCACAACACTGAATCCAAATCTTGGAGTGGTAGACCTGGAGGGAGCAAAGGGATTTGTCGTTGCCGATATCCCGGGACTGATCGAAGGAGCTTCCGAGGGTGTCGGACTTGGACATGAATTTTTACGTCACATTGAGCGGACAAAAATGATGATCCATGTCGTAGACGCAGCCGGAACAGAAGGACGTGATCCGGTAGATGACATCTATAAGATCAACGCTGAACTTCAGGCCTACAATCCTGAAATTGCAAAGCGCCCGCAGGTGATCGCAGCAAATAAAACAGATCTGATCTACAGTGAAGATGACGATCCGATTCAGCGCCTGAAGGAGGAGTTTGAGCCACAAGGCATCAAAGTATTCCCAATCTCCGGAGTATCCGGACAGGGCTTAAAAGAACTGCTCTACTATGTAAGTGAACAGATTCAGACTATGGATGTACCTCCGATCGTATTTGAACAGGAATTCTTCCCGGAGGACGAACTGATTTATGAAGAGCTTCCTTACACAGTAGAAAAAGAAAAAGATGTCTATGTGGTAGAAGGTCCGAAAATTGAAAAGATGCTTGGTTACACCAATCTGGATTCCGAAAAGGGATTCGCTTTCTTCCAGAAATTCTTAAAAGAAACCGGTATTCTGGACAAATTGGAAGAAGCAGGTATTCAGGAAGGCGATACCGTGAAAATGTACGGCCTGCAGTTTGATTACTATAAATAAATTTCATATATTTTAACAGGAGATTGAATATCATGACAACAAAACAGAGAGCCTATTTAAAAAGTCTTGCCATGACCATGGATCCGATCTTTCAGATTGGAAAATCCAGCATGACTCCAAGCCTTACACAGGCGATCAGCGAGGCTTTGGATGCACGTGAACTGATCAAGATCAGTGTATTGCAGAACTGTGCGGATGATCCGAGAGCTTTGGCAGAAATGGTGGCTGAGCGCACCCGTTCTCAGGTCGTACAGGTCATCGGCAAAAAAATTGTATTGTACAAAGAAGGAAAAGACGATAAGAAAAAAATCGTACTTCCGTAGGAGATTTCTATGAGAATCGGAATTATGGGCGGAACCTTTGACCCGATTCATATCGGACATCTGCTGCTTGGTGAATTTGCCTATGAGCAGTTCCATCTGGATGAAGTCTGGTTTCTGCCCAACGGAAATCCGCCTCACAAAGAAGTGGAAGATACAGAAGAAGCGCTTGCACACCGGGTTGAAATGGTGCGGCTTGCTGTGAGAGAAAACCCGCATTTTCAACTTTCCCTTCACGAGGCAAAAAAAGACTGTCATTCTTACACGTATAAAACTCTGCAGGAATTCCATGCGCTGTATCCTGAGAATGAATATTTCTTTATTCTTGGAGCGGATTCTCTCTTTTCCATCGAACAATGGAAATATTTCAAAGAGATTTTTCCATCCTGTACCATTCTGGCAGCAATGCGGGATGATAAAGATTCTTTTGATATGCAGCGTCAGATTCAGTATCTGGAAACGAATTACCAGGCAAAGATCGAACTTTTACAGGCACCGCTTCTGGAGATTTCATCGACAACGATCCGAAATCGTGCTGCCCAAAATCGTTCGATCCGCTATATGGTTCCGGATTCTGTTGCAGATTATATTCAAAAACTGCAATTATATACCAAAAGAGAAGAGGAGAGGTCATGACAACTGAATTAACTGCCATCCGCAAAAAGCTTGAAAAGAAGCTGAAAGAAGAACGTTATATCCACACTCTCGGCGTCATGTACACCGCTGCTTCCATGGCTATGCGCCATGGAGCGGATGTCCAAAAAGCCATGACTGCCGGTCTTTTGCATGATTGTGGAAAATATTGCGACGTCAATGAACAAATCCTGCTCTGCAGGAAGCATCACATTAAACTGTCAGATGCCGAACTGGAGGTTCCTGCGCTGATCCATGCCAGATTGGGTGCCTATTTTGCAGAATACGAATACGGCATCACAGATTCGGAGATCCTGGATGCGATCACCTATCACACAACCGGGCGTCCGGCCATGACCATGATTGAAAAAATCGTCTATCTGGCAGATTATATCGAACCCGGAAGAAAAAAGATTCCGGGGCTGGCCGAAGTGCGAACTGCCGCATTTGATGACATCGACACCGCTGTCTGCATGACAGCAGAATCAACTCTGGCATTCTTAAAAAGAGCCGGAAGAAAAGTAGATCCTATGACAGAAAAAACCTGTCAGTATTATAAAAATAAAGCCGCAATATCCCTGTAAAGGGATATCGGACAATCCGGAAAGGAGAACAAATTATGGAACAGTCAAAACTTATGGCACGTCTTGCTTATCAGGCACTGGACGATAAAAAAGGCGAGGATATCCAGGTAATTGATATCTCTCAGGTTTCCGTCCTTGCAGATTATTTTATCATTGCAAACGGAAACAGTGAAAGCCAGGTACGTGCACTGGTAGACAACGTGGAAGAAGAACTTTCAAAAGCCGGATATGAAATGAAACAGAGAGAAGGATATGGCTCCGGAAACTGGGTGCTGATGGATTTCGGCGAGATCATCGTCCATGTTTTCGACAAAGAAAACCGTCTGTTTTATGATCTGGAACGTATCTGGAGAGACGGAAAGCATGTAGATTTTTCTGAGTTGTAAAAAGAATAGAAGATCAGTAAAAAAGCGGGAATCAGTCTGATGTAAGCGTCGTCTGATTCCCGCTTTTATAATAATGTATCCGTCTACCGGAAGAAGCGAAATACTCCAATGACTTTTCCGATAATGGAAACATCTTTTACGATGATTGGATCCATAAAATCATTCTCCGGCTGAAGGCGGATGATTCCTTCTTCCCGATAGAAGGTCTTCACAGTCGCACCATCCTCAATCAATGCAACCACCATATCTCCATTTTCTGCCGTATGTTCTTCCTGAACAAGAACCATATCTCCATCCAGAATGCCGGCATTGACCATGCTTTCTCCTTTTACCTCCAGAAGAAACGTCTGCTTATTTGGCATCATCTCTACCGGTATCGGGAAGTAGTTCTCAATATTCTCCTGTGCCAGAAGCGGCTCCCCGGCAGCCACACGCCCGATCAGAGGGACATTGACAACCTCTCTTCTGAGAAGATTAAATTCATCGTCCAGAATCTCAATCGCTCTTGGCTTCGTAGGATCTCTGTGGATATACCCGTTTCTCTCCAGTGTCTCCAGATGAGAATGTACGGAAGACGTGGACTTCAGATTCACTGCCTCACAAATCTCACGTACTGCCGGTGGAAACCCGCGCTCTAATATCTGTGATTTGATATATTCTAAAATCTCTCTCTGCTTATCTGTAATCGTTCCTTTTGACATAATAACCCTCCTGCAAGTTCTTTCCGACTCATTATTTAGTTCATTTTATCATAGCACACTGCAAAAATCAAACATTTGTTTGGAAACTATGTTCGATTTCTATATTTTCTTATGATTTTTTGTTTTCTGCTTGACCATCGTCTTACTCTATAGTTTATTGTAGATAAGGTGACTAAAACAGACATACTTTTTTTAGGAGGTAATCTACTTATGCAACTTATTCTTCACTACCTGAAGCGATACAAGAAGCTGTTTGTTTTAAATATTATTTCCGTATTCGGATTTGCACTTGTAGAGCTTGGCATTCCGACGATCGTATCTGAAATGATCGATAATGGGATCATGAATCAGGACAAACAGTATTTAATCCGCATGGGAATCGTGATCGCAGTGATTTCTTTGATCGGTGTATCCGGAACGATCCTGCTTGGATACTGCTGTGCCAAAATTTCCACATCTGTAACACGGGATATCAGAGAAGATGTATTTCAGAAAGTACAGACATTCTCACACAATGAGATGAATCAGTTTGGTATCGCTTCTTTGATCACCCGGACAAACAATGATGCATTTCAGATCATGACGTTTTTGAATGTGATTTTACGGACCGCACTTTTGACACCGATCATGATCATTGTCAGCTTCACTCTGACGATCCGTTCCTCTTTGAATCTCTCTTTGATCATTGCATCCACCGTCCCTGTAATCATCCTGGGCGTTGTGATCGTAGGAAAAATATCGGGACCGCTCAGTGACAGACAACAGAATTCTCTGGATCGTATCAATCGCATCTTCCGTGAAAATCTCACCGGAATCCGTGTGATTCGCTCTTTTAACAATGATGGCTACGAATCCGAACGCTTTGACAGTGAAAACAGCTACTTCATGGAACAGTCTCAAAATCTGTTCAAGCTGATGTCTTCCACAGAACCGGTCTTTTTCCTTTTGATGAATCTGGCCGCTTTGTGTATCTATCTGACAGCAGCAAACATGATCGATGCACAGACTCTGCAGGTCGGAAAGCTGGTGGCTTTCATGGAATATCTGTTTCATGCTATGTTTTCTGTCATGCTTTTCTGTATGGTTTTTATGCTGTATCCGAGAGCCAGCATCTCTGCAAAGCGAATTATGGCCGTATTGAATACAGAAACTTCAATTGAAAATCATCCCGGGAATGCTCAGACAGATTCTGGGTCCGGTGAACACAGCGTGATCTTCGAGCATGTGGATTTCGTTTACCCGGATGGAGAGGAAGCTGTACTGAAAGATATTTCTTTTTCCGCAAAAAGCGGAGAGACCGTTGCCTTTATCGGAAGCACAGGTTCCGGAAAAAGCTCCCTGATCCAGCTAATTCCAAGATTTTATGACCGCGCTTCTGGAAATATTTACATTGACGGTCAAAAAATCGAAGATCTGGATATCAATGCTCTTCGAAGTAAAATCGGATTTGTTCCGCAGAAAGCACACCTGTTTTCCGGAACAATCGAAGAAAATATCCGCTTTGGAAAACCGGATGCCACAATGGATGAAATCATTCATGCCGCAAAGATTGCCCAGGCATATGATTTTATTATGGAAAAACCACATCAGTTCCAGGAACAGATCGTTGAAGGAGCAACCAATGTCTCCGGCGGTCAGAAACAGCGTCTGTCGATCGCCCGTGCTTTGATCCGAAAGCCGGAGATCTACATCTATGACGATTCCTTTTCTGCTCTGGATTTTAAGACAGATGCCCGACTTAGAAAAGCTCTGAAACCGGAGATTAAAAACGCCATCGTCTTTCTTGTGGCACAACGGGTTTCTACGATTCTGGACGCAGATAAGATCGTAGTTCTGGATGAAGGCAAAATTGCCGGAATCGGAACTCACAGGGAGCTGCTTGCATCCTGTCCGATTTATTACGAAATTGCAGCTTCCCAGCTGAGCAAGGAGGAATTGACTTATGCCTGAGAATAAACTGACCTTTCGAAACTGTATCCGTGAACTGCTCGGGTTCGTCCGTCCATACCGTATCAGGTTGTCGATCGCACTGTTTATGATCATAGTGACCAATCTGACATTTGCCCTGAATCCTATGATGGAAGGAAAGATCACCACGCAGCTTGCCAGTGACGGTGCGAAAATCCTGCAGGGAGTCCCGGGAGCGCACGTTCAATTTTCAATCCTGTTCCGTTTTATGGGGATTCTGTTGTGTCTGTACATCCTAAAGACGATCTCACAGCTGATTACATCAGTTTTCCTCACAGACGCCATTCAGAAAACTATGCATGACATCCGCAATGCACTGCAGAAAAAAATCCAGCGTCTCCCGGTCAAATATTTTGATGACCACGCATTTGGAGATATTTTAAGCAGTGTTACAAACGACGTCGATACACTGAGTAATGCACTCCAGCAAACGCTTTCCCGCGTATTTGCAGCAATCCTCACCTTCCTGTTTGTCATCTTCATGATGTTTTCCATCAATGTCTGGATGGCACTGACAGCACTTTTGATTATTCCTCTGACCATACTGATCACATTTGGATTTGTAAAACGTTCACAAAAACTGTTTGATCTGCAGCAGGAGATGGTAGGAGAGTTGAACGGAACGATTACAGAATTATACGGCGGATTTAACGAAATTCTCCTTTTCAACCGACAGAAAGATTCCTGCAACAGATTTTCTGCAGTCAATCAAAAGATGGCAGATGCCGCATTTAAGGCTCAGTTCCTTTCTTCCTTGATTTCGCCGTTTGTATCCCTCGTCACCTATCTGACGATTGGAAGCATTGCCGTCATGGGAAGCTTTTTTGTCATAAACGGTTCTGTCACCGTAGGGAATCTGCAGGCATTTATCCGTTATATCTGGCAGATCAATGATCCGTTATCCCAGGTATCTCAGCTGTCTTCCCAGGTACAGTCCGCCTATGCTGCCATGAACCGGATTTTTACGCTGTTAAATGAAACAGAAGAGGTACAAAAAGGCAGTGTTAAGATTGATGTCTCCCAAATTCAGGGAAACGTAACATTTGACCACGTGCAGTTTGGTTACACAGATGAACTTTTGATGAAAGATGTCAGCTTCTGGGTACAGTCCGGACAAATGGTTGCGATTGTCGGGCCTACCGGTGCCGGAAAGACCACGCTGATGAATCTGCTGCTTCGTTTCTACGATGTGAACGGCGGATCCATCAAAATTGACGGAATTGATATCCGGGACATGGACCGAAGTGATCTTCGCAGCCTGTTTTCTCTCGTTCTTCAGGATACCTGGCTGTTTTCCGGCAGTATTTTTGAAAACATCCGTTACGGATCTTTGACTGCCCGAAAAGACGAAGTAGTTGACGCAGCAAAAATGGCAAATATCCACCATTATATTTCTACGCTGAGCCATGGCTATGACTCTATGATCAATGAAGAGTCCAACAATATTTCTCAGGGAGAAAAACAGCTTCTCACAATCGCAAGAGCTATTTTAAAAAACCCGAGGATTCTGATTCTCGACGAAGCTACATCAGCAGTCGATACCCGTCTGGAACGGATGCTCCAGGACGCAATGCAGAAAGTCATGGCAGGGCGAACCTCTTTTGTCATTGCCCACCGGCTTTCAACGATACGCAATGCCGACCTGATCCTGGTCGTAGATAACGGAAATATCATTGAGCAGGGAACGCATGAAGAACTCTTAAGAAAAAACGGTACCTATCAGAAGCTGTATCACTCCCAATTTGCAAACCTGGAAACCATAACAGCAGAAGAGTAGTCTTTCCAAAAAAACAGATAATAACCTAGTTGACAAACATACGTTCTGGTGATATACTTCTTTGTGTAGTCAGAACGTATGTTCTTTTTGCTTGTTTCATTATGTTCAGGGGGATTTTACAATGAGAAAAAAGAAAAAGATGTCAGCAGTTATTACACTTATTTTATTTTGCGGGTGCTTTTTATTTGGAAGCTTTCTGTCTTTTGCACAGAATTCAAGAACGGAAGAGCCTGAGCCTGTGCAATTCAAATGCTACAAAAGCATTGTAATCCAGGAGGGAGACTCTTTGTGGAGCCTTGCAGAACGCCATATAGACTCAGAATCTGAAACAGCTGTGAAAGAATACATCAAAGAATTGAAACAGATCAATCAGCTGGAATCTGAAACCATACAAACCGGAGAACATTTGATCATCCCGTATTACACAACAGAATTTCCACAATAATTGTTTTTATATCATACAGATATCATTTACACCCCATGTAATTGATATAAATTCACTCCAAAAAGGAATGCTGTCAGGCAGATAGAGCTTATCTGTACTGCAGCATTCCTTTTTTATAAAAGCATTGAAAGTATGAATCACATACTTTATAATATATCCATTAAACAAAAAAGATCAAAACAGGAACAGAAAGAAGGTAAACAAATGTTAATAGAATGTCCGGCAAATACAAGATTACAAGATTATCTCTTACAAAACGATATCCACATTTTGACGGCCTGCGGCGGTCGCGGAAACTGTGCAAAATGCGTTGTCCGGATTGTAAAGGGACACGCCACAGTAAATACAATGGATCAAATATGGTTCTCAGAAGAGCAGCTTCTTGCCGGTTATCGGTTAGGTTGCCATGTATATGCAAAAGAACCGCTTACAGTAGAAATTCCCAATTAACTGCTCAAAACAGCAGTGTTTTCAGTCGTTTCAATCTATACGACAAATACTGATTTTTCCAAAAGATATGGACGTAAAGATATACATTTGATATAATATGTATATCCGAATAAATAAAGGAGGAATATAATTATGGCAAATAAGGAAAATACTTCAGATGAAGGTTTACGTGTAAGTTATGATGTAAAAACATATCATGAACAAAAATATATCGATTATACATTACGGCTAAGGGAAATATTAAAAACATTACCATCGTTTGCGAAAGATTATTTCAGAGCTATAGAGCCAACGACATCCGCTAACACACGAATTTCCTACGCATACGATATTCGTGTGTTTTTCCGTTTTTTAATGGAAAATAATCCGGTTTATAAAAACTATACGATCGATCAGTTTACATTGGCAGATATAGAAAATCTTGAACCGGTTGATATTGAGGAATACCAAGAATATTTAAAAGTATATAAAAATGATGAAAAGCAAGTTACAAATACAGAAAAAGGACTTGCAAGAAAAATGTCAGCGCTTCGTAGCTTTTATGGATATTATTTTAAACGTCAGGCAATATCGAAAAACCCGACTCTTCTTGTAGATATGCCTAAACTTCACGAAAAGGCAATTATTCGTCTTGATGCGGATGAAGTTGTCCGATTGCTTGATTATGTTGATCATGGAGGCGATCATTTAACCGGACAGAAAAAGGCTTATTTTGAGAAAACGAGAAACAGAGATCTTGCTATATTAACTTTGCTTTTAGGAACGGGCATTCGTGTTTCGGAATGCGTGGGGCTGGATATCAATGATGTGGATTTTGAAAATAATGGAATCAAAGTGATGCGAAAAGGCGGAAATGAAATGATTGTATATTTTGGCGAAGAAGTGGAAAATGCACTAAAGACATATATGTATACAACACGGAGAACTACTCTCCCGCTTCCGGGGCATGAAAATGCGCTTTTCTTATCTACTCAGCGAAAACGTATGGGCGTTCAAGCTATTGAGAATATGGTAAAAAAATATGCCCGGGAAGTAACGCCTAACAAGAAAATAACTCCTCATAAGCTTAGAAGTACCTACGGTACCTCCCTTTATAAAGAAACAGGAGATATTTATCTTGTTGCCGATGTTCTCGGACATAAAGATGTAAATACAACGAAAAAGCATTATGCAGCCATTGATGAAGACAGACGCCGGCAGGCTGCAAACATAGTGAAACTTCGCGAGGTATAAGTATTTATTTTGAATTCCATTGACCGATCACTTCATTTACAGTAGAGACGGTAACGAATACTTTCTGCCCACATGAATGAAGATAATTTAAAAGTGTACGATATTCTTGTTGTGTGATAATTGTGATCAATTCGGTTCTGTGTGTTTCGTCATAAGCGCCTTGAGCTGTATATAAAGTTGCTCCGCGATTTAGATCATGAATAATATATTGTTGGATCGGACGGTAATCATCTGCAATAATACATACGCGTTTTCGTTTTTTAAAGCCGTCAATAAAATAGTCTACTGCTGCTCCGTTTGCATATGTTCCGAGAAGACTGATAATAAGTGTCGGTATATCGTAAACAAATATAGAAGTCATTGCAGTGATAAGCCCGGAAATTGTCAGTGCTTTTCCTATTTCAATATGTGTAAACTTATTCAGCATCTTTGCCACAATATCTAATCCTCCGGAAGATGCGTTTACATGGAACAGTAATGCCTGACCAAGAGCAATCAGCAGAACATAAATTACGAGATCGATTACCTGTTCATTGGTAATCGATTTGTCAAGTGGTATGAAATGCTCGAAAATCCAAAGATATACAGGGAGAAGCATAGATGTGTACACTGTCTTTGCTCCAAATTCTTTTCCGATGAAGATAAACCCGATAATAAGAAGGAATGTATTT
>OGPC01002052.1_pt1 | contig 10638 bp, 8 predicted proteins | sample 1552911 | NCBI WGS metagenome assembly OGPC01 (sample SAMEA2580248, study PRJEB22360) | human gut metagenome | biome: human gut; feature: human-associated habitat; material: faeces | place: Denmark | collected 2008/2010 | reverse complement strand
GTGTGCAGCCCCGGCGGCAGCACCATTCAGGGCGTGCGCGTGCTGGAAGAGCACGGCTTCCGCGGCGCGGTGACCGATGCGGTGATCGCCGCCTACGACAAGACAAAGGAAATGGGAAAGGGTTAATCTTATGCGCATCGTCGTCAAAGTGGGCACCTCCACGCTGGCACACTCCACCGGGCGGCTGAACATCCGCCACACGGAGGATCTGGTCAAGGTGCTGAGCGACCTGAAGAACGCAGGGCACGAGGTCATTCTCGTCTCGTCCGGTGCCATCGGCATGGGAGTGGGCAAGCTGTCCCTGCCCTCCCGCCCCGGTGATATGGCCACCAAGCAGGCCTGCGCCGCTGTGGGCCAATGTGAGCTGATGTACACCTACGACCGCCTGTTCACCGCCTACAACCACAACGTGGCGCAGATTCTGCTCACCGGCGTGGATGTGGAGCACGAGGGACGACGGCTGAATTTCCAGAACACCCTGACCCGGCTGCTGGAGCTGGGCGCGCTGCCCATCATCAACGAGAACGACACCGTTGCCACTGATGAGATCACCTCCATCGGCGACAATGACACGCTGGCCGCCATCGTCACCTGTTGCATCCATGCGGATCTGCTGGTGCTGCTGAGCGACATCGACGGCCTGTACACCGCCAACCCCCACACCCACCCGGACGCAAAGCTCATCCCGGTGGTAGAGCGCATCACCCCTGAGGTGCTGGCGCTGGCAGACGGGGCAGGCTCCGCATTGGGCACCGGCGGCATGTCCACCAAGCTCCGTGCCGCCCAGATGGTAACGGCAGAGGGCGCGGACATGGTGATCGCCAACGGTTCCCACCCGGAGCTGCTCTACGACATTGCAGACGGCAGACCCGCAGGCACCCGCTTTGCGGGCAGAAAGGAGGGCTGATCCATGACGACACAGGAGATCCTGGAAGCCGCCCGCGCGGCAAGAAGCGCGCTGGGCCTTTCCTCGGGCGAGGTGCGCCGCGCCGCCCTGCTGGGCATGGCTGATGCGCTCTGCTCCCCTGCCCGCCAGCAGGCCATTCTGGAGGCCAATGCCGCCGATCTGGAAGCCGCCAGGGGGCACATTTCGGAGGTCATGCTGGACCGGCTGGCCCTGACACCGGAGCGCATCAGCGCCATGGCAAAGGGCATCCGAGAAGTGGCTGACCTGCCCGACCCGGTGGGCAAAGTTCTGCGCCGGGTGGAGCGCCCCAACGGGCTGGTCATTGAAAAGACCGCCGTGCCCATGGGCGTGATCGCCATCATCTACGAGAGCCGGCCCAACGTGACCAGCGATGCCGCCGCCCTTGCCATCAAGAGCGGCAATGCCTGCATCCTGCGGTGCGGCAGGGAGGCATGGCGCAGTGCCAACGCCATTGTAACGGCTCTTCGGGAGGGTCTGCGGACAAACGGCCTGCCCGAAACAGCGGTCTGCCTGATCGAGGACACCACCCACGCCTCGGCCAACGCCCTGATGACGGCGGTGGGCTATGTAGATCTGCTCATCCCGCGCGGCGGGGCCGGGCTCATCCGCGCCTGTGTAGAAAATGCAAAAGTCCCCTGCATCCAGACCGGTACCGGCATCTGCCACATCTTCGTGGATGCTTCTGCCGAGCAGGATAAGGCGCTGGACATCATCGAAAACGCCAAGGCCAGCCGCCCCAGCGTCTGCAACGCGGAGGAGGTGTGCCTGGTGCACCGTGACATTGCGGCAGAGTTCCTGCCCAAGCTGGCCCGGCGGCTGGGCCCTGACCGCGCTGCAAAGGGGCTGCACCCGGTGGAGCTGCGGCTGGACCCGCGTGCCTCCGCCATCATCCCCGGCACCCCTGCAGGCCCTGCCGATTTTGACACCGAGTTCCTGGACTACATCCTGGCTGTCAAGGTCGTGGACAGCGTGGAGGAGGCCGTCAGCCACATCGCCGCGCACTCCACCGGCCACAGCGAAGCTATCCTGACTCGGGACGAGGCCCATGCCGCCCTCTTTACGGCGGCGGTGGACAGTGCGGCGGTCTACGTCAACTGCTCCACCCGCTTTACCGATGGCGGGGAGTTCGGGCTGGGGTGCGAGATGGGCATTTCCACCCAGAAGCTCCACGCCCGTGGCCCCATGGGGCTGGAAGAGCTGTGCAGCTACAAGTACATCATTCACGGCAGCGGCCAGATCCGCTGAACCGTTCAATTGCGAAAACATTTTTCCGTTTTTTTTCTCACAGGCCGCCGTGGAAGGACAGCGGCCTGTATTTTTGTTTTGCAGGGATGGACTGTTTTTTATAGAAACACTTTCGGACCAGAATTTCGGAAATTATTTTTCTGTTCATATCACGATGTATTTTTCATTTCTCCATTCTGTACAAAAACAAAGTCGTACTTTTAGCAGAAATTAGGGTAAAAATTCTCATTTTCCCCTTGACAACCCATATTTCGACGCGGTAAAACTATATTGGAAAGTATGGGAACAAGTTCGGCGGGGCGCTCTGAAGTGCGCCCGGAACTGTCCTTCTCACGACTGCAATCCATTTCAAACAGATGTCCGCATGACGACACTAGTACAAAGGAGAGAGCGAATTATGACAATTGCCATTCTTGCACATGATTCCCGCAAAGAACTTGCACTTCAGTTCTGCACCGCCTACAGTGGTATCCTGTCCCGGAACACTGTCATTGCCACCGGTACCACCGGCCGGATGTTGAACCAGGCCACCGGCTTGCCAGTTCACTGTTACCTCTCCGGAAAGCTGGGCGGCATCCAGCAGATCACCGCTCGTGTTGCCTGCGATGAAGTGGATCTGGTGCTGTTCTTCCGCGACCCGCTCCGGGCCGACAGCGGCAGCTCCAACGAGCAGAATCTGCTCCGCCTGTGTGATATGCACAGCGTACCCATTGCCACCAACATTGCCACCGCCGAGGTACTGCTCCGCGGCATGGATCAGGGGGATCTGGACTACCGGGAAGGGATGCACCCGCCGGTGATCGAGCCTCTGGCCGCTCCCCGCCGCGCCGTGTGCTGAGGACTGCCTGACATTTTTTGTGTATAGAGGGAAACGTAAAACAGCGCCGCCGAAGCTTTTCATAGCTTCAGCGGCGCTGCATTTTTATGCAGTTTTCAGTTCATTTTCCGGGGAGTGACATCATTCCAGACCGGCCATCTGCTTGACGGCCTTCATGGCGAAGGTCAGGGTGCGGCCCATAGCCACACCGGCCATCAGGCAGGGATAGTTGTTGGCAAAGAAGCTGCCGGACATATCGCCGGTGATATACAGGCCGGGCATGGGCTTGTTATCGTTGTCCAGAGCCTGACCCTTTTCGTTGATGGCAATGCCCTGCTCCGTGGTCAGCAGAGAGGCACCCAGCCAGCAGCCGTAGAAGGGAGCGGTGCGGATGGCGCTGAGGCGGTAAGCGGGCTTGCCGAAGTCCTCGTCGTTCTGCTTGTCGTAGAGCTCGTTGTAGCGCTCCACAGTGGCAAGGAAGGTGTCCTTGGCAGCGCCAGTAAAGCCCATCTTGTCAGCCAGCTCGTCCAGCGTATCGCACTTGAACAATGCACCGGCCTCGATCGCCTCGTCCATCTTACCCTGAATGTACTTCTCACCGCCGTTACGGGTCTGGGCTGAGCAGCCGATGGTGTGGAAACGCTTTGCGTCCTCCAGAATGTTGGCATCGCAGATCTGAGCGTAGACACGGCCCGGCTGGTGAGCAGCGGCGTAGACGATGTCATTGTAGGGGCTGCTCTCGTTGGCAAAGCGCTCGCCGTTGCGGTTCACCTTCAGGAAGGGCTGGGTGCCGGGGTTGTACTGACGGATGGTACCCGGGAAAGCCTTGCCGCCAAAGGCAGTGTCGCTGTCCACATAGCCGCCATCCACACCGGGGGCCACGATGCCGCGGTCAAACAGCATGGGAGCGGCCTCCTTGTCCAGATTGGCACCGGCCCACATTGCAGCCCGGATGCCGTAGCCCTTATCGGAGGGAGAGTAGGAGCAGGCGGTGGTGACGGAGGTGCCCAGCGGGTCCAGCTGCTCCATCATGTAGGGGTTGCCGGGGAAGCCGCCGCAGGCCAGCAGCACGCCCTTGTTGGCGTTGTAGCGGATGAAGTGGTCATCCTCGGTGCTCTGGGCGATGATGCCGGTAATGCGGCCATCGCTGTTCTTTTCCAGCTTGGCCAGACTGGTCTTGAAGTCCACATCGTAGCCCAGCTCCTGAATGTACTGAAGCAGCAGCTCGTTCCGGGCGGCACCACTGGAGCGATCATAGGTATACTCGATCTCAGGGTACATATAATCGGTGTTGTGCTCGGCGTTTTCTGCAGGCCACTTGGCCTCGTCGCCGTAGGTGTAGATCATCTTCACGCCGTACTTGTCCTCCATGATGGAGCGGACAAATTCGATCATCTCGGCAGACTCGTTGATCCAGGTCTTGACCACGCGCTGATCACACTTGCCGGAGGCGTAACGGGAGACCTCGCTCAGCAGCTTGGCACGATCCATCTTGATGCCCTGTTCCTGAGCGCCAAAGCCGTCCACGGCACCCACCCAGTGACGGGTATCCTGCACATTGCCGTTCTGCTCGATGACACGGAAGTTCAGGCCCTTGGCAGCGGCATAAGCAGCAGCGAACATACCGCCGTTGCCGGCACCCACGATGAGGATGTCGGTGTCCACCGTCTCGGTGATGGCAGCCTCGTCGATGTCAGGCTCCTTGCCCAGCCAATCGGTCTCGTCACCGGTGGGCAGCTGAACGGAAGTTACAGTTGCCTCTCCCTTTGCCTGTGCAAAGCAGCTCTTGGCGGCCTTCTTCACGGCATCGGAGGTGATGGTAGAGCCGGACACGCCGTCGATCTCGTCAGAGCCGGCGTTCAGCAGCTGGTTCTTCAGCTCCTCGGCAGCAGCAGCGCCGTAGGAAGCGGTCTCGCCGGAGGTATCGACCACAACGTCGGTCACAGCACTGTCAGAGAAGGTCATGGTGACCTTGACGGTAGAGGAAATGCCCTCAGCAGTGCCGGTGTAGGTACCGGGGGTGTAGCTGCCTGCTGCACCGGCGGAAGCGGCGGTGGAGGAGCTTGCAGCGTTGCAGGCAGCCAGTGCACCGGCGGTGACACCGGACATGGCAGCGGCAGCAGCGATCTTCAGAAAGCCTTTACGCGAGATCTTGTTCATGCTTGGATGATCCTTTCTTCTCTTTTTCTGTTCTTATTCTTTGATTTTCCTTCTTATCCGAAACGCACCGCCACAATACGGCGCAGACTTCGTTCGATAATAAATTAACACAAAGTCCGCCTGTTGTCTTTTAAGAATTCTTAAGCATCTTTTCCGTTTCTTCGCTGGGAAATTCCTGTTTTCCACTTTGTTTGATAAATAACGGTCAAACCAGAGCAAAAAAAGCACCCACGGCTTAAGTTTCCTTAAGAAGTGGGTGCTTTGAGGGTTAACGATATTTAAGACAGCAACACCATTTCAGGCTTCCGTCTCCCCTTCCGGGCGGAAAATATAGCCTTTGCCCCAGACATTTTTGAGGTAGATGGGCTTGGCGGGGTCGGGCTCGATCTTACTGCGGAGGTTATGGATATGCACCTGCACAGTGCGGACATCCCCCAGGCTTTCCTTCCCCCAGATCTTCTGGTAGAGCTCATTGGCCGTAAAGAATGTGTTGGGATAGCGCACAAACAGCGTGAGGATACGGTACTCCATATCGGCCAGATGGATGCTCCGGCCGTCCTTTTCCACGCAATGGCTGTTGGAATCCAGCGTAAAGGCCGCACAGTGGTAGCCGCTGACGCTGGGCTCTGCGGCATCCATCTGGACACGGCGGATGTTTGCCATGATGCGAGCCAGCAGAACTTTGTGGTTGTAGGGCTTGGTCAGGAAATCATCGCCGCCCAATTCCAGTGCCCGTACCACTGTGTCTGTATCGTCCAGACAGGAAGTAAAAATGATGGGGCAGTGGTGCCAGCTGCGCAGGCGCTGGCACAGATCCATGCCGTTGGTGTCCGGCAGAAGGATATCCATCAGGATCACATCGAACTTTTCCCGGGCGTGGCTCAGCGCTTCGCCGCCGGTGTCAGCGCAGACCACCTCAAAATTCTGCTGACATTTCAAGAAATAGCTGGTAGTGTCCCGGATCACCGGATCATCTTCCACCAGAAGAATGCGGATCATGCGGTTTGCCCTCCCCTTTTCGGCGTGAATTTGCTATAATATCTTTATCTAGTATACCGTATTTCCGGGCTGTTCTCAACCGGTTCTCCAAAGTTTTGCAGGGGGTCTTTTTATGATAAAAAAGCGATTTCTGCTTCCGGCTGCCGCCGGGGCACTGGCACTGGCCATTGGGTTGGCAGGGATCTGGTTCAACCAGCGACTGCCGGCACTGGCGGATTTTGGAGTCCCCGGCATGGACTCCGAAGCCCAATTGATGGCATGGGCTGCCCTGTTCCCGGAAAAAGGAGTGGCTGCCCTGACCTTCCGCACGGTGCTGCAGTGGATGGCCATTGCGGTATTCTGCACTCTGGGGGCGGTGGTGCTGGCCCTGTACCGATACAAGCCTCAGAAGGAACTGGGGTATTTTCTGCTATATCTGACGGTGCTGACCCTCTGGGCTCTGGTGATCATTCTGGCTCCGGTGGGAAGTTCCGGCTGGAGCGCCTTTTTCCGCCGGGGATTCTTTACCGTCACGGTTCTGGCAGGTATTCTGCTGTGCGCCGCCCTGACAGGGGCTGTGCCGGTGTCTCACGGGCAGCGGCTCCGTTCCCTGCTTCTGACGCTGGGGTATCTTGTTCTGACGCTGATTTCCCTCAGCCGTGTACGGGCGGTGGGGCTGCTTTTGGGCATGGGCTACTGTCTGGGCATACTGATGGCAATGTATGCCCGGGGCTCCGACGCTGCCCTGCTGATGCTGTTTCCCTGTGCCATCACCATTGGCTTCCGGGTATGGGTGGTCCTGCCGGGCATGCACGTGCCGTTTTTTCAGGAGAGCGTGTTTTTCTACCTGTTCCGGTGTGCCCGGATCTATGACGCGCCTTTTACTCTGGGCTGCATGGCCTACGTCTGCCGCCGGTATGCCCTGCAATTTGACCGGGCGGAGCAGCTGGCCCGGGAGCTGGATGCCCGGGTCATTCAGCGGACAAAGGCCCTGACGGAGGAGACCGAGGCCCGGAAAAGCATGATGCTGAACATTTTCCACGACCTGCGAAGCCCTCTGTTTGCGGTCAGCAGTGGACTGGACACACTGGAGGCTGCTCCGGAGGCCCTGCCGGCCCTGCTGCCCGCCCTGCAGCAGCGGACGGCCTTTCTCCGCCGCCTGACGGAGGATCTGTTTCTGGCTGCAAAGCTGGAGCAGAAACAGGTGATGCTCAACGAGGACCGGGTATCTCTGGGGGAGGTCATCGCTGCGGTCTGTGACAGCTGCCGGGAGGAGGCTGAGAAGAAGGGCGTGGTGCTTCAGGCTCCCCCGGCTTCGGAGCTGCCGGTGTGGGGCGACCAGATCCGGCTGCAGCAGATCCTGCAGAACCTGTTGACAAATGCCATTCACTACACCCCTGCAGGAGGGAGCATCACCGTCAACAGCCGGGTGGAGGCCGGTGCCGCTCTGGTGAGCGTCCGGGACACGGGCTGCGGCATTGCGCCGGAGGATCAGGCCGCCGTATTTGACCGGTATTTCCACACCACCACCTCTTCCAAGCACGACTCCACCGGTCTGGGACTGACCATTGCGCAGGAGCTTGCCCACCTGCACCACGGAGAAATCCTATTGGAAAGTGAAGTGGGCAAAGGCAGCTGCTTCACGTTGAAGCTTCCCCTATTATCCGCTTAACAGAGAAATCCCCTCCGCCATAGGCGGGGGGATTTCTTTATAACATCTTATTTAAAAAATTAAGCCAGCGGGTCCCACAGCTTCATGGGCAGGGGCTCCTGATCCAGCAGGGCGCGCTGGGCATCGCTCAGCAGGCTCTTGCGGACGGTGATCTGGTAGACATTGGCCTTGAACCACTTTTCGCTGCCGATGTAGTAGCCCTTCTGGCCGGAGGCATCGCCCCAGCTGTTCTCGATCTTCCAGCGGTCAGCCTTGCCGTTCTCGTCCAGATTGACACCGCAGAACATCATGCAATGGTTCATGGTGCTTTCACGGGTGAGCAGCCGCTCGGCCTTGGTCATGCCAAAGGTCAGGCCGCCCAGCACCTCGCCGTACTGGAAGCAGTCGGGATCCCAATAGCCGTTGGCGCGGTCGCCGTCGGGGTGGCAGTCGCAGCTGAACATGACCCCCTCCCCTGCCTGCAGCTGGCGGATGGTCAGATCCTCCAGCTCCTCCTGCGAGAGGTTGAGCCAGAACATATTCTCCTCCACCACGTCACCCATAAAGGGCTGGCAGTAGGTGCGGTTCAGCGCATGGATGGGCGAGGAGATGATGACGACGTAATCATCCAGATCATTGCCCACATATTTCTCCAGGAAGGTGTGCGGGGTCAGGTTCCGGTCGCAGTGGTAGTGCTCATCCTTGTCGGTATACTCAAAGTCAAAGCTCCTGGGAGGCTGGCCGTAGAGGATGCACAGGGCGTTGTAGATCTCCGCCAGCATCTCCTCGCGGCGGGCGGCCGTGTTCTTTCCCTCTTTTGCCATGGCCCGCAGTTCCAGCGCATCCTCCCGCAGCTTGCGGTTCAGGATGGGCAGATACTTGGCCGTGCCGGTGGAGTGGACTGTCTCCGGCATGACCCAGGAGGGCACCACGCCGTACTTTTTGATCAGGCTGATGGCCATATCCCACTGGCCGCCGTCGGGCAGCGGGTTGCCCAGCAGGGTGTAGGTCTCACGGTCGGTCAGATCCTGATCCGCAAAGTGAAGGATGTTCTCAAGGAAGAGATTTGCCTTTTCCAGCTTATCGTAGAACGCCAGATAGGTGGGAGAGAAGGAGAAATCCTCCAGATCGCACTTGGCGATCACCCGCTGGCGCAGGACATTCAGGGTGGAGAACATCCAGCAGCGGCCGCTCTGCTTCTGGTTGGTGATGTTATTGGTCTTGACCAGCACAGAGAAGTCCATCCGCAGCTTGGCAGCGGCGGCGGGCACAAAGGCCGCGTCCGGCAGAGCCGTGCGGGAAACCGCATTGGACATCACATTCAGCTCCGGGCGGGCAGCATAGCCCTGCTCAAAGCGTTCCAGCATCCGGGCATCAATGGGAGTAACACGATTCATTTGATTCACGCTTTCTTTCTGAAAAGATCAATCCTTGAAATAAGCATTCTGCACGGCCAGCAGGACACCGGCACGGCTTGCGGCAAAGTTCAGGCCGCCCTGCAGGTAGCAGGTGTAAGGCTCACGCAGGGGGCCGTCGCAGGAGAGCTCGATGGTACTGCCCTGGGTAAAGCTGCCGCTTGCCATGATGACCTCATCGGTATAGCCCGGCTCCGGAGAGGGTTCCGGTGCGGCATAGCTGTCCACAGGGCTGGCGGCCTGAATGCCGCGGCAGAAGCCGATGAGGGCATCGGCGGTATCGGCATCGAAGCAGGTCACGATATCGTTGTGGTCCTCGCAGTAGCGCGGGATGGGCTTTTTGCCCACCAGCTCCAGCAGGCACTGGGCATAGATGGCGGTCTTGATGGCTTCACACACCACGCCGGGGGCATAGTAGAAGCCAAGGTACATATCACGGGGCGTTTCCAGCGTACAGCCCAGCTCCTTGCCCAGACCGGGGGCGTTCAGGCGGTAGGCACACAGCTCCACCAGATCCTTCCGGCCTGCGATATAGCCGCCGGTGGGGGCGATGCCGCCGCCCGGGTTCTTGATGAGGCTGCCCACCACAAGGTCGGCACCGGCCTGGCAGGGCTCCTTCATCTGGGTGAACTCACCATAGCAGTTGTCCACAAAGATGATGATCTCGGGGTTGGCGGCACGGGCCGTGTCGGCGATCTTCTGAATGGTATCCAGATCAAAGGCATTGCGCTGCAGGTAGCCGCGGCTGCGCTGGATATGGCAGACCTTTGCCCCCGGGGCCTTTTGGGCGATCAGATCGTAATCCGGGGTGAAGTCGGCCTTGAGGGGGGCTTCGTCGTACCGGATGCCGTAGTCCATCAGGGTGCCGGTGCCCTTGCCCTTGCCGTCCAGACCGATCACACCCTCCAGCGTATCGTAGGGGCGGCCGGTAGCTGCCAGCAGGGTATCCCCTGCCCGCAGCAGGCCGAACAGGGCCACCGCCAGCGTATGGGTGCCGCTCTGGAACTGGCTGCGCACAAGGGCATCCTCCGCGCCCATCACCTCGGCAAAGATCTGCTCGAGCTTGGCGCGGCCGGTATCCCACAGGCCGTAGCCGGTGGTGCCCAGCATATCGGTGGAGGACATCTGGGTATCGGCAAAGGCCTTGAGCATTTTCAGTTGGTTGTAGTCCCGGATCTCCTCCATGTGGTGGAAATAGGGCCGGCAGAGTTCCATGGCTTTTTCGTCCAGCGCCAGAACTTCTGCTTTGTAATCAAAAAAGTGGTTCAACATTGACATTTTTGGTTCCTTAATCTTTTTGTAAGTTTATGCTATAATGACCCGTCGGCAGCTTTCTCCTCGGACACGAGTTCGGATTGCGGCTCCCAGCATCCGCCGCGCATTGCTTGCGTCTTGCTGGCCGCGGCCCCAACAACAGCTTCCTGTTTCCGCCACGGCTTATCGT
>OGPC01002044.1_pt1 | contig 10696 bp, 7 predicted proteins | sample 1552911 | NCBI WGS metagenome assembly OGPC01 (sample SAMEA2580248, study PRJEB22360) | human gut metagenome | biome: human gut; feature: human-associated habitat; material: faeces | place: Denmark | collected 2008/2010 | reverse complement strand
TCAGATTGTCCTGTTTTTTTACAGATGGCATACAGTTTGTCCGAATGGTTTATGCAAACTTATGGTGACTGGAATTACAGGCATCAAAATTTTGTAATGCCTGTAAAGGAAGAAGATAAAATAGAGAACCTTGTTGTTGTGAATAAAGCTCAGGAAGAAGAAAAAGAAGAAGAGCTTACAAAAGCTGCTGTTGCGTGTGCTGAACGGGCTGAACAGGTAGATAAGAAAGTGCGTTTGAAACAGGCTAATAAAATGGCAAGTCAGCGTCAGAAGTCTGAGGCGGAAACACGCTATATGATTGATGAGCAATTGCGGCAGGTTGGATGGGAAGCTAATACGCAAGAAATCCGCTATTCAAAAGGTGCAAGACCTACGAAAGGTCGTAACATGGCGATTGCTGAATGGCCAACAGATTCCACTGTCAGCAAAAAAGGCTACGCAGATTATGCGCTGTTTGTGGGGACAAAACTTGTCGGTATTATTGAGGCGAAAGCTGAACATAAGGATATTCCATCTGTAATTGATTATCAAGGGAAAGATTATCCGAGAAATATCCGTAAAGAAGATGCCAAATATCAGATTGCTACGTGGGGCGAGTTTAAGGTTCCGTTTACTTTTGCGACAAATGGCAGACCATATCTGGAGCAGTTTAAAACGAAATCCGGTATCTGGTTTTTAGATTTAAGAGAGCCTTCTAAGGTTCCTGTGGCATTGCACGGATGGATTAGCCCGAATGGTATTATGGAACGACTGGAAAAAGACATTCAAGCAGGTAATAATGCATTGCAGGTAATGCCGTATGACTTATTGACCGATAAGGACGGTTTGAATCTGCGAGAGTATCAGGTAAAAGCTATCAAAGCAGCTGAAAAAGCAGTTATTGATGGACAAAAAGAAGTGCTGATTGCAATGGCAACAGGTACAGGTAAAACCCGTACTGTTCTTGGCATGATTTACCGCTTTTTAAAGACTAATCGTTTTAAACGCATCTTGTTTCTTGTTGATAGAACCTCCTTGGGAGATCAAGCTTCAGATGTTTTTGGGGAAGTAAAACTTGAAGAACTGATGACTCTTGATGAAATCTATAATATTAAGGGATTGGATGAGAAAACTGTAGATAAAGAAACTCGTATTCAGGTTGCTACTGTTCAGAGTATGGTAAAACGTATTCTTTATAACGAAGGACAGGCAATGCCATCCGTAACAGATTTCGACTTGATTATTATTGATGAGGCTCACCGTGGATATATTTTAGATAAAGAAATGTGCGATGTAGAAGTTCTATATCGTGATCAGCGTGATTACCAGAGTAAATATCGCACGGTAGTTGAGTATTTTGATGCTGTAAAAATTGCCCTTACTGCAACTCCGGCATTACATACAACAGAAATTTTTGGTCAGCCAATATTCAAATACACTTACCGAGAAGCTGTTATAGAGGGATATCTTGTTGATCATGATGCGCCACATCATTTGGAAACAAAACTCAGTACGGGTGGTATTCATTATAAATCTGGTGATACTGTGACTGTATATGATCCTGTTACTGGTGAAGTGACTAATAGTGAATTACTTAACGATGAACTTGATTTTGACGTTGAAAATTTCAACAAGCAGGTTATCACAGAGAACTTCAACAGAACTGTCCTGACGGAAATTGCAAGAGATATCGACCCGGAAAATCCAGAAGAACAGGGAAAAACTCTTATTTATGCAGTTGATGATCAGCACGCAGACATGATAGTTTCTATCCTGAAAGAAATATATTCAGATACAGGAGTTGATAACAATGCTATTATGAAGATTACTGGTAGCGTTGGCGGTGGTAATCCTAAAAAGGTGGCAGAAGCAATTAAACGTTTTAAAAATGAACGTTTTCCAAGCATTGCTGTTACCGTTGATTTACTTACAACCGGTATCGATGTACCAGAAATTACAACACTGGTATTTATGCGTAGAGTGAAATCCCGTATTCTTTTTGAACAGATGTTGGGTCGAGCTACCAGATTGTGTCCGAAAATTCATAAAACCCACTTTGAGATTTATGATCCGGTAGGTGTTTATGATTCTTTAGAACCGGTGAATACAATGAAGCCTGTTGTGACGAATCCCACAACTACTTTTACACAACTTCTGGACGGATTAGAAGAAGTAGATGAAAAAGATCTTATTCAGGCTCAGATAAACCAGATTATTGCAAAGCTTCAGCGTAAAAAGCGTCGGATGGATGAAAAAACGATGGAGCAGTTTATCAGTATGGCTGATGGAATGGATCCTACTCAGTTTATCGTTGAAATCGAAAAGCAGACTCCGGAAAATGCGAAAAAACGTCTGCTTGCTTATAGAGATATGTTTGAGTATATTCAGCAAACTAGTGCAAACGGTAAAAATCCAGTGGTTATTTCTGAGGAAGAAGATGAATTAACAAAACATACAAGGGGTTACGGCAATTCTGATAAACCCGAAGACTATCTGGACGCTTTCTCTGAATATGTTACAACTCATATGAATGAGATTGCTGCACTAAGTATCGTTTGCACCAGACCAAAGGATTTGACAAGGGATGCACTAAAAGCATTGAGATTAACTCTTGATAGAGAAGGATTTACAACACAACAGTTGAATACTGCAATATCGGAGCTTACGAATGAAGAAATTGCTGCTGATATTATTAGCCTTATTCGTAGGTATGCCATTGGTTCTGCGCTTATTAGTCATGAAGCAAGAATACGCAGAGCAGTAGAGAAATTGAAAAAAGCTCATAATTTTTCAAAACAGGAAATGAGCTGGATAGGACGTATGGAAAAATATTTGATGGAAGAATCTGTACTGAATGTTCAGGTATTTGACGAGGATAGCCGTTTTAAAAGCAATGGTGGATTTGTAAAAATTAATAAGATTTTCCAAAACCAATTAGAAAATATCGTATTGGAATTGAATGAATATCTTTATGATGACGGAGGTAGAGTTGCATAATGACAACACAAGAAATTGTTTCAAAACTTTGGAATCTTTGTAATGTACTCAGAGATGATGGTATTACATATCATCAGTATGTTACCGAATTAACTTATATTTTATTCCTGAAAATGGCAAAGGAAACTGGTGCTGAATCACAGATTCCTGAGGCATATCGTTGGGATAATCTTACATCGAAAAGTGGAATTGAACTGAAAAAATTCTATAAAGAATTATTGATACATCTGGGTGAAGACTGCACCGGTCGCGTACGTGAAATTTATCAAGGTGCAGCAACAAATATTGATGAACCGAAAAACCTTGAAAAAATCATTACTACTATTGATGGGCTTGATTGGTTTTCTGCAAGAGAAGAGGGACTGGGGAATCTTTACGAAGGTCTTTTGGAAAAGAATGCTAACGAGAAGAAATCTGGCGCAGGTCAGTATTTTACCCCTCGTGTATTAATCGATATAATGACAAAATTAGTGAAACCACAACCGGGAGAACGATGTAATGATCCTGCCTGCGGAACCTTTGGCTTTATGATTTCTGCCAGCCAGTATGTTCGATCTCAGACAGATGATTTCTTTGATTTAGATGCTGATACAGCTAAATTTGAAAGAGAAGAAGCATTCACTGGCTGTGAGTTGGTGCATGATACGCACCGTTTGGCATTGATGAATGCTATGCTGCATGATATTGAAGGAAAAATTACACTGGGTGATACGCTCTCCAATGCGGGTATGAGTATGAAGGATTATGATGTTGTATTAACTAATCCACCTTTCGGTACCAAAAAAGGCGGAGAGCGTGCAACACGTGATGACTTTACATTTCCAACAAGCAATAAGCAGCTGAACTTCCTTCAGCATATTTACCGTAGTTTGAAAGCAAACGGCAAAGCACGAGCTGCAGTAGTCCTGCCGGATAATGTTCTTTTTGCTGATGGTGATGGCGAACGTATCCGTCTTGACTTAATGGATAAATGTAATTTACATACGATTCTTCGTCTGCCTATAGGTATTTTCTACGCCCAGGGTGTTAAAACGAATGTGCTGTTCTTTACTCGTGGAAAAACTGATAAGCATAACACAAAAGAAGTTTGGATTTATGACTTGAGAAATGATATGCCTTCTTTCGGAAAGACGAATCCCCTGAAACCTGAACATTTTGATGATTTTGTGAAATGTTATGCTGATGGTGATTTAAGCAAGCGTGCAGAAACATACAGTGAAGAAAATCCAAATGGAAGATGGCGTAGATTTACTATTGAAGATATTTTAGCTCGTGATAAGACAAGTTTGGATATCTCATGGATGAAAGCAAATTCTGAAACAGATGATTATACTCTTACAGAATTGCTTGATATGATTAAAGAGAAATCTAATAACATAGCAAAAGCCGTTGCAGAACTGGAACAGTTAATTGGAAAGGTGGAAGAATAATGGATACTAAGGCATTAAGACAGAAAATCCTTGACCTTGCCATTCGAGGAAAACTTGTTCCACAAGATCCAAATGATGAGCCAGCATCGGTTCTGTTGGAGAAAATTCGTGAACAGAAGCAACAAATGTTTAAAGAAGGAAAATTAAAAAAGAAGGATATTAAGAACGATTCCATCATCTTTAAAGGTGAGGATAATTTGCATTATGAGAAGTTCGCTGACGGCAGCGTGAAATGCATTGAGGATGAAATACCGTTTGAGCTGCCAGAAGGGTGGGCGTGGTGCCATTACTCGGATGTGATTGAACTATATTCAGGACAGGACTTAACTCCTGATCGATACAATGACACTGGCGAAGGTATTCCATATATCACAGGAGCAAGTAATCTTGAACATGGAAAGGTTATTATCAATCGTTGGACTATTACACCTACAACGCACGCAACAATAGGTGATCTTCTACTGACGGTTAAAGGATCTGGCGTGGGAAAGATGGCTTTTTGTGATATTATTGATGCCCATATTGCAAGGCAAATCATGGCTCTGAGATGTACAAGTGCTATTACGCCTCAATATCTGTATATAGCTATTTCTGCTATGCTCAGTAATATAACAGCACAGGCAAATGGAATTATTCCAGGAATACGACGTGAAATTGTATTGGGGGCTTACTTGCCACTACCTCCACGCAGTGAGCAAGAGAAAATATGTAAAATTGCAGATAGTACGCTTCACATTATTGACGATATAGACACTAATAAAGGTGATCTGAAAAAGATCATTCAAATCACAAAGTCAAAAATCCTCGACCTTGCCATTCGTGGCAAGCTTGTGCCGCAGGATCCAGATGATGAGTCTGCTTCTGTTCTTCTGGAACGCATCCGTGCGGAGAAAGAAGAGCTCATCAAACAGGGCAAAATCAAGCGTGATAAGAAGGAATCTGTCATCTTCAAAGGTGAGGATAACTCTTATTATGAGAAGATTGGTTCGGAAGTGCGTTGTATTGACGAAGAAATCCCGTTTGATATCCCCGATACGTGGGAATGGGTACGTTTGGAGAATTGCTGCAGTAAGGAAATACGACGGGGAAAATCTCCCAAGTATATCGATGAAAGTGGAATTCTTGTTTTTGCGCAGAAATGTAACACCAAATATAACGGCATTGACATTGATTTAGCATTATATTTGGACGAAAGTACGTTGGGTAGATATCCAACAAACGAATATATGCAGGATGGGGACATCGTAGTTAACTCTACCGGAACGGGTACATTGGGCCGTGTGGGTTTTTACCGAACATCAGATAACCATAGCGGGCTTCCAATAGTTCCCGATTCTCATATCACCATTATTCGTGGCTTTAGCTGTATTCAAGCTTTCTATTTGTATGCTTTTATGAAAGCAAATCAGGGTGCACTTGAAAAGAAAGGCGAAGGATCAACAAATCAGAAGGAGCTAAAGCCACTTACGCTGAAAGAAATGCTTGTTCCTTTGCCACCAGTTTCCGAACAAAAACGAATTGAAACTGCTGTTTCAGCAGCATTCTCCCTCATCACTTTAATTGAAAGAGGCCTCAGTTGAGGCCCTTTTCTACACTCTCAATCATTGCAAACACCGTCTGCAGCTTAGTGAATATCTTTTTTTGCTCCTCGATCGGTGGTATGGGATATAACCAACCTTCTATATTATCTTTATTTATGGACGGAGAATTGTCACCCTTCATGTACCGGTTTAGACCACCTACCACATAGCCTGAAATCATCAAATAAAACATGAATTCTGGCAAAAATACTCCGTTTGAATTACAGACATAAAAGCCGGTAGAAGCTATGCAATGGCTATGTTTTTCTTCTACCAGTGCAATATTTTCAAGATAGGGTCTAACCAATGAAAATAAAACGCTACCGATCTTTACCTCTCTGTTAGCTCGGCTTGGTGCATCGGATACTAAAAGATGTTTAGACGCCTTGATTCTGTGAAGTCGGTTGTCGATAGCATCAATATCGATGTAATCGAAAAACTCACCTTGAGGCTTTGTACTTTTTACGCCTTCAAAACACGAATAGCCTCTACACCAAGACCAGCTATCAGGTAAATCAAAAGGAATCTCATCATCGATATTTTCGATTTTGTCGCCAATCTTCTCATAATAAGAGAAAGTCACATATTCCCTTTATAATATTTGTGCGGAAAGCCGCAAAAAATATTATAAGGAGGCCGCTTATTATGAAGCAGCAAGGCACATTTGAAGAACATCTGAGAAAGAGCAATCTTTCCGAAAATACGATCACATCGTATTTGTGGACGGTGGAATATTACCACGCCCACTATGATGGCATCAGTAAGGAAAACCTGTTAGCCTACAAAGGATATCTGATGGAGTTTTACAAACCCAAGACAGTGAATCTTCGCATTCAGGCCATCAACAAGTATCTAACTTATTTGGGAAAAGACAAGCTGCAGCTGAAAGCTGTAAAGGTTCAGCAGAAGAACTTTCTTGAGAACGTGATCAGCAATGCCGATTACAACTTCTTGAAGAAGCAGCTCAAAAAGGATGGTAACACGGAATGGTACTTTGTAGTCTGGTATCTGGCTGCAACCGGTGCCCGTGTCAGTGAACTTATCCAGATCAAAATTGAACATGTTGAGCTCGGGTATTTTGATCTGTATACCAAAGGAGGTAAACTACGTAGACTCTACATACCGAAAAAGTTAAGAGCGGAGACCGTCGAATGGCTGGAGGAAACAAACCGTTCCTCCGGCTATTTGTTTTTGAACCGTTATGGAGATCGAATTACTACCCGTGGTATTTCTCAGCAACTCAAAAACTACGCTGACAAATATGGACTTGATAAAAAGGTGGTTTATCCTCATTCTTTCCGCCATCGTTATGCAAAGAATTTTCTCGAAAAGTATAATGATATTGCTTTGCTTGCTGATCTAATGGGGCATGAAAGCATTGAAACAACTCGTATTTATCTCCGCAGAACCGCTAGCGAACAACAGGCTCTTGTAGATAAAATTGTAACCTGGTAAAATCACAGCCGCCTTCATACGAGGGCGGCTGTTGATCAAGATAAAGCATCACAAATGCTATTAAGTTGTGCAAACAGTTTTTCTATGCAATTAACAATTCGATTTTGTTCAGCAAATGGCGGAAGCATAAAACATTTCTTCTGCAGAAGATTATAATGTCTGGCATACCCTCTGTCTGCAATATGTTCCGAAGCATGACACATCCAATAATAGACATACTTTTCGTTAGCTTGAATTATTTTATGAAGTTTTGTTCCATCGGCACCTACAATAAACGGAAAATCAATATACTTTACATTTCGAGTATGGTCACCAAATAATATTATCGGGAAATCATAGATAACTTTTGATTCATCACTACAGTATCCATCGATATAAGACCTCCCTTGGCTTATTACTGGAAATAGTCCATCATTTTGAGTTTCTTCGCTTTTTATTTGCATACCTATGCTGGAAATAGGATAAGAAATATCCTGCAAATGGCAAACTTCCCATGTTGATGGGACATCTACTCGCTGGATAATCGTAGCCCCTTCTGCTTCAACTCTTTGATAATAAGAGTTATCCTCACCTTTGAAGATGATGGATTCCTTCTTATCACGCTTGATTTTTCCTTGTTTAATCAGCTCTTCTTTTTCTGCACGGATGCGTTCCATAAGAACAGAAGCAGGCTCATCATCTGGATTCTGCGGCACAAGCTTTCCATGAATGGCAAGGTCGAGGATTTTGGCTTTCGTTTGAAGAATCAACTCTGCTATATGCTCTTTTTCTCTTTGAATCATCGAAATTCTTGGAATCAAATCAACAATATTGGTTGAGATACGCTTCTGTTCGGCAGGAGATGGAATAGGTACTAAAAAATTGCCTAATTTCTGTGCATTAATATTCGATTGATTTACACCATCTGTTTTTACTGAATTACAGTAAGCCTTTGCATAGCCACTATTCATTACTACATTCAAATATTCTGAATCAATAAATGCTCGCATCCTTATTAGATAACCTGCATACATTGCAGGTATATTTCCACGATATATAGCAGTTTTACCTACCCATTCAGCACTGTTTGTTCTATTGAAAAGCAAGTCGTTTTTTATAAGAGTATACTTTGCAATATCGTCAATATCTGAGGAATACACAAGATCTGAATAGTCAATTTCACCTGATTGAATATTTCCCATACGCAACACTGCCACAAGACCTGTTTGCATTGATTTTTTTGCAGTTCCATATGGTAAATCTTCTGTGATAGAAAAAATTCTTGCCCATGCCCATCCCTCCGGCAACTCAAACGGTATCTCATCCTCAATGCATTTTGCCGTTCCATCCTGAAACTTCTCATAATGCAAATTATCAGAGAATAGATATTAAAACAAATCTGCAATGAATTGACACCGTTTTCCATAAAATCAATTCTACAGTAAAAACATACAGTCTAGACAGCTACTTTTTAAGCTATAATTTGAAAGGCATATAATATATAGGCTCGAATGGTGAAAGTGCCCATTTGGGCCTATTATTGCATAAATGAACATGTTACAACTAGAGCAAGATCCACCCGTGTATTACAGTATTGTCATTTTGACAATATTGTATTACTTACGAGTGGCAGACTTGATGGGGATTACGTCCCCATACCCACGTGAAAATATAATTGCTGGCAATTACATTTTAGCAGATATGCAGGCATATCTGAATAAGCGTCATAGACAACAAAATAAGGAAATTTTGATAAGGCATTCACCTGGAATAGGTGAGTGTTTTTTTGTTTTCAAATATTCAATTAATCAAAAAAATTAAAAAAATTTCATTAGGGGGCTGTAAAAATGCCTCTCAGCGTTTCGTTTTATGTAAGGGTATTTTGGACAGGAAAAAATTAAAAAATTTTTATCAAGAACCTGTATTTATGCCCTTCATCTTTTGAATATGTGTAAGGACATTTTTGAGCCGGCAGAAAAATGTTTTTTACAACAATTTGAACGCAGTTAAGCATTCCCCACTTTAAGTGTGAGGAACACTAAGCTGTGGGTAAGGGGGATGCTTATGTCAGTGGGAGATGAAAGCTCCCACTGACAGTTCGCGAAACGACTGCGTTCATGAGCAAGTAGCGAAGCGGATTGCGAATGTCCGATTCACATAGAAACGAGGCGAGAAAAGAATGCAATATGAATACATGAAGGAGTCAGAGCAGATGCTTCAGTACTTCCAGTTTCCGAAGTTTTTGCTCAAACTGCGCATTTCCCAAACTGCAAAATTTCTTTATATGATTTTGTATGACCGGGCACGGATATCGAGAAAGAATAGCTGGATAGACAAGTATGGAAATGTTTATCTGATTTTTCCGATAGAGGAATTGTCTGCTCAAATCGGCAAATGTAAATCTTCTGTAAAAACAGCATTGAAGGAATTAGATGATGTGGGACTGTTGGTTCGCAGATCTGGTGGTTTTTCAAAACCCAATCATTTATATGTAAAAATTCCATCTGATGAGATTGGTTTACAGCTGGTTGAGAATAAGGCGGTTGAAAAGATGGTTGTAACAGAGTCGGAAAAGCAACCTTCATCTGGTCGTAAAAATGGCTGTGCAGGAGTCGGAAATGTGGCACCTAGTAAAGTAACTGAGAAATATAAAAGAAATAAATATCATGAAGTAAATTATTGCTATGGGGAAGGAGAGAGTTTGTGATGAGAGAAGAAGATACTGTATGTGTAGGCAGTGATGGTTTGAAATACTGCAAAGTCTGTGGGGAAGCGAAAGAAGCATTTTTCCCCAAGGGTGGATTTATGGGGATGAAGAAACATTCCAGGCAATGTGCCTGTGACAGAAAAGCGTATGAAGAAGAACAAAAATATTTTAAAGACAAAGAGCACCGGGAATTAGTCAGTAGAAATACGAGCATCTGTTTTGATGAGAGCAGAATGGAAGAGTGGACATTTGAGAATGCAGATATGTCAGATGCAGTCATGCATAGAGCAAAAAACTATGTTGAGAACTGGGATGAAATGCAAAGAAATCATATAGGCTGTTTGTTCTGGGGTCCGGTTGGCACTGGAAAAAGTTTTATTGCCGGGTGCATTGCCAATGAACTTCTTAAGCAGGAAGTAACGGTGAAGATGACAAATTTCAATACCATTATCGATGATATATTTCCACTGGCAGACAAAACGGAATATATCAATGCATTGGCTTCTTATCAGCTTTTGATTATTGATGATCTTGGAGTGGAACGAAATTCAGAATATGCATTAGGAATT
>OGPC01002041.1_pt1 | contig 10710 bp, 8 predicted proteins | sample 1552911 | NCBI WGS metagenome assembly OGPC01 (sample SAMEA2580248, study PRJEB22360) | human gut metagenome | biome: human gut; feature: human-associated habitat; material: faeces | place: Denmark | collected 2008/2010 | reverse complement strand
AGCTCATGCAGCGTTTCCATGCGGCAAAGGTATTCCTCCGGCGTTTCGCCGTAGATACCCACGCCCTCGGTGGCAACTATGTATTCGTCAAACTCCCGGCCATCCCAATGCCGCCGCTGCTCATGGGACAGGTTCTCGGCTTTGTGGTCGGTCCGGTCAAGAAATTCATAGACTTCCAGCGTGACCTCCACGGCCACAGCTTGTCCATTGTAATTGATGGTGACTTCCATCGGCCTTTCCTCCGTTCAGATTTTTGCGGGAAAATCTGAACGGGGCGGCGGGGAACGGCACCGGGGACAGGGTTCGGGCCATGTTGGCCCGATGCTCCGGCTCCACAGGTATGAAAAAGCGCCCGGACAGCAGAAAGCTATTCGAGCGCAAAAAACACGGTATTCAGTTACATTGTGACAATTTTCGCACTGGCTGCCAGACGGGGCCTGTCCGGTGGCCGGGATTTTTTTGACGATAGTGCAAACATCGTCTGAATTTGTCGGCGGTCAGTGTGCTTCATGGCGGCTCCCTCCTAAAGCCGCCGTGTCAGCGTATAGGCGTCACTCCTTTGTCGAGGGCACAAGGAACGGCAGCCTTGATGTACTCAAAACCGCCGCAGTACCCTGAAAATCCATTATGGGCGCACGAAGCTGCCTGCCCCGCAACGGTTTTTTTCTTTCCCCGTTTAGCGGGGCAGGATAACTTGGCTTATTCGGTTTATTCTTGCTCTTGTGCGGCTGCCTCTTTCAGCCGTGAAAAGCTCTCATCGCTGATAATGTGTTCAATCCGGCAGGCATCGGCCTCCGCAATCCTGGGGTCAACGCCTGCGGCGATAAGCTGCTCGGTAAAAAAGCAATGGCGCTCATAGATTTTTTCGGCAACCTCGCGGCCCATATCGGTCAGATGGAGAAAGTGATCTTCATCCATTGTGAGAAAGCCGCCGTCCCGCAAGGTAGTCACCGCATGGCACACGCTGGGCTTTGACACCTCCATGTGCCGGGCCACATCTACGGAGCGTACCATACCGAGTTTCTTTTGGAGAACAAGGATGGTTTCCAGATAGTCCTCCCCGGACGCATGAAGTTTCATTGGCACCTCCAATCAGGCAGAAATTTTTTGTTCGGCGTTCCACATAGCCGCATACTTTCCACCTTTAGCCAGCAATTCATCGTGAGTACCAGCTTCAGCAATCTTTCCGTCAGATACTACAAGGATTTGATCTGCATTTTTGACGATGGAAAGGGTATGAGCAATCATTACCACAGTCTTTTTCTCTTTCAGCAGATTGGCGATGGCCTGCTTTACTGCCAGCTCGTTCTCGATGTCAAGGGACGCCGTTGCTTCATCCAAAAGCAGGATCGGGCTGTTTTTCAGGATAGCGCGGGCGATGGAAATTCGCTGACGCTCACCGCCAGAGAGAAGGTTTCCGTTTTCGCCGGTCGGCGTATCGTATCCCTTTTCCATCCTGCGGATGAAGCCGTCACAATTAGCCTCCCGGCAGGCAGCCTCGATTTCCTCGTCCGTGGCATTGGGACGAGCGTGCCGGATGTTCTCACGAATGGTATCATCAAAGAGAAATACATCCTGATCTACCATAGAGATTTGTTCCAGTACACGCTCTGCGGCCACATGGTTGATCGGTCTGCCGCCGATTGAAATGGTTCCTCCATTTGCCTCGTAGTATTTTGCAATCAGGTTCAGAATGGTGGATTTGCCGGAACCGGAGTCCCCGACAATGGCTGTGAGCTTCTGGTCTGGCACCGTAAAGGTGGCGTGTTTCAGCACCGGCTCTCCGGGTACATACGAGAAGTCCACATTGTCAAAGGTGATTTCATGTGTGGCAGTATGAAGCGGCTCCATACTGCCGGTTTCCTCTGGTTCTTCAATAATGTCTACAACTTTATCTTTGGAGATTTTCAAGTTTTTGTAGCTCATCAGGCCACGGGAGATGGAGTCCGAAAGTTTTGCAAGCAGCATGGGCAGCATACAAATCAACAAATAGGAAATCGGGTCCAGTTTCCCGGACAGCATAGGGATAGAAGCCGCCCATATCATTACAGGTAGTCCGATCCACAGAAAGATACATTGTATTGCATTTGTCGGAATACCATGTTTCTCGTAGTTGTAGCTCACATTACTGAAATGTTGTAGAGTAGATGTTACCGTCTCATTTTTTGTCCCGCCAATACCATAGGCCCGAAAGGTCTGAATACCCGTGGCATATTCCACAATGCTACTGACTGTTTCGGCGCTGACAGCGTTTTTCTCTGTACCATACTTGCGGACAACCCGGAAAGAGAGCCAGAGGAATGGAATTAAAACCAATTCGACGCAGGCAAGGATGATGCCTCCCGGCAGCCAGATACAGCCTACAAAAATAACCATCATCGTGCAGAAGGTAATATGTTTCACAATATCCCCAACTGTATGAGTAAGAATTTTTTCATAGTTATTGACATCGCTGGTAACGATGTTGATGTATTGTCCAGTCTGGCCTTGCGTAAACCTGGACAGAGGTATGCGCTTTATTTTATCTCCCAGGAATAGCCGGGTACGGTTGCTGACCGCTGCACCACCGATCTGGCTTTGTGTATAGCCAATGCTGTAAATCACAATACGCAGAATGAAAATGCCGCCTAAAAACAGAGAAAGCCGGAGCAGAGAGGGCGAGTTGATTGTACCATTCCACAGCATTTTCATCGCTTCATAAAGGAGCAGAAAGTTAAAACCGGACAGCATACCTTCCACAACATTTAGAACCATGCCAAGATAAAACCGGCTATTTTTCTTTAATGGATTTTCACGCATGATCTGCACCTCCTTCCAACTGATAAGTAATATTGCGGGCTGTTTCATAATCTGTCCAAGCCTGGTTGTAATAAGCATTATCCTGCCGGACTTCATCATGTGTTCCTACACTCGTAATCGAGTGATTTTCGACAACGGCCACTCGATTACACATTTTCAAGGCCCCCAGCCGGTGAGCGACAACGATTACCGTCTTGCCTTTGCACAGGTTTTCAATAGCCTTATCAATCTCCACCTGATTTTCGGGGTCTGCAGCACTTGTAGCCTCGTCTAAAATCAGAATAGGCGCATTTTTCAGGATAGCACGCGCTATTGCAATCCGCTGCTTTTCGCCGCCGGAGAAGCGGGAACCGAAACTCCCCACCTTCGTATCGTAACCGTCCGGCAAAGACATGATAAAATCATCAATCTGAGCTTCTTTTGCGGCAGCCCGCACTTCTTCCAGAGTGGCATTGCTGCCCATACGGATATTTTCAAACACGCTGTCACGGGTAAGAAAGGTCTTTTGGAATACAATCGCTATATTCTGCAAAAGTGTTTCGTAGTTGATCTCCTTGACATTCTTACCGCCTATCAGTACCTCGCCTTCCTGCACATCGTAAAAACGGGAAATCAATTCAATCACGGTGCTTTTTCCTGCGCCAGAGCGACCTACCAGAGCCATACGCTCTCCATTTTTGACTTTTAGATTACAATGTTCCAGAACATTTACCTTACCATCGTAAGAAAACCGCACATTCCGCAGTTCAATGTCATGTGCCTGGGGAAATTCTCCGCCGCCCTCATAAACCGGCAGTTCCAAAATTTCCTCGGTTTTTGTGACCGCCTTGAGTACCTGCGCCATGTTGCTGGATATTTCCTGCAAAGGACGGATCTCCGTCAGGTACATGGAACCGACAAAAGCAAACAACAGGAATACACTGGCTGTAATGGAACCATTCAGGAAAAACATACCGCCCAGCGGCACCAGCAACAGCATCCCGCACTCAATCACAACGATAAAAGAAGCGTAAAATGGCCCCATCCGTTTAGACATTTCATTCCAAACATCATTTTCCTCTTTTACAGCAGCAGAAAATTTCTGAAATGATTTACTTCCCATGTTATAGGCTTTTATCAGCTTCATACCGCTGATATACTCCACCATTACGGAGTTCAGATTAGCAACAGATTGGTTGGCACGCCCCATCATGCTGGATGCTCCCATAAACATCCCACACATGACGAATAGCGCCAATATCAAAGGCACCAGCGATACCAATGCCAAAGGCACATTGACAGTCAGAAGGTAAATAAACACCACCACCGGCCCTATAAGGTAACAGATCAATTCAGGCACATTGTGGGCCAGAAACAGTTCCAGCTTTTCAATGTCCTCATTCAAAACCGTTTTAATCTCGCCGGTGCTGCGTTCATTCAGCGCACCAAGAGGCACCTTTGCCATGTGGTCGATCACCATACAGCGCACCTTCAGCAATGCACGATAGGCCCCTTTGTGAGATGCCACACCAGATGCACCAAACAATAAAAACCGGATAACGATACCGCCAGCGATTATGCCAGCATCCCGAATAACAAATTCTGTAGTACAGGTTCCTGTATAGACAGCACTCATCAGACTGTAAATCCCGTAATAAGGGATCATGGTACAAATTCCACTGAAAAAGGATAGGATGACCGCCAGATACATCCAATATTTTTCTTTTCCAGCCCATTGGAGCAAGAGCCTGATTGAACTGCTCTTTTTCTCCTTCTGCATAAACTCACTCCTTTCATATCCATTCAACGGCTATATAGAAAATAGCTTTTCTAGATTTTCTTCATTATCCGGAACCAACGGAAGATCATCGCACTGCTCTCCGTGGTCAATATGAAGAACGCGGGAACAGGTACGGCAGACAAATTCATAATCGTGGGTTACGACAAAAATTACTTTCCCCATAGCAGAGAGCTTTTGGATCAGCAACGCAACCTGCTCCATACTATCGAAATCCAAACCGCTTGTGGGTTCATCAAATACCAAAAGCTCTTTTCCACAAATCATGCTGACAGCAACCGCCACCCTCTGCTTTTGTCCCCCGCTGAGTGTGTTCGGATGATGGGTGCGATAGGGTAATAAGCCCAGGCTATCCATTGTTGTTTCAATTAGCGATTTGTCTGGATTGCGGATACCAAAGGAGCATTCCGCTTCTACACTATCAGCAAATAATTCAAAGTTGACATCTTGCATGACCATATAGGAGCGGCGCAACCTTTCTTTCCTGTCTTGTGCTTTTTCATTCCACAGGAATTGTCCACTGGCTTCTTTATGCAGTCCGCACAGAGTACGGGAAAGAGTTGTCTTTCCTGCACCGTTATGGCCGACAACACCGATGACTTCTCCAATTCCTGCTGAAAGGTTGATATGTTCCACAATGGCCTGTTTCTTATAATACAAGCCCACATCCTGCAATTTCAGGATTTTGTTCTCTGTCGCGCCTGGCCTTGTGAATTGCGGATGTACTTCATGGAGATCCACCGCCCGGAGTCCCATGCGTTTCCGCTCGTCTTTTTCAATAGCTCTGAATTGCTCTGGCGTATAAATCCCGGCGATTTGCCCCTGCTCCATGTAGACAATGCGATCCGCAACATCCATCAAATAATAGAGTCGATGTTCAGCGATTAAAATTGTCTTTCCCTGTTGCTTAACAAGTTTCAGATGCTTTCTTAAATCTTGTATGGCATCCATATCCAGATTAGAGGATGGCTCGTCCAGCAAGTAAATGTCCGGGTTCATAGCATAAACTGAGGCGAACGCAACTTTCTGCTTTTCGCCGCCGGACAATGCATGTAGGGAACGATTACGCAGTGACTGGATTTCTAAATCCGCCGCTGTGGTTTCTACTCTTTGGCGCAATTTCTCCGTTGGCATTCCTTGATTTTCAAGGCCAAACGCAATTTCGCTGTCACTGTCAGTATTGAAAAATTGTGTGCGCGGGTTTTGGAATACGCTTCCTACCTTTTCTGATATTTCATACATAGTCAGGTCAGCAATATCTTTGCCATCAATCACAACCTGGCCTGTTAATTCTCCGTCATAAAATCGGGGGATGAGTCCGTTTACAAGTCGAGTGATTGTTGTTTTTCCGCAGCCGCTTCGCCCGCACAGCAGGATGCACTCTCCATTTTTGACAGTCAGGTTAATATTCCGCAAACCACCTTGCTCCCGTCTCTCGTATGAGAAAGTTATGTTTTTCAGTTCAATCATTCAAAACACCTCCCCGTAGAATTGCCCCACAAGAAACATGGCAAGGAAGGCAAGGACAACTATGAGGTCGGCTATGCCAAAGCCAATCCTTACATACGAAGTCCTTTGTGTGGGATTTTCAATTCCTCTTGTTACAGATGCGACCGTCAATTCGTCTGCTGTTTTGGATGCAGCCATCATCAGCGGAACATAGATACACTCGATTGTCATAGCCGGATGTAATATAAAATTTTTGAGATTAGGTGATACATCCCGCATCCGCATAGCGTCTTTGATAAAATGCCAGTCCTCCCGAATTGTAGGTACATAGCGCAACATGACCGCAACAGGAATTACAATCTTCTGTGAAATATGGCTTCGGTTCATGGCAGAGAGAAATTCCCCCACTTTTGTCGTTGAAATGATAATGCCGGACAAAATGCCACAAGGATAAACCTTATGAACCAGCCCCAGGAAAGCAATCAACATTACCTGCACATTGCCGGACGGCATCTGCAACACTGCCTGTGTCAACAAGTAGAAACCTCCATAGACAATAATCCCAATAATAGAGTAGCGTATTTTCCCACAAGCAGTTCCAAAGCAGGCTACCAGCGCAACGACAAGCATTTCATAAAGAAGGGACGGAGCCATCGTTGCCGACAGGACACATAAGAGCAACAACAGAATTTTTGTGCGGGGGTCTATCCAAAGTCCCCTGCGTTTTTCCCCATTGCTCATGCGGTAATCCCCGCTTTTTCAAACTGCTTTCTGAGCAATTTCTTTCCTACAAGGCCGCTGATAATTCCCAGTACGATAGTTCCCAAAAGGATAACCGGCAACATTCCCGCAGGTGCAGAAGCAGTCATCATGTCAATGTATTCCTGCGAAGTTCCGTTGTTCAGCATTGTTTCAGCCCACGCAGCAGGATCGGCGAAATAAGCCAAAAATACACCGGCAGGCCCAAGGCAGAATAGAGAAAAAGAAGCAATATTCCACTTGATGTTTCGATAACCTTTAGCACCTGCGACGATTTCAGCTACGATGCCCATGACAACATATCCCAAATCCATTGCCCAGTGCATTCCGAGTACATACCAGATAATACCATTGATAATGCCCAAAACGACAATACCACCACGCTTTGGTACTTTTGCTACCATCAGAAGATACACAGGTCCGCAGAGCAGGGCAATCCCAAACGGCTGATAGAAAGTAAGCGCAGGGTTTGGAGCAAACGGAAGGGAGCCGATAAGCTCAAACACGAAAAATAGTGCAGTAAAAATACCAATAGTTACAAGGTCCTTGACTGTAAGACCTTTCTTGTTCAGATACGACGATTGTGCAGACATATCCAAATCCTCCTTTTCAGAGAAGCGTTACCTTGACGCTCCCCATTTCTTATGTTATATTTAGGTTAGATGTCGCTAACCTCAAATCAAAGATACTCTATTCGCATCCTTCTTACAATAGCTTGGAAGGATGTTTGCGTTATCAAGATATAAGTTTACGCAATCGTGGCAAAGGAGCGAAATGCGTTATGAAAAATAAGATTGAAGATTTCTATGTAACACAATTCGCGGAGCGGGGTTTTACACCAGCTCCGAACAATCTGAACTATTGCGAAGTCGGAACCACCTGGCAGTTGAATGACAATATTGGGACAGGGACATTCTGGATCTATAACAGACAGAACCTTTTCGACATCAAAATCCACGACTTCTATCTTAATGAGGACACTATTCTGGATTTTAACTGGCCAGAGTGTTTAAGCATCATGCAGTTTGACTCTATCTCTGGTGAGGAACTATCCCCTTATCGCCGATTAGAAGCCGGGAGTGTGAAAAGTTTTATTGGTGGTTATTCTACATATAAAGTTCTCATACATAAAAAAATTCCAATCCGTACTGTTGGAATTGAAATAATGCCAGCTTATTATGAGGATTACTTAAAAGAGCAATATCCTGATGAATATGCAAATCCTCTCAAAGCATTTGAAGCCGTTGGGCAGACAGCGGATTTTCCTGAAATGTCCCGCCTATTAAAACAAGTAGAGGCATACAGAGGCAACGGTATTTCTGCGGGCTTGTTTTATGAAGGAAAAGTGGCCGAAGCTATCTCACTTATTGTAGAGTGGAGCCGTTTACAACAGAAGAAAAAAGAAGTCCGGAAAAAATTGTCCGTTCAGGATGTTCAGCAATTAGAAAACTTAACGATGTATCTCAACGATCATTGTATTCAGGATATTCCTTTAGAACAGATCGTCCGTATTTCATGTATGAGTACCAGAAAACTTCAGACAGCTTTCAAAGAATATCATAGCTGCACAATTACAGAATACATACAGCAACGGCGAATGAGTCAGGCAGAAACCCTTTTAGCTAAAACAGATTTATCAATCGGTCAAGTCGCACAAAGCGTTGGATATACAAGTGCGAGTAGATTTGCAGAGTTATTTCGAAAGAGTACGGGCTTATTGCCATTGGAGTATAGAAAAGTCGCACAACGAAAGTAGAAATGAGCGCCAGAGAACAATCTCTGGCACTCACCCTATTATTGAATTATCAACTCGGATTGTATAATTTCCTCCGCCTGCGCCTTCAGCGTGTTCATCAGCTCCACCCAGCGCATGGGGTCACGGGCTTTCAGTTCCTCTGTGACGCCCGCCGCCTCCATCATGCGGGGCAGCATGGCGTCCATCCGTTCACGCGCCGCCCGGTCAATCTCCAACAGGTGCGGGTACAGCTTTTCGCTCAAAATCAAGCTGCTGTAAAGGCTGGGCCGATGTTCCTTCAGGTAGCGTTGCCGCATACGGCCATACTTGCCGATGGGGGCCTCCGGCTGCTCGGAAAGTTTCAGGTCGGGGATGTAGTAATCTCCGCAGCGGGTGTAAGTCAATTCGCTCATGTTCATTCTCCTTTGCACTGTGATGGTTAAACTGCGGCACTGGCCGATACGGTGGCCTTGCGCGGCTCCTGCCTGGGTAACTGGCTGACAGTGGTAAAAATGCCCTTCTCCATGTCCTCAGCCCGGATAGCTGCCTTTGCCGCCTCCATTTTTGCTTTGCGCTTGGCGTTGTAGCGTTCTTCCCATTCCTTTTGCTTGCCGTTGGCCTTGCGGCGCAAGTAGTTCTGGTGAAGCCTATCCTTGCGTTCCTCCTTCTTCCGCAGTTCTTCCTGTTCCTCCGGGGTCAGGGGAACCGGCTGCAAGGCAGGTGGGATATACCGGCCCACAAAATTGAAGTAGATTTCAACCTCCTGTGTGGTGTCCTGGCTGCCTTTGCGGGCGCGTTCATGGACAAGGATTTTCTCTACAAACTCGTTGAGCATGGTATTTGTCAGCGTGTCGAAATTCTCATACTTGTCAATCAGGGCTATAAACTTCTCCGCAGATTTCCGGCTCTGCTCATAGCCGGTAACGGCCTTTTCCAGTTCCGTGATTTCCGCATTGAGAGCGTCCTGCTCTTTGGCATACTGTGTGTCCAGGGCCTCATACCGGGCGTCCGGCAGCTTACCCAGGGCATTGTCCTCATAGATTTTGCAAATCAGCTTTTCCAGTTCCCCAGCCCGCTTTTGAGCAGCGGCCAGCCGTTTCCGCTTCTTGGATATGTCGGCGGTCTGCTGGGCGGCCTGTGTTTCCTGGACGGTGCGGATAAACTCAGCCCGGTCATTCTTGGAATACTCTGCGATAGCCCGGAGCATATCGGCAATCAGGGTCAGAACAGCTTCGGCCTTGATACGGTGCTGTGTAGGGCAAAGGGAGCCAATAGGGTATTTCCCATACTGGCCGCAAGTGTATTGCGGGACGCGCTTGCCGTTGTATGTGCGGTGAACATACATCTTGCCGCCGCAATCGGCGCAGTACATCAGGCCGGTCATGGGATGGGCCTCCCCAAAGCCGTCCGGGTAGCGTCTGGCGTTTCCCCGGATACGCTGCACATTGTCAAAGGTTTCCTGGTCGATAATGGCCTCATGGGTGTTCTCAAAAATCGTCCACTCGCTTTCATCCACATAGTGGCTTTTCTTGTCCTTGAAGTGCTTGCGGGTTTTGAAATTGACCGTATGGCCTAAATACTCCCGTTTTTTCAGGATTTCAACAACGGTAGAGGCACTCCAACGATAAATATCCGCAAAGGTCTTATTCTTGTTTACTCCTTCGCCATAGCGGGCAAGGTGAACGGCAGGCATTTCGATTTTTTCTTCTGACAACTTGGTTGCGATCTGATAGGGGCCGTAGCCCTCCATTGCAAGCGCGAAAATATGGCGTACCACAGCGGCGGCTTCTTCGTCAACAATCCAGTGTTCCCGCTTTTCATCCCACAAATAGCCGTAAATGACAGTGCCGGTCAGGTGCTTACCACTCATACCTTTGGATTTGAACACGGAGCGGATTTTCCGGCTGGTGTCGCGGGCGTAAAACTCGTTCATAATGTTGCGGAAAGGGGTAAAATCATCATCGCCTTTCAGACTGTCTACACCGTCATTGATGGCGATCAGCCGGACGCCGCGCTGCCGCAAAATCTCCATGACCTGGCCGACTTTCAGATAATCGCGCCCCAGGCGGCTCATGTCTTTGATAACAATGGCCTCCACCCGTCCGGCCTCGACTTCCTCCATCATTGCCAAAAAGCCGGGGCGGTCAAAACGGGTTCCCGATACGCCGTCATCGGTGAAGTGGGTGGGGTT
>OGPC01002039.1_pt1 | contig 10721 bp, 6 predicted proteins | sample 1552911 | NCBI WGS metagenome assembly OGPC01 (sample SAMEA2580248, study PRJEB22360) | human gut metagenome | biome: human gut; feature: human-associated habitat; material: faeces | place: Denmark | collected 2008/2010 | reverse complement strand
CTTATCTTTGATTTCAGAGAGAGGGACTCCGTATTATTTAAAGGCGTATTTAATTCGGTATGAAGGGTATTTTGAAGTTTATTTTATTTTTAGAGATTGTATTGTTGTGCAGTTGTGTAAACGATGAAAAGCGTTCGGGTGCCTTTGGCGGAATGAACTTGCATCTATCCGCAAATTCTTCGGTGACAGATGTTACGACACGCTCAAGTGAGGAAGTACTGCCTTCCATACAAGATTTCTCTATTTCTGTGTTGCAAGGTGACAAAGTGCAGGCTTCCTGGGATAAGTTGAGTGACTATGATGAAGACACTACTTTTCCGGTAGGAAGTTATACCTTGAAAGCTTTCTATGGTGACATTGAGAAGGAAGGCTTTGATTCTCCTTATTATGAGGGTACTACCGATTTTAACATCCGTGGTGGCGAGACTACTCCCGTAGAAACTACTTGTAAGTTGGCCAATACTAAAATAAGTATTGAATACACGGATGATTTCAAACAGTATTTTAAGACTTATTCTTCTACCGTACAGGCAGAGTTGGGAAGTGAAGTTTCTTTTTCGTCCGGAGAAACACGTGCTGCTTTTGTGAAGCCGGGTAGAATTTCAGTAAAACTGACTTTCACGAAAGTGAATGGCGGACTAAGTCCGACTACTATTGAAGTGGCTACCATTGAGGAGGCGTTAGCTCAACATCATTATCATTTGCAAATGAATGTGGACGCTGGTAAAGCCATGTTGAGCATTGTTTTTGACCGTGTAACGGAAGTCAGACCCATTACTTTGGATATTTCGGATAAAGCATTGAATATTAAACCTCCTTATTTTACACTGACCGGATTTGAGAAAACAAGTAATGATGGTAATCAGTGGGACGGTAATCCGATTGAATCGAATCAGTTATCGGCTTTGTTGACTTCTTTGGGCGGTTTTACGAAATGTATTCTTAGAACTACTTCTCCTAATTTACCCGATTGGCCGGAGGAAGGATTTAATCTGGCGGCACTTACTCCTGAAGATCAAGCATTGTTGGACAAATCAGGTGTGAAGTTGATTGGCTTTGGTATTAATCAGGATCAGATGGGTATTATTAATTTTACTGGTTTGATTCCTAATCTGAATATCACGGATAATAATGATACTCATTTATTCTATTTGAGTGCCACCAGTACTTATGGTAAGCAAAGTGAAGATTATGTGTTGAATATAACAACGCCTAAGAACTTTATGTTGCTGCCTACGGAGCCTGTGAAGATGAAGAGTAAAGAAGTGACGATTCCGGTGAAACTGAAAGAAGGCAATCCGCAGAATATTAAACTTTATTATCGTTATTATGGTGTGATGACTTTGATTAACAATACGGTTATCACTCCGATAGAAGGAAAAGAAGGATATTACAATATAAAAGCAAGTGGTATTGATATGGGAGTTGTAGCCAAAGACTTCCAGGCTGAATATAATGGTTTGAAATCAGCCATCGTTTCCGTAGCTGTTATTATACCTTCTTATAGTGTTATCCTCGAACCGTTTGATATGTGGTCATACACGGCTGAAATGACGATTATACCTGAATATGCCGAAGATATGTCTAATGTGATGAGTGCTATTGAAGCATATATTTCTTTGAATGGAAGTACGTGGACGAAAGTGGATGCCAAAGATTTGAAACTGGATGTAACCACTGGAAAGGCTGTCATTTCAGGACTTACTCCGGGAACTACTTATTATTTCAGAACGACTTGTGATGATGGTACGACTTATTCAATTCCTGTTATGCAGACAACAGAGAGTGTAATACAGCTTCCGGATTTCACGCAGGGATGGGGGACTACTCTGTTTAGTGGCACTATTAATAAGGGAGGTAAATATTACCATAAAGGTTTTTGGGGAGATAATAGATTTGATACAACTGTTTTAACGGCCCTTGATCTTGAAAGTAGTGCAAGTTGGGCGACAGTAAATAGTAAAACTGTACCAACTACAGGTAATAAAAATACTTGGTATATGGTTCTTTCAAGTATGCAGCAAAATAATGGAGTTTTGATGCGCAATGTGGCATGGACTATAACCTCTAATGATCCTCCTTCAGGAAGTGGTGGATTTAGTGCAGATCAGTTAACAAGTCTTACGCCTCCTACGCATGGTCATCGTTCTGCCGGTAAGCTTTTCTTGGGAAGTTATAGTTATAACCATTCTACTAATGTCGAAATCTATAATGAAGGTATATCCTTCACTTCCCGTCCGATAAAGCTAAAGGGTACTTATACTTATGTAGCTAATAACGATCAGGGCGGTATTGTAACTGTAATAGTAGAAAACCGCGAAGGAGGACAAACATTAAAGCTGGCCGAAGGTAGTGAAGTCTTAACAGCGACGAGTTCTCAAAAGGACTTCACGGTGGACTTAACTTATAATACGATGTTTGAGAAAAAAGCGACTCATTTAAGAGTGATGTTTGCCTCTTCTTCCAATGCTTCAAACACTCAAAGTGTTGAAGACAGTAAGATTAAAACAACGGATAATAAGGGTGAAGCTGTTTCTACTGGTAGTGAATTGTATATAGATAAAAATATAATATTAGAATATAAGTAATGAGTAATATGAAAGCAATAAAAAAACTCGTTTTTATATGTTTGGCAAGCATCTTAGGTTTATGCAGTGCTTGTATGAATGATAATCCTGATTTTGGAAGGGACGACGAAGGAACCGGGAATACAAATCAAGGCGAAGGACAGGTAAGACTTGCGGGAACAAGTGTTTCTGTTTCTGTGGATGTGCTGTCACGTGCGGACGGTAAAGCAATCAATACAGATGATTATATCATTCGGATTTATTCAACTGATAATAATTTATTGGTAAAGGAATATACAAGATATAGAGATATGCCTGAAATCTTAACCTTGAATGTGGGTAACTATAAGATTGAAGCATTATCACATGACGTAAAACCTGCTGAATGGGAAAAACCTTTCTATAAAGGAACCCAAACTTTTACAATAAAGAAAGATGAGGTTACATCGGTTGATGTAATTAAATGCTTCTTGCAGAATATAATGGTGACAGTCGATCTCAATGATGATTTGAAGCAGAAAGTCGGTGGTGACCAATCCATTACAATAAAAGTCGGTACAGGTGAACTGACTTTTAATAATAACGATATTGGAAGTGGACGTGCCGGATTCTTTGAAGCTGCCGAAGTAAGCAATATCATCATTGTTCATTTCCAGGGAACGGTAGATGGGGAATGGACAGAAGACCAAACCAGTTTCAGCAATGTGAAAGGTGGAGAGCACCGGAACATTGTGTTTAATCTGGAGATACCTTCAGTGGGTGACATGGGATTAAGCGTAAAGCTGGATGCAGTATGTAAGAAAGTGGATTTGCTCGCTTGGGCTGATCCGGGAGCAGAAGATATATTGCCGGAAGATCCATCTGTAAATCCTGGTACAAGTGCACCGACAATCGTAGGACAAGGTTTCAATATAATGGATGAGATAGAAGTAGAGAAAGACGAAACCAAAACTATTATTGTTAATATCACGGCAGATAATGGTATTCAAAATTTGAAAGTGAAGATTGATTCGGAGACTTTGACACCTGAAATTCTGAAGTCGGTAGGCTTGTCTTCCGAATTTGATTTGGCACACCCTGCAAATGCAGATTTGGAGAAAGCGTTGAAGAGCTTAGGTTTCCCGGTGAGCAGTGAAGTGATCGGAGTGAAATATTTGGTGTTTGATATTACACAGTTTACGCCGCTACTCGGATTGTATGGACTTGCTTCTCATAATTTTATTATTACCGTTGTCGATCAGGCAAATAATACCAGAACAGCTACTTTAGCATTGAAATCAATAGCAAAGAAAACAGAATGAAAAAACTGATACATATATTAGTTATAGCTTTCATTGTTGGACTTGTTTGTGTCTCCTGCCGTGAAAGTGACCTGACAAATAATGGAGAGGGTGCATTATCTTTAAAGATAGGTGTTCAACGTGAATTACCCACTGTTTCTGCCGGAAAGACGAGAGCTACGCTTACTGATGAAGAATTGCTTCAGAAGTGTAAAGTGTATATCCGTAACGCGGAGGGCTTGGTGCGTAAATTCGCCACTTTGGATGAAATGCCGGAACAAATACTGTTAGTTCCCGACAATTATAAAGCGGAAGTTACTGCGGGTGATTCCGTAGCTGCATCTTTTACCGATTCTTATTTCAAGGGGACGAAAGAGTTTACAATTTCAAAAGGGACGGCTATTTCGGAATCAGTAGTGTGTGGCATTCGCAATACAGTAGTCAGTCTGGCTCTGTCTGACGAATTACAGGAGGCATTTCCTACTTATAAAATTACGGTGAGTAACCGATTGGGGACCTTGGAATATACACAGGATAATATATCCCAACTAGGATATTTTATGCTGTTGGATGATGAAAACCAATTAAGATGGAATCTTGTTGGGCAACTTAACGGCAGTGAAACAGAAATAACCAAAAGTGGAGTTATTAATTTGGTGCGGAAAGCAACCAGATATGATTTGACTTTTAGTAATTCTTTCTCTGAAGTGGGTGGTGGCATGATTTCTGTAAATGTGGTTGAGACAGCTTTAACGACGGATGAGAAAGTAGATATACTGGCACGTCCTGTTATTAAGATAATCGAGAATGATCAGATTTATGAGTTGGATAATGCAGTTTATCGTGCGCAATTCGACAAGGAAACACCTATTGTTGTGCGGATGGCTGCCAGTGTGCCTTTTACTGAACTGAAAGTGACGAGTGCGGATTTTGCACGGTTGGGAATTACCCATTTTTCTTCTTTCGATTTGATGGAATTGACTGAAGTTCAGATAAGAGAACTGGATAATCTTGGATTTAGTATCCAATTTAATGCGGATATGACAAAGGTTCAGTTTGCATTTAAGGAAAACTTGAGAGAGATAATGACTAATTCGATTGACGACGGTAATAACACCTATCGATTTGACATTGAAGTAAGGGACCGGAATGGAAAAGATAGAGCGAAAACGTTGACGGTTATTGCTACAGATGCTTTGGTTGCTACCGAGGATATTGCTACACAGAACGATATTTGGTCAACAAAAGCCACTCTGTATGGTAGTCTGGTTGCTTCAGTTACAGAAATGAATTTCCGTTACCGGGCGCTTGGTTCCAATGATTGGATGTATTCGAATCAAGCTGTGTTGAATAATAAAATATTTACGAGTCAAATAACCGGACTTGAACCTGGTATAACCTATGAATATCAGGCAATGGCTGGTACTGTTGCAGCGAAAGAAACAAAACAATTCACTACAGAAGCTCCTGCACAATTACCGAATGCCGGGTTTGAAGACTGGCATGGAAGTTCTCCTCTTTATATTTATAAGAGTGGTGGAGAAATGTTCTGGGATAGTGGTAATACAGGTTCTGCCACATTGAATAAGAATGTGACAACGTATGACGCAACCATTAAGCACAGCGGGAATTATTCTGCAAAATTACAGTCTCAATATGTGGCTCTTTTTGGAATTGGTGCTTTTGCTGCCGGAAATGTATTTGTCGGGAAGTTCCTGAAAATAGATGGAACAGACGGTATCTTACGGTTTGGACGTCCTTTCACTTCACGTCCATCGAAATTGGTGCTTTATTATAGATATGTAGCTGGTACGGTGGACTATTCAACATTGAGCGAGTTGCCGAAAAACAGTAAAGACATGGGCTCTATTTATATAGCATTGGGTGACTGGCCACATCAGACTTTTGAAGGAGAAACGGATATACCGGTACTTGTTAAGACAAAGCCTGCTGACAGACAGCTTTTTGATTCAAATTCTTCGAATGTGATAGGCTATGGAGAGTGTATTCTTAAAGAGTCGACGGAGGGTGAAGGATTGATTAAACTGGAGATCCCGATTAACTATCGCTCTAACCGTAAACCGACTGATATTATTTTAGTGGGTAGTGCAAGTAGATATGGAGATTATTTTACCGGAAGTACGGGCAGTACTTTGTGGCTTGATGATTTGGAATTAATTTATGAATAAGCAAAGTATGAATTACTTTATCAAAACTTCATTCCTGATAATCTTGGGAATATTTGTTGGAACGACGCAAACATGCGCGCAACAGGAGTTCAAACGGAATATAGAAATGAGAACTTTCATTCCTAAGGGACAATGGATTGTGGGTAGTTCAGTTTCTTATTCTCAATACTCAAATGATAACTATCAGTTTCTGGTGATAGAGAATTTGAGTGGGGAAGGGTATGCTTTTAAAGTGAGTCCGGTATTGTGTTATGCTTTTAAGGATAATGTAGCTGCAGGTGGACGTTTTATGTATAGCCGGACGTATACCAAGCTAAATAATATCAGTGTAAATATTGATGAAGATACCAACTTTGATATTAGTAACCTGTATGAATTGAAGAACTCTTATTCGGGAATTGCTGTTTTGAGAAATTACATCAATTTAGGTACTAGCAAGCGTTTTGCATTATTCAATGAAGTGCAGTTAGAGTTGGGAGGTTCTGTTTCAAAAGTGGTGAACGGTAAAGGGGATGACCTGACAGGAGTATATCAGACTTCTTTGGATGCAAGTGTTGGTTTGAGTCCAGGTTTGGTTGCCTTTATCAATAATTATACGGCAGTGGAAGTAAGCATTGGTGTGTTGGGACTGAATGTCAGTCGAACCCATCAAGTGACGGACCGGATTTACGAAAGCAACCGTTCGTCGATGAGTGCCAATTTTAAAATTAATCTTTTCAGTATAGGACTGGGAATAGCTTTTTACCTTTAAAAAACAAGACGAATGTATAAACGGTTATTGGTAACAGTACTGGTGTCTGTATTCGTTTTCTCTTTGTGGGGAAAGACGGAAACGGTTTGTCAATCGTTGGAGGTAGAAGATTCTGTCCCCGTTTTTCAGAAGGATACGCTACCGGTAAAAGGGAGCTTGGACTTCCTGCGAATCAAACGTATCGGACGTTATGATCGTGGAATCATGAACTATCGTTTCATTCCTAAAGGGAAGTGGATCTCTGGTTTCACAATGTCATACTGGGATTATAACAGTGCGGATAATAAACTGCTGTTTGCCTATTTTGATAATTTTGATTGTAATGGGCGTAATCTGAATTTTTCTGTATATGGAGGCTATGCTGTCCGTGATAATATGGTGTTGGGATTGAAGTTCGGATACCGGAATATGCGGGGAGCCTTGAATAATATCACGCTGAAAATTGATGATGATGTCGATTTCTCTTTGAAAGATTTGAAGTTGGAACAAAATTTGTATAACGTGTCGTTCTTTCATCGCTCTTATGTAGGTTTGGATGCCGGTAAACGATTTGGATTGTTCAATGAGACTGCTTTGACGTTCAATTTTGGAAAGTCTAAATTCGACCGTGGTGTAGAAGAAAATCTGGTTAATACTCAAACAGATATATTTGAGGTGCAATTGGGAATAAATCCGGGATTGGCTGTTTTTATCATGCAAAATGTAAGTATTGAATGTTCGCTCGGAATAGCCGGCATTCGTTACAGGCAGGAAAAACAGAAAAATAATCTGGGAGAGACGGGAAAACGGATGACGGGTGGATCTAACTTTAGGGTGAATCCTTTCAATATTAGTTTAGGATTGACGATTTGCTTATGATTTTATGAGACATAGAAAAAAATACATATTACTGTTCCTGCTTCTGGTTGTATGTGCCGGCTTGGTATTCTTTTATGGAATAAAAAGTGAGGGACAGGAAGACAAACAGGAGGTATTGTCATCAGTAGAGGATACTCATCAGGTACCTGAAGCTGCTGTGGACTCTGCCCGCCAGATAATTGGAGAAGTGGAGGAAAACGTGTCTCCAGCAGAGAATTCTGTGGAAAAGGTTGTGAAGAAGCCTGAAGAAAGAACAGTGGAGAAATCTGAAGAAAGACCAGTGGGGAAGTTTGTAGATAAAAAGCAGGCAGATAAAAGGCAGAAGGTTGCGTCTAAGAGAGAAGCAGTAGCTGTTCCGCCGGTTTCTTCAACGGATATAAAATTGGCTTCTGATGTTGTCAATACTCCTTTGAAGTTAGAAGGAACTATCTGTGACCTTGTATTGTCGGAGCGTAAACAGGATAGTAAAATAACAGCTGCACTTCCGGTTCACACGGTTGAAACGGTTAAAAGAGAGTTCGATTGTGATACGTTAGAGACCAAGCGAGGCATTGATTTATTGAGAATCAAAAGGGTAGGGCGGTTTGATCGTGGCATTGTGAATTATCGTTTTATGCCTAAAGGAAAATGGATGTTTGGTACGGATTTTTCATTTTGGGATTATAACAGTGAGGACTCCAAATTATTGTTTACTTACCTCGATGATTTTGATTTTGAAGCACGTACCATTAATGTGGCTCCTTTTATCGGTTATTTTTTCAAAGATAATCAGGTAGTGGGTGTAAAGCTCGGTTATAAGCATACGGACGGTCATTTAGGCAATGTTAGTTTTAAGATTGATGATGACGTGAATTTCACTCTCAAGGAATTGAAGTTGAAAGAAGAGTTGTATAATTGCACCTTTTTCCATAGCTCCTATATCGGGTTGGATCCGGGAAAACGTTTCGGATTGTTCAATGAAACCAATCTGCGTTTGGGATTCGGACATTCGGAGTTTACAAGAGGTTCGGGCGAGAGTTTGAAGAATACCAAAACGAATATATTTGAGGCACAGTTGGGGATTAATCCCGGAGTGGCTGTCTTTATTATGCAAAATGTGAGTGTGGAATGTAGTGTGGGAGTGATAGGCTTGAAATACCGTAAGGAAAGTCAGGTGAATAATCTTGGTGAGAAGGGTTCCCGTACGAATGGTGGAGCCAACTTTAAAATAAATTTGTTTGATATTAATTTAGGATTAACTATAAGTATGTAATCATGAAAAGTAAAGGCAGAAATAGACTTTTATCCTTAATTATATGCATTTGCATTGCATTTGCTTTTTCATCATGCGTCAAGAACGATTTGCCGTATCCTGTTGTCAGATTGTCTATTACCGGCTTTGAGGTGAATGGACAGATTGGTAGTGCAGTCATTAATAATGAAGAACGTACAGTAACAGTAGACTTGCTCGATTCTGTGGATTTGAAGAAAGTGATTGTCACCCGTTTTGATTATTCGGAAGAGGCTAATACGGATTTGAAGGTGAATACAACGATTGATTTGTCTTCTCCTAAAGAAGTGGTATTGTCTTTGTATCAGGATTATCGTTGGAAGATTATAGCCAACCAGACCGTCGAACGCGTATTTAGCGTCAAGAATCAGGTCGGAGGAGCCGTGATTGACGAAAAAGCTCGACAAGCTATCGTTTATGTCAATAAAAATACGATGCTCAACAAAATAACCGTGAAAGGTTTGAAGCTGGGGCCGATCAGTTCTACCGTTTCGCCTGACTTTACCACTTTGAAGGACTTTACACAAGAGCAGAAAGTAAATGTGACATTTAAAGGAAAAACCGAAGAGTGGAGTTTGTACGCATTCATCACGGATAAGGTTGTCTTTACTAATTCGGCGGATGGCTGGACTAATGTAGCATGGCTTTATGGAGAAGGACAGGAGGATGTAGTGAACGGCTTTGAAATACGTGAAGCTTCATCAGAAGAATGGACAAGGGTAGATCAGGATATCGTTGTACAGAATGGAGTAAATTTCTATGTTTGTGTTCCGCATTTGAAAGCGGACACGGAATATGTATGTCGTGCTTTGGTAGATGGAACAGAAGATCGTGGTGAAGAGATTACTTTTAGAACGACTGCTGCGATTCCTTTAACAGGTGGTACATTTGATAATTGGAATCAGAGTGGTAAAGTCTGGAACCCGTGGGGAAGTAATGAAACTCCTTTCTGGGATACCGGAAATCAAGGAGCTACAACCTTAGGTGACAGCAACTCTGTTCCTACCGAAGATATATGGTCGGGTAAAACAACCGGTATGGCTGCGAAGCTTGAGTCTAAGTTTGTGGGAGTGGGTTCTGCCGGGAAATTAGCTGCCGGTAACCTCTTTGTCGGTAAATATGTGGCAACTGACGGAACAAATGGTATCTTGAATTTTGGGCAATCGTTCTCTGCTTATCCTACTTATCTGAAAGGATATTATAAGTACCAGCCCGGAGTCATTGATAACTCTTCCATTGAATATAATTATTTAAAAGGAAGGACAGATACCTGCTCGATCTATATTGCCATTGGTGATTGGGATAGTCCGATTGAAATACGCACCAAACCTTCTAACCGAAAATTGTTTGATAAAAATGATAAGCATGTGATTGCTTATGCTGAATTTACATCGGGAACTTCTGTTGCCGTGTATAAGGAATTTGACTTGAAACTGGAATATAGGGCTACGAACAGAAAACCAACCTATATCGTCCTGGTATGTTCTGCAAGCAAATACGGTGATTTCTTTACTGGAGCGTCCGGTAGTGTGCTTTATGTGGATGAGTTTAGTCTGGAATACGATTATGATAACTGATTGGCTTTATAGCATATAACGAAGATAATCTGTTAGTGTCCGGTCATTTACCCATTATTCCTATAGGCCAATGGACTCATGCCAACATATCGTTTAAAGTATTTGCCGAAGAACGATGTGTTGGCAAAATTGAGTGAATCGGAAATTTCTTGAATAGAGAGTCTTGTCGATTTCAATTGTGATTTGGCATCCATGATGACCATGTGTGCAATGATTTCTGCACATGTAT
>OGPC01002031.1_pt1 | contig 10790 bp, 9 predicted proteins | sample 1552911 | NCBI WGS metagenome assembly OGPC01 (sample SAMEA2580248, study PRJEB22360) | human gut metagenome | biome: human gut; feature: human-associated habitat; material: faeces | place: Denmark | collected 2008/2010 | reverse complement strand
CTTCTTCGCCTGCTTCATGGCCGCTTTCATGTATTTTTCATCCTGTGTCATCATTTATCCTCTCCACCGCCGTTCGTCAGACAATAATTTCCTTTATATGCTGCCGAACGGAGCCTTCCCGAACGAATCCCCCAGGCAATGCCGAGTCCGATGCCGATCAGCACCGCAGACAGAAGCTGGGACACGCGGAGTCCCGGGATCAGATATAAGCTGTCCGTCCGAAGTCCTTCAATACAGCAGCGGATGATGCCATAGCCGACAAGATACAGCACCGTCATCCATCCATCCTTTTTCGCCCTGCGCGCCACGATCATCATCATAATAAACAGCACCAGATTCGCCGCGCTCTCATAGAAAAATGTCGCCTGATGCCACTCTGCGAGATCTTCAATATAAACGCCATAAGGGAAGAACTGAAGCTTCGGATCTGTAATCAGGTTGCCAAAAGCTTCCTGATTCATGAAATTTCCCCACCGGCCGATAACCTGTCCTAAGACCAGACCAAGTCCCGCGGTATCGCAAAGCAGACCCATGGACAGTTTCCGTACCCGTGAAAACACAAACACGGTAATGATTGCCGCAATCACGCCTCCGTAAATCGCCAGACCTCCCTGCCGCAGATTGAACACACTCAGCAGATCGTCCTTGTATAGATCCCAACGGAATATCACATAATAAACCCGCGCCCCAATGACAGAACAGATAATGGCAACGAGTGCCAGGTCAAAATAAGTATCCGTTTTCTGGCCGGTCCGTTTTGCCATCCAACAGGCGATTCCAAGTCCTGCTAACATTCCGATTGCAATCACAATTCCATAATATGCCACCGAAAAATTTCCGATCATGATATTTTTTCCGACATGGTGCAAATAAATATGTAAATGCGGAAAATTAATACTGTAATCCGTTAGTTGTTCCATTCCTTTTCTCCTTTCACTGGCAGGGCGGCAGTCTGCCGCCCATATGCCCCTGTCAGCAGCTGCATACAAAGCTGCCGCACTCTGTCTCCCTGCTGCTGTCTGCATGTCCGCCGGAAATACCAATGTGTCCCGCATGACAGGCATGATCCTCGTTGAATTTGCACTCACACGCTTCACAGCTGACGGTTGTATCTTTTTTGACATCTGTTGTATGACAGGACTGACATCCACTTCCTTTCGGTGCAAAACTTCCACAACAGGTTTCGGAAGAAGTTTTTGCCTGTGTTCCTTCCACCTGAATATCCGTTCGTCTGCAGCAGTTGTCTGCATTATAAGAACAGTTTACCACATTACAATCCAGTTTTGTCATCTTACATACCTCCTTGTGTTAAATCATCGCTGCCACATCAGTATGTACCAAACCACATGGTCTTATTCTGTTCTGGTTCTTCTTTTTAAAAAAGCCCGGTATCAGCTTTTGTGATACCGGGAATTTGTATTTCAAAATTTGAAATTTATTTATTCTTTCCACAGCAGAATTTGTATTTCTTTCCACTGCCGCATGGACACGGATCATTACGTCCCACCTTTTTGCCAACGATAACCGTACCGGATTTTTTCTGTTCCATATACAGTCTGTGCTTTGTCTCTTTATCAAAAATATCATCCCACATCGGAAGATTGTAAAGCCAGTCAGCCTTGGCATCTACCATGTTCTTGTACAGCTTTTCCTTATCGAAAACGAGATTTACCCTGGTATTTTCATCCATTGTTTCGATTGGATTGTCTTTTACCAGACTGTCATTGATTCCGTCTAAGAAACCAGCCATCTCCAGAATGGTAAGTCCATACTTATCAGCAAGTTCTTTTACCGTTCCTTCTACTTTTTCATCCGGGTTTGTCAATAATTTCTCATACACACCCTTCTCTAACAGGAAATATCTCTGCCAGAATTTCTGAAGTTCCCCCTGACTTGCGTTCTCATTGTAGGCAATTTTCTGCCAATCCTGCAATATAGCCATTTTTATACCACCTTTATCACTTACGAATTTACATGCCTTGATGCATGTATGTTTATTATAACAAAATGTCTGCCATTTTCCAAGCCCTTTCTTGACGAAACCTGCCATTTCCCGTATCATAAAGTTACGGTTTACAGGTTTCCTGCAAATAGCATATTTAGCCAAGGAGGTTGTTCATATGAAAAAAGGAAAACAGATTCTTGCCATCATCGGCATCATTTTACTGGTTGTACTGTACTTAAGTACACTGGTATGCGCCATCACAGACAATACCGGAACCATGAAAATGTTCAAAGCTTCTATCTTTGCCACCTTCGTGATCCCGGTACTGATCTGGGCTTATACGTTCCTATACAAACTTACGCACAAGAAATAATTATTTTTCTGTTGTTTCTGTAGTCTGGACAGATTCTGTCTCTGTTTCCAGAACACTTTCTGTCACATTTCCCATGGATGCATTTGGTCCGTCATTCTCTGTGGAATCCAGTTTCCCTGCGTTTTTGCTGATAAAAATATAAGCAACAACGCAGATCACCAGAAGAATGACCACCACAAGCATCTGTATTTTCTGCTTTTTCATTCTTTATTTCTTTCTCCTTACCATAAAGATTACAATTCCTCCGGCCAGTAACAGGATTGGAAGAATAATGGTAACCAGCAGTCCCAGAAGTGCCGCATGTAATGCATTTACTGTCAGATTACTGAGCGTGTACTCTTTTTCCGGAATTACGCTGCCGGCCGACTGGGTATCCGTGATCATATTTCCGATCACATCGGAAAACAGTGATGCATTGTTTGTCGTCATCTGACTTGCATCATCGCTGAATACATACGGGCTTGCGAATACCACAAGCTGCGTCGTGTGATCATCATCTACTTTATCTTCTACCGCCAGTCCGACACTAAACGGTCCCTTGTCGTCTCCATCTTCGTATCCATAATCCTGCATACTGTTTGGATTGTTCTTTGCAACCGCATCATCGGAAGTATCCAGTAAAGAAGTATACGTTGTCTTACTCTCCTCTGTACTCTCCGTATCATCCGTCGTGCTGTTCTGCGGATAATTGATTCCCAGAGAAATCGGAAGATATACATATCCGCCGGAAAGACTTCCGGTATACGAACTGCTGTTTACATTTGGCAGCAGATACAGCGGACCTCCCATATTGTAATAATGCTGTGCATCATTATCCGCGATCGGCCCTGTGGTAAGGCTTACTCCGTAAGTATCCAGAATCGATGCAAAATTCGGCATCTCGGTCTCGGAATGCATTCCCACGATAATCGCTTTTCCGCCTTTTTGCAGATAATCAATTACTTTCTGTGCATCATTTTTATTAAAATCTTTCTGCGGTGCATTGATAATAATCGCTGCCGCATCCTTCGGAACACTTTCTTCATTTAACAGTTCCACGGAAGACAATGTCATATTGGATTTGCTGATGACATCCGAAAATGCACTTCCGATTGTAGCCTCATCATGTCCGGTGATCTGGTATACGACAGGGAGCTGGTTTGCATCCATCGTTACATACTGGATGGCACTTGTAATCTGTCCTTCCGCATCGAATCCCTTCAGTTCGTTGTTGTAGGAATATGTGGAATAATCCATGTTTGACTGATAATCATAGATATCATAATAATCTATCACTTTCGAACGCTTGTCACTGACAACGATCAGACTGTTGCTGGTCGGTGCATTGTCCGTATAGTCCTTATAAAAATAAGGTTTACTCTTCGGATTGACGTATTTTACCCTGATATGCCCGGACAGATCTTTGTAACGCTCCAGCATGGAATCAATCTGTGCGTCCTTGCTTTTTTCCGCTGCCAGAACATAGATGGTCACATCACTTTTCAGTTTTTTCATGGTCTTTTTCGTATCCTTTGTAATGGAATACAATTTAGAATACGAACAGTCCAACGAGGTAATTCTCGTCGGCAGTGCATCGACTGCCAGGTTGGCAACCACGGCAAGAGCGAAAACTACGACAATAAAACTGCTTGAAAAAACGCTGAGCGAAAATGTCTTTTTGCTGATGCTCCAACGCCGTTTCTGAATGGCCTGCACGGTAAAGAAATTAAATAATACAATAACCGTTACATAATAGAGGATTGCCGTAATGTCCAGACAGCCCCCCTGGAATTTTTCAAACGGTGCATACAGATCCAGACCGTTTAAAATCTTTGTCAGCCAGTTTCCATCCGATGAAATAAGTCCTGTCAGACTCTGCATCATATAACTGATAAACAGTACCACAAACGTCAGAACTGCCGCAATCACCTGGCTTTCCGTCAATGCGGAAATAAACATACCTACCGCAATGGAAGCTGCTCCATATAACCAGAACGCCAGTATGGCAATATAGCTCTCGCCCATGGGAATGGTTCCAAACGCCCGTAAAATGAGCGGTGTCACACAGAAAACTGCAATATCCACGGTAAACACCGCAAGCATTGCCAGATATTTTCCGAGCACAACCTTTGCCACCGGTACCGGTGCTGTCAGCATCAGCTGATCCGTTTTATTTTTCCGGTCCTCTGCAAAACTGCGCATGGTAAGGATCGGTACCGCAATCATAAAAATAATCGTAATGGCACTTAACGTATAATACAGATACGGATATCCCTGCCGGAGATTATACACATAAAAATACAGTCCGAACAGTGCCATAAGGGCGGCCACAAACAGCCAGCCGATCACATTCTGGAAATATGACCGGAATTCTCTTTTCAATACGGCAAACATTACTGTGCACCTCCTTCCTGGGTAATCTCAAGGAATACATCTTCGAGAGATTTCGTCACGGTCTTCATCTCCAGCACCGGAATGTTATGCTCTGCCATCTGCCGGAAGACTTCTTCCCGCACATCGGCACCTTTCTTTGCATAAATACGGATTTTATCATGATCCGCCTGCTCCACCCTTGCAATGTTTTCTTCTCCCTGTAAGTATCCGGCTGCTTCCCCGGCACCGGTCCGCACCGTCAGTTCAATCTCTTGCGCACCCGACATCAGATTTACCAGATTTTCCGTAGAGTCGCTCGCTACAAGCTTTCCTTTGGAAATAATAAACACATGGTCACACACGGCAGAAATTTCCGGCAAAATATGGGAACTTAAAATCACCGTATGTTTTTCGCCCAGATGACGGATCAGTTCACGGATCTCTATGATCTGTTTCGGGTCCAGTCCGACCGTAGGCTCATCGAGTATGATAATCTCCGGATACCCCAGGACCGCCTGTGCAAACCCGACACGCTGCCGGTATCCTTTGGACAGATTGCGGATCATGCGCCCTGCCACTTCTGTCGTACCGGTCGTTTCCATTGCCTCTTCCACATACCGTCTGCGCAGACTTTTTTCCAGCTGTTTTAAATCTGCCACAAAACACAGGTACTCCTTTACCGTCATATCCATGTACAGTGGTGGAAGTTCCGGCAGATAACCGATACATTTCTTTGCTTTCTCCGGCTCCTTTAAAATGTCATGCCCGTTAATTTTAATCTCTCCGCTTGTCGCACCGAGATATCCGGTTATCATATTCATCGTTGTTGATTTGCCAGCACCGTTTGGACCCAGAAAACCATAAATTTTCCCCGGTTCCACAACGAGTGACAGATGATCGACAGCCGTATGATCCCCGTATTTTTTTACAAGATTATTGATCTCAATCACAGCGAAACGCTCCTTTTCTTTTTGGACAACAAAATGCCCTTTACGGAAACAGTGTATCGCTTTTGCGTGTGTAAAAAATGTAAACTCTGTGTTCATTTTGTGAACAGATAAAAAGGGAAAGCAGTCCATGAACCACTTTCCCCTTTATAAAATTCCCTTTTATATTTCTTATTTTCTTATTCTTCGATCACAAAGTTGCTTACATTCCTGCGAAGTTCTCCCGCAGAAGCTTCCGCTGTCTTTGCGCCTTTCATGACTTCTGCCGATCCGTTTGCAATGGAAACGGTCTTCTGTGCAATGTTCGTTGTGCCAGCAGCACTGTCATTCGATGCCGAGGTAATTCCGTCAATCGCCTCTGTAATATTGGAAATAGATGCTACCAGTTCTTCGGAAGTTGCACTGAAATCCGACACCAGATCGTTGATTTTAGAGGCATCCATGTTATAATCATCTGCCATCTTCTCAAATTCATCAAAACTCTTCACAATATCTGTATCCACAAAATTCAGCAGACGGTTGGAATCTTTGGTCAGATTTCCTACTGCATTATCCACGTTTTCCGTCACAGCCTGAATATTTGCCACGGCATCTTTGGACTGTTCTGCCAGTACCCGGATTTCCTCTGCAACAACTGCAAATCCCTTTCCTGCCTCGCCCGCGCGTGCTGCCTCAATGGATGCATTCAGTGCAAGCAGATTGGTCTGTCCGGTAATCGCGAGAATGGAATCTGCAAGCACACCGATCTGTTCCACAACCTTTGCGTCTTCGAGTGCCTTTTCGAGTCTTTCCCTGATTTCTCCAAGCATTTCCTGAACTTTCTTCCGGTTCTCTACCGTTGTTTCTTTTGTCTGCGTTGCCCGCTTATGGATTTCTTCTGCTTCTGTAGCTCCGTCCTGTGCACGTACGGCAATCTCTTTTGCCGCTCCGTCAATCTGCTGGGTCATGCTGTTGATCTGCTCTGCCGATGCCGCCGTCTCCTCGGTACTTGCAGCAAGCTGCTCGGTCGTTGCAGACACATCCTCAATTTCCCCATTCAGATTTGATATATTGGTATCCATTGATTCCACAACGTTATCAATATTTGCAGCTTCCTTCTTTACCTGTGCAAGCAATCCGCATACCGATTCCCGCATCGTCTCGAGTGTTCCTGCCAGCTGTCCGAAATCATCCTTCCGCTTCATCATATTCGTCTGCATCTTTCGGGCAAAATTTCCGCCTGCAATCACTTCAATCTCTGCGACAACTTTCTTTAACGACTTTGTAATATCCTGTGCGATCATAAAAACAAGTACTGCAACAACCGCAAGCATCACAATACATACCGCGATCAGGGCGATTGCCTTTTGCATTGCATAGTTGGAAAATACCTTGTTCTGCTTTGCAATGGCAGTATCAATATAATCCGTATAATTTCCGGTACCGACCACCCAGTCAAACGGTTCAAAGTACTCACTGTAGGAACGCTTCGGGGAAGGTTTTGTCTCTCCTGGTTTCGGGAATACAAAATCTGTGTATCCTCCACCGTCTTCCACTGCTACACGTATGATTTCTTTCACCATCTGGTATCCTTTTGCATCCTTGGTTTCCATACGGTTTGTTCCCTCGGTATCACTGCCAAGCAGAACCACATTTGTACCATCTGACTGGTCAATCCAGAAGTAACCGGCCTCTCCGTAACGCATCTGCCGGACTTCATCTGCTGCAATTTTTTTTGCTTCATCCAGCGTATAAGTTCCCGCTTTATATGCGTCATTGATCTCCGACAACAGGGAAATAACCACCTCCACCTGCTCTTTGATCGAATCATCATAACTCTGGCGGGACGATGCTTCCATCGTTTCCAGTGCTTTGTCTTTCACATCTTCCATGTCTTTGACGGAAACAGTACCCCCGAGAGCCACAATTAAAATGACCAGAACCAGAATCAGATTCAGCTTGGTCCTTACCTTCATGTTCTTCATAACTTTATTCTCCTTCCCTTAAAACCGTTCGGTTTTATATATTTTGCTCAAAAATTCAAAACTTGTTATTTATTAAGTATAATCTTTTACCACATTTCCGTCAACCATATTTCCCTTTTTAAAAAATCCCCCTTCCTGTTTCCAACTTTCCCTGCGTACAATCCCCCTATTTCTTTGCCGTATTCCCTTCTCTTGCCATTCTTTTTCATTTGACGTATAATGGATACATATTAAGGAAAAGAGGAACAATACCTATGGGCATTTATCTTGTAGACTATGAAAATGTACACAACGATGGCGTAACAGACATCCAAAAACTCTCTGCATCTGACCGTGTTGTCATTTTTTACGGAGACAGCATCAAGTCCATCCCTTTTGAAACACATGTCGAAATGATGGCGTCCAAAGCGGCGATCGAATATATTGAAACACACAAGGTAGCTAAAAATTATCTGGATTTCCAGCTGGCCACCTATCTTGGATTCCTGATCGGGAAAGGGGAAAAAGGTCCGGTTTACATCATCAGCCAGGATACCGGGTTTGACAGTATTGTCGATTTCTGGCGCGGAAGAAACATCGAAGCCTTCCGCCAGCCAAGCATTGCTTCCCCTTCCACCCCAAAGGATGTTTCTTTAAAAAAGGGAACCTCCACAAAGAAAAAGAAGAAAAAATCGGATCACGTTCCCAAAGAATCAAAAAAAGAGACGAAAGAGGTAAAAGAGACAAAAGAAATTGTGGAAAAAAAGAAGCCGGAAAAGAAAAAACTTCCGGAAGCGATCCGCAAAAAAATACGAACGGAATTAAAAGACGAAAAACTTCCGGCCGGCAAATACACATCCATCTATAAAGCGGTGGAGGAATCCGAGAATAAACTTGCATTAAACAACGCACTGGTCAAAACATTTGATACTTCCATCGGAAGCAGGATCTACAATCACATCAAAAAAATTTATGAGGATTACCAGAGGTAATCCTCATTTTTTATTCAAGTTCCGTCATTCCTCCAAGCAGGATTCCCACATTGTCTTTATAAATTTTGGGAAACTGCCCCATCGGCAGCGGATTTTCTCCCAGTCCTGCCTCGATGGTATATCCCGGGCGGTCATAAAAATTGATAAACCAGTCTTTGTATCCGGCATACCCGGATGCCGCCGGTGTTTCCTCAATCCGGTAACCACTCACTTTGGAAAAATATTCCGCAATGCGGCGGGCACCTTCCGGTTCCTCATCCAGATACTTCCAGTAAATCACTTCTCCCTGTGTGTGATATGCAAGAATCAGGGAAAAATCATGGTTTCTCGTAAAATCAAACATGGCAATACTCTCCGGGACGCTGAGCGGTGTCTGTCCCACGTAATCCCTCGGTGCCGGACGGTTATACCCCTGTTCAAATTTTATTTTCTTTGCCATATCCCATCCTGCCGGAAACTGCAGATTCAGATCCACACCCTGGATATTTGCCTTCCATCCGTCCGGAAACGGAATATCCGGGAATCCGGACGCAATGCGGACCGCACGGCGATAATAAAATCCTTCCGTCAAAAGCCCATTTACCAGATCCACACCATCCGGATTAACCAATGGTACAAGATACAGGGAATACTCTTCAAACAGCCGCTCCGGGTACAGTTCTTCATACATACGTTCGTCTGCATATGCCTCTAACAGCCGCTCCACAAACTTTAAAAGTACCGGTGTGGTAATACTCTCATTTGCATGAAAAGAAGCATTGTACCCCACCTCTACCGGACCATTTCCCAACTGCAGCGACCACAGGGGGGTTCCCATAACACTTCTTCCGATCGTTCCCACCTGCAGATAGGGATAACGTGCCTGCAAGCCCTCGATGATCCACCCGGTAAGCAGGGAAGTGTATGGAACTTCTCCGGAAACCAACGGAAAATTAAGTGGTACAACAACCGTACTTCCAATCTGTAATGCTCCGGCATCCGTTCCGGGATTTGCATGCATCACTCGCTCCATCGTTGTATCATACATTTTCGCAATGGAGAAAAAGGTATCTCCTGCTTTTACCTCGTGTGTGATATACCCACGTAAAAAGGGCAGTAGACGGTTCCACTGTGCTTCTTTTACTGCACACTTTCCGCTGCTGCCCATTACTTTTTCCACGGCTGCACAGGTCTTTGGTCCAAAAATTCCATCCAGCATCACCTGCTGTCCTGCACGCTGCAATGCCAGCTGCAGATATTGTACCCAGATTCCCTGATCCCCAGGATATAATTCTTTCATTTTGTTCCTGCCTTATTCTCATTCTTTTTATTTTATGAGAATCAGACAGTTTTGTTTCCATTATGCAAATGCTTCTGCTACATTTTCTTCTGTTACTTCTTCCTTCTCATCGAGCAGATTGTTCATGCTCTTTAAGCTGATCAGAAGTGTGGACGTGTTGTGAAGCAATGCCGATGTGGTCGGTGGAAATACCCCTGCCACACCAAGAACGATCAATGAGGTGTTAATTCCTACGATCAGACGGTAATTTCTGTGAATCCGCTCCATCAGCCCATTACTGATCTTCTTTAAGGTAACAAGCTCATGGAGATCATCTGCACCCACCGTCACATCTGCAATCTCGCGTGCGATCTGTGCACCATCACTGATGGCAATGCCGACATCCGCTGCAGACAATGCCGGAGAATCATTGATACCGTCACCGACCATGATCACCTTTCTTCCGGCATTCTTTTCTGCCTCAACAAAGCTTGCTTTATCTTCCGGCAATACCTCGGAATGATACTCATCCACACCGACTTTTTTCGCAATCGCAGATGCCACGCGGTCACTGTCTCCGGTCATCATAACAACCTTGGAGATTCCGAGTTTCTTTAACTTTGCAATAACCTCAACCGCTTCCAGACGAAGTGGATCTTCGATGCAGATCACTGCCACAAGCACTCCGTCAATCGCCATATACAGGTGTGAATACTGCTCCGGAAGCTGCTCAAATATCTCTTTCTTTCCCTCCGGAATTGTAGCATTCTCATCCTCAAATACGAAATGATAGCTTCCGATCACAATATGTTTCTCCCCGATCTTGGAAGAAATACCGTGTGCGACAATGTACTCTACCTTTGAGTGAAGTTCCTCATGTACCAGATTCCGGTTTACTGCCTCACGTACCACAGCCTTTGCCATGGAATGTGGAAAATGTTCCTCTAAACAGGCAGCAATACGAAGCAGTTCATCCTCGG
>OGPC01002009.1_pt1 | contig 10914 bp, 11 predicted proteins | sample 1552911 | NCBI WGS metagenome assembly OGPC01 (sample SAMEA2580248, study PRJEB22360) | human gut metagenome | biome: human gut; feature: human-associated habitat; material: faeces | place: Denmark | collected 2008/2010 | reverse complement strand
CGTTTGCGGTTATGAGCGGCAGTATGGAACCGTTTTACCATGTGGGAAGCGTCGTATATGTAGATAAGAATATTTCCCCGGAAGAAATTCAGGTGGGAGATCCTATTACATTCCGGAAATCAGAAAACGCGGTGGCAACCCATAGAGTGATTGCCGTTGACAAGGAAGCAAGACAGTTTACAACCAAGGGAGACGCCAACGAGGTTCAGGATATGGCCCCGGTGTCCTTTGACGATATGATAGGAAAGGCGGGAATGTCGATTCCTCTGCTGGGATATATTTCTCTCAATATCGGCACAAAAAAAGGAATGATAGTGGCGGCGGCAGTTGCCGTAGTGTTTGTCCTGCTTCAGCTGATACCGGAAATTTTGAAACCGGAGAACCCGGGGGAAAAGGAGGGGAAATCAGATGAGTAAAATAGGGACGTGGATGAAGGCCAGAAAAAATATGCTTTTTGCAGCTGCCGCAATCGCTGTCCTGACTGCAGGTATGTCTCTGGCATTTTTCACAGATGCGGAAACAGCCGCCAACACGGTAAAAACCGGCGAAGTGCAGATAGAGACAGACGAGAAGCTGGAGGGGCTTAAGAAAACAGATATTTCTGTGAAGGGGACAGGAACCTCGGCCTGCTATGTGAGAATGCGGGTGGACGTGCCGGTATTAAGCTATGGAGACGGAGAGATTTTATCTCCGGAGGTGGAGTACAACGATCCGGATGATGCCCCTCAGACTGTATCTGGCCAGGACTGGAACGGATACGAAAACGGCAAGAAGATTGGCACAGGCGAATCCGAGGCTTCCTCAGCCCAGGCGAAGCTGGCCGATTGGGTTAAGATGGAGGACGGATACTGGTATCTGTCGATTGCGCTTGGGCCGGGGGATACAGCGGTTCTGTGCAGCCGGGTTGAGTATAAGGACCTTGTGGGAGAAGACGGAGCTTTGAAGCTTCCCAACGGCATTTCTAAGGATCAGCTTTCTATCGTCGTTTATGCAGAGGCCGTTCAGGCTGACAACATGGACACAGGAGATAAAAAGGGAGCTGAGGCAGCGTACGCCGCATTCCAGAAGCTGAAGGACGAAAATCAGTAAAATGAAAAAAGTATGGTGAAAATGCCTGGAAGTAACCGGCGTGTAACCGGGAGATTATATAATCTTAAACAAGTACAGCCCCTGAAACACGATTTCGGGAGAATATAAAAATAATTATAGGGGACATGGAGGAAAGAAATATGAAGAAAAGAACAAAACTTATCACAGCAGCTGTATCTTTAGGAGCATTAATGACTGTAGGCGGAACACTGGCATGGTTCACAGACAGCGAGACAGCTACAAATACAGTGACAACAGGAAATGTTAACGTTAAAATTACAGAGGCTCTTCCGACAGAGGCGCAGCAGGCAGAAGGCGGATTCACTGCCACAGCTAATGAGCTGGAGGGAATTACTTACGAGGGAATCGAGCCAGGAACAGTCATCCCTAAGAATCCGGTGATTCAGTATGTGGGAGCTTCCGACGCGTATGTTCGCTACAAAGTTGAGATTGCTGGAATTCCGGAAAAAAACCAGAAAAACGTGAGATTTTCTCAGGACGGCATCGACGTAACCGATCAGATTATGGTGATGGATGGCAATTATATCTATTCCACAGAGATCTTTAAGCAGGGAGATTTCGTAACTCATGGAGAAAGCGTTCAGGACGCCAGCGCATTATTCACTGAGGTCGTATTCAACGGAGGCAATGAGCTGGCAGATCTTCAGAATATTGCCATTACCATTCAGGCTGACGCAATTCAGGCCGATAATTTACCGGATGTCGACAGCGATGGCAAAATTACAGAGGCTGACATCAAGGATGCCTTTGGAGATGGAGAGGTTGACGTCCACAATGATGACGCCACTGTAGTTGAGCAGTAAAGAAATATCGTTTGCCATATTTTAATTTAGCAGCCCGATATTAGTATATAAAGTATGATTGGCATTAGCAGCGAGGAGGATAGACTGCTATGAAAACAAAAAAAATACGCCGGGCGGCGGCTGGCTTCTGTACCGCGGCCATGATGGCATTAAACAGCGTCCAGTCATTCGCCGCTGCGCCCTTGATGCTGAGGGCTCCTGAGGTAAGCTATAACCACAGGGCTGAGGGGGGATTTACAGTATCAGCCCAGGATAAGGATTTATTCACCAATATGAAAAATCTGGTTCCAGGTGACGTAGTGGAAAATACGGTTGACATAACAAATAACAGCGGCCAGAGTCTTACGTTTTACATGAGAGCGTATCCGGATTTTGAGGCTTCCGGCAATGGAGCCAGAAGAGACGGAGGCGGGCTTGTGACAGCAGAAGGGAAGGAGTTCCAGTCAGATCTCCTTGACATTATGAAAATGAACATTACCAGGGAGGACGGAACGTACCTTTACGGGGACGAGAATTTCTCCCAGCCGGCTTCTGGAAAGGGGACAGAGTTTGAGGAGAGCGAGTATGGAATTGTAATAGGAAGTATTCCAGCTCATTCCAGCGAAACCCTTACAGTGACGGTAAAGCTTCCGGGAGCGGAGATGAACAATGATTATGCCGACAAGTTTGACGCGGTCGACTGGGTCTTCTATGTAGAGGGAACAGACGGCGGTGGAGGCGGCGGTAATAATGGCGGCGGAGGCGGTGGCGGAGGAAGCCACGGCGGAGGCGGCGGAGATCCCACCGGTCCGGGACAGATTACTATTCAGGATGACGAGGTTCCATTAGCGCCTGGTCTGGGAGACGGGGATGTCAATATCACCATTGAGGACGGAGCAGTTCCGTTAGGAGCGCTTCCGCAGACAGGCGACGAGACTCCAATTCTTCCAGTAGTTGCAGTTCTGGGAGTCAGCGGGATCATTCTGCTGTATTTAGGAAGTTCTCTTCGGAATAAGAAAGAGGCTTCAGAAGACAAATAAAAATTTCAGGGAGGCAGCAGGTCTTTGCAGACCGCTTGCCTCCCTTTTACTGTCTCTTTTAAGCGATAGATTGTGTGAGTAGAGCTGAAAGAGAATCAATAGTTGAAACATTATAAATATTTGAAATTTTACAAAATAATTCAAATAAATTTATTCAGATACAGGCCAGAATTTATCCAGCTGTCTTTCAGCCTCTTCCTCAGAGAGGGAAAACTGCTTTTTAAGGGAGAAAAGAGCGACTTCCCGGGAAGCCCCCAAATCCTGACAGGTTTCAATAAGAGCCCTCATTCCCTGAGCCTTGCCCAGTTCAATGCCTTGGGTTTTACCCAGTTCAATACCCTGAGCCTTACCCAGTTCCATACCAGTTTTCATGCCCTCTTCTTTTCCGCACTCAAATTCCGCTTTCTTAATCAGTTCCCGTTCCCGCTCTTCATCGTATTCAAAAATGCTCATAGCTACTACCTCCGCCCGTGATTTTAAAAGAAAATCTTCCAGGATTCCTTCGCTGATACATTCCTCCACGGCCCGGTTGACTGCTGTGTTCATATCCATCTGCGCAGCATAGGTGCGGACCCGCGCCACATAAAGGGAATATTCCTTCAGAAGCCTGCAGGCGTTCATTAAGGCCTCATTACAGCCAGCGTTGATGTTGAGCACTGTCACTTTCAGTTCCAGCTCCGGATCGTCTGTCGCCTTTTCAAAGGAATCAGACAGTTTTAAAGTGATCCGTTCCGCCTGCTCCGGCATTTTTCCATTGCAGAAGACAAGAAATCTGGGAACGGGGAGTTTTACCAGCCGGGAGGAATAGAGGGTATCCTTTCGGATCAGCTGCTCGTACTCCCTTGCCACATAGAAAAGATCTCTGAGGGGCATGTTTGGGTTCCAGGTGGACTGGTGCTCGTAGAGATTCAGTTCCAGGTTAATGAGAAAAGCCAGATCGTTTTTCATGTTCATGTAAATGGCATTTTCCAGAGTGATGATCTCCAGCTGTGACGCATCCCTGTAATCGGTTTGCCCTACTGCATTGTAAAGAGACAGGAGCGCCTCTTTATCGTTAAAGAGCATGCGGAAGAGGGTATCCTTATAGCTGCGCTGGACTGGCTGAGCCGGTTGTACCTGTAAAACTTGCTGTGCCTGAGACTGCTGCCAGTGTGCCGAACCTGCAGTTCGGCTGTTTTGTTTCTGATTCATTTGACCTCCTTTTGCAGGAGTCTTCAGAAATGAAAATCTCCTGCTCTGATAAAAATGTGGAAAAAGCATAGATTTTCTGATGTTCTGAAAGATAGGAATCAGAGATATAAGGCCTGAAGAACCAGGCCCGATGTGGTGAAATGTATGCTTTTGTGAGTTCAGTATAGCATAGATGGAAAGGAACTACAATGGAAACAGATTGGCCGAAATATTATTAAGAATTTGAAAGAATATCGTAAGTTGACTGAACTCCTTTCCCCCCAGTATAATAAAGATAAGATATCAGAAGAATCGAAAAATAGAAGCAAAAACGGGAGAATACCGGAAGGGCATTTATCTTATTAATAAAGGAGGAGAATGGTATGAAAAAAGCGAATAGAAGAATCCAGATGCTGGCAGCGGCGGGGCTGTCGGCTATCCTTTCAGTGAGCGGCGGACTGGGACAGATGACGGCGTGGGCGGCCTCCAAGACGATTTCCAAGGTGGATATTGAGCTGAACATTGATTTAGAGCCGGGAGACGATCTGCCGGACCTTTCCTACGGCGATAAGGGAAGCGACGCTCATGTGATGGTGTCTGACGGAGCAAAGTACGAGATTGCGGAGGACCCGGAGTGGACCAGCTCAGTGGGAAACAGCGGCGTGAAGATTGGAAGTACCTATACGCTGAGGGTGTATCTGGACGCCAAGGATGAGGACGAGTATGGGTTCAGCGGAACCTATAAGTCCAGCAACGTGAAGGTAAAGGGCGGAGAGTTCGTCTCTGCCAGCCGTTCCGGAAGCGGCAGGCTGAAGGTGACGGTGAAGACGGATCCAGTGGAGGGAACCTTCGACTCTCCGGACGAGGCGGAGTGGAGCGACACCACTCTGGGCCTGGCCAAGTGGGACGCGGTGGATCATGTCAGTGCCTATGACGTAACGCTCTACAAGGGTGGAAGCACCGTCTACAAGGTGAAGGGCTACGAGGGCAATAAGATTAATTTTTATCCCTATATGACCAGCGCTGGCACCTACAGCTTTAAGGTGCGGTCAGTGGCGAAAAACGACAGCCAGAAGGATTATGCCGAGAGCAGCGACTGGACGGAGTCAGACGAGATTTATATTGGCAAGGAATCCGTCTCCGACGGTTCCGGAAAGGTAGATTATAACAACCCCAACGGGGCGGGAAATCAGAATACGGCTCAGGTGGGCTGGATTCAGGACGGAAACCGCTGGTGGTACCGCTACCCGGACGGCAGCTACCCGAAGAACGACTGGCTTCTGCTCAATAACCAGTGGTTCCTCTTTGACGCCGACGGCTGGATGATGACGGACTGGCAGTTTAAAAATAATAACTGGTATTACCTGAATCCGGTTTCTGACGGAAACAGAGGAGTAATGCTGACCGGCTGGATTCACACAAACAGCGGCTGGTATTACCTGAATCCGGGACCAAACGGAACCGTGGGGGCCATGTACAGAAATCAGTGGCTTGACTTAAACGGAAAGAAGTATTATCTGGGAGACAGCGGAGTGATGTACGAGGGCTGGAAGGAGATCGGACACGACTGGTATTATTTCTATCCTGGAAACGGCGAGCTGGCAGTGAATACGACGATAGACGGCTTCTATGTGGACGGAAGCGGAATCTGGAGAAAGTAGAGCCAGAAAGCCGCAGAACGGAGGTTTAGGGAGACTTTTATTGAGACAGAACCCAGATAGCGGATAGATTCGGATAAAGTTAATAAGGGATCATAAATGAGGAGAAACTGGCCTGTCCCTGCGTCTGCCTGGCAGAGGGGAGCCATTTTCTCCTCTTTTATTCTGCTCTTTTTTCTGCTTTGGCGCTCAGAGGGAGGAGCCTCAGAAAGGCAGGCGTCCAGGAAGCGTGTAAACCGCTTGACTCTTAGATAAAAGTAATCTAAAATTTAACGAGACATGAGAATCATCACGACAAACGAGCCGGGCGCCCAGGACGGCGCAGGAAGGAAACGAGATGAATATTATTAAGGCAGCAGGGCTGGTATTTGATTATATCAGACGCGATGAAGAAGATAAAATTGAGGAGAAAAAGCGGGCCCTCAACCACCTGAACGTGGAGATTGAGAAAGGCAGCTTTGTGGCGGTGCTGGGGCACAACGGTTCAGGAAAATCCACATTTGCCAAGCATTTGAACGGAATTCTGCTTCCTACAGAAGGAGAGGTCTGGGTGGCCGGGATGGACACGTCGGACGAGGAGAAGCTCTGGGACGTGCGCAAGGCGGCCGGAATGGTGTTTCAGAATCCGGACAACCAGATTATTGGGAATATTGTGGAGGAGGACGTGGGCTTTGGCCCAGAAAATCTGGGAGTCCCCACAGAGGAAATCTGGGAGCGGGTAGATAAGAGCCTGAAAGCAGTGGGAATGACTCTTTACAGGAAGAAATCGCCGAACCGCCTTTCCGGCGGCCAGAAACAGCGGGTGGCCATTGCCGGGGTGATGGCCATGAAGCCGCAGTGCATTGTGCTGGACGAGCCTACGGCCATGCTGGATCCCAACGGCCGGGCGGAGGTCATCAGAACAGTCCGGGAGCTGAATCGGAAAGAGGGCATAACGGCTGTGCTGATCACCCACTATATGGAAGAGGTCATTGACGCGGATCGGGTGATCGTGATGGACGACGGAGCGATTGTCATGGACGGCACGCCGAGAGAGGTTTTCTCCCAGGTGGAAAAGCTGAAGGAGTACCGGCTGGACGTGCCCCAGGCGACGGAGCTGGCCTATGAGCTCAAAAAGGCGGGAGTGGATCTTCCGGACGGAATTCTTTCACAGGAAGAGTTTGTGGAGGCGTTTCTGGCCTGCTGTCCCGGGGAACTTTTGACAGAGGGACAGGCGGGAAATGCGGAGGGAGACAGCTGCGGCAGCCACGCAGCTGCAGGGATACAGAAAGCAGGGAAGAGCAGACAGAAGCCGCAGGCAGATAGACAGCCAGAGAGGAACGAGACATGTCAGTTTCAATTGAAGTAAAGGACTTAAATTATAAATACAGCGCAGGGACGGCGTTCGAGCAGCAGGCTCTGAAGGATGTGAACTTCAAGGTGCAGGACGGGGAATTTATCGGCCTGATCGGCCACACAGGATCTGGAAAGTCTACACTGATCCAGCATTTGAACGGCCTGATAAAGGCCTCGTCGGGAGATATTCTCTACCACGAGGAGAGCATCTACAGGGATGGCTATTCCATGAAAGAGCTGCGCAGCAAGGTGGGGCTGGTCTTCCAGTATCCGGAACATCAGCTGTTCGAGACGGACGTTTTCACGGACGTCTGCTTTGGACCGAAGAATCTGGGGCTTTCCAGGGAGGAGATAGAGAGCAGGGCAAGACACGCCCTGAAGCTGGTGGGGCTTGACGAGAGTTTCTACAGGCAGTCTCCTTTCGAGCTTTCCGGCGGCCAGAAGCGCCGCGTCGCCATCGCGGGCGTAATTGCCATGCGTCCGGACGTGCCTACGGCCGGACTGGATCCCAGGGGCCGGGACGAGATTCTGGACCAGATTGAGCGTCTGAACCGGCAGCACGGCCTGACGATCATTCTGGTTTCCCACAGTATGGAGGACGTGGCCAGGTATGTGGATCGGCTGATGGTAATGGATCACGGGGAAAAAGTGTTTGACGGTACGCCAAAGGAGGTATTCAGCCATTGCAGAGAGCTGGAAGAGATTGGCCTGGCAGCTCCGCAGGTGACTTATATTATAGAAGAATTGCGGGAGCGGGGAGCGGCTATTGAAGGCACAATTACCACAGTGGAGGAAGCTAAGAATGCAATTCTGGCATTTCTTGGGAGGCAGGAGAAGATATGATTAGAGATATAACTCTGGGACAATATTATCCGGTGGATTCCATGATTCACCGTCTGGACCCCAGAACAAAGCTGTTTGGAACAATGGTATTTATTTTATCCCTGTTTATGGCTGACAGCCTCTGGGGTTATCTGGCAGCTACAGTTGTACTGGCAGCTGTCATCCGCTGCTCGAAGGTTCCGTTCCGGTTCATCGTAAAGGGACTGAAGGCTGTGGTGTTCCTGTTAATTATCAGCGTCAGCTTTAACCTGTTTCTGACGCCTGGAACCCCTGTGGTGCAGTTCTGGATTTTTAAAATTACCAGGGAGGGAATCAGGCTGGCGGTATTTATGGGACTGCGCCTGATTTATCTGGTCATCGGATCCTCCGTGATGACCCTGACTACCACGCCCAACCAGCTGACGGACGGACTGGAGAAGGGACTTCATTTCCTCAACAAAATTCACGTTCCGGTCCATGAGATCGCCATGATGATGTCCATCGCCCTGCGCTTTATTCCGATTTTAGTGGAGGAGACGGACAAGATTATGAAGGCTCAGATGGCCAGAGGCGCTGATTTCGAGAGCGGAAACCTGATTCAGCGGGCGAAAAGCATGATTCCGATTCTGGTTCCGCTGTTTATCTCTGCCTTCCGCAGAGCCACTGACCTGGCTATGGCCATGGAAGCCAGATGCTATCGGGGCGGAGAGGGCAGGACGAAGATGAAGCCATTAAAATACCGGGGAGCTGACCGGGCGGCCTACGCTCTGTTTTTTGTATATCTGGCTGTGCTGACCGTGATCCGGCTGGCCGTATAGAGCCGGCGTCCGGGCTTTCGCTTTCATGGACGCCAGTGCCAGTGTCTGAGAGACAGCCTTTATCCATGAATGCCCAGGAAAGACAGGAGAATGACAATATGAGACGAATTAAACTGACCGTTGCCTACGACGGCACCAATTACTGCGGCTGGCAGCTGCAGCCCAACGGCGTGACTATCGAGGAGGTTTTAAATAAAGCTCTCTCAGAGCTTTTAAGGGAAGAGATTCAGGTAATCGGGGCCAGCCGGACAGATTCCGGCGTCCACGCCAAGGGAAATATCGCGGTGTTTGACACAGAGGCCAGAATTCCCGCCGAGAAAATCTGCTTTGCTGTAAATCAGAGACTTCCGGAGGACGTGCGGGTGCAGAAATCAGAGGAGGTTCCCCTGACCTTTCACCCCAGAAAAGCCAACTGCGTAAAAACCTATGAATATAAAATTTTAAACAGGAAAATCGACATGCCCTTAAACAGGCTGTACTGCCATTTCTGCTACTTTGATCTGGATGTGGATCGGATGCGCCAGGCGGCGGCCTGTCTGCTGGGAGAACACGATTTTAAGAGCTTCTGTACCGTCCGCACCCAGGCGGAGGAGACGGTGAGAACCATTTACAGGCTGGACATTAACCGGGATTCGGAGGATGTGATCACCATGCGGATCAGCGGCAGCGGCTTCCTCTACAACATGGTCCGCATTATCATGGGGACTCTGGTGAAAATCGGCATGGGCGTATGGCCGCCGGAGCGGATGGAGGAGATTCTGGAGGCCAGAGATCGGGCCGCCGCCGGGCCTACGATTCCGGCCAGAGGTCTGACCCTGGTGAGCATGGAATATGAGAGGGAGGCGAAAGAGTTTGTGTCAGGAGAAAACAGGCACTGGAGCTACATCCTGGATCAGCGCCATATGCTCTCAGAGGGATTTTCAGTTCTGGAAGTTCTGCGATGTGAGGAGAAGGAGCTGGAAGGTGTTTTAAGGCGCGTCATCCACCAGGCGGTGAGAAACGGCGCCCGGGACGTGTATGTGAAGGCGAAGGGCCGGATCCATCCTGGCGATCAGTTCGGCTACTATATTTTAAAGGAGCTGGACGAGAGAGGAAAGGCCCTGGGGGACGGCTGTCTGATGGCAGTCTATAAGGATGCGCCTGAATCTGCGGCGGGAAGGGGCATGGTCCGTTCATGAGCAGAACCCTGGTCTATCTGATTTATTTTACACTCTATTCCTTTCTGCTTCTCTTCATTGGAAAATCATCTCTCAGGGACAGTGATTCCATTGCCAAGTTTTTCGTGGGGGAGAAGAAGACAGGAACCAGGGCGCTCTTTTTTACCTTTGTGGGAACCTGGATTTCCGCCGCCACCATTCTGGGCTATACGGGAAATGTGTACCAGAACGGCACCAGAGTGCTGGCGGTCTCCGTTATCCCCTGGTTTATGGGGGCGCTGCTTTTGTACGCAGTGGTAAGCCGGATTCGGGAGTACGATATTTTAACGATTCCGGAGCTTTTTGAGAAGCGGTTTCACTCAGGCCTTCTTCAGACCATGTCCGCCCTCCTGATGGCGGGCGGCTACATTCTCTATCTTGTGATTCAAATTAAGGGGTTTGGAATCGCCGCGTCCAGTCTTTTAAATATCGACTACAAGGTGGCGGTGTTTCTGGTCTATCTCTTCATTCTCTATTCCACCTTCGGCGGCTTTAACTCTGTGACGAAATCCGACGCCTGCAACCTGATTATGCTGACGATCAGCGTGGGCGTCGTCTATTTTGCTGTGCTGAGCCGGATTGACAACGCCGGATTTCTCACAGACTGCCACGATTGATTCCAGATTTGAATACTCATTGATACTCAGGGTAATGGCAATTTCATCCAGCGTATTTGCTGCCAGAACGCTTTCCAGCTGGTTTATGGTTCCCAGGATCCGGACATTTTTATAGGAATATCCTTTTGGCCTTCCGTCATCCAGGATTCCCTGAATATGATATCCCCACTCAGGATTTAACGCCACCCGGTCTATAAAACCTTCTGCCGCCCGGCTGTATCCCACTAAAAGAATGTGTTTCTGATTATAGCCGTTGGTGCGCAGAGAGCGCAGAAAAAGGCGGATCGCCATACGTTCCGCTTCCAGCAAAAGGATATTTAAAACGAAAAAGCAAAGAAGCATCCTGGTGGAGAAATATCCCAGATG
>OGPC01002008.1_pt1 | contig 10918 bp, 8 predicted proteins | sample 1552911 | NCBI WGS metagenome assembly OGPC01 (sample SAMEA2580248, study PRJEB22360) | human gut metagenome | biome: human gut; feature: human-associated habitat; material: faeces | place: Denmark | collected 2008/2010 | reverse complement strand
CAGTTCTGTTTGTCAAGAACTTTTTTCATTTTATTTTCAAGCTTCTTTCGAAACCCGGTTGCTTATCACTCGCAGCAACAGTTCATTAGTTTATCAGAACTTTCAGCTCGTGTCAAGCATTTTTTATTTTTTGAATTTCTTTTCAGAAATCCGTGTTGCTTTCGATTGCCGCAACAGTCATAAATTTTACCAAGACTATTCGTCGATGTCAAGCACTTTTTCTTCTTTTTTAAAGAAGAAGTTCCATCGCATTTCCTGCGGTGGACCTTCAGTATAGCATTATCCTTTTTTAGTTGTCAACCAGTTTTTGCTTTTTTCTTACTTTTTTACAATCCCGTAACATCAGGATAATCCCGCCAGCCAATAGGCGAACCGGTTCATCTGATAAAGCTTCGTCAGCCATTCATTTTCAACGGTCCACGCCGCGATCTGGCTGCCGACTCTTCCTGTATCGAAGCTGGCGATTACAATATATATAATCCATAAAACTACGATGCTCTCTGTCATGCCGACCACGATTCCCAGTACACTGTTAAGCAGTTTCAGAATCGGCAGGTGCGCAATTGCCGAAAGGGACTTGAAAATCAGGTTCACCAGTCTGGCTGCGAGCCCGGTAATCAGCAGCATCAGAATCGACAGTATAATATTGGTATTGTTTTTTTCTTTCACACTGCTATATAAAAGGATAGCCAGCGAAAGGACAAACAGAGAAATGACCAGAGACAGCAGCATCCTGATTTCATCCACCAATCCTTTTTTCATTCCGGCATATCCCCGCCAGAGGGCAAATAAGATCACACAAACCAGCAGTACGTTCATTTTTTCTCCCGTTTATTTCATTTCTATCATATCTATGCTGTTTGCAGTAACCGCAAGAAAGCGGTTTCCGCCCAGCGTTTTTAAAAGCTGCGTCTGTTCCGGTATCGGTCCGCTGTATTTTTCTTTTCCGTTCAGGTTATAAATCAGGCACTCTGCTTCATTATATATAATCAGTTCCTGATCCGAAATCAGAGCATCCCGGTATTCGATTGCAAACGGCAACGACAGCACCTGCGTTCCATTCATATTGTAAATGTCAATCCGATATTTTCCGTTTCCATTCGTACCATTAAAAATAAACGCCACATAATTGCCGCTGCTGCGGACGTCCTGCACCTCCTCCTGCATGAAATTCTGGAAGATATTTTTTGGAATTTCATTCCCTTCATATAACATGAACTGATTATTTCCCACAGAATACGCCGTATGCGTCCCCGCAAACTCTGCCAGCGGGATTACCGTATCCGAATATTCGTAGGAGCTTACCATCGTGTCGGTGTAGTTTTGTCCGACTTCGTCAAAATTGTAAAAGCTGACGATCGATTTCATACTGCCGCTTTCTGCTTTCAGATATGCCACCATCATCAGTTTTCCATTGTCCGACAATGACACGGAAACCGGATAACCCGATTTCTGCATCGTCGTTTTGATTCCGACTGCTTTTTCCCCAGTAGGATTATAGACGTTGATCCAGGTCACATCCCCATCCTCCAGAATCGCCGCCACAACGCCATTCGCTGCCACGGACAGCGATTTCACCGGAAGATTCGTATCAATCTGTTTGGATGTCCCGTCCTGACTGATATCATAAATCAGGTTGCCGTTATAATCCCCAACTGCGACCCAGCCCGACCGCACAGAGACGCACGGCGACTGCATGTCGTAAGTCTGGTTCCACATGGCGTTGCCCTTGTAATCCGTATAGCTGATACCATCCTTACTGTAGGTCAGAAAGCCATTCTGGTAGCTCAGCAGAGTAGAACCGGACACCTGGTTCCTGTCGATTGCGGACACGACCGTGTAGCCGGAGTAGGTTTGATTTTTAAGCAGTGTTACCGCCGTCACCGTCAGCGCTGCGATCACGCCGATTACGCAGCCGGAACGAAGGATCACTTTCAGACGATGCGCCCGGATTTCCCGTTTAAAATCCTTGCTGTCTTTTTTCTCGTTTTTTTCTTTTTTTCGCAGGTATTCCCTGATATCTACCATATGAGATAAGTCCCCATTTCTTTTGCAGCATCTTTGCGAGCATGTTAACTCGTTTGCGCTCATTCCATCACGAGCCCGCGCTGACGCGCTTTACCGCCTGCTATGCAGGCTGCTCGTTCTCTAATGGCGCAAGAAAAACAAATGTTGCCTTCGGCGTCGCTTGTTTTTCTTGTGCGCTCATTCCATCATAACACATTCATTATTTTGAAGGTAGTAAAATATTCTGTCCGGGCTGGATTTGATTCGGGTCTTTTATATTATTCAGACGGCAGATTTCTATCACTTTTTCATCTGTTCCGTAAAATCTCCTGGAAATAGCGATGAGGCTATCCCCTTTCTGTACCTGATAGCTTTCCGGGCGCGCCAGGGCTTCCTGAACCTGAGGGGAGGAATCGGAGGCTGATGCGGACTGCCGGGCTGTCGAGGTTTCAGCGTCTGCGTCGGTCGTGACCGCATTCTGGCCATCTGCCATTACGCTATCCGTTGTTACGCTGTCCGTCGTTACGCTGTCCGACATTACGCTGTCTGGCATTACGCTGTCTGGCATTACACTTTCTGGCATTACACTGTCCGTCGTCCTATTGTCTGTCGCTTCGCCATCCATCGCCGTATTGTCCGTGCCGGTTGCATCGTCCGCCTGTGCAGCTTCGTCCAAGGCGGCAGACTGCGCCATTTCGTCCGATGAATTCCAGCCAACAGTCTCTTCTACAATCAGTCCGGAAGATGTATTTTTCGTCTCATTTTTTGTATTCCGGACAGCTCCTGCCAGCAGGGCGGAAACCGCTTTCATATCCGAGTACTGATTGACGGACGTCAGCGCCGTTCCGACCAGAACCAACAAAAGCACCAGGCAGCCAATCCGGCAAAGCTTCGGGAAGAGGGCGCCGGTACTGCCCAAGCGGGCCTGATAAGCTGTCCCAAAAGCAGTTTTCCTCGACGCTGCGTTCAGCGTAGGCGCTGCAGCTTTAAGCGCACCCAGCCTTGACAGCACCGTTTTCCTGCCAGACGCGGTATTCGACGCAGACGCCCTGGAGGCAGTTGCACTCCGCGCTGTATTCGGTGTAGACGCCCCGGAGGCGGTTGTACCACGCGCTGCGTCCGCTGCAGCTTCCGCTTTTCTTTTTTCCCGGCGGGCATTGATCGCTTCCATCACCCGTTCCTCCTCCACATCTGCAGGGCGGCTCTGCTCCCGTTCAGCAATCATATATGCCTGCATTTCTTCGTTTTGTTCATAAAAAATAAAATAGCCTCCGATCTGGATTTCTTCTCCCCGCACGGTCCAGAACCGGACGGAGGCTTCCTTTTTTTCAATTTTTCCAATCCGCTCCAGCTTCTGAAAATACGGAAAATTTCCGCGCCTGAAGTCCGTTTCTTTTTCCACCCCGTAAATTAAATAATAGCGGATGCCGTCCTTTTCCTCCTGCTGCCCGAATGCCAGACACGTCTCTTTTCCCTGGCATCGTTCCAGAAACGTATGGACATAATCCTCCATGTACAATTTTACATTCGGACTGCCTGTCCCGATCTGCATCACATTTTTGGGTATTTTCAACATTTTACCTCTGCTCCTTTCCATCCGGGCACCCCGTTTTTCCTAATCTTAGCAGACCGTTGCCGCAGATTTTGTCTGTTTATGCGCTCTTTTTTGGCGGTTTGGAGCAGAGTCTCGTTCTGGAACTTTTGCACATATTTATTCTGTCAAACACTTCTGTTCGATATAAAAAGCACAATAAAATACATTGTATTTCCTTCCGGACTCTTCTAAACTATTTTTTAGTAGATACCAAAATTTCTGCAGAATACACTAAAGGAGTGGTACTGAAAATGAGCAAACTTTCTCTTGCAGGCGAATGGAAACTTCGCGGCGAGTTTATGGACGTAACAGCAGATCGCTGTGCAGAGGTGCTCGTCCACCTCAACGCCATGCCTCCCAAGCCGACAATTCCCGGTTATCTGACCGAAGAAAATATGACCGAGGAGGAGCGGGAAATGTATCTGAAAGAACCCGATCCGAAATTTACGGTAAATACCGCCCTCGCCATGCACCCCTATCCTTCCAAAACGGGATATATTCCTATGACTGTACCCGGCGACGTTACAACCGCCCTGATCGATAACGGAGTTATCGAGGAGCCTTTTTTAAAGGACAACACAAAAAGAAGCATCTGGATCAAAGAGCTTTCCTGGTGGCTTGTCAAAGAATTTGATATCACCGAAGAAATGCTCAACGAAGATATTGTCCGCCTGAACATTGAAATGCTCGATTTTAATGCCGATATTTTAGTTAACGGCATTCCCGCCGGACATCAGGAAAATACCTTCTGTGCTTTTTCTGCAGATATCAAACGCTTTTTGCATGTCGGTACCAACCAGATCGTGATCCGTCTGACCTCCGGTATGGAATTAAATTATCCACATGACACCGTTTCCTATTACTGTGCAAGTGACAATGCGATCTGCGACCAGCGTGTATACACGCGTAAGCCACAGTTTACCTATGGCTGGGACTGGTGTCAGCCCGTTCCTACCTGCGGTATCGGACGTTCGATCGAAATCGAAGCGTTCAGCGGTGCACAGGTAATCGCTTCCCGCGTCGATACGCTCAGCCTTTCCGGAAATGATGCAGAAATCGAATTTCATTTTGAAATCGAAAAATCCAACATGGTGCAGAGCGCTGAAACAGAGCTGGAATATGAGCTGTCCATCGACGGCAAGACCGCGTATACCGGTCATCAGACTCTGATGCTTGTCGGCGGCATCAATTTTGCACAGGAACGCGTTGTATTAAAGGATGCAAAGCTCTGGTGGCCGAACGGTTACGGTGCTCAGAACCTTTATACCTTTACCGCACGCTGCACGGCACGCGGCATCACCCATGAAGCAAAACCGAAGAAAATCGGTATCCGCACGCTTTCCATCGACTTTTCCAAGCTGCCGGATGAAAGCCGTAACTTCTTCTTCAAGATCAACGGCACCCGCATTTTCTGCAAAGGCGGCAACTGGGTTCCTACCGATTCTATTTATCTGCGGACACCTGATGAAAATTATAGAAAGCTGGTCAGCGAAGGCGCAGCGGCACACTTTACCATGTTCCGTATGTGGGGCGGCGGCACTTATGAACCGGATTGCTTCTATGATTATTGCTCCGAATACGGTATTTTACTGATGCACGATTTTATGTACGCATGTGCTTTTTATCCCGACCAGAAGGATTCGTTCCTTTACGAAGCTGAACGCGAAGCAGAATATCAGACCAAGCGTCTGGCACATTATCCCTGTATGGCAGTCTGGACCGGAAACAACGAAATCGCCGAGTCCTACACAGACTGGTTCCCGGGAATGCTGCAGCCCGAACGCTACTGGGGCGATCAAATTTTCAACTACATCCAGCCCCGCGCAGTCCAGCACAATAGCCCGCTGATTCCCTACATGCCGTCCACCCCGTACTTTGGAGAACGTTCCAATACCACTGAAGAGGGAGACGTCCATGCATGGACTTATTTTGGACGCGATTCCAAGACGAGATTCAAATTCTCTTACGAACTGGAAGCTTTTGATCGATTCCCGGCGCGTTTTTCCAGCGAATACGGATTTTTCGGCGCGCAGATGGAAAGCACCGTCCGCCGTTATTTGGACGGGGAAGAGATGTCCTTCAACAATCCGTCCTGGAAGCATCACGGCGAGTTCGAACGCAAGCGTGGGGCCATCGACGGCGTTATCAACCGCCATCTGACTGAATTTTCCACGCTGGACGAACGCGGCTATCTGCTTTACAGCGGTATCATGCAGGGGCTTTTATATGCCGAAATGGCAGAGGCGATCCGCCAGAAATCCTACGGTGCCGGCGATCTGATCTGGATGTACAACGACTGCTGGCCGGAAACCGGTTGGACCATTATCGATTACTATCTCACCAGAAAGGTTTCGTTCTACTTCTTAAAACGCGCTTTTGATACGAAAAAACTGATTATCCGGAAGGCAGACGGCGGCGCGGTTGTAACCGTCATCAACGAAACCCCCGATGAACTCCGGACAACTATCTGCGTCGGCACACAGACCTTTGATGGCGCACACAATAGTGTTCTCCTGACAAAGGATCTGACCGTCGCTCCGCATTCCTGGCAGCAATTCCATGTAGCCGCTGAAGAGCCTGCCGCAGACGGATATTTCGTTGTAAGTGCAGACGGCTTTGAAACAGCTGACAGTCTGCGCGCTTATTACCGCGAATACACCATTCCGGAAAGCGATGCGGTGATCGAATCCGTTGAAAAAGACGGCAGCGATCTGCTCGTAACCGTCCGTGCAAACGTATTTACACCGTTCGCTTATCTGATGACAAGCGACGACAGAGTACATTACAGTGATAACTACTTCAAGCTCTATCCCGGAGAGGCAAAAACGATCCGCGTAGAAAACTGTGACGAGACACCTACACTGTACACAGCTGCGACAATGCACGCGTAAATTTGTATATACCTGTTATGCGCATGCGCAAAAAGATTCACAAAAGGATCTTTTGCGCATGCGTTTCACATTGAGTGAGCATCGTCCTGCGCAATGTTAAAAGAAAGGGGACTTATGTCACATACAATTATTGACCTGCCGTCTGTCAGAGACGACGGCAGGCTTTACCGCGATACCGCTTTGAATTTCGTGGAATCCCTGATTCCGAATCCGTGGAACAGCTGTCACGCGCCCGATCTTTTAGAGCTTGAAAATGGCGATCTGCTTTGCTGCTGGTTTGCAGGCTCCTGTGAGGGAAACGCGGATGTCAGCATTGCTGTGTCGCGTCTGTCAGAAGACAGTTCCCAGTGGGAAACACCGGTAATTGTTTCCGATGATCCAACCCGCAGCGAGCAGAATCCTTCCCTCTTCCTGCATCCAAACGGAGAAATCTGGCTGATGTATACCGCACAGGTTTCCCGTGATCCCAACAATCCAACCTCTGACAATTTACAGGGAACTGCTGAAATCCGCCGGAAAATTTCCCGCGATAACGGGCACACCTGGGAGGCGACCGAGACAATGTTTTCCGCTCCCGGCTCGTTCTGCCGACAAAAGATTCAGATTCTGTCCAACGGACGTTTTATTTTCAACAATTTCCGCTGTGCGATCAACGATTCCTGCATGGGAGACGATTACACCGTCCTGCAGCTTTCAGACGACCAAGGCAAAACCTGGCGCAGCGTCATGATGCCCGGCAGCCGCGGGCGCGTACACGGCAATATCGTGGAGCTTTCTCCCGGAAATCTGATCTGCCTGCTGCGCAGCCGCTCTGCTGACCATATTTACCGTTCGGAATCCCATGATAACGGCGAGACCTGGAGCGTGCCGGAGCCTACTGTGCTGCGCAACAACAACGCAAGCATTACCGCAATCCGTCTTCAAAGCGGCGCAGTCTGCGTTGTATACAATGACGTCGCCTTCAATGACGAGCCCGAGCGCACCGTCTGGCCCGACCAGCGCTGTCCTGTCGTACTCGCCATTTCCGAGGACGGAGGAAAAACCTGGCCCTGGCGGCGTATCATCGAACACGGCGAGGGCTTTATCGGTCCGTGGAACGACGTCAACAACCGCCGTTACGAATATCCCTGCCTGATTCAGGGAAAAGACGGCAGGATTCATGTTGCTTATGCGTGGGGCTATCGTAAGCGTATTAAATATCTGTGCATGGATGAAGCATGGATCCGAGGAGAAAAGCTTTGTAAAGGCGTTGGCGGGGACGAGACTCTGACCTGCAAAAGATAAGGGAAGCAAAGACGGCAGGATTCTATTGTCATGAATAAAAACCGGCAGACAGCAAAGCTTTGATCGCTTCGCTGCTGCCGGTTTTTCTATGTCCTGCGTAGACAGTGTTATACAAACCGATATTCTGTTACGGTGTGATACGGTCTGTCAGGTCCGAATACCGAAGAAGGAAACTGCGGTTTGTTCGGTGTATCCGGATAGAACTGGGTTTCCAGTGCCAGACCCGCTCTGTAGCCGTAGGTTTTCCCATCCTTTACGTCTTCAAAATCCCTGGAGTTGCCCGAATAGAACTGAACGCCCGGAAGATCTGTATAAACCTCCATTATGCGGGATTTATCAGAGCTCTTGACAACTGCAATTTTACGAACCTGCCCGGTGTAATTGTCCAGAACCCAGTTATGGTCATATCCGCCTGCCATTTTAAGCTGGTCAAAGTCTGCATCGATCCGTTCGCCGATCAGATGCGGCTCTGTGAAATCCATCGGTGTACCTTCTACGCGTAAAATATCTCCATTCGGAATCGATTCTGCATCGGCCGGAGTATACGCATGAGAAAACAACTGCAGCTCATGGTCGGTAATCGGTCCGGCACCGTGTCCATCCAGATTGAAATAACAATGGTTTGTCAGGTTAAGAATCGTATCTGCATCGCTTACCACATCATAGGTAATGCGCAGTCCGTTCTCCTCCGTCAGCTCATACAGAACCGAAAAGTCCCTGTTTCCGCTAAAGCCAAGTTCCCCATCTTTCATAGACATCGTGAATAAAATGCCGTTTTCTTTTTCTTCGGCATCCCAGATCCGCTTATGCCCACCCAGAGCTCTGTGACTGTGCAGGTTATTGCCATTGTCGTTGACAGACAGCTCGTAGGTTTTTCCTTCGAGGGTGAATTTTGCACCGCCGATCCGGTTCGCATTCGGCGCAACGACTGCACCGTAAAATTTACCGTTTTCCAGATATTGCTCCAACCTGTCATAACCGAGTGCAACATCTGCAAAATTACCGTTATGATCCGGCGCCCAGATGCGGATGATCAGCGCACCGAAGCTGCTGACCGTCACCTTCATACCATGACTGTTTTCCAGTGTATACAAATACACCTCTCTGCCGTTTACTTCCCCAAATAACTCTTTTTTCATAGGTTCGTCCATCCCTTTCGTCTGAAAATTTTGTCTGTTACAGCTCGGTACGCCCCTCCAGCGCACGAAGCAGTGTTACTTCATCAATGTATTCCAGATCGCCGCCTACCGGTACGCCGCTCGCGATTCTCGTCACACGGATTCCGGTGGGTTTAATCAGCTTGCCGATGTACATCGCCGTCGTCTCACCCTCAAGGCTGGAGTTGGTTGCGATAATGACTTCTTTTACCTCCGGCTCTCTGGACAGGCGCTCCATCAGCTCTTTTAATTTGATATCATGGGGTCCCACGCCCAGCATCGGGGAAATCGCCCCGTGCAGCACATGATAGACTCCTTTGTATTTTCCGGTTTTTTCGTAGGCAGCCAGATCCCGGCTGTTCTCCACAACCATAATCGTCGAATGGTCCCGCTCTGCGTTGGCACAGATCGGGCAAAGCTCGTTATCGGTCAGGGTAAAGCATTCCTTACAATAGCGAACATTCTGCCGAGCCTGTATCATCGCATTTGCAATCCTGTTCACCTTTGCTTCCGGAAGCCCGATCAGGTGAAACGCCAGACGCTGCGCAGATTTACTGCCAATTCCGGGAAGCCCCGAAAGCTCGTCAATGAGTTTGTTGATATAGCCGCTGTAAAGATCCATATCAGAACGGGAAGCCTCCGCCGAGTCCGCCTGTCATTTTACCCATCAGCTCCTGGCTCGCTTCGTCCGCCTGCTTCATCGCTTCATTCACAGCCGCAACGATCATATCCTGCAGCATTTCCACATCTTCCGGATCTACTGCTTCTTCGGAAATGGTCAGCTTTACCAGCTCCTTTTTGCCGTTTACGACAGCCTCAACCGCGCCGCCGCCGGATTTTGCAGAGAACTCTTTCACCTCGAGTTCCTTCTGTCCTTCTTCCATCTGACGCTGCATGCGCTGTGCCTGCTTCATCAGGTTATTCATGTTGCCGGGCATACCCATGCCGCCCGGAAAACCGCCTCTCTTTGCCATTTTATTGCATCCTTTCTGTTTGTTACTCTTCTTCTATGTCCATATGAATGACCCTTGTCAGGTCTACATAAGAACTTTCCATTTCCTGTTTGCTGCGCACGCTGCGGACTTCAACCTCGATCTGCTTGCCCGTCAGCTCCGCCAACAGTTGTTCCAGTGCGCCCTTATTTGCCGGTTCTTTGGTAAAATAATCGGACGCCAGCCCGTCTTCCACCACAAGCAGCAGCCGATTGTCACCGCCAAGGCTTAAGCGCGCATTTTTGAGATACGACTTCATCGGCTGCTGTGCACTTCCTGCAACCCGTGGCCACTTGGCTACGATTTCTTTGATTTCCTCGGGAACTGCCTTGGGCAGCTCTGCCCTTCTGACCGGCGCTGCTGCCTGCACTGCGGGCTGTCCTGTCGGCGCCGCTGCGATTGCAATCGAGCCGCTTTCGATCTGTTCCACCGTCTGTTCCAGCTTTCGAATCCGTTCCAGAAGTGTATCTTCGTTCGTCTCCATCTCCGGCCTGCACAGCCGAATCAGCGCCATTTCAATCAGGACACGTTTCTGACCCGCATAGCGAATCCTACCGGACAGCTCCGAAAAACACCGGATATCCCGCATGATCGCGTCTACTTCGATCTGCTGCGCTTCTTCTTTCAATCTTGCCAGATTCTCACTGGATATGTCAATCACTTCTTCACAAGAATCCCCGGAAGTTTTCACCAGCAGGAGGTTGCGCAGATACCAGGTAAAATCGGAAACAAACTGGCTCATATCCCGTCCCTGCAGCACGATCTCTTCCAGCACACCGATACAGCCCGCCACATCCCGCGCAATCACGCAGCGCAACAGTTTGCTGAACACCGACGTATCCACCGCGCCCAGCACGTCCAGCACCATATCGTAGGTCAGCTCGTGTCCGAAATGGAACGCGAGGCACTGATCCAGAAGGCTCCAGGCATCACGCATCGCACCGTCTGCGGATTTTGCAAGGTATTTTAACGCCTTTTCCTCGATCGGCAGCT
>OGPC01002006.1_pt1 | contig 10933 bp, 7 predicted proteins | sample 1552911 | NCBI WGS metagenome assembly OGPC01 (sample SAMEA2580248, study PRJEB22360) | human gut metagenome | biome: human gut; feature: human-associated habitat; material: faeces | place: Denmark | collected 2008/2010 | reverse complement strand
AAGATAGGGAGTATTTTTTAATTAACAATAGCTAAGCGAATGTTTTTTATTTATTATTTTTCAATACCTTGAATCTCATTACTTTGCGGCCTCACTTTTTTTCTTGGCAGAGATCAGAAGCATCATGGGACGCCGTAGTTCATCTTTCATTCCCGGAATAGTATCCAACAACTTTTCGTCGGGTTGTGGCTCTATCAGTTCGCATATCTCAAATCCGGTTTGAAGGAGGCCATTTATATAGGTAGTCAATGTTTTGTGGTATTTGACCACTTCTTCGCCCAGAAAGACTGCCGTGCGTTTACCTTCTGTAAAATAACGATCTACCGGCCAATGGATAGGATTCCCCTCTTGGTCGTAATACCAATCCTGGTCGCCGTAAGCTGTAAATATCGGATGCTCTACGGAAAAGACAAAAGCACCTCCCGGAGTTAAGCAATGATTAATTTTCCGGCATATATCTATAAAAGATTCGAGGTAATGGAAAGTTAATGAGCTGATAACCATATCATAAGAATCCGGCTGAAAATCAAAGTCCTCGATAGCCATACATTGATATTCAATGAGTGGAGAAGAGTTTCTTTTCCGGGCTTCTTCAAGCATTTTTTCGGAAATATCAATTCCGGTAACACGTGTTGCTCCATGTTCTATTGCATAAATGCAATGCCATCCGAATCCGCAACCTAAGTCCAACACCCTTTTCCCTGCAAAATCGGGGAGCATTTTCTGTAATACGTGCCATTCTCCAGCACCTTTCAAACCATCCACCGAACGGGACATTTGCGAGTATTGGCTAAAGAAGCGATTGTTATCGTATTTGTTTTCTTTCATAATCTATAAAGAGGATAAAGTGGAATGAAAGCACAAATATAGGATTTAGTTTGTATATGATGGAAAAGATATACATAAATAATCTGTGGGTATGAACCATCTTTCGCTGTTTTCTGTTCTCTAAATAAGAAATTAAAAATGAAAAGCCTTATGAAAACAAAAAAACAAAACGAAGCAAGTGAAAAAGAAGTGCACTTGTTAGAGCAAAAAGGATATGAAAGAATGGTGAATGAGATTGTCCCTGTACAACAGGCGGAAGCATATCGCAAGCCGAGTAACAAAGCAGTCAAAGAGGCTGTCAAGGAACTGAATCCCGATACGAATAGTCTGGGTAGCAGAGGATAATTCCTCTTCTGCTACCCAGATTATTACATCAGTCCCAAAGGTTCAGGAGGCTTTCAGTGATTCTCATTTAGGGAAAGTAAGAATAAAACAACTTCCTTTCCCTGATTCCGATTTTACGTTGATACTTCCGTCATGCAAAGTCATGATCTGTTTGCACAGGCTCAATCCGATGCCCGAACCGGATGTTTTGGTAGTAAAGAAAGGAACGAAAATCTTATCCAGAACATCTGGCAAAATTCCCTCACCATTATCAGATATTGTGAATGTTGGGTTGCCTTTAGAAAAAAACTTTATCTCAATGTTTTTATCTGTTCTCCGCTCGCACGTTTCGCGGGCGTTTTTTAACAAGTTGATAAGCACTTGCTCTATCTGTGCCCGGTCTGCGTATAAATATAAATCGGATGCGGGCATTTCGAAATGAATATACTCTTCCGGGAATAATTTCTTTAAGTCCATAAACAATTCTGCAACAGATACTTTAGTACGGACAGGCATCGGAATTCGTGTCAGTCGCCGGTAATTCTCCACAAATCCCAGTAATCCCTTACTTCTTCTGTGAATAGTCTGCATAGCTTGCAACATAACAGAATACTCCTTTTCTCCGAGTGATTCGGGGATTCCCCTTTCACTTAACGTTTCCGAAAGAGAAATAATAGGAGTGATGGAGTTCATGATTTCGTGCGTCAATACACGAATCAGCTTTTGCCAGGCCTCCATTTCATTACGTTCCAGTACAGAATGAATATTCTTCAGACTGATTAACCGCTGCTTCTTCCCCTGTGTGGCAAATGTGGTGCAGGAAATAGCCATTTCCAGAACGATACCATTCTGCTCGATGCGGATCATGGACATATCATTGCTGATAGAAGCCTCCTGAAGAACGTCCGGCAGTTGTGATATTTGCCCCAGATGGGCCACTGCAGCCTGATTCATCCATTCAATGTGCCCGGAAGCATCGGTTACGAGTACGACAGTATCTACTTTATTTAATAAACTCTCGTAATACTGATGCTTGACTTCCTCTGCCAATAACTTTCCCCGAAAGTCCTTTAACGCATTAGAAAGCTCCTGCGCCCACTCATCCATCATCTTATTTTTGAAAGGCGGATGAAGATTCTGTGTCATATCGTTGTAGCGAAGTCCATCCGTCAATCGTCGTAACAAGGCGATTTGCTTGAACTGTATTCGGTAGAGATGTATACCGGTACCTATCAAAAAGAGAATGCAGACGGTAGTGCTGAACCATAACTGCCTTTGATACAGCAGACAACTGCCGATAGAAAGCAGAAAAATAACTAAGATGTGCAACGCTACTTTAAACTCAAATCGTTTCATAAGCCTAATTTTTCAAGTTTGCGATACAATGCAAAACGGGTAATCCCTAAATATTCGGCGGCACGGGAGATGTTTCCGTCGCTGATCCGGAGCGCTTTCTCAATGGCCTGCCGTTCCAGTTGTTCGAGATTCAGTACCATTTCTTCGTCCTTTTTCTGTTTAGGTGTCGCATGAAAAAGGAAGTTTTCAGGTTTTAGCATGGAGCCGTCTCCCAAGATTACGGCACGTTCTATCGTATGTTGAAGTTCCCTCACATTTCCGGGCCATGCATATTTCAGCAGTTTGTTTTTGGCTTCCCGTGTCAGTCCGTGCATTTCTTTTTTATATTTGCGGGCATAATGGTTCAGAAAGTGTTCGGCAAGCAGGATGATGTCATTGCCGCGTTCACGGAGTGGAGGTATATGTATTTCAATCGTGTTGATACGATATAATAAGTCCTGACGGAAATTCCCGTCTTCCACCATCTGACGGATATCAGCATTGGTGGCACATATTAAACGGACGTCGATGGGAATGGTTTGCGTACTTCCCAAACGACTGATTTGCCTTTTTTCGATAGCAGTCAGTAATTTAGACTGCATAGGAAGTGAAAGATTACCGATTTCATCGAGAAATAAAGTCCCGTTGGTCGCCACTTCCATTCGTCCCGCTTTTGATTTCTTGGCATCGGTGAAAGCGCCTTTTTCGAAACCAAACAGCTCACTTTCAAATAATTGTTCGGGGATACTTCCCAGATCAATCGTGACAAAAGGTTTGCCGTATCGGGGAGAACAACGATATAACAGGCGGACAATCACATCCTTTCCCGTACCGTTTTCTCCGAGAATTAGTATATTGGCATCCGTATTACTTAATTTATTGATCGTGGCAAACACTTCCTGCATGGCCGATGACTCACCAATAATATCATTCTCCGAAGCATTTTGACCGCTAAGAACTTCCACCTGCTCTTTCAGAATACTGACTTCCTGCTGTGATTGCCGCAGTCGCATCCCCGAAGTAAGCGTAGCCAGCAATTTATCCTTTTCCCACGGCTTGGGAATAAAATCAGTAGCACCGGCTTTGATGGCCCGCACGGCCTTGTCCGTATCTGCATAAGCAGTCATGAAAATAACAATAGCCTGTGGATCCATCTGCAATATCTGTTTCAGACTTTCAAATCCTTCCTGTCCACTGATGGCATCCCGGCTGAAATTCATATCCAATAAGATAAGATCAGGATGAAAGGTAGTCATGAAATGCTCGATCCGGTCGGGGGTAGTGGCTACTTTTATCTTCTCCGTATACGGTTCCAGTAGCAGATTGAGGGCAAAGAGCACGTCCTCGTTATCATCTACAATGAGTATCTTTCCTAATTTGTTGACTTCTTCCATATCTTATAATCTATTAGATTCCGGGAGCAAAGATATAGATAAATCTCATGTGTTGTGTGTGCGATTGCGCACTATTTTTGTGCGTATATGCACACTGAATTAATAAAAGAAACATTTATATATTATTGAATAATAGCTATTTATCTAAATGGCACATCTTTTGAATGATAAATAACAAATAAAACCAACGAATGAACCTGAAATTAATCTTCATATATCTCGGACTCTTGTCGACAGAACTGTTGATAGCTCAAGATCAAACCACAGAGCTATCATTGAAGCAAGTCATAGAGATTGCCCGTATGGAATCTCCCGACGCGCAGACGGCACGCCACAGTTTCCGTTCTGCCTATTGGAATTATAAATATTATCGTGCCAACTATCTGCCATCTTTAAGCCTGACCTCTGATCCGAACCTGAACCGTGCCATTAATAAGATAACGATGGGAGACGGTTCGGTAAAGTTTGTCGAGCAAAACTTATTGAATACGGATTTAACCCTGAATCTTTCACAAAACTTATCCTGGACCGGTGGCTCATTCTTTCTCGAAATTTCCGCTCAACGCATGGATCTGTTCAGCGAACATCAATACTCGTGGCAGACTTCTCCCATTATGATAGGCTATCGCCAGTCTCTTTTTGGTTACAACAGTCTGAAATGGGATAGACGGATAGAACCCGTGCGCTATCAGGAAGCAAAGAAAAGCTACGTAGAGACACTCGAACTCGTATCAGCCAATGCGATTAATAAGTTCTTTGCCTTGGCCACCGCCCAGAGCGATTACGATATTGCTTCTTTTAATTACGCCAATGCCGATACCCTTTACCGCTATGCGCAAGGCCGCTATAACATAGGTACCATCACGGAAAATGAAATGCTCCAACTGGAACTCAACCGCCTGACGGAAGAGACGAACCGCATGAATGCCCGTATCGAAATGGATAATTGTATGCAGGAACTCCGTTCTTATCTCGGCATTCACGAAGACCGGGAGCTGCGTGTCCTCGTCAGTCCCCAAGTCCCGGATTTCAGCGTGAACCTGAATGAAGCATTGGCCCTGGCCTACGAAAACAGCCCCGACATACAAACGATGGAAAGGCGGAAACTGGAAAGTGAGAGCGCAGTGGCGCAAGCCCGTGCCAATGCCGGCCTGAAAGCAGATATTTATCTCCGTTTCGGATTAACGCAGACTGCCGACAAACTAACCGACGCCTATCGAAATTTATTAGACCAGCAATACGTAAGCATCGGCATTTCTCTCCCTATCCTGGACTGGGGGCGTGGAAAAGGGCAAGTGCGAGTAGCCCGTTCCAATCGTGATCTGGTGTACACACAAGTCGAACAGAGCCGAACAGACTTTGAACTGAATGTCCGCAAACTCGTCAAACAATTCAATCTGCAAACGCAACGTGTCCGCATCGCTGCCCGCACGGATGAAACAGCCCAACGAAGAAGCGAAGTAGCCCGTAAACTCTACCTGTTAGGCAAATCCACTATTCTTGACCTGAACGCCTCTATTTCAGAGAAAGACAGTGCCCGCCGCAACTATATTTCGGCTTTATACAATTATTGGAGTTTATATTATACACTCCGTAGCATGACATTATACGATTTTGAGCGAAATACAATGCTGACAGAAGACTACCATCTTCTGATTGAATAGAGTATTAAAGAATAAAGAACAGTGATTAAACCGTAACCAGTAGAAACTTGTAAAATACCAGATAACCTCATGGATATAAAAATAGAAAAGAAACCGTGGTACATTCGTTACAGATACTATCTGATAGGAGGATTTTTGTTTGCCGCCTTTCTGATTTATGTAATCACTTTGTCCTTAGGCCCCAGAAAACTACGGATAGATGCCGAAAATATACAGATCGCAGAAGTGAAAGAATCCAATTTCATGGAATATGTAGACGTAGAAGGGCTCATTCAGCCTATACTGACCATCAAGATCAATACCCGCGAAGCAGGAAGCGTGGAAAGAATAGTCGGTGAAGAGGGAAGTTTGCTTCAACAGGGAGACACCATTCTTGTACTTTCCAATCCCGATTTGCTCCGCAATATTGAAGACCAGCGTGACGAATGGGAAAAGCAAATGATTACCTATCAGGAGCAGGAGATTGAAATGGAACAAAAAAGTCTGAACCTGAAACAGCAAGCCCTGACCAATAACTACGAACTCGAACGTCTGAAAAAAAGCATCGCCCTCGACCGCGAGGAATTTCAGATGGGTGTGAAGAGTAAAGCCCAACTGCAAGTAGCAGAAGATGAATACAGCTACAAACAGAAAAATGCAGCCCTGCAACAAGAGAGCCTCCGACATGATTCCGCCGTCACGATGATACGTAAAGAACTGATCCGCAACGACCGCGAGAGGGAACGGAAGAAATACGAACGTACTCGCGAACGACTGAATAGTCTCGTAGTCACAGCTCCTCTGAAAGGCCAGCTTAGTTTCGTCAAGGTCACTCCGGGACAGCAGGTTTCTTCCGGCGAAAGCATTGCCGAAATAAAAGTGCTCGACCAATACAAAATCCATACTTCGCTTAGCGAATACTACATCGACCGGATTACCACCGGACTGCCCGCTACCGTGAACTATCAGGGAAACAAATATCCGCTGAAAATAACGAAAGTAGTTCCCGAAGTGAAAGATCGTATGTTCGATGTCGATCTTGTCTTTACAGGGGATATGCCCGATAATGTAAGGGTCGGCAAGAGCTTCCACATACAGATTGAATTGGGACAGCCGGAGCAAGCACTCATTATTCCGCGAGGCAACTTCTACCAGTCCACAGGCGGACAATGGATTTACAAAGTAAATGCATCAAAGACAAAAGCCGTCCGCGTGCCATTGAACATTGGTCGCCAGAATCCGCAGCAATACGAAATAGTAGAAGGTTTACAGCCGGGAGATTGGGTTATTACCACCGGATATGATACCTTTGGCGATGCGGAAGAATTAATATTGAAATGAATGAAAAATAACAAATAGATAAAGCATGAAAACATTGAACTATGCGATACGTTTTTTGTTGCGTACAAAATCATATACTATTATTAATTTGCTCGGGTTGGCCTTTAGTTTAGCTTGTTGCATTATTCTGCTCCGTTATATCCATCGTGAACTTACGGTAGATACACATTGTATAGATCGTAATCAAGTGTATGGTGTACAAACAACGTTTGAAGGAAATCGTGTATTAAGTGTTGCAGAAATAGGGACTCGGGATAGCGTCTACATTGATAATAGTGGCATAGTGACACGTTCACGCATCGTGTTGCTCGAAAATGATTATTTAACCTACCAAGCAAATCGCATCCCTGTTCATGCTATGGCGGTAGATAGTGCTTATTTTGAACTTTTCCCTTACCATGTGTTACAAGGTGCAGCGTCCTTAGAAGATCCGGCGTCAGCTTTGTTAATGGAGAGTTTTGCTAAAAAACTTTTCGGCAAGGAAAATCCTATCGGCAAGATTCTCACCTATTCGAATGGAAAAGAGATTAGAGTGGGAGGCATATTAGAGGAACCAATCAATAAGCGAATGTTTAATTTTGACTTGGTTCTCTCTTCAAAACTGTCATCATTATGGGAGCGTATGCCTTTGGATCTTATCCGTTTCACTTCAGAAACGGAGGTGATGAAAGCCAATAAAGCCGGGAGTTATCCCCGGTTTATCAATCAGGACCCTCGTAGTGGAGATAGTCGGAAATATACTTTCTCTCTTATTCCTATAAGTGATATGTATTGGGATCAGGCATTAATTGGTCGATCCGGACCAGATATGCTAGTTAGCGGAAACCGTTCTCAACTATTTATATTAGGGGGAATTTGCCTGTTGGTATTATTGGCAGGCGTGATGAATTTCATTAATCTTTATCTGGTATTGATGGTGAAACGAGGTAAGGTGTATAGCTTGCGGAAAGTTTTTGGAGCTGATAAAAAAGCGTTGTTTAAGCAAATATTCATAGAAAACTTTCTATTGATTGCTGTCTCTATGATATTAGCCTGGTTCATTGTAGAGGTGACAAATATTCTTATATCATCCATGTTTGATAGTCAGTTGATGTATACAGCATTTGATGGGATATTATCATTCTCTATTCTGTTATTTTTGCCTCTGTTAGTATCTATTTATGCATTTGTGCAGTGCCAACGTTCTTTGTTGGCCGTTTCGATCCAAAAGGTAGGTACAGATAACCGTTCGGTTCGTTCGCGTATGATCTTTCTTTTTCTGCAATATATGATTACTTTCCTGTTAGTGGTATTATCAATCTATTTCAGCAAGCAACTGAATTTTATGTTACACACCGATCCCGGTTTCCGTGTAGAATCTATTATTCAGGCAAATATGGTATATGAATCACGAGATTTTTCGGCTTATACAATGGAGACTATCAAACAGCGGCAAGAGAGGATAACAGAAATAGATCAACTAATGGAGAGTTGTCCGGATATTCAGTATTGGACGACGGGACATTCATCCATTTTGGGAGGCTATTATTCAACAAACTTTCAAAATGTAAAAGGAGAAACAGTTGCATTGTTGCAATCTTATGTTACTCCTGAATTCTTTAAAGTTTTCAATCTTGCATTTGTGGATGGAAGTCTGCCGGAAATGGATGAAGACTCAAGAAATAGAGTTGCTGTTGTAAATCGTTCGGCATTGAAAGCCTTAGGTTATACGCAATGTGAGGGAGCTATGTTGGTTGATGAAATGATGAAAAGGAATGTCCCGGATTTCCCCGCCCAACCTATTGTTGCCGTAATAGACGATTACTATGACGGACATATTAGTACAGGTATTCACCCGATGGTCTTTATGGTTGGCAGTCAGTTAGACGGTGATTTGTATCAGATATATTGTCATTCCGGCAAAGAACAGGCAGTTATTGACTATTTGAAAAGTATTCAGAAAAAAGTGTATGGTATAGAGGATTTTAAATATTCTTTGTTGAAGGACGATGTGGCCGAGCTTTATAAAAATGATCGTCAGATAGCTTCCGTTTATGCTCTTTTCGCTTGTGTAGCCATTGTAATAGTCTGTCTCGGTTTGTTTGGTATTTCATTATTCGACATTAGGCAGCGTTCCCGTGAGGTTGCAATTCGCAAAGTGAATGGAGCATCATTGAAAGATTTGTATCTTTTACTTGGACGCAAATATCTTGTCATATTAGGTGGAGCTTTTGCGGTAGCTCTTCCATTAGCTTGGTATTTGATATATGAATACACAAAGGATTTTGTAGTGAAAGCTCCTATAGGTATAGGAATCTTTTTGATAGCTTTGTTATTGGTTGGTGGTATTTCTTTAGGGACTCTATTCTGGCAAATAAATAAAATTGCGCATATTGATCCCGCTAAAATTATGAAAACTGAATGAATTTAAGATATGATGATAAAACACTATTTCAAAATAGCATTTAGAAACTTATGGAAGTACAAGGCACAGAATATAATCTCCATCATCGGATTGGCAGTAGGACTACTGTGTTTCAGCATATGTATGTATTGCAGCCGTTTTGTAGAATCCACCAATCATTGTTTCGACCATTATTCCCGCATAGCCGAACTAAATCTCTATAATGAACAGACCGGCGACTATTTTTCCGGCACACAAGTAGCCCTATCCGAAGAACTCCGTACCTGGGCTATGGGTGAAGTGGAAGCTATTTCCTGTATGGCCTATCCCCGTGAACGTTCCTTTCAGGTTGAACTGTCCCCGGATAAATCATTGCCATACGATCTTGAAATTATAGAAGTCGATACCCTATACAATAAAGTCTTTACTCCGCAAATGGTAGTTGGCAGCTGGCAGACAGCCAGCCGGATGCCTAATACTATTATTATAAGCCAGTCCACTGCCATAAAAATATTCGGTCAGGTAGAGACTGCCATTGGCAAACACCTGACTCTGACAAGACGGCTTCACACTTCTCCGGACAGTACCCCGAAGACAGGAGGTATTGTGTACACAGTGCAAGCAGTGATGGAAGACCTTCCGCTGAACAACGATTTTAATTTTATGAGACATACCGATGCGTTGGTTATCAACGACAGTGAGGGGCTTTTCCAGAGTCCGAAACGTCATGATATGACGGGAGCCCGGACATACGTTTTGTTATCTCCGCAGACCGGCATTACCGGTTTGGAAAAACAATTCTCCAAGCGCGACTATACTTATACTCTCTATAACCAGGCTTATACCGTTGTTGCCCGCTATATAGGAGATCGATCGCAGGAGAAAGGCGCTTATGTTCTGGGATGGGTCACCGGAATTGTCGGCACATTGATATTACTGGTCGGATTAATAAACTTCTTCCATTTTCTCATCGGCTCTTTCCTGAATCGCACTAAGGAATACGCCATAATGAAAATGCTTGGTTCTGACTGGAAGCGGCTGTTCTGCCTGCTATTAACACAATCACTGATTATCGTATTTGCATCCTCATTTCTGGTGATATGGGGCATGGAACTAATTGGCAATAGAATGGACTTCTCCCTATCAGGCCTCACAATGACTTTCCCTCCTGAAACACTATTAAAGCATATTCTGCAATACATTGTTTTTCTTGCATTGCTTTGCATGGCAGTCTGTCTGCTGGTATCCGTCCGTATTCGCAGGTCTTCCATACAGACAGGTATCTATGGAGGTCAAAAACGTCGCGGGAAACAGTGGGGACGTAACTTTATGCTCGGCGTCCAGTTCTTTATTTGCTGGATATTCGTAACGCTGACTGTCAGCCTGTTTTTGCAATCAGGAAAGGTGACTGAAACCTTATTTCATACGTTAAGTCAGGAAGATAAAGAAGCGATTCTTAGTATTCCGCTGGACTATCCATTTCTGGAGAATAAAGAAAAACAGGAAATGGTGGAACGTTTCAGGCAGCATGCCGGTGTGAAAGATATTTTGTTATCTGATATATCTTATACTCATGGAATATCCGGAAACTTGTTAATGACGGAGAAAGGAAATGATAACTCTTGGATTGATATTAATGTAATGTGTGTACCATTGAATTTCTTCACCTTTATGAATATTCCGAT
>OGPC01001983.1_pt1 | contig 11081 bp, 8 predicted proteins | sample 1552911 | NCBI WGS metagenome assembly OGPC01 (sample SAMEA2580248, study PRJEB22360) | human gut metagenome | biome: human gut; feature: human-associated habitat; material: faeces | place: Denmark | collected 2008/2010 | reverse complement strand
GTGGCTCTACAAGGTTACTGAATGCTATTATTACACCATTATACATACCATACATGATGTAACGCCATTCTGCTCCGTGCCATATACCTACTATAAAGAATATCAGAAGATTAGAAAGACATATTGGGAGAGTCTTTCCAAGATGATCTCCAAGATGCTTCTTGCCCCACTTTCCGAACTTGTTCATAGCCTTTGATAAACAGAATGGATAGAAGACATAATCCTTCATCCATGTACCCAATGTAATATGCCACCTTCTCCAGAACTCTCCAATTGATTTACTAAAATATGGCTGTCTGAAGTTCTCATCCATAGTTACACCAAAAAGCTGTGCAACACCTATTACTATATCAATACCGCCTGAGAAATCCGCATATAACTGAATTGAATACATAAGCACCGCTATTATTGCCATTGCACCACCATATTCATCAATCAAAAGACTCATCCCCTCTTCCGGCTGCTTCCGAATCATTTTTAATAGTTGTTTATCTCTCTCCTCCACTCTTGTTCTCCTTGTTGGTTGATTGTTTTGAATGATCATTCACTATATAAGACGTATAATCGGAGTAATTTCCGTCAAAATTATAGATGCTTTCTAAAATTTAATTCTGTTTTGCAATTTTACACATTTTATTCTATATTTTAGTTTTTTAGCTCATTTTTTCGGAATCAATTCCGAATTTTTGTTATTTATATTAATTTTTCGGAATGTATTCCATATTTTTTTGATATTTTTACTTAGATAAAATATAAGATTAAATTTATTAGAAATGAATTAAAAATCTTAATATCTACAGAATCAAAAAAGATTATCTTATAAAATTTTCCCTCCTTCCGTCCATGAACAATAAAATTTAAATCCAATACCGCCCATACACACTATGTGGTGATTTGAATAGCCTTCCGTTGTATGAGACAGAAATAAAATAAGAACCAATATTTATAATAAACCGATGGCAACGATTAGCATATTTTAAGTGCGTTTTTTACAAATTCGCAGCGCCCTGTGGTTGAATGTCTGAACGTAAGTGCGGGCATTTTGGCTCGCACTCAGTGAGTTTTCAAAGGAACAGGCGCGGATAAGCGATTTGTAAAAAAAGCTCTTAAAATATGCGTGTTGCCACCGGTTTATTATAAATATTGGTTCTTATTTTATTTCTGTCTCATACAATGAAAGACTACGTCAAACACATCTACATATGTTCACGAAAGTAATCATGAAAATACTGCATAACCTTCACCAACAGATCCTGTTCCTGCTCATTAAGCGTATCAAGCAGTCCCTGGATCATACGTTTATGAAATTCTCTGTGATGACTGTATGCTTTCCTCCCCTTCTCAGAAAGAGATATATAAACAACTCTACGATCTTTCTCTCCGCGTTTACGATTTACATATCCTTTCTTCAAGAGGTTATTGATAGCGGTTGTAAGTGTACCAACCGTAATGTTTAAATCTCCTGCAATCGTTGACATATTCTTCGGTTTCTTGATTCCGATCGCATCAATAATATGCAGATCTTTGTTCGAAATATCCTTAAACTCATCTGTGATCACGGCTTTCTCTTCTTCATATGAAATTCCGTGGAATAAGTCTACCACCATATTATTTAAACGATCTTTATCCAATCAATTTACCTCCTAAACAACGATTTAAGAGTATTATACCTTTAATTATTGGAATTTTCCACTTCTAAATTGTGTGCTTCTCCAATAACTTTTGCTAAAGCTTCTTTTGCCTGTGTAGGAAGTGCATTGTATCCACCATCTTCTACGTCTTTTTCGAAGACAAAGTTTAGTCTGTCTGTCATTCTTGCTTTTAAGGTTTCCACATAGTTCATATCGTTGAAATCTGAAACATATCCTTCCATCTCAAGCACTTCGATATCTGTAAATGGTCCCCACTGTTTGAATTCTCCAGTTCCTTCTACAACCTGCTCGATTGCGGAAATTGTTGTTGCAGGTTTAATATCTTTACCCATGAAGTCTCCTGTATTAATGATATAGCAGTCTACATTTCTTTCTTTTACAAGTTTTCTAAACTTCTTGTAGTCATTTACAAGAGGATATGTTCTAAATGGATTTGCATATGGTTCTACAACCAGACGGTTTGGATCTACTCCAGGTGCCAGACGTTCCGCACTGCTTCGTTTTGTTGCAAGTGTTGCTCCCATAACAGATGCTAAAGAAGCTCCTTTGATCTTAACAATTGGTGGGATTGTTGGGTCTTTCATGATCCAGAAGATTGCATTTACTGGGTCATTGATCTTATCTACACGGTTTGGTGACCATAATTTGGACTTGATCGCACGACCATTTCCGTTACGGATATCTTCTGTGACAAGAACGACTTTTCCTTCGCTATCTCTTGTTGCAGAGCAATTCTGTGCTGTTAATAAGTATTTATTATCTGGGCATCCTGTTGGATAGTCCGCTGTTTTATCAAAATATGTTGGTTCCATTGCAATAGATGCACCTGTTTCTGTATTGATGATAAATGCATCGTCATGCAGAACCTGAATCTCTTCGTATTTATTATTATGTGTTGCATGTGTTAATGTGGATTTTCCTGATCCTGATAATCCGAAGAAAGATGCTACGAATTTCTCTCCATTATCTAATCTGAATTCTTTCTGTCCACCATGGCAGGAAGCATATCCGTTACGATTTGCGATCGCCCATGCAATTGTTAATGTACCTTTCTTATGTTCCCCAAAGTATTTCATACCAAGAAGTGCAGCACAGTTTGTGTCTGTATTAAAATATGTTAATCCTAATGGATGTTCTTCATGTGTCCACTGTGGATCTGAGAAAATATAGATATCTGTCTCATCTGCAACTGGCTGTGAATTCTTATACATTTCATTGTATTCAGGATTCATATACTGGAAATTTAACATCCAGGAATATAAAATATTTTCTTCACCTTCTGGAATTAAAAGATGTGCTTTTACCATAAATTCAGGATCTAATCCGATATATACCTGTGCATGGTACATTGTTGTCCATCTTGTATCATAGATCGCATCCATTAATTTTAAATCCAGATCATTTATATCGACACCAGGTTCACTGGAAATTCTTCTTGCGGCTGCACAGCGTCCAGTCACTGATCCATCATTAAATAATAGAACTTTGGACCCCTCATCTAAACCAATCGCTTCTGGTTTATATACTGGCATATCTGTAACGATCGTTCCAGGCGAATTTTTTGCTAATTCATAAGCCTGTTTTAAATCTTTTACTTCTACAACGTTATTTCCATAGAATGCTGCTTCAATAATGGATCTTGTTTTTGAAAATCCAGGCTTTCCTTTTCCGATTTCTTCATGTGTGTAATAAGCTTTTGTTGACATAAGTTACTCCTCCATTCATAGGTTGCTTTCGATGCGTCTTCTCAAAATGTCAAAACTACATGGGCCTGCATCTAAAATCTCTGTGTGGTACGCTTTTAAGCTGTATTTATTCCCTGCCATTTTCTTATAATCAGTCAAAAGCTCATGAAACTCCTGATAACCGATATAATAAGATAAATAATTTGCAGGATTCTCGATAATCATCTGAAATAATTCATCTGCCTGAGAATCATCCATTCCAAATGATCTTAAATACGCCCTGACATCTTTCTTCTTCCATCCTTCATAATGAACTCCAAGATCAACTCTTGAACAAAGTGCCAGATTGTACTCGTACATCTCCATATTCATCTGTTGATAAATATCGCCATATCCTTCAGCATCCATCATACTGTAACTAAAAACTTCTACATACGTTGCATATCCTTCTGAATATCCAGGATAATCAAGCAGATAGCGCACTGGATCATCGTTCCTTGCCGCATAATATACATTCTGGTATAAATGTCCTGGGTATCCTTCATGTGCCAAAGTTGGATATAACTCTGCAGTCTGTGCCTTATTAATGTAAATTACATTCTCCTTGTAAGAATCAATCTCTGGTACCATATAGAACGCAGGACTGGTATATTCTTCCATGGTTTTGTGCACATATTTTATTTTACAGCTAACTTTTGGTGCCTTTGGATAATATTTTACCATCTTTTGCCTTAGTTTGTTAAGTATATTTTGTGGATTTTGCACAATTTTTATATTTTTTTTATGATTTCTATATTCATTTATGATATTTGGATACTTTTTTTGCAATTTTATAAGTTTTCGAAGGCATTTTTCAATGGATCGATCACTGATTTCGATCATTTCTTCTATCGTTTTATCTGATCCTGTTTTCTGTGCAACCAATACTTTATAATATTCTTTTCCATTTTTATAATAATACAGACCATTTTCATTTTTCCCATTTCCATTTAATGCCTGCAAATGGGAATATAATTTTTCATAAGCAGGCAGCACCTTTGTACCGATCAATTTCTTATTTTCTCTGCAGTATTTCTTTTTCTGAGCTGCATTAATTCCTTTAATATCTGCAATTCTTAAATTAAATGTTGCAACCAACATATTGTTTTCTTTTTGCTTTATGACATTCTGAATCTGCTGCAATACTTCTTTTAAAGACTGATCAGATAGGAATAAATTTCTCTTTACCTGTTCCTTGCTGTATTCGATCAGTGAATCAAAATATCCATCCAGTCCCTTCAATAATTGAAAATAGCTTTTGATATCTTTCTCATTTTTCAGACGATATTCACTTAATGTCAGAAGAATCTGTGCCTGCTGCCCAGATGTTTTCCCAAGGATTCTTTCATAATACGGATACATCGAAAGATTTTTCTGTCTTCTTAAATAATCCATCAAAACCATATATGTATTTTGCTGTTTTTTCGTCAATTCCTTTTGTTTAAATTTTTTTAACTTCTCAATTTCTTTTGAAATTTTAATTTTTTCATTCAAGACACTTCCCTGATTCATGGATGGATAAAGATTTTTTGGTTGTTCTAATCTATATTTTTCTGGATTTTCTAAAAAGAAATGCATCGTGATCTCATTTGTTGATATATTTTCTTTAAAAAACGCATCCGTATACTGATCAAATACTTTTTTTGTTGTATTCTTTTTTTGATCTTTCCATTCTTGGATCAGACTATATCCTCCTAGAAATATCAGACAAATTCCAATCATGATCAACTTTATTCTGATCTTTTTCAATCTCCCTGCAAATTCCATTTCTACCTCCAAATAAACACTTGTTAATATCTTATTTTTTAAAGAAAAAAAATAGACTATCCGCACAAGATGTACTATAATTATAAGGATAGAAACAGAAAATCGGAGGATCATTATGAGTAAGAAACCATATTATATTACGACTGCAATTACTTATACTTCCGGAAAACCTCATATTGGTAACACATATGAGATCATCCTGGCAGACAGTATTGCTCGATATAAAAGAATGGAAGGCTATGACGTATTTTTCCAGACAGGAACTGACGAACATGGCCAGAAAGTAGAATTAAAAGCAGAAGAAAAAGGGGTAACACCAAAAGAATTCGTTGATGATGTTGCCGGAGAAATCAAGAGAATCTGGGATCTTATGAACACTTCTTATGACCGTTTTATCAGAACAACTGATGAAGATCACGAGAAACAGGTTCAGAAGATTTTTAAGAAATTATATGAACAGGGAGATATCTACAAAGGTGAATACGAAGGTTTATACTGTACACCTTGTGAATCTTTCTTCACAGAGAGCCAGTTAGTAGATGGTAAATGTCCTGACTGCGGACGTCCAGTACAACCTGCAAAAGAAGAAGCTTATTTCTTAAAATTAAGCAAATATGCAGACCGTCTGATTGAACACATCAATACACATCCTGAATTTATTCAGCCAGAATCCCGTAAGAATGAGATGATGAACAACTTCCTTCTTCCTGGTCTTCAGGATCTGTGTGTTTCAAGAACATCTTTTTCATGGGGAATCCCAGTTGACTTTGATGAAGGACACATCGTTTATGTATGGTTAGATGCATTGACAAACTATATCACAGGTATCGGTTATGACTGTGATGGAAACAGTTCAGACAAGTTTAACAAGTTCTGGCCTGCAGATCTTCACCTGATCGGTAAAGATATCATCCGTTTTCATACAATTTACTGGCCAATCATCCTGATGGCACTAGATCTTCCACTTCCTAAACAGGTATTTGGACATCCTTGGCTGCTTCAGGGCGATGGTAAGATGAGTAAATCCAAAGGTAACGTTTTATACGCAGATGATCTGGTTGACTTCTTCGGAGTTGACGCAGTACGTTATTTCGTTCTTCATGAAATGCCTTTCGAACGTGATGGTGTGATCTCATGGGAATTGATGATCGAGCGTATGAACTCTGACCTTGCAAATATTCTTGGTAACCTTGTAAACCGTACGATTTCTATGTCCAACAAATATTTTGGAGGAATCGTAGAAGACAAGGGTGTTGTAGGAGATTATGATGATGATCTGAAAGCCGTTGTGACAGGTACAAGAGATAAAGTTGCTGAGAAGATGGCTGACCTTCGTGTTGCAGATTCAATGACTGAGATCTTTAACTTATTCCGTCGCTGCAACCGTTATATTGATGAGACTATGCCTTGGGTATTAGCAAAAGACGAAGCTTCAAAAGACCGTCTGGCTACTGTTTTATACAACCTTGTTGAAGGAATCACAATTGGTGCATCTTTATTATCACCATATATGCCTGAGACATCTGAGAAGATCTTTGCTCAGTTAAATACATCTATGGTTGAATTTGATAACCTTGCAACATTTGGAAACTACAAGAGTGGTACAAAAGTAACTGAAAAACCTCAGATCTTATTTGCAAGATTAGATGAGAAAGAAGTTATGGAAAAAGCCAAAGTCTTAATGGAGAAACAGGCTGCTTCTGTCAAAGCTGCAAACGCTGCTGTAGAAGAAGATACTGTCATCGACATTGAACCAAAAGATGAGATCACTTTTGATGATTTCACTAAGATGCAGTTCCAGGTTGGTGAGATCATTGCCTGTGAAGAAGTGAAGAAATCCAAGAAACTTCTTTGCTCTCAGGTTAAGATCGGAAGCCAGGTAAAACAGATTGTTTCTGGTATCAAAGCTTATTATAAACCAGAAGATATGGTCGGTAAGAAAGTTATGGTACTTGTGAACTTAAAACCAGCCAAATTAGCAGGAGTTCTCTCTGAAGGAATGTTACTTTGTGCTGAAAATGATAAGGGTGAATTAGCTCTTGTAACACCAGATAAAGATATGCCAGCAGGTGCTGAAATCTGTTAATTATACTTATTTATTCTCTAGTTTATAAGTAAACAAATGAATTGACAACCAGATTTTGGTATGCTATGGTTTAAGATATAAAATGATTGTAAGACATTAAGGAGGTTTACACATGAAAAGTACAGGCATTGTAAGAAGGCTTGACGAACTTGGAAGAATTACTTTACCGATCGAATTACGTCGTAACTTTGATGTGAACGAACGCGATCCTCTTGAAATATTTGTAGATGACGATAAGATTATTTTAAAGAAATATAATCCTGCAGATATTTTTACTGGAGAAGATATGGATGATCTGATTGACTACAAAGGAAAGAAAGTCTCAAGAAAATCTATCATTGAATTAGCTAAACTTGCTGGATTCGAAATTACTGAAGCGTAATTTTTTGGATCATTTCAATAAAGACAAACAAAAGGTATGGGAATTGATATTATTTTCCCATACCTTTTTTGTTGATATATTTTTATTCCTCTTCCAACAACTGCTGATAAATCTCTCTCTTACCAACACCTCGATCTTTGGCTACCAGTTTCATCGCTTCTTTCTTTGAATATCCCTGATCCATATAACGGTTCATATGCTCTGACAATGGAATCTTTAGAAATTCTTCCTGACTCTGTTCTTTTAATTCTTGAAATGATTTTCCTTCTATGATCATCACACATTCGCCTTTTGGCGGATTTTCTCTATGATAGGCAAGGATTTCCCCAAGCGTTGATTTAAAAACGCTCTCATGCTTCTTTGTGAGTTCTCTGCATAATGTCATGGATCTGTCTCCGAGCACTTCATGTAGTTCTTCCAAAGTCCTTACTAAACGATGTGGTGCTTCATAAATGATAATAGATCTTGTCTCATTTTCCAGAGAATCAAGAATCTGTTTTCTTTCTTTTTTATCTGATGGAAGAAATGCTTCAAAACAAAATCTTCTTGTTGGCTGCCCAGAGATGATCAGTGCATTGATCAACGCACATGCTCCCGGTAATGCAGTAACTGTGATTCCTGCTTCATGGCACTGTCTTACCAATTCTTCTCCTGGATCTGAAATTCCCGGTGTCCCAGCATCTGTAATGAGTGCGATATCTTTTCCTTCCTGCAACTGCTTTACAAGAACTTTTGCTTTCTCCACACGATTATACTCATGATAGCTTGTCATCTTTGTCTTAATTTCAAAATGATTTAATAATTTGATACTGTGCCTTGTGTCTTCCGCTGCGATCAGATCAACTTCTTTTAATGTGTTTATCACACGAAAAGTAATGTCTTCCAGATTACCAATCGGTGTCGCACACAAATATAATGTTCCACTCATGCTTATTCCTCCGGATTCATTCCATAAATCTTATAAATTTCTTCTGTGTATTTTCCTTCTTTTTGATAAACGATCAATGGAGGCTCAACTGTCATTCTTGACTTTCCGCCTTTTACTGCTTCTAATAAAAATATATTCGGTTCTTTATCAATGTATGGATGCACAAAACGGATTCTTTTTGGCTCTAATCCATCCTTAGACAGCTGGCATAAAATCTCTGACAATCTGAATGTTCTGTGTACCAGAAACAGCTTTCCTTTATTCTTTAAAAGCTTTTTAGCTGCTGCCGTGATATCCGCAAATGTACAAAGTATCTCATGTCTTGCGATTGCTTTCGTCTCCGACGGATTCTTAAGTCCATGCTGTCCGATCATATATGGTGGATTTGATGTGATCGTGTCAAAACTATCATGCGAAAAAATCGCAGAAGCCTCTTTGATATCACCCTCTACGATCTCTATCTTATCTTCTAAATGATTTAATTTGACACTTCTTGCCGCCATCTCCGCCATCTCTGGCTGTATTTCAAGTCCTGTAAGATGAACAGCCTTCGTCTTTGCCTCCATCAAAATTGGGAGGATTCCAGTCCCCGTACCGAGGTCTAGAACTCTCCCACCATTCTTAACTTGTGCAAAATCTGATAAAAGAACCGCATCCATTCCAAAACAAAATCCCTGTTCTTTCTGGATGATCTGATAACCATTGATCCCAAGATCATCAATTCTTTCTCTTTCCATGTCCTTTATTACATCCTTGATTCTTATTATTGCATCCTTTGCTGCACCCCTGACATCCTTGTGGCTTTTTCTTTCTCATCAGAAGATCATCAATCTTATATTCCTGGATTTCTTTATCTCCATTCTCATCTTCCACGATCAGTTTTACCTTCTGTCGAAGTACATCTACTCTCTGAACTTCTCCAACTACGCCATCTTTTGTCTTTAATTTCTCACCAACATTTGGAAGCTTACTGTTTAAATACTCATATGTTTCCTGTTCATTCTTAAGACAGCACATCAATCTTCCGCAGACTCCTGAAATCTTTGTCGGATTCAGTGACAGATTCTGCTCTTTGGCCATCTTGATAGAAACAGGTGCAAACTCAGATAAAAATGTATTACAGCATAATTTTCTTCCACAGATTCCCATACCACCAAGCATCTTGGCTTCATCTCTGACACCGATCTGTCGTAATTCAATTCTTGTCCTGAACACTGCTGCCAGATCCTTTACAAGTTCACGAAAATCAACTCGTCCATCTGCCGTAAAGTAAAATAATACTTTATTATTATCAAATGTATACTCACAGTCAATCAGCTTCATTTCCAGACCGTGCTTTTTAATTTTTTCCAGACAGATATTAAACGCTTCTTTGCTCTTTTTCTGGTTCTGGTTATGGATTTCCTCGTCTTCTTCTGTGGCGACTCTGATCACCGGTTTTAAGGTAGACACGATTTTCTCTTCTTCAATATCCCGGTTTCCCAGAACCACTTTTCCATATTCTACTCCACGGGCAGTTTCTACGATGACGTTATTTCCTACTTCTACCTTGAGATCTCCTGAAGAAAAATAATATATTTTTCCATTGTCTCTGAAACGGACACCGATTACTTTAATCATATTTGCCTCCATTGTCTATTCTCTTTTTTCTATCTTACATTATATTTTGTAGTTTCTGACGCATTGATTTTTCTTTTTCTCTGAACTTGTCTTTTACTTTCCCAAAAGATTATCTATTGCTTAAATCCGTTTCTCAGGGTGAGAAACAGCACTTCCAGAGAAGAATCAAAATTTACATTGGCCCGCAGCCTTTTCCTTGTCTGATCAATGTTTACAAAAGACTCATTCAACATCTCATATGTGATCAATTTACTTTGTTTTTTCAGCACCAGATATTGCTCTTTAAAAATCATCATTTCCTGCTGATCGCAGGTTTTGACCACAAGCAGATCTCTAAACCACATAAACATCATATCCAGAAATTCCTGAATCAATTCTTTTTCATTTTTTAGCTGTTTCACCTTTTCTGCTATCTCATAAGGTTCTAATTCATGTAAATATGGCAAAACAGAAAGTGAAAATTCTCTTATTTTAGAGAAGTCTTCTGACAAAGCAATATCAACAGCTTTACCTATATTTCCCATAGACATATCTACACAGAAATCTGCCATTGTTTTTTCGATTTTCCAGTGTTCCATCAGATATTTTCTGATTTCCTGATCCGGCACCGGTTTAACTGTAAGCAGAATACATCTTGACAAAATTGTCTGCAGAAAAGCTCCCCGGTTAGTGGTCAGCAGAAAAATGATCCCATAGGACGGCGGTTCTTCAATGGTCTTTAACACTGCATTCTGCGCGGCAATATTCATTTTCTCCGCCTCATCAATCATGTATATTTTATAAGGCCCTTTATAGGGCATAACGTCTATGGTATTGACAATCTGTTCTCTGACTTCTTTTACACTGATGATATTGGGTTTCTCATGGTTAACCCAAATGACATCCGGATGATTCCTGCTTTCCATCTGCTTACAGGACGGAC
>OGPC01001980.1_pt1 | contig 11102 bp, 9 predicted proteins | sample 1552911 | NCBI WGS metagenome assembly OGPC01 (sample SAMEA2580248, study PRJEB22360) | human gut metagenome | biome: human gut; feature: human-associated habitat; material: faeces | place: Denmark | collected 2008/2010 | reverse complement strand
AAAAAGGAGAAAAGCTGACAGAAGCTGTGAAAGAACCCCTTGCCGAGGCAGAGGACCAGCCGGTAGAAGAGGAAAAAGAAGCAATTCATAAGATTGTAGAAAAACTTCCGTATATGAATCTTTCATTGGAAGGCTGGGGCGCAGATGCACTCTCTGAGAAATTTGATTCTCCAATCTGGGAAGAATTGTATAAGCCATGTCTGAAGTGCGGAACTTGTACGTTCGTATGTCCGACCTGTCAGTGCTACGACATTAAGGATTATGATACCGGACACGGGGTTTCCAGATACCGCTGCTGGGATTCCTGCATGTATTCTGATTTTACAATGATGGCGCACGGAAATAACCGTACGAGTCAGATGCAGAGATTCCGTCAGAGATTTATGCACAAGCTGGTTTATTATCCGGCAAATAATGACGGTATGTATTCTTGTGTAGGATGCGGACGCTGTGTAGAGAAATGTCCGTCGGCACTTAATATCGTTAAAGTAATAAAAGCGTTTGAAAAGCAGGGAGGAAATGACTAATGTGTGAATGTGATTGTCATAAAAATTATACATTGGATACTTTGATCCCACAGGTAGGTGTGATCACGGATATCCGCGAAGAGACACCGGATGTTAAGACTTTTCGCGTAAATGCTCCGGAGGGCGGAAAATTATTTGAACATATGCCGGGACAATGTGCAATGGTGTGCGCGCCTGGCGTCAGTGAAGGAATGTTTTCTATTACTTCTTCACCAACGAACAAAGAATATCAGGAATTCAGCATTAAAAAATGCGGAACATTGACGGATTATCTTCACAGTCTGGAAGTGGGAGACGAGATTACAGTTCGCGGTCCATACGGCAATTATTTCCCGGTAGAGACGGAATTAAAAGGAAAAAACCTCTTATTTATCGCCGGAGGAATCGGACTTGCGCCACTTCGTTCCGTTATCAATTATGTAATTGATAATCGTGAAAATTACGGAACAGTAGATATTGTATACGGTTCCCGTTCAGCGGATGATCTTGTTCAGTTAAAAGAAATACAGGAAGTATGGATGAAAACAGAAGGCATCAATGTACATCTTACAATAGACCGTGAACAGGAAGGATGGGACGGACATGTAGGATTTGTACCAAACTATGTGAAAGAGTTAGGGTTTGATACAGACCGTACCGCATTAGTATGTGGACCGCCGATCATGATCAAATTTGTGCTTGCAGGATTAAAAGAGCTTGGATTTACAACTCAGCAAGTGTATACAACGCTGGAACTTCGTATGAAGTGCGGAGTCGGAAAGTGCGGAAGATGTAACATCGGATCAAAATATGTATGTAAAGACGGTCCGGTATTCCGATTTGATGAAATCGACGAACTGCCAAATGAGTATTAGACAAGGAAAGGACAAAATAACATGGAAAAAATGGTAAATGTATATTTTAGCGGTAAAAGATACAGCGTTCCGGCAGACCTTACAATTATGACTGCAATGGAGTATGCCGGTTATACATGGAAGAGAGGATGTGGCTGTCGTCACGGATTCTGTGGAGCATGTGCAACCATTTACCGTATTAAAGGTGATAACGAACTGAAGACTTGTCTTGCCTGCCAGACACAAGTGCAGGAGGGAATGTATGTGGCAAGTATTCCATTCTTCCCGACAGATAAGAGAACTTACGATATTAACGAGATCAAACCGACCCAGCAGATTATGATGGAACTGTATCCGGAGATTTACAGCTGTATCGGATGTAATGCCTGTACAAATGCCTGTACACAGGACCTCAACGTTATGCAGTATATTGCATATGCACAGAGAGGCGAATTTGAAAAGTGTGCGGAAGAATCCTTTGACTGTATCGGATGTGGCTGCTGTTCTACAAGATGTCCTGCGGGAATCTCTCATCAGCATGTAGGCGTTCTTGCAAGACGTTTGACCGGAAAATATATTGCGGCAGAGACAGAACATTTGAAGAATCGTGTGGAAGAAGTCAATGCAGGCGCATATGACGATCTGATTGAACAGATTATGCAGAAACCGATCACGGAGATGCAGGAACTTTACAACAACAGAGAGATCGAGAAATAAGGAGGGCGAAAGTATGTACACACCATACCCGGAAAACATGATGGAATCTATCAAAAAGGTAGAGGCTACAAGAAAAGAGCGTATGTCTACAGAACCTAGACGTCTGACAGCGGATGAAAAAGATGCTCTCCTGAAAGAGTTCCATCCAGATTATAATCCGAATGCTTTTGCAGAGATTAAAGTTGGACCAAACAAAGGACAGAAGGCACCAATTGAACTGGCAGAAGTTCTTCATTCTACCAGTCGTCTTGTAAATGAAAATGTAGATATCAATAAGATTGATTATGACGTAGATGTGCTTGTAATCGGCGGAGGCGGCGCAGGTTCTTCCTGTGCGCTGGAAGCACATCATGCAGGTGCTAATGTTATGATCGTTACAAAGCTTCGTATCGGTGATGCCAACACGATGATGGCAGAGGGCGGTATTCAGGCTGCAGATAAGGAAAATGACTCACCGGTTCAGCATTATCTGGACTGCTTCGGAGGCGGACATTTTGCTGCAAAACCGGAACTTGTGAAGCGTCTTGTTATGGAAGCGCCAGATGCCATTAAATGGCTGAATGAACTTGGAGTTATGTTTGACAAAGATGCTGATGGCCGTATGGTTACTACCCATGGCGGTGGAACTTCCAGAAAGAGAATGCATGCATGTAAAGACTATTCAGGTGCTGAGATCATGCGTACATTGAGAGACGAAGTGATCAACCGCAAGATTCCTGTAGTAGAATTTACTTCTGCAGTAGAGCTTCTGAAAGACGAAAAAGGACAGGTAGCCGGAGCAGTGCTTCTTAATATGGAGACCGGTGATTACTCTGTTGCAAAAGCAAAAACAGTCGTAATTGCAACCGGTGGCGCCGGAAGAATGCACTATCAGGGATTCCCGACATCTAATCACTACGGAGCAACCGCAGACGGATTGGTACTTGGCTACAGAGCAGGAGCACCGCTCCTTTATCAGGATTCCATTCAGTATCATCCGACAGGAGTTGCTTATCCGGTACAGATGTTAGGTGCTCTTGTAACAGAAAAAGTTCGTTCTGTGGGAGCGCAGCTTGTCAATGGAGAAGGAGAAGCATATATTCATCCATTGGAGACTCGTGACGTCAATGCTTCCGGTGTTATCCGTGAATGTGCGGAAGGACGTGGCGTAGAGACACCAGACGGACAAAAAGGAGTATGGCTTGATACACCAATGATCGAGATCCTTGGCGGTGAGGGTACGATTGAGAAGAGAATTCCTGCAATGTTCCGTATGTATATGAAGTATGGTATTGATATGAGAAAGGTTCCGATTCTTATTTATCCAACACTTCATTACCAGAATGGTGGACTTGAGATCGATGGAGATGGATTTACAAAGACAATCCCGAATCTTCTTGCAGCCGGTGAAGCAGCTGGTGGAATCCATGGAAGAAACAGACTGATGGGTAACTCCCTTCTGGATGTGATCGTATTTGGACGAAATGCAGGAAAGAAAGCGGCAGCAAAAGCGAAAGAAGTAGAGCTTGGAACTCCAAATCTTGATCATGTGAAAGCTTATGCAGAAGAATTGAAAGAAGGATACCTTGAAACAGGAGATGTTTCTCCACGTCTTCTTCCAAATTATGCACGTCACGAAAGATAGTCAACTGGACGGAAAGAAGGAATTGAGTCATGGGAATTGTTACATGGTTTCAGGAAAATATTTTATCCAATACACTGATGATCGTATTTTTAATTGCGGTCATCGGGTATCTGGTTGGTAGTATTAAAATATGCGGAATTGAGCTTGGTACGGCAGGAATTCTTCTTGTTGCGTTAGTATTTGGGCATTTTGGGGTTGAGATTCCGGATTTGGTTCGAGAACTGGGGCTCATCTGCTTTGTTACATCTGTCGGTTTTATTGCCGGACCTAAGTTTTTCCGTAACTTTAAGTTAAATGCGACATCGTACATCCTCTTAGGTGTGATCATTATAGCAGCCGGCGCCCTTACATGTGTAGGAGTGATTACGCTGCTTGGCGTGCCGGATGATATCAGTGTCGGTATGATGGCAGGTGCCTTGACAAGTACACCGGGACTGGCGGCTGCGCTTGATGCCACAGGTTCTGAAGCGGCATCTGTAGGATATGGAATTGCGTATCCGTTTGGCGTAGTAGGAGTTGTGCTTTTTGTTCAGCTGATTCCAAAGCTTTTAAAGACAGATATGGCTGCGGAGCGCGCTAAATTTGAAGCAGCAAGTAATGTGGGAGAGGAAGAATTTAAAAAGACAAAAAAAGAAGAATTATTCTATGCAGACAGTATGGGATTCTTCCCATTCTCCCTTGCTATCATCCTTGGGATTGTGTTGGCAAAGATTCAGATTCCACTTCCGGGAGGCGCCGTATTTTCACTTGGAACTTCCGGCGGCCCATTGATAGCCGGTCTGATTCTCGGACATTTTGGCAAGATCGGAAAACTGAGTGTCAAAGTAGAAAAACATGTGTTAGAATGTCTTAGAGAGTTCGGTCTTGCACTGTTCCTGATCGGAGCAGGTGTGCAGGCAGGAGCAGGTTTTGTGGAAATTCTGAAGGAACAGGGACTTCTGCTCTTCGTATACGGAGCGCTTATGACATTGATTCCAATGCTTTTAGGCTATGTTTTTGCATCGAAAGTATTGAAGCTGAGTCTCTTTAACACGCTCGGTTCTATTTGTGGCGGTATGACAAGTACACCGGCGCTTGGTACATTGATTCGTGTAACCGAGCCCGATGACGTTGCCTCTGCTTATGCAGCAACTTATCCGGTGGCGCTTGTATTCGTTGTACTGGCGTGCCAGTTCATAGGAATTTTCTTATAACGAGTGGTGCAAGCCGGAATCGTTATAATTCTTGAATTATTTATATAAAAATACAGGAGGTGCTTTACATATGCGTGAAATTGATGTACAGCAGATTACAGATGTTGTAGAAAAATTATGTATTGAAGCAAACCAGTTTCTTCCGGAAGATGTACAGTGTGCGATCAAAAACTGTCGCGGCTGTGAAGACTGGGAGATTGCCCAAGGGGTTCTGGACAATATTATTACCAATTTTGAGATTGCCAAAGAAGAACAGGTTCCGATCTGTCAGGATACCGGTATGGCATGTGTATTCCTTGAGATTGGTCAGGATGTTCATTTGACAGGTGGTAACCTTGCCGAAGCAGTAGACGAAGGTGTTCGCCGCGGATATGATAAGGGATATCTTAGAAAATCAGTAGTAGGCGACCCTGTGCGTCGCGGCAATACCGGAGATAATACACCGGCTATGCTCTACACAGAGATCGTGCCTGGTGAGGAAATTAAAATCACAGTAGGTCCATAAGGATTCGGAAGTGAAAATATGAGCCAGATTCGTATGTTCAAGCCATCCGCAGGACTTCAGGGTATTAAAGACTTCATTTTAGAGGTTGTTGAGACCGCAGGACCAAACCCATGCCCACCAATGGTTGTCGGTGTTGGCATCGGAGGAACCTTCGATAAAGCAGCTCTTCTTGCAAAGAAAGCTCTGATGCGTCCGGTAGATTCTGAGAACCCGGATCCATTCTATGCTGATCTTGAAAAAGAGATGCTTGAGAAGGTAAATAAACTTGGAATCGGTCCACAGGGATTCGGCGGAAAGACAACTGCAATCGGCCTGAATATTGAGACGTTACCAACACACATTGCAGGTATGCCATGTGCGGTTAATATTAACTGTCATGTGACACGTCACAAAACGGAGGTGATCTAAGATGGCAGTAAGAAAGATTACATTACCATTGACTGAGGAACTTGCAAAAACTTTGCATGCAGGAGACAGCGTATTAGTGACAGGAACGATCTATACTTCCAGAGATGCCGGACATAAGAGAATGTGTGAAGCTCTGGCAAGAGGAGAAGAGCTTCCTTTTGATCCGACAGATGCAACTATTTACTATGTGGGACCGACTCCGGCGAAACCGGGAAAAGTGATTGGTTCTGCAGGACCGACTACAAGCGGACGTATGGATGCTTATGCGCCAACGATGATGTCTGTAGGCGCAAGGGGAATGATCGGTAAAGGAGCACGTCTTCCGGAAGTTGTAGATGCTATGAAGAAGTATTCCGGTGTTTACTTTGGTGCGATTGGCGGAGCGGGAGCGCTTCTTGCTAAATCAATCAAAGAAGCAGAACTTATTGCATATGAAGACCTTGGCGCTGAGGCACTTCGCAAGCTTTATGTTGAAGATATGCCACTGGTTGTCATTATTGACAGTGAGGGGAATAACCTTTATGACCAGGGACGTGCACAATATCTTGCAGAGCAGGAGAAATAAAAGGTTCCGCAATTTAGTGAAAATAAACATTAGACATGGAAACAGGGGATGGGATGACCAGCCCCTGTTTTACTTCGCAGCAGAGAAACGAAGGTCGGAATGTATTGAACAAGATTGACATTTTGTTGACAATAAAATGAATACTCTGTATGATAGTAAAGAATAAAAAGACTAAAATAAAGTGTGAAGAGGAAATTATGCAGATTACAAGAGAAGATATTTCATCTATTGATAAAAACCATATGCCAATTCCATGGCATTCTTTCGGAGAAAAAAATGATTCTACTCCGATCAAAGAAGCTTCTTTGAGTGAGAAATCTACAATTATAGGGAGAATTGGATTTATGCTGTTATCCTGCGGAACAGGAGCATGGCGTGTGAGAAGTTCTATGAATAAGATAGCAAGAGAGCTTGGGGTTACCTGTTCAGCGGATATCGGACTGGTGTCTATTGAATATACCTGTCTGGAAGGCGGAGAAAGCTATTCCCAGGTGCTGACACTGACAGGTACCGGTGTAAATACAGCAAAACTTGCAAGAATCGAACAGTTTGTTCTGGACTTTTCAGAAAAATACAGTCACTTATCTATTGAAGAGCTTCATAAGAAGCTGGATGAACAAGAGAAGATAAAATCAGGGTATAAACCTTTGACGTTAGGACTTTCTGCCGGATTCGCCTGCAGTGGATTTACGTTACTTTTGGGTGGCGGACCGATAGAGATGATATGTGCTTTTTTTGGTGCCGGTATCGGGAATTATCTTCGTGTGCAATTGATTCACAGAAAGTATACACTTGCGTTACAGGTTGTAGCAGGTGTGGCTGCAGCCTGTCTTGGTTATACTGCATTACTTCGAATGTTAGAGCTTGTATTTGGTGTGTCTGTCAATCACGAAGCCGGATACATTTGTGCCATGCTGTTTATTATTCCGGGCTTCCCGTTTATTACAAGTGGGATCGACCTTGCCAAGCTGGATTTAAGATCTGGAATCGAAAGATTTACATATGCGGCGTTAATTATTTTGACATCTACGCTGACCGGATGGATTCTGGCAGTCACTCTCCAATTAAAGCCGGGAGATTTTCAGCCGCTTGGGTTAAGTGTTGGCATATTGGCATGTTTTCGATTTTTGGCAAGCTTCTGCGGCGTGTTCGGATTTTCTATTATGTTCAGCAGCTCTGTAAAAATGGCGTCCATGGCAGGAGTAATTGGCGCGATTGCAAATACATTAAGACTGGAGCTTATTGATCTGATCGGGATACCTCCTGCGGCTGCAGCCTTTGCCTGTGCGTTTTTAGCAGGAATTCTGGCGTCAATGTTAAAGCCATCTTACGGATATCCAAGAATCTCGATTACAGTCCCATCTATTGTAATCATGGTTCCGGGGATGTACTTGTATAAGGCAATCTATAATATGGGAACAGGCACTATTATGGATGCATCCCATTGGTTTACAGAGGCAGTACTCATTATGGCAGCGCTTCCGCTGGGACTTATTTTTGCCAGAATACTGACGGATAAAGAATTCCGGTATTCGATTTAGGTAGAAAATATATATGAAATGATGGGAAGGCGTTGTTTGATACAATGCCTTCTTTTAATATTTTTTTACTTTTAAAACCTCTTGAATTGGTGTATGATAATAAGATAGTAATAAAATGCATGGAGAAGAATCATGAGTGAAAAAATTGTATTGATAGATGGACATAGTATATTAAATCGGGCGTTTTACGGGCTCCCTGATCTCACCAATGCAGAGGGGCTTCATACCAATGCGATTTACGGTTTTCTTACGATCATGTTCAAAATATTGGAAGAGGAAAAACCGGAGTATCTTACGGTTGCCTTTGATGTGCATGCCCCTACTTTTCGGCATGAAATGTATGATGCCTATAAGGGAACTCGAAAACCTATGGCAGATGAGCTACGCCAGCAGGTGCCTGTAATCAAGGAAGTTTTAGGCGCAATGGGAATTAAGACTATTGAGCAGGCAGGACTGGAAGCGGATGATCTTCTCGGAACCATTTCCAGAAGAAGTGAAGAGCGAGGCATGGAAGTGTCTGTGATCTCCGGTGACAGGGATTTGTTGCAGCTTGCCACAGAACATGTGAAGATCCGTATTCCTAAGACAAAACAGGGAAGAACGGAAGTGGAAGATTATTACAGTGAGGATGTAAAGAATCGTTATCAGGTGACACCTTTGGAATTTATCGATTTGAAGGCATTAATGGGAGATACTTCTGATAACATTCCGGGTGTGCCAAGTATCGGTGAGAAAACTGCCACAAAAATTATTACAGAATATCATTCCATTGAAAATGCATATGCCCACGTAGAGGAATTGAAGCCGCCGCGGGCATCAAAGGCATTAAAAGAACACTGGGATCTTGCGGTGATGAGCAAGACGCTGGCAACCATTGAAGTCCATGCTGACTTTGCTTATGATTTCGAAGAAGCGCGGCTTGGAAATATATATACCGAAGAAGCTTATGCTTATTTCCAGAGATTACAGTTTAAGAATCTGTTGTCAAAATTTGATGTAACAGCGCCGGCAAATTCCGTGGAGGATCATTTTCGAGTGATCGAAAGCAAAACGGAAGCGACGGAAATCTTCAGAAAGGCAGCGCAGGCTGACTGTGTCGGTGCGGCAATTTTTAAGGATCTGGAGAATGTGCTTCCGCTTTTTGTACAGGAAGCCGGTGTGGGTGGAATCGCACTTTCTTTTTCGCAGGAAGACATTCTATGTATCCGGTGCAACGCGGAACTCAGCGGTGAATGGCTGTTAAATGAGTTGGAAATGATTGCGGAGAAGACGGATAGATTCGTTGTGTTTGATCTGAAGGCTCAGATGGAGTTCTTAAAGATCAAGAGAAAAGACAATTGTTTTGATGCTACCGTTGCCGCTTATCTACTTAATCCGTTGAAAAGCGATTATACTTATGAAGATGTAGCCAGAGAACAGTTGGACCTTATTTTGGAAGATAAGACAGATCTTACAACGAAGGCATGTTATGAAGCGTACACCGCATATGCTTCTTCCGCCAAATTAGAAAAGAGACTGAAAGAAGACGGACTGTGGAATCTGTTTGAAGAGATAGAGATGCCCCTTGTATTTACTCTTTATGACATGGAGAAAAACGGGGTGAAGGTAGAGGCAGAGGCGTTGAAGCTCTATGGCGATCAACTCGGAGATAAAATCGTAGAACTTGAAAAAGAGATTTATGAGGATGCCAATGAGACGTTTAATATCAACTCGCCAAAACAGCTTGGAGTAGTTCTGTTTGAGAATATGAAAATTCCGGGCGGAAGAAAGACGAAGACCGGTTACTCTACGGCTGCGGATGTGCTGGAAAAACTGGCACCGGAGTATCCGATCGTTGCGAAGATTCTGGAATACCGTCAGCTTACAAAATTAAAATCGACTTATGCGGACGGACTGGCAGGCTATATTCAGGAAGATGGAAGGATTCACGGGAAATTTAACCAGACCGTAACAGCTACCGGAAGAATCAGCAGTACCGAGCCGAATCTTCAGAATATTCCGGTTCGGGTAGAACTTGGAAGAATGATTCGTAAAGTCTTCGTTCCGGAAGAAGGGTATGTATTTGTGGATGCGGATTATTCACAGATCGAACTTCGAGTTCTGGCACATTTGTCACAGGATGAGAAACTGATCCATGCATATGAGGAGAATCAGGACATTCATGCAAGAACAGCTTCTGAGGTATTTGGAATTCCGATGGATGAAGTGACGAGTACACAAAGAAGAGATGCAAAAGCGGTTAACTTTGGGATCATTTATGGATTAAGTGCGTTTGGTTTAAGTCAGGATCTTAAGATTTCAAGAAAACAGGCACAGGAATATATTGATCGTTATTTTGCGATGTATCCACGAGTTAAGGAATTCTTAGATGGGGAAGTGGAAAAAGGAAAAACAGACGGATATGTAAAGACAATGTTCAATCGAATCCGCCCAATCCCAGAATTAAAATCCAGCAATTTCATGCAGAGAAATTTTGGAGAACGTGTAGCAATGAATTCCCCGATTCAGGGAACAGCAGCAGATATCATTAAGATTGCAATGGTAAGAGTGAACATGAAATTAAAAGAAAAACAGATGAAATCCCGTCTGCTTTTACAAATTCACGATGAACTTCTGATTGAAACACATTTGGATGAATTTGAGGAAGTCAAAGAAATCTTACAGAATGAAATGATGAATGCAGTAAGCCTTCGTGTGCCATTAAATATTGATATTGAACAGGGAGCAAGCTGGTACGAAGCAAAATAAGGAGAAGATAAATGAAAATCATAGGAATCACCGGGGGAGTCGGCTCTGGAAAAAGTGAGATTTTAAATATACTAAAAAATGATTATCAGGCAAAAGTCATTCAATCTGATCATGTAGCACATGAGCTGATGGTACCAGGGGCAAAAAGTTATGATGCGATCGTTCAGGCATTTGGAAATGAAATTTTAAATGAAGACCAGACGATCAATCGTCCGATACTTGGAGAGATCGTGTTTCATGATGAAACAAAACTTTCATTATTAAACAGTATCACTCATAAAAATGTAGATGAAGAGATTTTATCAAGAATTGATCAGTTTGAAAAAGAAGAACCAGAAGGTTTACTTGTTATAGAATCAGCTTTGTTAGTTGGAGCAGGATATGAAAAGAGATTTGATCAGTTATGGTATATTTACACGAGAGAAGAAGTAAGATATGAAC
>OGPC01001977.1_pt1 | contig 11110 bp, 6 predicted proteins | sample 1552911 | NCBI WGS metagenome assembly OGPC01 (sample SAMEA2580248, study PRJEB22360) | human gut metagenome | biome: human gut; feature: human-associated habitat; material: faeces | place: Denmark | collected 2008/2010 | reverse complement strand
AATACGGTTCTTTTTACGTTCCCATTTAGAGCAGATTTCCCCATAAGGTGATTGATATCTGGCTTCGAACTCATTTAATCCACTGGGGAAATTAGGCCGAAGGAGAATATGTTTGAATCCGGGATTTTCGGGGTCAGGGAAGATCCCACCTAATCCTTTATAGAACCATCCGCCAATTTCACCGAACATCATGTGATTGTCCGATATGTCACGTGTGGCATTCAAATCCCAGTTCTCCAGTAATGTGGTAGCACCATTGGCAATCCAGCAGCCCCATGATGGATAAGTGTCTTGTGCAGCTAATTTATAAGCCGTTTCAGCTTCACCGTTCTCACTTAACGCATTCAATATAGCTTTTGCCCCCAACACACCTACATCCAAATGAAAGCCGGCTGCTTCCACCTGTTTTGCCAGATTCCGGGCTACTTTTCTCTTCAACTCTTCGGGAACAATGCCCCATTGCAAAGGAACACTCTGTTCCGTCTGAACGCCGCTACCATAAATGCCCGTTTCTCTATTCAGAAACTTGTCATTAATCGCGTTCTTTATCTTATTGGCAAGAGCAGAATAATATTTATAGTCTTCCGTTTTATTAAACATCTTTGCGGCATTGGCAAGTATCTTGGTGTCCACGTAGAAATAGACAGAAGAGGTCAGTTCCTTGGAAGAATGTGATTTAACAGGCACCCAGTCTCCTCTTCCCCATGAGGTCAATCCGGTCGGACTGGTACGATCCACATAGTCTACATATCGCTTTATATTTTCATAACAGTCTGCCAACAGTTTATGATCGCCATAAAACATATAAATGTTCCATGGAATAATAGCGATAGTGCTTGTCCAATCCAGTCCATTATCCGTGCCATATCCCCAGCCTCCTGTAGGAATTATATCGGGAAGTACACCATTGGGCTGTTGCTCGTCTCTATGGTCGGCAAGCCATTTCTCATAAACAGTGATACCGTCATAATTGTATAATGCCGTTTCAATAGCAAAATGACCGTCGCCTGTCCATCCGTTCTTTTCACGCTGGGGACAGTCGGTAGGATACCCCATCAAGTTGGACAAATAGGCATTATTTGTTGCCCACCAAAGACGGTTGATAAGTGCGTTCGAAGTATGAATCGTCCCTTTCTGCGGAACATCACTATGCACAAAGTAGGCAGTCAGACTATTCTCATTCAATACAAGGGGGGTAGTGCTTGTTACTTCCACGTATCTGAAACCTTTATAATTGAATCGTGCCATAAATTCATCCTCTCCCTTTCCACTCAAAACGAGGATGTCCGTTTGAAAAGGATCGGAGTTGTCTACCGGGCGGTGATACACATCAATATTTGACGTATTCACTCGTCCGTTGTCATATAACCGCTCACCATGTTTCAACCTCACCACAGTTCCCTCTTCCCCGGACACTTTAATGCGGGTGACTCCTGCCATATTGCGGGCAAAATCGAATACATACGTTGTGTCATTAAGTTTCTTCCAGGTTTTTACGGGGATCGTTTCTACCGCACGAATCGGCTGCACTTGTTGTGACACCACATTCTGTGAAGGAACAGCCCTATATCCTACTCCATTCCATTTAGAATCGTCAAAGTTCACGGTATTCCAGCCTTTCTGTTCCAAACGGGCGTCGTAATGCTCGGCTGTATAAATGCTATTAAAGATCAATGCGCCGGATGAAGTTTTCCAGTCCCGTTCCGTAGAAACGACTTCAACGGAACCATCCTCATAAGTAATCCGCACATCCATACAGAAAGCAGGACGGTTACGCCAAGGTGCACGATGAAAGTCCCACACGGCCATTGACTGATGATTATACCATCCATTGCCCAGCAACACACCAATCGCATTTTTCCCTTTCTGTATTTGGGAAGTAATATCATAAGTGACGTAGAAATTACGCCTGTCAAACCGGGTATATAACGGGTCCAGCCGGTGGTTTCCAATCTTCTCACCATTGATATACAGTTCATATAAACCTGCTACGGCAATATATGCCCTTGCCGACCGGATCTTCTTTCGTGCATCAAACACTTTCCGGAAATAGGGAGCAGGACGGTAATTAATATCTTTGTTATCGCTAATCCAAGCTCCTTGCCAGTGTTCCATCCCCATCATTCCTGTTTCGAAACTATTAATATCCGAAGAAGATTTCACTCCATCCTTATCCCATACATTCACTCTCCAATAATACTTGGTAAAAGGACGAAGTTCCTGTCCGGAATAGGTAATCATAATCTGTTCGGAATCCTTTTTGCCCGAATCCCAGATGGTTCCTTTCCCTGCAATCAATTCAAGAGAGTCTTTGTCTACGATGACTTGACAGGCTGTTTGTCGTGCTCCTTTTCGAGCATCATTCAGCATCCATGATAACCGGGGAGCAGGATTATCTATTCCCAAGGGATTCACCAAATAATCACAAACCAGATTCACTGGTTTACAGCTGCCTGACTCTTGTGAAAATGCTGCTTGCAGCATTAAAAATAGTAATCCCGGTAATAGTGTCAATCGTTTCATTTTATCCAAAAATTAGTTTGTATTTTCTTTCAATCGGATGCCATATTTACATCGCGTGCTAATTTACGAAAAATATTGTATGGACGCTTTATCTACTTGCCTCAAAAAAGCTATATCTTTGCGGCCCGAATATATACTTGACTATGAATAAAGTTAATGGTTTACTATATGGGCTGCTTTCATCGGCTTCTTTTGGACTTATCCCTCTATTTACCATTCCTGCCATGCAAGCAGGGATGCAATTTGAATCGATACTTTTCTATCGTTTCCTGTTTGCCTGTCTGGCGTTAGGCGGAATCTTATTGGTGAATGGTCAATCATTTCGCATCAAGAGGCAGGACATTCCTTCCCTGTTTCTTCTTGCGCTTCTTTATTTAATGTCTGCCGTATTCCTGTTCTGGGGATATAAGTTTATGGCTAGCGGAGTTGCCACCACTATTCATTTCATGTATCCGGTGCTTACCACGTTAATCATGATGCTCTTCTTTAAAGAAAAGAAGTCCGGCTGGCGGATCGCTGCCATTGCATCCGCAGTGGCAGGAGTTTATTTCTTATCCGGCGGAGATACAAAAACGGGAAGCTTTTCTTTCCTGGGACTTTTCATTGTTCTTCTGTCGGCACTCGGATATGCGCTTTATCTCGTCACAATGAGCCAACTAAAAATTGGACAGATGAAGGGGCTACTGCTTACTTTCTACGTATTCCTTTTCGGAGGTATTCTCCTTTTTATCGGAACGGAAATCATCAGCCAGCTTCAACCCATCAGCAAATGGCATACTGCCGGCAACTTGATTCTATTAGCTTTAATCCCTACCGTAGTTTCTAATCTTGCTCTAGTAAGAGCCGTAAAAAGCATCGGCTCCACACTCACCTCTGTGTTGGGAGCTATGGAGCCGGTAACTGCTGTATGTGTAGGTATCTTTCTTTTCGGAGAAGCCTTCACCACAAGTATTGGTGTAGGTATTGCACTGATTATCGCTGCCGTAATCGTTATTATATTAAAACGATAAAAAATGCGGTTTCATCGGAATATTTACTTCATCGGCCCATTTTTAATTCCTGAATAAGATGGGCTGCCTTGCCGTATTTCTCTATGATAAAGAGCATATACCGCACATCTACCCCAATGCAACGCTGCAAATCTGGTTCGAACACGATATCACTGCTCATTGCTTCCCAGTTGCCATCAAAAGCCAAGCCTAATAATTCTCCTTTGGCATTGAACATAGCGCTGCCGGAATTACCTCCTGTAATGTCATTGTTGGAGATAAAACAAACATTCATATCTCCCTGCGCATTGGCATATCTTCCGAAATCACCGGAAGAAAGCAAACTCAACAACTCCGGCTGAACGGCAAAGTCAATATCACCCGCATGTTCTTTCACTTTCTCAAAAATGCCTTTCACGGTTGTGTAATAATCATAAGTGGCCCCATCAAAAGGAGTATATCCTCCAACCGTTCCGAAACTAAGCCGCATGGTAGAGTTGGCATCCGGATAAAAATTACGATCAGCATACATCCGGCGCATGGCTGCATTGAACAAACGCTCCCCCTCCTCTATCTGCTCGGAAGCCTCGGAAATGCTTTGATTCATCTCATAATACTTCACAATCAAATCCAGACTCAAGGAAACAGCCGGATCCTCTATGAGATTATATGTAGTATCTCGCTCCAGAAAGCGTTTTAAGCCTTTAGGAGACGTTATATTGGAAGTCGCATACAAAGAGTCTACATAGGTCTGAATATTCCCGTTGTAGAGCGTATCTATCTTCTCATACATAGCAGGCAGAAACTTTTTATCCACTTTCGACTGATACTCTTTGAGCATGGCAGCAAAAACCTCCTTATCAATGGAAAGATCGAGATTATCATACTTCTCCAGTAACTTTTTCATGCGGGTTATCACCAACTTCTCTTCCGCCTCAAAGTCGAAATTGAGAATTTCAAGAGCAAGCTGCACCAACTCGGGACCATTTATAAACGATTCACCGAAATAAGCCAACGCACGATTGGTTTCACGGCGATTACTATAACTCAATTCTAAAGAAGAGAATAAACGAATCAGTTTCTCTCTCTCTTCCGGATGAGACTGAATCCAGTTACGAAGCTCTGCTTCAGCCACCCGCTTCTTTTCCAACACTTTCAAATGCTTGATGGCTTTATTCGTTCCGATGCTATTCTTCCAGTAATTGGAGCTTTCATCGTATTTTGAAGCATACTTAATGCGAATATTCGGACGACGGTCCATCTCCCGTTTCCAGATGGTTTGTTTCACTCCCCGTACATCAATCATTGCCTGATTGATTCCATTCATCATCTCTTCGATACCATACGAGGAAAGGTAACGTTCCGTACTGCCCGGATAGCCAAGCGTCATGCAGAAAGAACCTTCTTTGTATCCATCCAAAGAAATGGGTGCTACATATTCGGGATGATAAGGGACGTTTTCAGGAGAATAATCCGCCGGACCATTCTTGGCATTAGCATAGATACGAAATACGCTGAAATCGCCCGTATGACGCGGCCACATCCAATTATCCGTATCCCATCCGAACTTCCCGACAGAAGAAGGAGGTGCAAAAACGAGGCGGACATCGTTATAATCACGATAAACAGAAAGCCAGAATTCATTCCCTGCATAATAAGCATCTACAATACCAGTCAATGTAGAATCCTTTTCGGAGACTTCCATACTGATTACATTCATAATCGAATCAACGGCCACACGGCGTTCTGTTTCCGTTTTAGCATGTCGGGCGGCAGACAATACGCGTTTAGTAACATCTTCCGTACGAAGCAGGAAACGAACATACAACTCCGGATTCGGCAGTTCTTCCTCAAGACTACGTGCAAAGAAGCCATCTTTCAGATAATCATGTTCCACTGAAGAATGTTGCTGAATACTGCTAAAGCCACAATGATGATTGGTAAACACCAGACCGTCTTCGGAAACCACCACTCCTGAACAGAAGCCTCCAAAACTGACAACAGCATCTGCCAGACATGGTTTCTTCGGATCATATATTTTATTCACAGGCATCTGCAAACCAAGTTCTTTCATTACCCGGTCAGTCTGTTTATTCTTTCGGAGATTTCCCAACAACCACATTCCCTCATCGGCAAATACATTCGACAGACAGAGGGAAAAGACTATCAAGACGGTTAGTCTGAACTTCATATTATTATTTTTAGATTCATTATTCTGTAATCAGCCTCAACTTCTTCGTTCCTACGCGGGCTTTCAGCCATTCGCCGATTTTCTCTTTCTCGGCAACAGACGGATGTCTGGCGAATTTAAGGACAGCCAATGTTACCGTATCCGTCTTCATCGAATCGACCCGCACTTCGAGCGAGTGAGCGATGGAAAGAGTAGTGATGGAAGGATAAAGCACCTTCAATTCGGGTACTAATGTACGACTCATAGCATCGTACGTTCTGTATTGCTCCAGTGTTGTCTCCAGTTGGGAAATTTTCACCGCCTGTTGTTGAAGCCGTTGCTCACTGTTTTTATAGAAGTCTTCCATGACCATGGCACGGATAGAAGATACATCTACCGCCTCATTGTTCATCCCTTGTAATACAATCAGTTTCGTATCTTCCAGCTTATACTCTTTCAACTTGCTACGAGCAATAGATATCGAAGCATCAGGCACTTCAGGACCAATCAAAACAACCCGTACTTCTTTATGTTCATAGCTGATTTTCTTATCAAGTACCTGCGTATTCTCAAAGCTCAACTGATCGTTTATAAAACGATTGGCTGCTGCTTCATAGAAAGTGCTCTTTATAATTCCAAATGTCAGATAAACTGCAGGGCACATGGTAAGCACCACAATCAGAACGATGTATTTACGCACGGTCTTCTCACGGGTTTTATCCACAAATTCCTTTCGTTGGAAATGCATCACACGAACCCCGAGGAAAGTAGCCAGACTGATAAAAACAGAGTTGATGAAATAAAGATAAAAAGCTCCCAGGAAATAAATAAGATTACCGGAAGCCAGTCCGTAACCTGCCGTACAAAGCGGCGGCATCAATGCAGTAGCAATGGCAACACCCGGAATCACATTTCCTTTTTCCTTGGTAGAGAGAGCCACGACACCTGCCAATCCACCAAAAAGTGCGATGAATACATCATAAATAGTGGGCGATGTGCGTGCCAGCAACTCTGACTGTGAACCGGCAATAGGGGCAAGAAGGAAAAAGATGGTTGCCGTAGTCACACTGAAAGCAGTCGTTATGAGAAAGCTCTTCAAAGAGCGTTTCATTAATTCAAAGTCATTCAGTCCGACAGACAGTCCTACTCCCATTATAGGTCCCATCAATGGAGAAATCAACATGGCACCGATAATAACGGCAGTGGAGTTCACATTCAATCCGAGTGATGCCATGAATATGGCAAAGATCAGAATCCATAAATTGGCACCTTTGAACTCTACCCCCTTACGGATAGAATCCACTGTGGCCAGTTCGTTATCCTTATCTTTCCTCAAGTCCAGATATTCTCCCAGAAAGGACTTGATAGCAAACTTATTACGTTCATCTGTCTTCATAGTTATTTCTTCTTTATAAATCGATTAATAACAGGAATCTGACTCAATGGTAAATCCTTCTTGATAATATAAGCTATAAATAGTAATAAGAGTACGGTACGGAAAGCGAGACGGAGCACTATATTAGGGATAGGAACCTGCTCTCCAATAACGTAAAGTACCGCTGCCAGCAGAACATAAAGTCCCAGGCTCTTCAAGTCATAATGAATCGGGTATTCTTTCTGTCCTATCCAGTAGGATAGCAACAAGATGACTGCATAGCCTGCAACAGAAGCCCATGCCGAAGCAAGATAACCGTAAACCGGCACAAACAGGATGTTCAATACGACAATAATAACACAACCAATCACCGAGAAGTAAGCTCCCCAATAGGTCTTATCCGTCAGTTTATACCAAAAGGAAAGGTTGAAATAGATCCCTTTACAGATCTCTGCAAGCATTACAATAGCTACTACCCCCAGGCCTTCCCAGTAACCCCTTGCCACCAGATAACGCAACAAGTCAAGGTAGAACATGACAGCAAGGAAAGCTAGCAAGGAAAATATAAGAAAATACTTCATCGCAGCGGCATACATCTTCCGGTTGTCTCCTTCTCGGTCTTTGCCAAAGACAAACGGTTCGTAAGCATAACGGAAAGCTTGCGTAAACATTGCCATCACCATCGCAATCTTACTGGTTGCCGCATAGATACCCAATTGCACCAACCCTTCCTGCCGGTCTTCAAAAAGAAACGGATATATTATCTTATCCACAGTCTGGTTTAGAATACCTACCAAACCTAAGATTAATACCGGAAAAGAATATACGACCATTCGTTTCAGCAATACCTTGTCCAACTTATAAGCAAAACCTGTCAGTTCCGGAATAAAGAAGAACATCTGGACAACCGAAATAATCAGGTTGCTAATAAAGATATATCCCACTAAATAATCCGGATCATAAAACCAGGAGATCGTTGACGGACAATGTACATTCAGCCACGGGCACACCAGTAGGAAAAATAGATTCAAACCGATGCCACCAACGATAGAGAGCAGTTTGATAGCAGCAAACTTAATAGGCCGCTTTTTATACCGTAAATAGGCAAAAGGAATGCATTGGAAAGAGTCTAAAGCTACCACAACAGCCATCATCGCTATAAACTCCGGATGATCGCCATAATCCAGTAAATTGGAAATAGGTTGCAGGAATAACAAGCAAAGGAAAACAAAAATCAAAGATACCCCTCCTACCGATAACAAGGAGTTGGCATATACTTTCATCGGGTCTTCTCCCGATTTGTTGGCAAAACGGAAGAATCCCGTTTCCATACCGAACGTAAGCAGTACAAGCATCAGGGCTGTAAACGCATATACGTTTGAAACAACTCCATAACCTCCGGTGGAAGCCGGCAATACCGCTGTGTACAAAGGCACCAGCATGTAGTTAAGGAACCGTCCGACAATACTACTCAACCCATAAATTGCCGTATCTTTAGCTAATGATTTTAGTCCAGCCATGTTTTATTAGTGATTATCATTCAGATTGGCTCAACGTTTCCTCTTTTGTTTGAACAACCAATCCATAAATCCGGGATAATTGAAAGCTGGATTCCAGCTTCCATGATTACAACCGGGGAATTCAATATATTCCACATCTGCACCGGCAGCTTTCAGTGCTTTATACGCTTCGCGAGAACCTTTCACCGGAACTACATCGTCCGCATCTCCGTGAAAGATACGAAATTTCACATCCTTGGCAACCGATAGCCGACTTGGATTGACTGTACCGCAAATAGGAACTGCAGCTGCGAAAATCTCCGGATAACGCACGACTAAATCATACGTTCCCATCGCTCCCATTGAAAGACCGATAATATAAACCCGTTGTGTATCCACTTCGGGCATTACCAGATAAGAATCGAGCAACTGTTTAAGCGTCTGCAATATAGGACTGATCTCTTGTCCCACTGGCATTTCTGTAGGGATAAGCGACTTCGGACGTCCTGTATAAGCCCAGTAACCGTCTGTCGGACACTGTGGAATTAGAACGAAAGCGGGATACTTCTCTTGATTGACCGGATTAAGAAACATCTGTCCACCATGAGTCAACTGTTTCTCATTATCATTTCCCCGTTCGCCGGCTCCATGCAGAAACAGTACGAGCGGATACTTTTCACCTGGCTTCACCGATTCGGGATGAATCATCCGATAAGGTAAAGAGTCTCCTTTAGAAGAGACAAAAATATCCCTCCCATATTCCTGTTGAGCCGATAAAGAGAGGCTCAAAAAGAAAAAAACAAGTAAAGTAGTCCATTGCTTCATCATCCAACTATGCTTTATAAAGTTCTTTTATACCGTTAATACCACTTGTCACATGACGCTTTATGTTAGTCATTAAACAGCGTTTTTTGACTGTTATAAAGACTTCTTCCCAAATGTTTATAGGCAAGTTCGGTCACTTCACGTCCACGGGGAGTACGCTTCATAAATCCTTCTTTTATCAGGAAAGGTTCGTAAACTTCTTCAATGGTTCCCGCATCTTCTCCCAAAGCCGTAGCAATGGTAGTGATACCTACCGGACCACCTTTAAACTTGTCTATAATGGTGCAAAGTATCTTGTTGTCTATCTCATCCAGACCGTACTTATCAATATTCAGTGCTTCCAATGCAAACTGGGCGATCTCCGTATCGATAGAACCGGAGCCTTTCACCTGCGCAAAGTCACGTACCCGACGGAGCAATGCATTGGCAATACGAGGCGTTCCACGGCTACGGGAAGCAATCTCCGATGCTGCACGTACCGAACAAGGCACATCCAGTATGGACGCAGAACGACGAATGATATTGCTCAAAATATCATCATCATAGTACTCCAAATGAAGATTAATACCGAAACGTGCACGAAGCGGGGCCGTCAGCAGACCGCTACGTGTGGTTGCACCAACCAGCGTGAAAGGATTCAAATCTATCTGGATGCTGCGTGCCGAAGGTCCCTTATCGATCATAATATCGATGCGGTAGTCTTCCATGGCCGAATAAAGATATTCCTCCACCACAGGCGACAACCGATGAATTTCATCAATAAAAAGCACGTCGTTCGGTTCGAGGCTGGTCAATACACCTGCCAGGTCACCCGGTTTATCAAGTACCGGACCGGAAGTTACTTTAAAGCCAACTCCTAATTCGTTAGCGATAATATTCGAAAGAGTTGTTTTTCCTAATCCGGGAGGGCCGTGCAACAGCACATGGTCGAGTGCTTCGCCACGCAGACGTGCCGCCTTCACAAAAATGCGAAGGTTTTCCACCACCTTGTCCTGCCCGCTAAAGTCTTCAAAGCTTAACGGACGGAGTGCATTCTCGAAATCCCGTTCTTTTGAAGTAAGCTGATGTTCGCGTATGTTAAAATCTTCCTGTTCCATTTATTTCTTGAAAGTAGGAGACAAAGATAGAGATTTACATTCATTTTCAGTATAAGAAAGACGAAGATTTAGTTTATTTGAAACGTAATAACTACTTTTGCACTATCTATATACACGTTATCAACTATGGTTCTAAATTACATTTGGATAGGATTCTTCGTTATTGCCTTTATCATCGCCCTTATAAAAGTGATTGTTTTGGGAGATACGGAGATATTTACGGCTATCATGAACTCTACATTCGACTCCTCCAAAACGGCATTCGAGATATCGCTGGGACTTACGGGTGTATTGGCTCTTTGGTTGGGCATCATGAAGATTGGCGAGAACAGCGGATTGATTAATGCACTGGCCCGCTTTCTTAGTCCGGTACTTTGCCGCCTGTTTCCGGACATTCCTAAAGGGCATCCGGTGTTAGGTTCCATCTTTATGAATATGTCTGCCAATATGCTCGGTTTGGACAATGCCGCCACCCCGCTGGGACTGAAAGCGATGAAAGAACTGCAAGAGCTGAATCCGAAAAAGGATACCGCTTCCAATCCAATGATTATGTTCTTGGTGATTAATACCTCCGGCCTCATCATTATTCCGATCAGCATCATGGTATATCGTGCACAAATGGGGGCTGCACA
>OGPC01001975.1_pt1 | contig 11120 bp, 9 predicted proteins | sample 1552911 | NCBI WGS metagenome assembly OGPC01 (sample SAMEA2580248, study PRJEB22360) | human gut metagenome | biome: human gut; feature: human-associated habitat; material: faeces | place: Denmark | collected 2008/2010 | reverse complement strand
ATACCAGCGATGGCCGCTGCGGCTCTGGGCGTTCTGCGGGCGGCGCTGGGCGTTCCGGTTCTGGCCGCTGGCCGGGCGGCGGTTCCGCTGATTGCCCCCGGAGGTGCGCCGCTGGCCGCTCTGCCCGCTGCGGGGGCGCTGTGCGCCGCTCTGGCTGCTCCGCCCGCCGGTGGGAAAGGTGATGCTGTTGTCCGGGTAGGAGCCGTAGTTCACCGTGCGCTCCGTGTACCGGCTGGGGGGGGGCGCATCGGGGTCATAATTGGGGTTCGTGATGGGGTGGCCGCCGGAGGAATATCCTGCGTACCCGCTGTACCCCAGGTCACTGCCTGCACCCGCGCTGCTGCGGCGCTGGGTGCTCTGCCCGCCGCGCCGGTCATCCCGGGCCTGATCGTAGGCCCGGCGGCGCTTGCGGTTCCGGCTGTTCCGGTCATTCTGCGGCATCCGGCTGCACCTCCTTTCCTCTGTTTTTTCCTTCCGTTACGGGGTCTTGACCAGCTTGAGCAGGGCATCCGCAATGCGGTCCAGGCTGTCGTCCACCGACAGGCTCCGGGCATTGCGGCCCATCTCAGCCAGCTTGCCGGGCTGGGCCAGCATTCCGGAAACGGTCTGCACCAGCTTTTCGCCGGTCAGGTCTTTTTCCTCAATGACCACAGCGGCACCGGCCTTCTGCAGCTCCATGGCGTTGTAATACTGGTGATTCTCGGCCACGTTGGGGCTGGGGATGAGCACGGCGGCACGGCCCACAGCCTCCAGCTCGGCCAGTGTCAGGGCACCGGCGCGGCTGATGACAAGGTCCGCTGCGGCCAGCAGCTCGGGCATATTGTTGATGTATTCCTTCACCACAAGGCTCTCGCCGGGGGCAAAGCCCTTTTCCTTTTCCAGATCCTGAAACAGCTGCACGCCGTACTGACCGGTGGCATGGAGATGGAGGACGGGCTTGTGGTTTTTCTGCTCCCATGCGCAGAGGTCGGCCACCACCTCGTTCACGCGGCGGGCACCCAGACTGCCGCCAAAGGAGAGGATCACGGTGCGGTCGCCTGCGCCCAGTTCGGCACGGATGGCTTCCCGGTTCTTCGCCTGGGTGAACACCTCAGGCCGGACGGGATTGCCCACCACGATGGTCTTTTCGGGTGCGCCCAGCTTTTCCACGGCGGCGGGCACGGCGGCGAACACGATGTCCACATCCGGGGCCAGCAGCTTGTTGGTCACGCCGGGAAAGGCGTTCTGCTCATGCAGGGCGGTCTTGATGCCCTGTCTGGCGGCGCAGCGCACCACCGGGCCGGACACATAGCCGCCGCAGCCAATGACCAGGTCGGGCTGGATGTCCTTCATCATCTTTTTGGCCTTGGGGCCGGAGAGTGCCAGATTCCACAGGGTAATGATGTTCCGCTTGATATTGTTCAGGCTCAGCTTTCGCTGAAAGCCGGTGATCTCGATGTGATGGAAGGGATAGCCCGCCTGTGTGACCAGACGGTACTCCATGCCCTCCTTCCGGCCCGCAAAATGGATCTCGGCGGTGGGGTCGGCTTTTTTGATGGCTCCCGCAATGGCCAGAGCCGGGTTGATGTGGCCGGCAGTGCCGCCGGCTGCAATGAGTACACGCATCTTGGTTCCTCCTTACTGTTCTGTCTGCGCTCTGCGCGCGGTATCCAGCACAATGGTCTTTGCCTTGCGCTGGCGCTCCCGCTCGGCGTGGGCTTCCTCCCGTTCCAGACGGGCCCGTTCGCCGTTGCGTCCGATATTGACCATAACGCCCATCTCGGCCAGCAGCAGGATCAGGCTGGTACCGCCGGAGGAGAAGAAGGGCAGCGAAATGCCGGTGTTGGGCAGGGTGTTGGTGACAACGGCGATGTTGCAGAACACCTGCCAGGCGATCTGCGCCATGATGCCGATGCCCACCAGCGTGCAGAACCGGTTTTCGGCATGGAAGGCGATCCAGAAGCCCTGCACCAGAAAGAGGACGAACAGCACGATGACGATCACCGCGCCGACGAAGCCCAGTTCCTCGCACACGACACTGAAGATAAAGTCGTTGGTGCTCTCCGGCAGCCAGAGCTGCTTTTCGATGCTGTTGCCAAGGCCCAGCCCCGTGGCACCGCCTGAGCCGATGGCGTACAGGCTCTGCTTGGTCTGGCTGGTCATCCGGTCAAGATCCTGCGTCCAGCCGTCCAGACGGCTCTGCAGGTAGTCGATGGAGTCCACGTGCTTCAGCAAAGTTTCCAGCAGGAACAGCGCGGCACCGGCACAGCCCCAGGTAATGATGCCGCCGCTGCCGCCCAGCAGCAGGATGGTGCCCACGATGGCCGTGGTCAGCAGGATGCCCGACATGTGGGGCTCCAGCACCAGCAGGATCAGGACAGGCACCAGCCACAGGATGGGCCGGATGAGCTCCACCACGATGCTGTGGTGGACCCACTTGCGCAGGGGCACCTCGCCGAATTTGACCTGCGGGGTCCTGGCGGCGATGTCTGCCGTGAGCAGGATCATCTCGAACTTTGCCACCTCGGAGGCCTGTAAGGTCAGGCCTCCGAAGCTGATCCACCGGCGGCAGCCGTTGATGGGGCTGCTGAACAGCACCAGCACCAGCAGGATCAGGCAGACAACATAGCCCAGCTTGACCATTCTGCGCAGGAAGCGGTGGTCAAAATAGGAGAACAGGAACATCATGCCCAGGCCCAGCACCGTGCAGAGCAGCTGGGATTTGATGTAATGGAAGCTGTCCCCAAAGCGGAGATAGCCCGTGGTATAGCTTGCACTGAACAGCATGACCAGCCCGAACACCATAATGATGGCCAGGGTCGCCATCCAGTTGAGCAGGATGGGCGGCCAGGGGCCGGGGTCCCGCTGAAAGACGGAAAAAGGCTCTGCTTTTTTTCTGCGGAGTGTTGCCAAACTGCACCCCTCCTTAACTGATTTTTGCCAGCTGAACGGTCAGCGCCACGCCCAGCATGGCAATGACACAAAAGGTATAAAAGATCTGTTCCGCGCTCTGGCCCCGCAGCTCCAGCCAGCGGTGGAGCGGTGCCGAGCGGAACAGCTGCCTGCGGCCCCGGCTGGCCTTGCAGACCAGGATCTGCAGGGCCACCATGCCGCCCTCCAGCCAGAAGGGCAGGGCCAGCGGCAGGGTGAGGTCAGGCCAGCCGATGCACAGGGGAACGCACCCCAGCATCCCGGCCAGAAACAGGCTGCCCACGCTGCCCAGCCGCAGCTTTGCGGGCGGGAAGTTCCAGAGCAGGAAGGCCATCAGGGCACCGGCCAGTGCGGCGGGCAGAACGCCCAGCGGGAACCAGCCCAGCAGGGTCATCACCCCCATCAGGCCCAGCATGGCCGCAAAGGACGTGCCGCAGACGATGCCGTCCATGCCATCGGCAATGCGGGCACACTCGGCCAGTGCGACCAGCAGCCCTTCCCACAGCAGCGGGGCGGCAATGCCCAGATCGACATAGCCCACACCCGGCAGGGTGATCCCGGCTGCAAGGCAGCCTTTGGCTCCCAGCAGCACCAGCACCACGGCACCGGCAGCGGCTTCCAGCCCAAGGCGGGTGTACCGCCGCAGGCCCAGCACGGAACGGTTGCGGATGCGGGCCAGATCCTCCAGCAGGCCCACACCGCCAAAGAGCAAAGCTCCCAGCAGCGCTGTGAGCAGCCGGACCGAGAACAGGCTCTCAGCCCCCAGCAGTTCAGGCTGAGCCACACAGGCGGCTGTCCAGCCCACGCCCACAGCAGCCAGCACCCCCACCATCAGGCAGAGCCCGCCCATGGTGGGCACAGGCTCTTCCGGTTCCTTCCGGTCGGTCGCCTGTTCCGGCTGCGCGCCGCGCATCGTGCGCTGCAGCTCACGCAGCAGCGGCACCATCAGATTCCCGAGCGCCGCCGTGAGGAAGAACCCCAGCGTTGAGGCGGCGATCAAGGCGAAACGAATCATAGCTCGATGTTACTCCTTGTAAAAGATCTCCAGCACTTTTTCCAGTGCCATGCCGCGGCTGGCCTTGACCAGCAGGGCATCGCCGGGCTGCATTTTGTTCAGCAGGGCCTCGGCGGCCTGAGCGTAGGTGTCGGCATGGAGGGTGGGCAGCCCCTTGGCAGCAGCCACCACGGCAATGCGCTTGGCCTGCTCGCCATAGGTGACGAGGTAGTCCACCTTGTTTTCCACGGCCTGACGGCCCACCTCCTCGTGGGCGGCGCGGCTGATATCGCCCAGCTCCAGCATATCGCCCAGCAGGGCAAAGCGGCGCTTGCAGGGATACTCTCTGAACATGGCCAGCGCGGCCTTCATGCTGTCGGGGTTGGCGTTGTAGCAATCCTCAATGACATCCACGCCTCTGACGTGCACCACCTTCTGGCGCATTCCGGTCTGCTCAAAGTCGGCCAGACCGGCAATGACCCGGCGGGCATTCAGCCCCAGACGGGTGGCGGCGCAGTAGGCAGCCAGTGCGTTGGCCACATTATGCCGGCCCATGGCGGGGATCTTTACGAGGAAAGTCCCCTCCTCGTGATCCTCCAGCACAAAGCTCATGCCCTTTTCATCCTGCTGGATGGACAGGGCACAGACATCGGCGTTCTCATCGCCCAGGCTGAACCAGACCGGACGGACATGGTCGGGCAGGACGGCCTTGCGCAGGAAGGGGTCGTCCCCGTTCAGCACCAGCGGAGCACCCTCCGGCAGACCGGCGCAGATCTCCAGCTTTGCCTTGCAGATGTTCTCCTGACTGCCCAGATTGCCGATGTGGGACACCCCGATGCAGGTGATGATGCCTACATCCGGGCGGGCGCACTTGCTCAGGCGCTCGATCTCCCCGGCGTGGCTCATTCCCATCTCCACCACGGCATACTGGGTCTCTTTGCCGATGCGGAACATGGTGCGAGGCAGGCCCAGCTCATTGTTCTGGTTGCCCTCGGTCTTGATGGTGCTGCCAAAGCCCGCAATGGCTGCGTAGGTCATCTGCTTGGTGGTGGTTTTGCCCACGCTGCCGGTCACGCCCACCACTTTGGGGTGGAACTGGCTGCGATAATTGGCACCCAGCACCATCATGGCGTGGTAGCTGTCCGGGCAGATCACGCTCTTCTCCTCCGGCACGCCTTCCACGGGGTGGTTCAGCACCACGCAGAGCGCGCCGTTTTCCAGCGCCTTGGCGGCAAAATTATGGCCGTCGAATTTTTCGCCCGGGAACGCCACAAAGATGCACCCGGGGCAGACCTCACGGCTGTCGGTGGTCACCAGCGTGACCGGGGTCTCGCACTGGGCCAGCGCGTTGACGGCCAGGCCCTCCAACAGGATGTTTGCTGCAATTGCTTCCATACTCTCATTCCCCTTTATCCACAGATCAGATGTACGATGGTTCCCTGCTGGACGCTGGAGCCGGGTGCCTCACTCTGGCTCTGGACCGTGCCGGAGCCTTCGACTGTGCAGTTGAGCCCTGCGGCGTTCAGCATCTGCCGGGCAAAGTCCGCGCTCTTGCCGGTCACGTCCGGCACCTCGGCGTGTTTGCCCTCATAGGTATCGGTATACAGATAAACAGTGGTGCCGTAGGGCACCTCTGCCCCCGCGCGGGGGTACTGGTAGGTAACAAGGGCGGCGGTCTGGTCGGATTCGCTCTCGGCCAGGTGATGCTTCAAGCCCTTGATGTTCAGCTGCACCTGCGCGTTGCTCCACTCCTTGCCCGTCAGGTTGGGCACTTTGACGGTGGTGCCGCTGCGGTCCACGCCATCGGTGGCGATGCCCAGATAGGGCGCGATCTCGCTGATGATGTTGCCCACCACAGGGGCCGCCAGAATGGAGGAATAGTCGGTGCGGGCATTGTTGGGGTCGTCCAGCATGACATAGACCAGGATCTCCGGGTCGTTGGCGGGCAGGACAGCCGCAAAGGATGCCACCTTCTTGTAGTCGCCGTCGGCGCGGCGGTCCATGTTCAGCTGCTCGGAGGTGCCGGACTTGCCGCCGATGCGGTAGCCCGCAACGTAGGCGTTACCGCCGCCGCCCTGGGTGCCGTCGCCCACCTCAAACTCCATGATCTGGCGGATGGTCTCGCTGGCGCTCTCGCTGATGACCTGACGGCGGGTGTTGGTGCCGATCTCCTGCACTACGTTGCCGTTCTGGTCCGTGATCTTATCCACCACATGGGGGGTGACCAGATAGCCGCCGTTGACTGCCGCCGAGATGGCGGTGCACACCTGCAGCGGGGTCACGGCCATGGCCTGACCGAAGGCGGAGGAGGCCAGCTCCACCTCGCCCAGACGGCTTTTGCTGTAATACTGCATGAAGCTGGTCTCATTGGGCAGGTCCACACCGGTGCGCTCGGTAAAGCCAAAGGCATCGAAGTAATCATAGAACAGGCTGGAGCCCACACGCTGGCCCAGCTGGATGAAGTAGATGTTGCAGCTGTTGCGCAGGGCCTCGGCCAGATTCTGGGCCCCGTGCGCCTTTCTGCCGGCGCAGTGGTAGGTCTGCTTTGCCACGCTGTACGCGCCGGAGCAGTTCAGGGTGGTGTAATAGGTCGCCTTGCCGCTGTCCACACCCATGGCGGCGGTGATGACCTTGAACACGCTTCCGGGGTAGTACAGCTCGGTGATGGTCTTGTTCTTCCACTGGATATCCCGGTAGGTGCCGGTGTAGTCGGCTTCCTCATCCGCGATCTTCTGGCCGTTCTCGTCCCGCAGGTAGTTGCCGTTCTCGTCTTTTTTGTAGATGGTGTACAGCTCCGGCTCAGCCTGCACCTGCTCCGTCAGATAGGCCAGATTTGCGCTGAAATCCTGTGGGTCATTGGGGTCAAAGTCCGGCTTGGAGGCCATGGCAAGGATGGCACCGGTCTTGACGTTCATCACAATGGCGCAGCCGCGGTTCTCAACGGTGTTGGCCGCCACGGCCTCGTTCAGGTAGCGCTCCACCACCTCCTGAATGTTCACGTCCAGCGAGAGCACCAGATTGGAGCCGTCCTTGGCGGCGTAGGTGGTGGCGTTTTCATCGGCAATGGCATTGCCGTAGGCGTTGCGCAGGGTGATGGTGCGGCCATTCACACCGGCCAGCGTGGACTCATAGGAGTTTTCCAGACCGTACACGCCCTGACCATCCGCATTGCAGAAGCCCAGCACGGCGGCGGCAAAGCGGCCGTAGGGGTAATCCCGCTGGAAGCCCTTGGAGGCCGACACCGACACCCGCCCCTTGCGGACAGTGGGGGTGCCGTCGTCGCTCTCCTGCTGGCCCAGACCCAGCTTGGCCAGGATCTTTTCCAGCGCACCGGCGGATTTTCCGCTCTTGCTGTGGGCCTTGTTGTAGGTCTTGACGTACTCCTCAATGGAGAGCTTGATGGCGTTGTTGACCTTGGTGGCCAGCACCTGATAGGAGCTTTCGTTTTGGGAGAGGGCATCGCAGACCGCCTGATACTGGGTCTGGTACTCTGCCGAAGTGGTGTCCACGCTGTCCAGACTCTCGCCGTCGCCCGAAAGCAGGCGCAGGGTGATCTGGGTGCAGACCTCCTTCATGGCGGCCTCATCGATGGTGCGGATCTCCGCCTTGGTGTCCTGATCAGTGGTGGTGGTATACAGGGCCGTGCTGTAGGAGGGGTCGGCCCAGATGGTCCAGACCACGCTGGTGGAAGCCAGCGTGATGCCGCTGGTGTCGTAGATCTCACCGCGGGTGGCCTGAATGGTGCTGTCCAGCAGCTGCTGCTCGGCGGCGTACTGGCGGTAGGTGGCACCGTCGCGGATCTGGATCTTGTACAGGCTGTAGATCACGGTCAGCGCGGCGGCCACCACAAGAAGCACGGCGGCACCAAAGCTGATATGACGCAGCCGGGCACTGAGCCGTGCGTGCGGGTCCGCACTGCGGCGGCGGGTACTGTTCTTTTTGGGATTGGAGGATGGTGTTTGCATTGCGTACTCCCGAAGAAAACCGAAAAAGCGTGCGCTGCCGCACGCTTTTCGTTGTTTGGTTTATTTTGCCGTTCTGACAGAGGCAAGAATGGTCATTGCCCCATCGTGGAGCAGATCCGACCACTGCCGCACAGCGGACGCCTTGCGCACCAGAACGCTGCCCTCATCCAGCCGGATGTAGGTGATCTGGCTCTGGTCGATCTTCATCAGCCCCAGGCGTGTGGCGGTCTCCTCAACACTTGTGATGTTGGTGCGGCTGTTCAGGGCACTGTTGTAGTATGTATACTGGCTCTGCTCGCTCACAAGCTCTGCCTTGGCGCTCTGGATCTGAGAGTTCAGCTCCACCAGCTGTGCCTCGCTCCACAGCAGGCTTACCGCAAAGCCCACCAGCAAAGCCGCGCCCACCAGCTGCAGCGCGTGCTGCATGGCGGCCCGCACGGGGTTCAGCCGCTTTTTGCCGCCCTTTTCTACCCGCAGCGGGACTTTGGGCTGTGCCTGCGGCGCTCTTCTGCGCCGAACCTCTGTCATATCGTATGCTGCCTGACCCATGGTGATCTCCTCCTCACATCTCCGGGGCTGTGCCGCCCTCAGATCTTTTCCAAAACCCGCAGGTGGGCCGAGCGGCTGCGCCGGTTCTCTTCCAGCTCCTGCGTGTTGGCTTCAATGGGTTTGCGTGTGATCAGCTTTGCCTTGGCTTTGCCGCCGCAGACGCACACCGGGAACTCCGGCGGGCAGGTGCAGGCGGTGGACCAGCGGCGGAACTTGTTTTTGACCAGCCGGTCCTCCAGCGAGTGGAAGGTGATCACACAAAGTCTTCCACCCGGTGCGAGATGCGCAAAAATGGTATCCAGCCCCTCTTCCAGTGCGTCCAGCTCATGGTTTACCGCAATGCGCAGTGCCTGGAAGGTGCGGCGGGAGGGGTTTTTGTTCTTCCGGCGCTCCGCCGGGGGCATGGCGCTGGCCACGATATCCGCCAGCTGCAATGTCGTTTCAATGGGGGCAGTTTCCCGGGCTTCCACGATCCTGCCCGCGATCTGCCAGGCGAAGGGCTCCTCGCCGTAATCCCGCAGGATGCGGGCCAGCTCCTCCCGGCTCTCGCTGTTCACGAGATCGGCGGCCGTCTCACCCTCCTGGCTCATCCGCATGTCCAGCGGGGCATCTGCCCGGTAGGAAAAGCCCCGGGCCGCGTCATCCAGCTGATGGCTGGACACCCCCAGATCCAGCAGCGCGCCGTTGATCGTTTCAATGCCCAGCTGCTCCAGAGCTTGTCCGGCATAGCGGAAGTTGATCTGCACCACGGTGGCAGGCAGGCCCGCCAGCCGGGCCCGGGCCGTCTGCACGGCATCGGGGTCCTGATCCAGCGAGATGAGCCTGCCGCCCTGCTCGCCGTTCAGCCGCAGGGCGATCTGGCGGGAGTGCCCCGCGCCGCCCGCCGTGCCGTCCAGATAGGTGCCCGCCGGGTCGATCTTCAGGCCGTCCAGGCACTCGTTCAGCAGCACCGGGACATGCTCAAACGAGGCCGGGTCAAAGGGCTGTGCTGTTTTTTCTGTGTCCATGTTCCCAGCCTCCTTTCAAAACTCAGATAAGATCCTGCATCTGCCGCCCTTTTCTGCCCGGAGCTGCTGCCCGGGAAAGCGGCCTGCGGCCTGCCGGGAGTTTGTGGCCCGGTCAGCCTTGAGGATACAATTTTATTGTAACAAAACAGGCCCCTGATTGCAAGAGTTTCCCTTTTGTTTTTTCTCTCAAAATGTACCAAAAAAAGCCCCTGCAAGCCGTCGTTTTTGCTTGCAGGGGCCGGAAGCTCTCACCGGGAAATTTCACATTCCCGCATCAGAGCTGTTTCCGGGGGCTCTGGCGCAGGTTTGCACGGACATTTTTGACCTGTGCGGCGTTTTCCGCCATCGTCTCTTCCGTGGTCTTGAGCATATTATCACAGTAGTCGGTCACAGTCTGGCGGACAGTGCGGGCCTCGGTCTGGGCGGCGGAGACGATCTCTCCGGCGCGCTGCTGGGCCGCCTTGACGATCTCGGCCTCGCTCACCAGCACACGGGCGCGCTCCTCGGCCTTTTTTACAATGGCCTGGGCCTGTGCGTTGGCCGATTCGATGAGCTGGGCACGGTCGCTGACAATGGACTGGGCCTGCCGCAGCTCCACAGGCAGGTTCTGGCGGATCTCGTCCAGATAATCCCGGATCTGCTCCACATCCACGATGCGCTTGCCGCCCGAAAGGGGCATTCCGGCGCTCTCCTCCAGCGTATCCTCAATGGTATCCAAAAGCTCGTTTACGTTCATTCCGCATCTCCCTCTCCGGCGCTCTGCCGGGGCTTACCATACTTCCACAGCAGGACTTTGCCGTATTTATACTGTTTTTTCAGGGTCATGCCGCCCACCTCGGCAGGCAGCACCAGGCCGGTCTCACTCTCGCAGATCACGATGCCGCCCGGAGCCAGGCATCTGTCCACGCCGGGCAGGATCTTTTCCAGCGTGCCGGTGTGGAAGGGCGGGTCCAGCAGCACGATGTCGAACTGCTCATGGCAGGCGGAGAGATACCGTGCCGCCTCGCCGATGTTGACCCGGCTGCGGTCAAACACGCCGCAGTTCTTGCAGTTCTTCATCACGATGTTCACGGCCTCCCGGTTCTCGTCCAGGAACACGCACCGGGCCGCACCCCGGCTCAGGGCCTCGATGCCCAGCTGGCCGCTGCCTGCGTAGAGGTCGAGCACCCGGGCACCGGGCAGGTCGAACTGGACGATGCTGAACATGGCCTCCTTGACCTGATCCATCGTCGGGCGGGTGATCTCGGTGCCGGGCAGGGCTTCCAGCCTGCGGCCCCGTGCTTCTCCTGCAATAACGCGCATGTATCTGCCTCCTTCTCCCGCTGTCCGGGCCCCCTGCCCGGCCAGCAGCTGTTTCGTGTTTTCGTATCTCCATATTATCGTCAAAACGCAACTCTTTGTCAAGGGCGCGCGTTGCACTCAGGGTGCAATTGTGCTAAAATCAGGGCAAAGCGCCCCATGTGCGGCGCATTTTGCCAAAAAAGGAGAGTATCTGCTTATGAAAGTCCTGCTCATCAACGGCAGCCCCCACGAGAAGGGCTGCACCTATACCGCCCTGTCCCTGATCGCCGGGGAGCTGAACGCCAGCGGCATCGAGACCGAGATCCTGAACGTCGGCACAAAGCCGGTGGGCGGCTGCATCGGCTGGGGCGGGGGCGGCCACGTGCCGCTCCCGCCCTTTTTGCATCTACGCCC
>OGPC01001974.1_pt1 | contig 11122 bp, 10 predicted proteins | sample 1552911 | NCBI WGS metagenome assembly OGPC01 (sample SAMEA2580248, study PRJEB22360) | human gut metagenome | biome: human gut; feature: human-associated habitat; material: faeces | place: Denmark | collected 2008/2010 | reverse complement strand
CTCAGAACTGCTCTTTTTATCTGCTCTGAATCTGATACTTTCCTAATGAATTGTACCATTGGATGATACTGTAGCAATTTTCTTGTTGCCGGATTTGTATGTAACTTTTCCTGACGGAGCTGCTTTTGCTGTGATCTTAGTTGTTTTGCCGACTTTTACAGATGCAGATGTTTTGTTCAGTGTAAGAGTTGGATTTTTAACTGTTACTTTGCAGGTTACCTTTACATCTCCGCATTTAGCTGTGATGACTGCACTACCTTTTGCTTTTGCAGTAACTTTACCGGTTGTTTTGTTTACAGCTGCAACTTTTGGGTTACTGGAAGTAAATGTAACTTTTGGTGCATCTGCTCCTGTTACAGTTGCCTTCAGTGTAGTTGTTTTTCCTTTGTAAACAGTGGCTGTTTTCTTGTTGAGAGTTACTGTTACCTTCGTATCTGCTTTAACAAGAGCCTCTACTGCTGCGTTCAGATGAGTTGTAGCTTCATCAACCTCTGCCTGAGTTGGCTTTTCTTTTGCAAGAAGATCCTTTGCTTCCTGAAGCTCTAACTGCATTGCCTTCCAGGAATCTGCTGTGTAATCTGCTTCTTTTAAGGCTTCTGCTTTTTCTACTGCTGCTTTTAATGCTGTTGTATCTGCTTCTCCTGCTTCCGGTTTTACGATGTTTGCATCTGTTGCATTAACTTCAAATACAGTATCTGCATATCCCATTGCATATACGGTGATTTTCCATTTGCCGGTTCCATCTGTTCCTTTTGGAAGCTGGCAGCGGTAGGAATCTGTCAGACCAAGCTGGATTCCCATTGCCTTGTGCATCCAGTTATCTGCTGCAAATTTTGTTCCGTAAGATGCCAGAACTTTATCACCATTTCCGTAGTAATCCCATTTTACAGCATACATTTTAGCACCAAGAGTACCATATCCGTCACCTGTAATATCTACTCTTAAGAATTCGCCGTAACTTCCGCTGGCTTCTTTTACTGTTGCGGTAACATTGGATGCTGTCTGGAGTGCCTGATCTTTAAGTCCGGAACCTGTACCGTTTGTTCTGGCCTTGAATGTGAATGTTCCATCGGAACCTTTTACAGCTTCTTTTAAGCCGTTTGTTTCAGCGGTAACATCCGCAACTGCACTATAGGACTGCAAATTGTTTTCTCCAAATCCTCCGGCAACTGTGCTTCCGTCTTCCACAACCTTGAACTGGGATTTGAAGGCTTCATAATCTTCTGCCTTTACTGCGACAGGCACATATTTCAGACCTACAACGCTGTAATGGTCGAATTCTGCAACGCTTCCGTCAGCTTTTGTGATCTGTCCTCGCTCAGGCTGATTCAGCTTTACAGTTGTTCCGTCCGTAAGAACTGCATCATTAGCTGAGGTCCAGTAGGAAATCTCATAAGAACCGCCGTTTTTGTCATACATGATTGCTTCACACTGGTAGCTTCCTCTGTGCAGGCCATGGTTTACAGTAGCTCTGGTTACTGTGTCGAAACCGCCTTTGTCAAGTTCATCATGGCTGTCTTTTGTTCCATTGGAAGCTGTGTTTGCAGCATTATAAACTCCCTCAGATGCCCAGTACTGTGTCCATGTCAGACCTGCATAGACATATTTGTAGCCTGTTTCTGCTGTTGCAGCGAATTCATCTTCTGCTGCTGCCTGATCGTCAACAAAAGGTGTTTCCTCATCGCCTGCAAAAGCATCAGCGGTGTCATCTGCTGCATCAAACTCATCTGTCTGTGCCTCAGTCTCCACAGCAGTATCAGATGTAAAATCCGCAGCCATAACCGGTAATCCTGAAACCATCATTGCTGCACTTAAAATTGCAGGAGCTGCCATTTTGATTAAATTTCCCTTACGCATACCTTTAAATCCTCCTGAATATGAGTTAATAAATAGTTACTGTTCACACACCACTATCCCGCGAGGTGTTTTGGCATGAATATGCCAAAATCCCGAGACATACAAGCCAAAATTCCATTGCCGCAGGCAATCTGGAATGAATTTTGGCTATGTTACTGTGAACGGAGTGAACAGTAACAATAAATATATTTCCAAACTGTCCGGAAAACTGAAATTTTTGACAGTTCAGAGATCTTTATATAAGATAAACCTATTCACCGATGGAATAAGTATCTTTCAGTAATTGAAATCTTTCTTTCATGCCTTCCGTCATCCAGACATGATCAGAATCATCTACGAACAGTCCGTCTGCATTGTATTTCTTCAAAAGTTCTTCTGCCTTTTCTTTTCCCAGTACAAAGCATGCAGTGGAAAGTCCGTCTGCGTTCAGGCCGTCATCACACACAACCGTCACAGATGTGAGACCGCTTCTTGCAGGATATCCTGTAGCAGGATCCAGTATATGATGATATCGAACACCATTTTCTATAAAGTATTTTTCGTAATCTCCGGAAGTAGATAAAAATTCGGTACCATTCAGAGTAACTACTCCCAGGTAATCACCTTCTGTATCCCGCGGATCAGTGACAGCTACCTGCCAGGCAGAACCGTCAGGTTTGCTTCCATAGCTCATAACACTGCTGCCGCCCAGATTCAGGATCATGCCTGATACATTTTTATCTGCATCAAGAATCTTCTGTGCTGCATCACAGCCAATTCCCTTACCTGCAGCCCCTAGATCAAGAGTTACTCCCTCCGGCATGGTAACTTTATTTCCATCCAGAGTCACCTTGTCATATCCTACATTTTCAAGCAGGGAATTTAATTCATCATCTGAAGGAATGTGCGGATTTTCTCCGTCAATGTCCCACAGGCGGATCACTCTTCCCATAGTAGGATCCATGGCTCCGCCAGAAACTTTCGACAAATCCAGTACCTGTTTTAAACAGGTGGCAGTTTCATCAGATACCGTTGTTGTATTCCCGGCATTTTGATTGATCTGATATATCTGAGAACTTTCTTTTGTCCAGGAGATCCAGTTTTCTTCCACATCTTTTAATGCAGAGATTATGTCTGCTGTGATATCCTCACCTGTTGTGTAAAGAGTCTCTGATACTACGGTGTCCATAGCAAAGTCTGTTTTGGTGTATGTGTTTATTTCAGAGTTTCCCCATGCAGTCCGGGATGTGCATAAAAGAGAGGCTGTAATAAAAAGTCCCAGTACAAAAGAGCGTCTGTTTGTCATATATTTTCTGATTCCTTATCCTCTTATTGTTGTTTCCAACTAACTCTATAGACTATATCACTGTACGGATAGTATGTCTACCAATATAGTTAGTTCTTACTAATCAAATTTTTTCAATAAGTTAGCAGTTGCTAATTTTTATCAATAACAGTGCCTGTATGAATATTTTTCCTTGGGCAGACTGCAGTGCAGGCGTGACAGCAGATGCATTCCCCTGAATGTGCAGTATCGCCGTCAATATCCAGATGTGCCGGACATCTCTTCTTACAGAGAGTGCACTTTGGCGCACAGTTTGGACGATTTCGTTTGAAAAGTGCTCCCGGGATGATCGGCATGATTGCAAATACTGCTCCCATAGGACAGAGAAACTGGCAGAAGAAACGCTCCTGTGTACACATTCCGACCATGATCAGGATCAGCAGAACTGTTCCCACAATGTAGGTAGATTTCGGCAGTCTGCCTGTTGTAAGCATGGAGAATACATCCCATGGACTCATTCCCTGTAATTTGGAATAGAATCCTGTTATGCAGGAAAGAAGCAGAAATGCAAGAATCACATATTTTACTTTCTGTAATCTGTGTACCCATTCTTCCGGATATCCATGTTTTTTCTTTTTTCCAAAACATTTCGCACGGATAAATGCGGTAAGCTCATACAGAGCATCTCCCAGCGAGCCAAACGCACAGGCATAACCGCAGAAATGACGTCCGAACAAAATAGTAATGATCAACAATAATGCCGTAATATTCAGAAAAGAGTTCCAGGTTACGCTCTGCTGTCCTCCGATTGCAAGAAAGATGGATTTGATTCCTGCAAATGCTGTGGAAAAAAGGGAGGGCGCTGCTATAAAAAATATAAGCTGTATGGCGGCACGGATCAGCCGTACCTTTCGTTGTTTCTTTTTCATGCGTTTTCCGCCTTTGATAATGCGTCATTTACTGCTTCTAAGATACCGGTAGAACTGAAAGTTGCTCCGGAAATGGTGTCAACATCTGTGCTCTGCTCGCTGATGACACTGTTTATGACATTCTCGCCCTGTGACAGATAAGCACTGTCCTCACCCGGTGCACTGACTACACTGACTGCTGTAATGGTATCATCTTCCAGAGTCACCTGAACAGTGATCGTTCCACCGTATCCGGTTCCTGAACCTTCGAAGGTGCCATTTTTATATACATTGTCAGAATCATCGGTTTCTTCAGAATCTGCCTGATCTGCATTTTCTTTATCCTCTGCAGAATCCTTTTCAGATTTATTATCAGCTTCCGAAGATACATCAGAAGAAGCATTACTTTCTGCTACTGTTTTCTGTTCCTCATAAGTTTCCTTTAATGCTATAAGGATCTGGTCCTGCTGGTTCTCCAGACTCTCTGTTTTGGCAGTCAGATCTGCAATATCCTGAGCCTGTTCTTTATCTTTTACTGTTCCGTTATAGAAAAATACCGCCATGATGATCAACAAAAGTGCGATCAGACGCAGATAAAAATTTTGATTATTCACGTTGTTTCCTCTCCTTCATTTTTTTATTTTGCCGGATATGATATCTGTTTTTGGATGAAGCAAAACTTAATCATAACTAACTTTAAAAGTGTATCATTTTAGTATACAAAAATCTATATATAACAGATTCTGCTAATGTTGTTTTTTTCTCATTAAGATGACCCCGGAGCAAAATCCGAGGTCATTTATTGTGTGAATTATTTACCTGTTATCGTTTATTTTACTTTTACTGTAAATACTTTCTTAACACCATTGCAGGTTACTGTGATTTTGGCAGTACCTTTTTTCTTTCCTTTTACAACGCCTTTGGAGCTTACTGTTGCAATCTTGCTGTTGCTTGACTTGTAAGTAACCTTTCCTGATGGAGTTGCCTTTGCAGAAATTTTTGTTGTTTTTCCAACTTTTACAGTTGCTGAAGATTTGCTAAGTTTCAGGGATGGATTTTTAACTGTTATCTTGCAGGTTACTTGGTATTCTCCGCAGGATGCTGTGATCACTGCTGTTCCTTTTGCCTTAGCAGTTACAACACCTTTGCTGTTTACAGAAGCCACTTTTGTATTGCTGGATTTCCATGTGATTTTATCTGTAAGGTTTGTTGTAACTTTGAGAGTGGTTTTTGTGCTGCCTTTTGTATAAAGAGTCTTGGAAGAAGTATTTAATTCAAATGTATTTTCTGCTTCTTTGTAAGTAAAAGTAAGATTATTCTTATATCCTACAGCAGTTATTTCAAATACAGTTGCATCTGTTACCTGAATATCTGTGAGATCAAGAGTTCCATCTTCTTTTACAATGACCTTGCTTCCTCTTCCTGTTGCGGCATATTCTGTATCATCAACTTTTACTTTGCTGATGCTCTTAATGTATGCAGAGAACTCTTCTGCTGTAATGCCTTTTGCTGCAACCAGTTTTGTCTCGTTACTGTCATAAGAAGCCGGCATTTTGTCTGTATTTACTGTAAATTCAGTTACAATGGCTGCATATTTTCCGCTGGCATCTGCAATTTCAACCTTATGTGTTCCCAATGCAAGAGCTCCAACTGCAAGTTTTCCGTCTGTGCAAGAAACCGCTGTTCCGTCTACAGTATACTGTGCCTTGAAGTCTGCCGGCAGAGCCTGGTCAAAGGTAACTGCTGCAGATGAGTCTGTATTCATAATATCTGCCACTGTTGCCTTGATTCCTGTAGTTGTCTGCACCTTTACATCCGGAACATCAAAAGTAATCATGCCTTTATCTGTGTAATAAGTAACGCTGTCAATTGTTTTTCCCATGATTGATTTATAATGCGCAGAAGAAACAGGGCATCCGTGAACTTCTGTTGTATATCCTGTACCCCAGGCAAGCATACTTCCACGCCAGATATTCTCCAGATGACGCAGGCCATAGTTGGTTCCGTCTGTAGTATTTACAGTTACACCATAGATTTTATCTGTGTTTGTATCAATTACTGCTGCAAAAGCCTCATTGTTAAGATCAAGCTCATAATCACCGTATTTTGTTTCTGTTTTTAATGTAGCATCAATAGTAACGTTTTTTGTCTGGGCACCTTTCATTGCTGAGAAAGAATAGCTGCCATCTGCATTTACAGTAAGTTCTTTGTAATAAGACGGTGTTTCGCTTAAAATGTAATAAGAGTAAGAGGCATTTTCAATCAGGGAATCTTTTCCTGTATAGGTGTTGCTGCTTGTCTGTCCTCTGTTTGTCACTGTGATCGTTACAGAGTCGGAATCTGTGACCTGCTTCTGGTCTTTCAGAAGGGAAAGATCACTGACCTTTACAGGGAAAGTAACACCTGTTACATCGGTTCCATTGGGGTCTACGTGATAAGCGGAATTTCCGTTCATCATACCTGCGGTTCTTGATTTATTAAGAGTTGCAGATGTGAAAGCATCAACTTTTACATCATTATTTTTCAGTTCTGCCTTGTAGAAATCATCGTATGGAATATTCATAAGCACATAAGCTTCGCCCTGCTGTGCTTCTGCAGCAAAAGCATCCTGGACATCTTCGGTGGTAAATTCTTCCTGCGCATCCTCGGCGGCAAACTCTTCGGAAACAGAGAAATCTGTGCTGTCTGTAAGTACCTCACTGTCTGTGAAATCAGATGCCAGAACTGCATATGGCATGCTGGTCATAGCAACTGCGGCACTCATTACAACAGGTGCTATTTTTTTCATAAGTTTTTTGTTTGTCATGTTTTTCTCCTCTTCTAAAATTTTTTTGCGGAATCACTCTTACCAGAGGGTTAATCAACTTATTAACCAAAGGGATTTTACTTTTACCAAAAGGGAGTGACTTCTGCCAAAGATATTCATATAGGATTGCTATAGGTATGCTGTCAGCAGTAATTATATAAATTAGTCACTACTAACTCATAAAATAGTAACATGCCTGTCTGAAAAAATCCACACTTTTTTATCTGGGATATTCGTCATTTTTTCTCAATAAATACTTCAGTAAAAATCAGTATTAGTTACATCTAACTTGTGGTTGCGGGAATATTTTTTCTGTGTTAAAATGTCTGAAGAATTCTGATAATTCCATTTTGGATTTTTTGAGAGGAGAAAATAGATTTATGAAGCAAAAAACAGCCTGCCTTGGGCTTTTTTCAGCTGTGGCGATCATTCTGGGATATGTGGAATCACTGGTGCCGGTTTTTGCGGGGATTCCGGGGATTAAACTTGGACTTGCCAATCTGGGAGTACTTTTTATTTTGAAGAAATATTCATTTAGGGAGGCTGCTCTGGTTTCTGTTGTCCGCATTCTGGTGATCGGATTTATGTTCGGAAATCTGTTCAGTATCCTGTACAGCCTGGCAGGCGCTGCGCTTAGTATGACAGTTATGACACTTATGCTGAAAAAAACATCTTTCAGTCTAATCGGTGTCAGCGTTGCAGGAGGTGTTTCCCATAATATCGGTCAGTTGATCATTGCCATGCTGATCGTACAAAATGCAAGTGTGTTTGTATACGCACCGGCACTTCTGGTGGCAGGTGTTGCTGCCGGGGTGGTAATCGGCGGACTTACTAACGAGATTTTGAAAAGAGTTCATCTATAACTTTAAAAGCATCAGTTATCTGAATTTATAATCTTTCAGATAACTGATGCTTTTTTCAATCTTCTTCTATATGTTCCCGTCCCTGGTTGATAATCGTGCGGACATGATCATCTGCCAGAGAATAAAAAATAGATTTTCCCTCTCTGCGGCTCTTTACCAGTTTATTCTGTTTCAGAATACGAAGCTGATGAGAAATCGCAGACTGAGTCATATTCAATGCTTTAGCGAGATCGCAGACGCATACCTCTGCCTCAAACAAAACAAACAAAATACGTATTCTGGTAGAGTCTCCGAAAACCTTGAATAATTCGGCCAGATCATAAAGCTCTGTTTCCTCCGGCAGGGTTTCATCTACAATTTTAAGCAGATCTTCATGTATTTCATTACTCTCACATAATTCTTCTTTGCATACTTCCATTTTCTTACCTGTTACCTTTCCGGCTTATCACAAAAGGTTTCTGCTGATTTGCCTGTTTCTTATAAATTCTTTACAAATAATGTACGGATCGCGTTTAATACTGCCAGGATCATAACACCTACATCTGCAAAAATGGCCACCCACATGTTTGCAATACCTAAAGCTCCAAGGATCAGGCAGAGAATTTTAATGCCGATTGCAAAATAAATATTTTCATATACAATACGGATACATTTACGTGCAATTTTGATCGCTTTGGAAATCTTCAAAGGATCATCATCCATCAGAACGATATCTGCGGCTTCGATTGCTGCATCTGAACCAAGCGCTCCCATCGCAATACCAATATCGGCTCTGGATAATACAGGGGCATCATTGATACCGTCACCTACAAACGCAAGTTTAGCCTTTTCAGACTTCTGATTAAGAAGTTCCTCTACCCTGGAAACTTTGTCAGCAGGTAAAAGTTCGCTGTATACTTCCTGAATTCCCAGTTCCCCGGCAACCTGATCTGCAACACGTTTTGAGTCGCCTGTCAGCATAACGGTCTTGCTGATTCCGGCTTTCTTCAGTTCAGCGATTGCCTCTTTTGCATGAGGTTTGATGATATCGGATATCAGGATATGTCCTGCATATTTGCCGTCAATGGCCATATGCACAACAGTTCCTACATGATGGCAATCCTGATAAGCAATGCCAAGTCTGTTCATTAATTTGGTATTACCGGCAGCTACAGATATGCCGTCAACTTTGGCAATCACACCATTACCACTGATTTCTTCAATATCAGTAACACGATTTCTGTCGATTGGTTTTCCGTATGCTTTCTGCAGGCTCTTGCTGATCGGATGGGAGGAAGAACACTCGGCAAGTGCTGCATATTCTAACAATTTCTCATCAGGCATTTCATTGTGATGAATACCACTTACTTCGAAGACACCCTGAGTCATAGTACCTGTTTTGTCAAATACAACATATTTTGTCTGAGCCAGTGTTTCCAGATAGTTGGAACCCTTGACCAGAATGCCCTGATTGCTGGCTCCACCGATTCCTGCGAAGAAACTTAACGGGATGCTGATGACCAACGCACATGGACAGCTGATTACAAGGAAGGTAAGGGCTCTGTAGATCCAGTCTCCCCACATGGCAGGTTTTCCCATAATAAGAAGTACGATCGGCGGGATAAATGCAAGAGCAAGGGCTCCGTAACATACTGCAGGTGTATAGTATTTCGCAAATTTGGAAATAAAGTTTTCAGATTTTGACTTTCTGGAGCTGGAATTCTCTACCAGTTCAAGGATCTTGGATACTGTAGATTCACCGAATTCCTTAGTTGTACGGATCTTCAGCAGACCTGTCATATTGATACAGCCACTGATCACTTCATCGCCTGCTTTTGCATCACGCGGAAGACTCTCACCTGTCAGTGCACTTGTATTTAATGTAGAAGTTCCCTCGGTGATCACTCCATCGATCGGTACTTTTTCACCCGGCTGAACAACAATAATGGTTCCGATCTCAACTTCATCAGGATCAACCTGTTCCAGTGTTCCGTCTTTCTCTATGTTCGCATAATCAGGACGGATATCCATCAGTTCACTGATGTTTCGTCTGCTCTTTCCCACTGCATAGCTCTGGAAAAGTTCTCCAATCTGGTAGAAAAGCATAACTGCAACACCCTCGGAATAATCGCCAAGGAGAATTGCACCTACTGTGGCTACAGCCATCAGAAAGTTCTCGTCAAACACCTGTTTATTTAAAATACCCTTAAATGCTTTCTTCAGGATATCATAGCCGATAACCAGATATGGGATCATAAAAAGAACAAATCTCAGGTATCCCTCTGCCGGCAGTAAGGAAAAGACCACGATCAGCACTGCTGCTATGATAATTCTGATCAGCATTTTCTTCTGCTTCTTGTTCATATCAATACCTCTCTCTTCTTATAAAAGCAGGACCGCTGCAAAAAACTTTCCGGCGAAAAGCTCAGTGCCGGGATACGTTTTATGCAACAGTCCATTCTCCGGATAACTCAAAATTAAAGATAAATCTCACAGTCGTCTTCTACCTTCTTGCAGTTCTTTAATACGTCTTTCATAACTGCTTTTGGATCCTGTCCGTCTTCGAATTCAACGATCATCTTCAGCATCATGAAATTAACTGTTGCATCTTTAACGCCGGCTGTATTCTTGGCAGCTTCCTCCATTTTATTAGCACAGTTTGCACAGTCCACATCGATTTTATAAGTTTTCTTCATAATATTTTCCCTTTCCGCTCATCTCTTTTATATTAACATATGAGCACTTGTTCATTTGTTTGATTTTATTATAGCATTATTTTCTCTTCTGTCAATAGTTTTGAGGAGATTTCTTTACGGAAATCAAAAGTTATGTTATAATCCATGTTATTATAGTTTAACGTGTTGCTTTAATGTTTTAAAAAACAGGATATTATTATCCGGCAGGTATCAAAATTATAAAAAGAAATATGATACTCTTTGACAGAACATAACTGCCTGTACTGTTTGCGTACAGCAGTTCACAGCAGCAATATCGGAAAGAAAAAAGGAGGGAGTATCAATATGGCGATACATGAATCAGGAGAAGATTATCTCGAAGCGATCCTTATGATCAAAAAAAGAAACGGTAATGTCCGCTCTATCGACATTGCGCATGAACTGTCTTTTTCAAAACCGAGTGTCAGTGTTGCAATGAAGAATTTGAAAGCCAGTAATTACATTACGATTGATGAGAACGGATTTATCAATCTGACGGAAACCGGGCAGGAAATTGCAGATAAGATTTATGAAAGACATACCTTTCTGACCGGATGGCTGACTTCTATCGGAGTTGACCCGAAGGTTGCAGCCGAGGATGCCTGTAAGATGGAGCATGCGATCAGCGCAGAGAGTTTTGCTGCCATTAAGAAGTCTATTGCAGGCACGCATGAAAATTATAGCAATCCTCGTAAATAATGCATTTAAGACAGTTCAGCAGCGTGCGAAAG
>OGPC01001969.1_pt1 | contig 11130 bp, 8 predicted proteins | sample 1552911 | NCBI WGS metagenome assembly OGPC01 (sample SAMEA2580248, study PRJEB22360) | human gut metagenome | biome: human gut; feature: human-associated habitat; material: faeces | place: Denmark | collected 2008/2010 | reverse complement strand
GCTGGATACCACACAGCTGGTAAAAGATGTGGGAACCATGCTGGAAGGCAGGGAGGCTGTAGAAGAAGGACTGATCGATGAAGTGGGAGGAATGAAAGAGGCTCTTGCCAAACTGTATGAACTAATTGACCTTCAGAAAGCTGAGAAAAAAATGTAATTTCATGATAAAGTTAGTCACATTATTAACAATTTATGAAAAATCATGCACTTTTTCCTTTGACTGTCCCTCCTTTTGTGATATAATGCTAGGGAATGAGTAGTGATGTTTAAAATAATTTCTACAGGAGGGACAAATCATATGAGCAATACGTGTGGATGTCAGAACAGCGGAAACGCGGATTTCGCTGAGTTGGCTCCGGTGCTTGAAAAATATGCAAAGGTGCCGGGAAGCCTGATCACCATTCTTCAGCAGACCCAGGATATCTACGGGTATCTTTCTATGGATGCGATCAATTATATCGCAGAAAGAACAGGGATCATGCCTGCTAAAATTTACGGTGTGGCTACATTCTATGCACAGTTCCGTTTACAGCCGATCGGAAAGTATCTGATCATGCTCTGTAAAGGTACAGCCTGTCATGTAAATGGTTCTGACATGATCGAGGAAGCTGTCTGTGAACATCTTGGAATCAAGGACGGAGAGACAACCGAAGATGGTCTGTTTACATTAAATAACGTAGCCTGTCTTGGCTGCTGTTCTCTTGCGCCGGTTATGATGGTAAAATCAGCAGACGGTGAGGAAACATTCGGAAACCTGACAAAATCTTCTGTTAAGAAGATTCTTGACGATTATAAAGCAAAGAACGCATAGGAGGTAGAAATATGAAAGTTGTTGTAGGACAAGGCAGCTGTGGTATTGCTACCGGAGCTAAGAAGACCTCTGATGAGTTCCAGCGTATCGTAGCAGAAAAAAATCTTACAAATGTTGTTATTGATAAAACAGGATGTATCGGTACCTGCTATCTGGAGCCTATCGTTGATGTGTATAATGACGAAGGCGCTCTGGAAGCAAGATATGTCAAATGTACTACAGATAAAGTAGAAAAAATCGTAGAGGAGCATCTGATTGGCGGAAAGCCGGTAGAGGAATACGTGATTCCGGCAGAGGATGAGGCGTTCCTTTCCCAGCAGCAGAGAATCGTTCTCCGCAACTGCGGTCAGATCAATCCGGAAAAAATTGATGAGTACATAGCGGTAGGCGGCTATGAAGCTGCACGCAAAGTTATCACTTCCATGACTCCGGATGAAGTTATTGAGGAAATCAAGGTTTCCGGACTTCGCGGACGCGGCGGCGCCGGTTTCCCTACATGGTTTAAATGGAATGCGATCAAATCCAATAAAGGCGCGCAGAAATATATGGTATGTAATGCGGACGAGGGTGACCCGGGTGCATTCATGGACCGTTCTGTTCTGGAAGGCGATCCACATGTTGTACTTGAGGCAATGGCCATCGCAGGTTACGCCATCGGCGCAGATCAGGGATATATTTACGTGCGTGCAGAGTATCCAATCGCGGTAGAACGTCTGCAGATCGCAATCAACCAGGCAAGAGAATATGGTCTGCTTGGTAAAAATATTTTTGACACTGGATTTAACTTTGATATCGAGCTTCGTCTCGGTGCCGGTGCATTTGTCTGTGGTGAAGAGACTGCGTTGATGACTTCTATTGAAGGAAATCGTGGTGAGCCGCGTCCGAGACCGCCATTTCCGGCTGTCAAAGGTCTGTTCCAGAAACCGACCATTTTAAATAACGTTGAGACATGGGCAAATATTCCGCAGATCATCCTGAACGGTCCGGAATGGTTTGCTTCCATGGGTACTGAAAAATCCAAAGGAACAAAAGTATTTGCTCTTGGTGGAAAAATCAACAATACCGGTCTGGTTGAGATTCCAATGGGAACCACACTTCGTACCGTTATCGAAGATATCGGTGGCGGCATTCCAAATGGCAAGAAATTTAAAGCAGCTCAGACCGGTGGACCATCCGGCGGATGTATCCCGGCAGAGCATTTTGATATCCCGATCGATTACGACAACCTGATCAGCATCGGTTCCATGATGGGATCCGGCGGACTGATCGTTATGGACGAAGATACCTGTATGGTTGATATTGCAAAATTCTTCCTGCAGTTTACGGTAGATGAGTCCTGCGGTAAATGTACCCCATGTCGTGTCGGAACAAAACGTCTGTTAGAGTTATTGGAGAAGATTACAGAAGGACGAGGAACCTTAGAGGATATCGACAAGATGGAAGAACTGTGCTATTACATCAAAGATAACGCACTCTGTGGCTTGGGACAGACAGCTCCGAACCCGGTGCTCTCCACACTTCGTTACTTCCGTGACGAATATGTAGAACATGTAGTCAACAAGAGATGTCCGGCTGGTGTATGTAAGAAACTCATTACATATAAGATTGATCCTGTGAAATGTAAAGGTTGTACATTATGTGCACGTAACTGTCCGGCAGATGCCATCGAAGGTCAGGTAAAAGTTGCACATAGCATCAACACAAGCAAATGTGTGAAATGTGGAACCTGTATCGATAAGTGTCGTTTTGGCGCTATTTATAAAGAGTAACGGAGGAATCAATCATGGAAAATATTACAATTAAAATAAACGGAAGAGAGGTATCCGCACCGCAGGGTTCCACGATTCTGGAGGCAGCACGCCTTGCACAGATTGAAATCCCGACGTTATGTTACCTCAAAGAGATTAATGAGATCGGCGCCTGTCGTATGTGTGTTGTTGAGGTGAAAGGTGCCCGCACTCTGGTGACCGCCTGTGTATATCCGATCAACGAAGGAATGGAAGTATGGACCAACACACCGAAGGTTATCGAGTCCAGAAGAAAAACTTTACAGCTTTTATTATCCAATCACGATCGCAAATGTCTGTCCTGTGTCCGCAGTGGGAAGTGCGAGCTTCAGACCTTGTGCCGTGAATACAAAGTAGACGATGAGGCTTACTATGATGGTGAGCGCAATGTGTATGAGTTAGATACCAGTGCAGCACATATGGTAAGAGACAATAATAAATGTATCCTCTGCAGACGATGCAGTGCTGTCTGTGAAAAAGTACAGGGGGTTGGTGTCATCGGCGCAAATGAGCGTGGATTCAAGACATACATCGGTTCTGCGTTCAATATGGATCTGGCAGAAACCAGCTGTGTATCCTGTGGACAGTGTATTTCAGTATGTCCGACCGGGGCACTTTATGAGAAAGATAATACCGAAGAAGTATTTGCAGCAATCGCAGATCCGGAGAAGTATGTGGTTGTTCAGTGTGCACCTGCTGTTCGTGCAGGACTTGGCGAGGCTTTTGGCATGCCGATCGGCACAGATGTAGAGGGCAAGCTGGCAGCAGCATTGCGCAGACTTGGTTTTGATAAAGTATTTGACACCACATTCTCTGCAGACCTTACAATTATGGAAGAGGCCAACGAGTTCCTGGATCGTGTACAGAATGGCGGAGTGTTACCGCTGATCACATCCTGTTCCCCAGGATGGATCAAATACTGCGAACACTATTTTCCGGAAATGACAGAGAATCTGTCTTCCTGTAAATCTCCGCAGCAGATGTTTGGTGCGATTGCAAAATCCTATTACGCAGAGAAAATGGGAATTCCGAAAGAAAAAATGGTGGTTGTCAGCGTTATGCCATGTACTGCAAAGAAATTTGAGATTGGCAGAGAGGATGAGAACGGTGCAGGCGTTCCAGATGTGGATATTGCTATTACAACAAGAGAGCTTGGCCGCATGATCGAACGCGCAAGCATTCGTTTTGCAGATCTTCCGGATGAAGAATTTGATATGCCGCTTGGTCTTGGAACCGGTGCAGCAGTCATCTTCGGCGCAACCGGTGGTGTAATGGAAGCGGCACTTCGTACCGCAGTAGAGAAACTGACCGGCGAAGAACTTGCAAAACTTGAGTTCACTGATGTACGTGGTATCGAGGGCATCAAAGAAGCTACTTACAATGTAGCTGGTATGGATGTCAAAGTTGCTGTTGCTTCCGGACTGAAAAATGCAAAAGAACTGTTAAATAGAGTAAAATCAGGGGAAGCTGAGTATCATTTTATCGAGATCATGGGATGCCCTGGCGGATGTGTCAACGGTGGCGGTCAGCCGCAGCAGCCGGGATATGTACGCAATACCGTAGATATCCGTGCAAAACGTGCGGAAGTGCTTTACAATTTGGATAAAAATAATAAGATCCGTAAATCACATGAAAATCCGGCGATCATTGAATTATATGAAACCTATCTTGGTGAGCCGGGCAGCCATAAAGCACATGAGTTACTGCATACTACTTATGTAAAACGTACAGTAAATAAATAGTTTTACATTTGATAAGTTGCGTGATCAGATGAAAAAAATGAGAATATTTTTAAGAGGAGCCGTTGTATTTGTAACGGCTCCTTTTATCATATAAAAAGAATATTAAGAAAATATTCAGTATTTCTAAGGAAGAATTAAAGCATGGGATATGGCATTTGTGATAGAATTTTCAGAGAAATTGTTTAAGGAGCATTTTTATGAATTTGTTATCTGTTGCATTTATTTTGTTTGTAACTGTTTTATTTATACTGTATTACACTGTATTTCGGAAAAAACAATGGATCTGCCTGCTTTTATTCAGCATGGCATTTTATGCTTATTCAGGCATTTCGAATCTCATTTTTATTGCAATCACCGGATTCAGTGTGTTTGTGGGCGGCATATGGTTGGTTCGTTTTTCGAAACAATATCAGGAGATCCGAAAGGATAAAAGCATAGACAGAGCCAGGAGAAAGGAAATAAAAGCAGCATTTGATCGAAAGCGCAAAATTATTCTCTGGACAATCATTGTGATTAATTTTGGAATGCTGGCAGTATTGAAATATCTGCATCCTTTGTTTGAAGGTTTTCTGATACCGCTTGGCATCTCTTTTTACATGTTTATTTCCATTGGTTATCTGGTGGATATCTATTTTGAAAAATACGAAGCTGAAAAGAATCCGTTTCGTTTCCTGCTGTTTGTTTCGTTTTTTCCACAACTGATCCAGGGACCGATCAACAGATATGATCAGATGAAAGAGCAGCTGTATGGCAGACATACTCTGGACTGGTATCGCTGTAAGCGTGCATTGATATTGATTTTGTTTGGATTATTAAAAAAGTATGCGATCGCAAATCTGCTGGTTCATGAAATCGCAAATATTCTGGATGCGCCTACGGAGAAAACACCTGGTTCTGTCATCGTGTTTGCAATATTATTATATTCAGCCCAACAGTATGCAGATTTTTCCGGTGGAATCGATATCGTTATGGGTGTAGCAGAATTGTTTGGGATTGAAATGATGCCAAATTTCAGACAACCGTATTTTTCTGTTTCACTGGGGGATTTCTGGCGAAGATGGCATATTTCGCTTGGTGCATGGATGAGAGATTATGTATTTTATCCATTTGCGCTGACTGCTCCTATGCAGAAATTCGGAAAATGGGCGAAAAAGCATCTGAACGTTCATTTCGGCCGTGTACTTCCGGCATCCATTGCGAATATTCTGGTATTTTTCCTTGTAGGTATCTGGCATGGCGCACAGTGGCACTTTATCTTCTGGGGTCTTTACAATGGTATTGTAATTGCAGTTTCAGATATCTGTGCACCTTTGTTTGCAAAAATGACAGAAAGACTGCACATAAATGTAAAAAGCAGGGCATTTCATGTATTTCGGATTATCCGGACGTTTATCATAGTAAATATCGGATGGTATTTTGACCGGATCTACAATATCAAAGACTGTTTTATGTGCATGAAAAACACGATTATTCATTTTCGTATGGGACAGTTATACGAAATTTTGGAACCAACATTTAAAGAAGTGCCAAAGAAAGCGTATATTATGGCAGCGGCAGCGCTGCTCATTGTATTTGCTGACAGTGTTCTAAAAGAAAAAGGAAAGGATGCAATTACATTGTTGGAAGAACGGCCTTTGGCACTTCGCTGGTTACTATATTTTGTGATGATTTTCCTTATTTTAGGATCGTTTAATTTTGCCGTTGGCGCAGGAGGTTTTATGTATGCGAATTATTAAGGGCATAAAAGTGGTTGGATTTGTTTTCCTGTTCATAGTGATAAATTTGCTGCTGAGTTATCTTCTTGTGAAAGCAAATGGTCCAAGTGAGGTCATGTGGAAGGACTTCCGCAAAACAGAAAAAATAGATACCGTATATTTAGGTTCTTCTTTTTCACAGATGACGTTCAATCCCTATATTATAGATGAAGCTACCGGGTGGAGTTCTTTTAATATGGGAACACCGGGGCAGCCGTTGGATCAGACCAAAGAGGCATTAACGGCAGCGATTCAGGAAAAAAAGATAAAGAGGGCTGTTCTTGTATTTGGAATCCCGTCTCTGGAACTGATACAAAATGCAAATGCGAGAGCCACTTTTGCAAGGGCAAGAAAGTATGGATGTTCTCCTTTGGAAAAACTGCGGTTGGACTGGAGGTTTGTGACGGATAGTGAAAACTTTAATGCAGAAGCATCACTGACGTATTTTTTTCCATGGACTTATAACAGTGTTGATTGGAAGGTAAAGACGATTTCAGAAAATCTGAAAATCAAACGGGAAAGCAAAGATGCGAATGCAAGTTCGAAAAAAGTGGCAGGGTATATGGAGTATGTCGGAAAGGGATATGCATACGCAGGTGGTGTCTTTGATTATAATACAGCCGCTGTAAATAATACAAAAAAGGCTTATTCCGGAAAAAGCTCTGATAAGGCGTATGAAGAATTAGAGGAGATGTGTAAACTGTGCCAGGAAAATGGTGTAGACTTTATGGTTGTGAATACACCGAAAGCACCTTATGATATTGCAGCATATGGTGCGGAAGAGTATTTTGCGATCAACCAGAAAATCAGTGGGATATGCAGTAAGTACGGTGCCGATTATTATGATTTTAATTTGGTAAAACCGGAATTGTTTGTCATCTGTCCGGAGTATCTGTCAAATTTTGAACACCTAAATAAAACGGGGTCAGAAGTTTTTTGCAAGGCTTTTTCGAAATTTGTATTGAGCCGTGATGCAGGCGAGGATGTGTCACAATATTTTTATGATGAGGATGCCTATATGGAATCTGTCAAAGATATCGTTGCTGCTTACCTTCCGGGATATGACAATGCAAATACAAACAACCAAAATTAGATGTAAAGAGGAAACAAAATGATGAATGTATTAGAATGGCTGGAGTATATGGAAGCACAGTCCGGAGAAAAAATTGCAGTTGCAGATCCGAAAGAAGAATATTCCTTTAGTCAGTTAAAAATGTATGCACAGAAGGGTGGAACTTATCTGAGAAAATGGATGACAGGGACTGCTCCGGTAGCAATTTATATGGAAAAAAGCTGTGTTACCTTAAGTATTATGTTTGGAGCGGTATATGCCGGTTGTCCATATTGCCTGTTAGATCTGCGCCAGCCGGAGGCGAGACTGCAACAGATCATAACCGTGCTGCAGCCGGAAGTAATCGTTACAAAGGAAGAAAATCTGGAGAAAATGAAAAAGTGTCTGGATGCAATAGCCGGGGATGTTCCGAAAACGACAATTTTGCTGGCAGAGAAGTGTCTGGATGAAGCGACGATCGATCAGAGTCTTTTGAGACAGATCCGAACGGAACATACGGATCGAAAACCTTTGTATATTAATTTTACCAGTGGAAGTACTGGTTTGCCGAAAGGTGTTGCAGTAAGTCACAGAGCAGTGATGGATTTTATCAGGATCTATGCAGATACTTTTGCTATCACGAAGGAAGACATTATAGGAAATCAGGCGCCGTTTGATTTTGATGTATCGGTAAAAGATATTTATACCGGTCTTTTGATTGGTGCGAAAGTACAGATCATTCCAAGAGAATATTTCAGTGATCCTACTACTTTGATGGATTATATGGCAGACAGTAAAATGACGGTGCTTACCTGGGCGGTCAGCGCCATGTGCTTTGTATCTGTCATGAATGGATTTGATTATCGTACACCGGATACGGTTCGAAAAGTCCTTTTTAGCGGAGAAGTACTTCCAATAAAACATTATAGGGTATGGAAAAAATATCTGCCTCAGGCGATGTTCGTAAATCTGTACGGACCAACTGAAGTTACTTGTAACTGCACGTATTATGTGCTTGATCCAAAACGCGAATATGAACTGACCGATGTGATTCCTATTGGAAAAGCTTTTCCAAATGAAACGGTATTCCTTTTGGATGAGACAGATCAGCAAGTGACGGAAGCAGGAAAAGCCGGAGAAATCTGTGTCAGCAGCTCAGAACTGGCGCTTGGCTATTATAATGCACCGGATAAAACGGCACAGGTCTTTGTGCAGAATCCGTTAAACCATCGATACGATGAACGGATTTACAGAACCGGTGATATGGCAAAATATGATGCACAGGGAAATCTTGTATATATTTCCAGAAAAGATTTCCAGATCAAACATCTGGGGCATAGAATTGAACTTGGAGAAATTGAGGTGGCAGCGAATGCCGTGGATGGAATCACCAGATCCTGCTGTATTTATGAGACAGAAAAGGAACGTTTGCTGTTTTTTTACACGGGGACATGCGAAAAAAGACAGCTGATAAAAACATTACGTGGCATACTGCCGCCTTATATGATACCAAATACAGCGCTGCAACTTACAGAGATGCCGATGACCAAGAACGGAAAGATTGACAGAAATCAATTAAGAAAGCTATACGAGGAGGGGTTACATGCAAGACATTTTAAAAAGTAATACACCTGCGTTTGTGTTTGATACGGCAGTTTTACAAAAACGGGCTGCACAGATCAGAGAGATTGTCGGAGAAACAGTGTCACTTTGTTATTCCATGAAGGCAAACCCATTTTTGGTGACAACCATGTTGACGTGTGTGGATAAACTGGAAGTCTGCAGTCCGGGTGAACTTGCTATTTGTAAAAAACTTGGCGTAGATGGATCCAGAATCATTTATTCCGGTGTTAATAAGGGGATTACGGATATCAGAGAAGCCTATGAGTACGGAGTAGGAATATTTACAGCGGAATCGATCCGTCATGCAGATCTGATCCAGCAAGTGTTTGAAGCAGCAGATTCAGATCAGAAAGCAGAAGTGATCCTTCGCCTGAATGCCGGTTCTCAGTTTGGAATGGCAAAAGAGGATCTATTTGATATATTGCAGCACAGGGAAACCAGATACAAAAGTTTAAATATTACAGGAATTCATTATTTTGTCGGGACACAACGGAAACGGGCGAAAAGAAAGATAAAAGAACTTCAGATGCTGTTGGAATTATTTGAGGAGATCCGAAACCTTTTCGGACTGGAATTAAAAAAACTGGAATATGGACCGGGGTTTGCAGTCCCTTATTTTGCAGATGATGATTTTTCGGATACTTTATTTCCTGTAAAAGAGTTGAAAGATATCTTAAAGGAAGTGGCACAAAAAGTAGAATTGACCATTGAGATGGGACGTTTTTTCACAGCGGAATGTGGAACGTATTATACAAACGTTGCAGATTTAAAAACAGTGGGAAACGCACATTATTGTATTGTGGATGGAGGAATGAACCATCTGACTTATTTGGGACAGATGATGGGCATGAAGACACCGATTATAAAACATTATAAAAATGCAATGGTGCAGGATGGTACAGTGGATAAGAAAACTTGGTGTCTCTGCGGAAGTCTGTGTACAACATCGGATATTCTCTGCAGAGAAGTGGAATTTGATCATCTGGAAATTGGCGATACGCTGGCTTTTGAAAATGTCGGAGCATATTCTGTGACAGAGGGGATTTATCTGTTCTTGAGTCGAACCATGCCAAAGGTTTATTTAAAAGATGAGAGTGGTTCCCTTACATTAGTAAGAGATGCGATAGAAACAAGTACTATAAATACAATGAATATATAAGAAAAGGAGATTTGTAACATGGAAGAATTATTGGAATTGTTAAAGGATATTAAAGAGGATGTAGATTTTGAAAATGAAAAGGCACTGGTGGATGATCATATTTTAGACTCTTTTGATATCCTGCAGATTATCAGTGACATTAGTGATGAGTTTGATATCGTGATACCGGCAGCGTATGTAAAACCGGAAAATTTCAACAGTGCAGAGGCACTTTGGAAGATGATTCAGGAGTTACAGGATTAATATCAGCGCAAACATAGGTAAATGCAGAGAAAGGAATGTACGATCAAAAGGATGGTACGTTCCTTTTTGCTATAAAAAATAGTTTTTCTGATACTTCATTTGAAAGGAGATTAATGGTAAAATAAGATCAATAGAGGAGGGTAGGGATATGAATGTGATTAACTTTCAGGATGCGAACTGCGCACATTGTTATAAATGCTTAAGAAACTGTGATGTCAAGGCCATCCGAATCAAACAGGGACAGGCGCAGATCGTAACCGATATGTGTATTTACTGTGGACACTGTATGGAAATCTGTCCGCAGGAGGCGAAAACTTTTGACAGTGATCTGGATTATGTAAAAAATATGTTGAAGAAAGGCGAACATGTGGTGGTTTCCCTGGATCCGTCCTACCGTGGACTGCTGGATTATGAAGATTCCGGGCAGATTGTAGCGGCATTGCTGCAGCTTGGTTTTTCCCAGGTGCGTGAGACGGCGGAAGGGGCGGCCATTATCACCCGGGAGTATGTGCGTCTGATGAATGAGGGTGAGATGGACAATATTATTGTGACAAGCTGCCCGGCAATTGTTTACCTGGTGGAAAAACATTATCCGATGCTGATTCCGTATCTGGCACCGGTAGTTTCTCCGATGATTGCCCATGGACGTTGGATCAAAGATCGTATGGGACAGCATACAAAAGTAGTTTTTATCGGACCTTGTGTGGCGAAAAAGATGGAGGCAGAAGCAGATGCCAGAACCTGTGGATGTGTGGATGCGGTCATTGAGTTTAATGAGTTACAAAAATGGCTGGAGGAGGAAGGAATTGAACTGAAACATTGTGAATCCAGACCATTTGCAAACCAGGATCCGATGGTCAATCAGCTTTATCCGGTTACAAACGGTATCATCCGTGCGGTGGATGTCTGTGGTGCACCGGGTACTTATAAGAAACTGATGGTCAGCAGTATCAAGAGCTG
>OGPC01001968.1_pt1 | contig 11138 bp, 9 predicted proteins | sample 1552911 | NCBI WGS metagenome assembly OGPC01 (sample SAMEA2580248, study PRJEB22360) | human gut metagenome | biome: human gut; feature: human-associated habitat; material: faeces | place: Denmark | collected 2008/2010 | reverse complement strand
GAGGTTTACAAGCTGGACGACATCGACTTCAAACCCACGTCGCCCGCAGGCTACGGCTTCGCCGTCGATCTGGGCGCCACGTACGACATCCTGCCCAACCTGCAGGCATCGCTGGCGGTGAACGACCTGGGCTTCATCGGCTGGAGCAAGAACAAGAACGTAACGGGTTATTCGGCGAAGGAGCTATCCTTCACGGGCGTGACGGTCACCGAGGACGGCACCGAGTCGCCCGACTTCGACATCGACGTACTGGAGTTCCACAAGGGCGCGGCCAAGAGCGTATCGCGCATGCTGCGCGCCTCGATCAACGCCGGCCTCGAATACGAGGTATGGCGCCATAAGATCGGCATCGGCCTGTTGTATACGGCCCGCGTGTGGGAATACAAGACCCTGCACAACATCACCGGGTCGGTCAATTTCCACCCGATCCGCTGGTTTACCGTCACGGGCAGCTATTCGGTGATCGACAACCGCGGCGGCGCCGTGGGGCTGGCGCTGAACCTGAACCCCAGCTGGATCAATTTCTACCTTGCCACGGACATCGTCACGGCCAAGCATACGCCCCAGTTCATCCCCATCAAGCAGAGCGTGATGAACGTCACGCTGGGCATCGGCGTACCGATCGGCAGGCGCAGCCACCGTATCGCGGCCTATGTGTACGACAAGGATCGGCGGTAAACGAACGGGAAACCCGACCTTTTCAGGCCGGGTTTTTCTTATCAGGACGCCCGAAAATTCTGCCGAACCGGGCATAAAGACACTTGGAGTACGCAAAAAAGACAGCCTGCGGCAACAAACGCACCCTCCCTTTCCATATTTTAGGCGCACCCATACCATAATCGGGCAATGGCATTGGTTTATCGGAAACTTTATTTATCTTTGCAATATAGAGATTACGAAAGCATTTCTCAGGGGATGAACTTATTTCCCCGCCCCGGATGTTTTTGCGTTTAAATATTGCGACGGCCCCTCAAATCTGTGTGAAGTTGCGTCACTACTTTTGAATTCTTCAAAATTCGGGCCGTCGCAATCTTTTCTTCTTCCCCAAGTCCCATCGTCCCGGAAAGCACCGTGTCCAGCGAAATTTCCTGAAAAGCACTCTGAGACGCTTTGGCTCGCAGCTGCGCGTCCAGAAGCGCACCGAACTGTTCATCGGGCTTTGCCGTGCGGTAGCCGAGAACCGGAATTGCGCAGCGTTTTTCCACGTCTGAGCTGAGCAAAACGGAATCGTCCAGAACATACCAGACTGCCACACCCAGGATTCCGGCAAGCAGTCCGAGCACCAGACCGAGCGCCACCGCATTTTTCACTTTATTTTCCGGAAGCACCGCCTGTGCCGAAACGGTTTTCCATACTTCAATTGCCGTCAGACCGCGTCCCTGCATCGTCTGTCCAAATGCCGTCATCGCGCAGTTATAGGCCGCTGCAATCCGGTCGGAAAGCGCTGCGTCCCCTGTCGTAAAGTACGCCGTCAGAAATTCCGGGTCAGACGCAATTTCCGTGCTGATCGAAGCCTCAATCACGGACCGTTCCACGTCCGGCAGCTGCAAAAGCACCGTATCCATCACACGGTCGGAGCGCATCATATCCCCCCAGGTATAGGCGTTATATTCGTTGATAAATTCTTTTAAAACCTCGTCATCCTCGTCGATGTCATAGACGATCGAATATAAAACCTCCGACCGATACTGCTTCGGCCCCATCGTCAGCTGCCGCACACCAAGATAAATCCCCGCAGCAAAAACAGCGCCAGCCAAAGCTGCCGCCAGACAAATCCATATTTTGTGAATACAACAGAGGGCAAAGCGTTTTTCGTCCATGCCCTCTTTCCAAAATGCTTCATCTCTTTTCAGAGGCATTATTTTTCCTCCTCCTGCACCTGTTTTTTCATGGCGGTCACCTGCTTCTCGTCCACGCCCTCCGTGCTGTCGGGCGTAAACAGGATTTTCAATGTCAGAAGCATCAGCTTCAAATCCAGCCATACGGAATAATTCTCAATATAAAACAGATCCAGCTTCAGCTTGTCATACGGCGTTGTATTGTACTTTCCGTATACCTGCGCATATCCCGCAAGCCCGGCCTTCACTCTGGTACGGTATGCGAACTCCGGCATTTCTTCTATATATTCACGGATGATCTGCGGCCGCTCCGGTCTGGGACCGATAAAGGACATCTCGCCCTTTAAAATGTTGAACAGCTGCGGCAGCTCGTCGATACGAACCGCACGGATAAATTTGCCGACCGGTGTAATCCGGGAATCGTTTTTGGCGGCAAGCCGCGCCACACCGTCCTTTTCTGCATCCACGCGCATACTGCGGAATTTCAGGATATAAAATTCTTTCGCATCCTTCGTGCAGCGGACCTGCTTGTACAGCACAGGACCTTTATCATACAGCTTGATCACCACCGCCGTAAGCAGCATAACCGGCGATGTCACAACAATCAGGATCAGCGAACATACTACATCGATAAACCGTTTTGCAATTCTCTGTTCTACGTTCAGCGCATATTCCCTCGTCAGCAGAATCGGCGTATCAAACAAGTGCAGCTGCTCGCTTCCCTTTACCAGCACATCCGGAATCTTCGGCATCATATAAACGCGGATCGAATGGCTGTAGCAATATTTGAGCAGCACGTTTCTGTCCATCGTATGAATATCCCAGAGAACGACCGCGTCATACTTTCCGACCTCGCGGATCACCGCATCGTACCCCTCTTTGATATTCATGCACTTTGCAACATGATATTTATCCTTCCGTCCTGCAAATTTCCCAAGAATATCCTCTACCGGGCGCTCACCGTGCACCAAAAGCAGCTCCCGCGGAGGAAACGCGCGACGGTAAATCAGATTACACAGCCAGCCCCACAGCCCTGCAAACACCAGCTGATACAGCATCATCGACACCATATGCCCCCCACCGATGATAAACCAGCCGTACATCAGGGACAGCTGCGCATAGCTGATTACATTGACGCACAGAAGAGAAAACAGCTGAGACAGGAAAATATCCAGCGGTTTCAGATAGCCGATTTTGAGTGCTCCATAAGTATTGGAAAAGAAAAAGAGCAATATGAAATACAGAGCAACAATCAGCAAATGACCGTTTACATTAAAACGGTTATGCGTTTTCCATGCAATATGATGATAATAATAGGCGAACCAGTCGTGCGCATAAAAAGCAGTCAGCACGCACAGTCCAATCAGCCCAAGCGCCAGAATAATCAGCCGCTTGACAGAATCGTTTTTCTTCATCTTCCGTTCTCCCGCTATATTCTTCTCCACACAGCGCGCACCGCCCACATACAAAAACATGCTGCGCTTGCGATCACCGACATTTTTTCCTGTTTCCGGTAAAGTCCCCAGATTCTTGTAATCGCCCGGAGCTTGTTCGAGGAAAGGGATTTTTCCGGTCTTCTGTAGATCACCAAATTTTCCTTTAACCCGTAAGCGACGTGTCCGTTTCTTAAAATCTGCCACCACATCGCCGTGTCCTCGCTCGGCACGTCCGGCATCTGCAAAAGCGCCTTGTCAATTTTTTCACAGTCAAACAGCACCGTGCTTGTAAAAATGACCGTCCGGCTGAGCGCTTTCTGATAAGTCAACTGATCGGGAACCCGCACGATTTTGCCGGTTCCGACCGCATGCTCGTCTCCAAATTCATACGAGCAAAATACAAAGGCTGCGTCTTTTTCCCGCAAAAAAGCCATTTCTCGTTCCAGCTTGTCCACCCGCCAGATATCGTCCGCATCCATAAATGCGAGATAACGTCCATTTGCATGTGCTGTCCCGAAATTTCTTGCATTTGCCGCGCCCTTTACCCCGTCCGTCTGGGAAAGAAGCCGAATTCGCGCGTCTTTTCTGCAGATTTCTGACACAAGACCTGCGCTCCCGTCCGTAGAATGATCGTCTACCACCAGCAGCTCCCAGTCCGTCCATGTCTGGCGGCGAACCGATTCCAGCGCTTCCTCCAGATACGCCTGGGCGTTAAAAACCGGCATCACAATGCTGATCAGGTTCTCATAATTCATTACAGTTCTTCCTTTACCAGATAAATCGGACGCTTTTTCACTTCCAGATAGGTCTTGGACAGATACTGTCCCACGATTCCCAGGCAGAAAAGCTGCACGCCGGAAACCAACAGAATAATACATACCATCGACGGCCAGCCGGGCGTCGGATCATGGTAAATCAGGTTTTTGATAATCAGGGCAATGATCGCCACAAATGCTATAATGCAGAACACAACGCCCATGATAGACGAAATTGCCAGCGGCACTGTTGAAAATGCGGTAATTCCATCCAGCGAATACAAAAACAGCTTCCAGAAGCTCCATTTTGTCTCGCCGTGGGTGCGTTCCACGTTTTCATACTCCAGCCACTTCGTCTCATAGCCGACCCAGCCGAAAATTCCTTTCGTAAAACGGTTATATTCGCACATCGAAAGAATCGAATCCACAACCTGTCTCGTCATCAGGCGATAGTCGCGTGCGCCGTCCACGATCTCCGTTTTGGAAATTTTATTCATGATGCGGTAAAACATCCTTGCAAAAAACGACCGGATCGGAGGTTCGCCTTTTCGGGTCACACGTCTTGTCGCCACACTGTCGTAGCCCTGCTTAATGTAGGAAAACATCTCCGGTAAAAGGGACGGAGGATCCTGCAGATCAGCGTCCATCATCACGACATAGTCCCCCTTTGCTTTCTGGAAGCCAGCATAAATTCCTGCTTCCTTGCCAAAGTTGCGGGAAAAGGACACCAGATGCACCCGTTCATCCTTTTCGTGAAGCTTCCGAACCTCCGCTGCGGTATTGTCCTTGGAACCATCATCAATATAAATAATTTCCAGCTCCAGTTTTTCCTGCTCCAAAAAAGCGGAATTTTTCATCATTTCCTCATAAAAAATCGGAACGTTTTCCTCTTCATTATAGCAAGGTACGATTACGCTCAGTAACATGTTTCTCTCCTGTAGTTGCGTCCATTCTTATCTTGTCCGCAATTCTCGCTATGTATTCGCTGTTTGTCGGCCTCGGCGCGCCCGTCTCCCGGCTGAACCCGAACAGATCCTCAAACACCTCCGGATTGCCCCGTTCCCAGGACACCTCCACCGCGTTTCGGATCGCGCGTTCCACCCGCTGAAGCGTTGTTTTGTAACGCCTTGCGATCACCGGATATAACAGCTTCGTCACGCTGCCAACCAGTTCCATATCCGAGACAGCCAGCAAAACCGCCTCCCTCAGATAATAATATCCCCTCAAATGCGCCGGAATCCCAAGTTCCAGCATAAACGCCGATATCTCCCGCTCCGTTTCGAGTGTTTCTTTCCATTCTGCAGCCATTTCTGATTCCTCCTCTGAGTCTTTTTTCCGCACCAACAGTGTGACCGCACTGTGAACATTCTGCCGCTGCTTTCTACTTTATTCTAACACTCAGATTTTGGAAACCAAACGGAAAAGGGTCGTGATATTTCGCGTTTTTTCGCCGTTTAAAGCCGTTCCGTCCTGCCTTCTTTTTCCAGCGTCTCAACGACTTCCTTGACGCGCTGTGCCTGATCGACAGGGCAGACCAGAATCGAATCCCTGCCCTCTACGATGACCAGGTTTTCAACGCCGACTGCGGCGATCAGCTTTTTACCGCCGTATACAACGCAGTTTTTCGCGTCCAGAAGCAGCGTATCGCCGGAGCTGATGTTACCGGCAGCATCCCGGGTGCGCACTGCATCCAGCGTATCCCAGCTGCCAACGTCGTTCCAGCCGAAATCTCCTTCCAGCATCAGAACACCCTTTGCGCGCTCCATAATGCCGTAATCCACGGAAATCTTCGGGATGATCGGATAAACCTCATGCAGAACCTCCTGCTCTTTTTCTGTGCCGAGCGCTGCCCCGATCTGTTTCAGACAGGCGTACACATCCGGCAGAAGTTCTTCGAAATAGTGAAGAATCGTGGAGGCTTTCCAGACAAACATGCCGCTGTTCCACGCATAACTGCCGGATGCCAGATAGCTTTTCGCCGTTTCCAAATCCGGTTTTTCCACAAATTCTTCTACCTTGCGCCATACTTTTCCAGCCTCTTCCACGCTGCGGATATAACCATAGCCGGTCGAGGGAAACGTCGGATGAATCCCGATCGTCACAAGTGCGTCCGTCTCTTCCACTGCACGAACCGCTTCCTTCATCACGCGGGTGTATTCCGCCTCATCGCGAATATAAGCGTCCGCCGCAAAAATGCACATCACGCCGTCACCGTATTTATGCAGAATTTCCATCGCCGCATAACCGATACACGCTGCTGTATTGCGCGCCGCAGGCTCTGCCAGAATATGATCTGCCGCAATTCTGCCTGCTGTGCGCTCCTTCATCATCTTTGCCTGTGTCTCATTGGTCACAATAAAAATGTCCTTCTGATCCATCAGGTCATGCTGTCTGTCGATCGTCTCGTTAACCAGAATATCTTTGCCGGACAGGTTTAAAAACTGTTTCGGCTCTGCCTTTGTACTCAGCGGCCAGAAACGGGTTCCGCCCCCGCCTGCCATAATTACGCCATAGGTTTTCATGTTGTATTTCCTTTCCGAGGTGCTGCGCTCCCGGCAGCCCATTCCATGCATTTTTACAAATCCTTTTCAGCTTTTCCGGATCGCTTCTATTTTGCCGGATCATTTCGGCTTTTTCCGGAAGCCGTCCCGAATCGAGTTGCCCCGCAGCTCGATATCCTGTACGATTGGGGATGACGGGAATTTGTTATACCCGATCTGCCCTCTGTCCGTCGGCACATAGATCGTCACACCATCCACCTCGTACATCTCTGCAGCTCCATCTACATAATCCTGCTGCCACAGATAATACGGCTCATATGCCAGCTCCCGAACCATCTGTATCAGATTATACCCCTTATAGGTAAAAAATGCTACCAGCAATCCCACAAATGCCCAATATCCGGCATTTTTCAACCATTTATGCCCATTGTCTCCCTGTTCTGAACCAGCCAGCTTTTCTGCCGCCATACAATACAGGCTTCCAAACACCGTCAGCGGCAAAAACAACACATAAAAATATCCGTACCGCACCAGCGGCGCCCCGAGCTGCCAGAAGAAAAAACCGACCACTGCACACAGCTGAAGCAGGGAAAAACACAAGGGCGTAAGATGTGCGACTCGGCGGGCGGGCAAGGGTGCGCCGATTTCTCGTTCAGACACAGCGCCGTTCACATGGGGCGCGACTGTCACCTGGCCTGCTCTGACTGCGCGCACAGCTCCGAGCACCGCCAGCACTGCACTCACCGGGATCGCTGCCCAGCCCGCCAGCACCAGAAGCTTATCGAATCCATCCTGCGCTGCAAACCAGTTCGGCAGCCACTGCTTCAACGGCTGATCCAGCTGATAAACATTGTAAATCTCCCGCGCATACGCCTGGATTTCCTTTGCGTCGCTGTCCGCATAGCCTTTGGAAATTTTCCAGTCTACCGGAAACCAGTCCAAAAACGTAAACGGATAAAACAGCCAGCCGGAAATCAGCACATTCCGCGCCAGATACGGAAATGCAATCAGAAGTCCCAGTGCGATATAGCCTGCAATCTGCAGCCATTTTTTCTGCCTAAGCAGCAACACCGCCGGATACAGAACCAGAAGCAAAATTACCGCTGTGGACAGCTTCACCGTCGCCGCATACACCAGATACAGACTCAGCAGCGCGTAAGGCACAGTTTGCTTTTCCCCGATGGGACAGTCCCTTTCCTGCTCCCACAGTTCCACCCAGGTCATTATTACCCAGAATAAAACCAACATTGCAAAATAATCGGACGCCGGGGAAACTATCTCCCGGAACACTGCTATCAGATAAAAGATCCCGCCGATAGATAAAAAATCCGATATTCGCACTTTTTTTCGTTTCCAAAATGCCATAAGCCCTGCCGCGCATTTACACGCGCACAGCAGCGCAAAAAATCCAGCCACGCAGTGCATCGGCCGTCCGATCAGCCACGTCTCGCTAAAGAAGGCGCTGAGTGCAAAGGAAGCGCTGTTGTAACCGAACCGGCTGGGCAGATTCGCAAGCCCCGGCACAACGCCGTACTCTTCGATCCATCGAATTGCCTGTGCATGATACAGTCCCGTATCGTAGTGCATATAGCCCCTCGACGAGCCATATGCAAATAAAAGCGTCAGACCGGCATACAGCAGCCAGACGGCTTTGTTTTTTTTGCGCCAAAGGCTTTTTGAGTTTTCAATCCCTTCGTCGCTTCTTTCCTTTTTTTTCTGACATGCCTGTATTTTCGAAAATTTGAAAAAAACCCGCCAAATCCTGACGCAGCAGCATTCCGCCGATGACCGCAGCAAAAACGGCAATCAGGCTTGCCCAGAAGCCAACGCCGGCAAACAGGCTGAAATACTCTGCATACACATTCAATACGAGCAGACCCGCCATCATATAGGTTACTGCGCTATGAATCTGACAACCGCCCTTTTTTCGAAACGGTGCAAGACACGCAAAGCCCATCAGAAACGACAACGTCGCCATATACGCCCATTCCATTAAAATCATTATCATAATTTTGATACCCCTGTCTGATGCATTAAATGTACCATTGCCCCCATTTCATGTCAAGGAAATGGAGGTGCTCCATTTTCCGGGTAATTTTCTTGCTTTTTTCCCTCACTGACACTAAACTGAATCCATATACAGATCAAAATCATTCATTGCTTTCCAGGAGGACTCCCATCTTATGACAAATATAATTTCATTCCAGAAGCCCGGTATCACTCGGATTACTGCAGCGTTTTTTGCAGCCTTTGCACTATGCGATATCGGTTCCATCCATCCGGCAGATATTTTTTCTGTCCTGATCTTTGCAGGCATGCTCCTCCTTTTTTCTCCAACGCTGACGCAAAGGCTGACGAATATCGGAGCAGCTTCTTCTGTGCTTCCGCGCCATTTTTATCCAATATGCAGACTTCTCGCAGTTCTCTACACCTTATTTTATGCAGCAGCAAAGCACGCTGAACTGTCCGGCAGCTTTGACAGCCGCATATTCAGACTTGCATTCCTGGCGGCTGCGGTTATCGGTCTGTATTTTATATTCTTCCGATTCTGTGAACTGTCCATGCTGTTTCTTGCATCCAGACAGCAGCGGCGTTTTGCCCAAAACACTTTGCAGCAGCCTGACGGTGCATGTCCTGTACCCCCAGCCATATCTGCAGTGCATGCCCTGTCCCGCAAACAGAAGCTGCTCTGTTACTTCGGTCTGCTCTTCTGCTGGCTGTTCTGGTTTCTGTACCAGTTTCCCGGTGTTCTGACCCCGGACAGCATCAGCCAGTTTTCCCAGGCTACCGGCCTGATCCCGTTCAGTAACCACCACCCGATCCTGCATACGCTTTTGTTCTCCCTGTTTTACCATATCGGATTTTTTCTGACCGGAAGCATAAACACCGGAATCGCCTGTTATGTATTGTTCCAGATGTGCACTATGGCCGCTATTGAAACCTATACGCTATCCCTCCTCGCAAGATCAGGCGCTTCACGCCTCTGGCTGATTCTGTCTTTTTGTTTCTGGGGGCTCGTTCCATTTCACGCAATTTTTGCCGTAACCGTCTGGAAAGATATTCTTTTTTCCGGATTTATGCTGTTATATCTTTGCTTTTTATATGAACTGCTCTGCAACCCGGATAACCGTCCGGGCATTTGGGCAGGGCTTTCCCTTTCCGGCTTTTTCGTCTGCACCCTGCGTTCAAACGGACTTTATATCTTCCTGTTCACTCTCCCGTTTGTTCTGTTCGCATTTCGCCGGACATGGAAAAAAATGTTTGCCGTGCAGGTCGGCATACTCCTTTTATCCCTGATCATCACCGGCCCTGTATACACTGCCTGTCATGTTGAGCACGCTTCCTTTACAGAATCCCTCTCCATTCCTCTGCAGCAGATTGCCTGTGTCGTTTCCAACGGTCGACAGCTGAGCGCAGAGCAGGAAATGCTCATCGATGATGTAGTCGATACTTCCCTGATTCCGGAGTATTACAATCCGGTGATCTCCGATCCCATCAAGGCACTCGTCTCCTACAACCATGCCGATGCGATCCTCCGGAATCCTTCAAAATATTTCACCCTCTGGATTCAGCTCGGTATTTCTTACCCGGGCGACTATCTCCAGGCCTTTATCGATCAGACAAAAGGATACTGGTTCCCCGCCCCGGCTGCTTTACGCACGAATGAAGGGATTTCTCCGAACGAAATCGGACTTTCCTGGCCGCATCTTCTGCGGGGTCAGTTTCCGGTCAAAATCAGTGAAATTCTTTTAAAGCTTCCTGATATGCTTCCGGTTTACGGTATTTTGTGGAGCATCGGCGCGTACTTCTGGGCTGTCCTGTATTTTGCCGCATATCAGTTTTTATACGGACAGCGGCGATTTCTCGTGCTCTTTGTACCGTTTATCGGAACTGTACTTACCCTGCTTCTGGCAACTCCTGTCGCCTCCGATCTGCGCTACGCTTATCCGCTCATCCTTGCCGCGCCGTTTTTCATTGCGCTGCCGTATTGCCGTCTTCAAACCTCCCGTCTGCAAAAATGAGATGGGAAACGTTGTAAAACTGACAAAAAAAGTGTAAAATAAAAAATCAGGGGATGGCATTTTGCCTAATTTAGTTTCCAAAGAGAAAGAGGTATTTTATGGACTTTTTTAACGCACTGATTCACAACACGGTTTTTATGTCCGCAGTTACGGGGTGGTTCGCTGCACAGGTCATCAAAACAGTGATTTATACCTGCATCACCAAAAGCTTTGATCCGGAACGTTTAGTCGGAAGCGGCGGCATGCCCAGCTCCCATTCCGCCACTGTCTGCGCACTCGCAACCGCAGCCGGAATGCAATACGGCGGCAGCAGCTTTGAATTCGCCATTGCCGCTATTGTAGCGATTATCGTTATGTATGACGCCAGAGGGGTGCGCCGGGAAACCGGTCTCCAGGCACAGGTCATCAATGAAATGATGGAGTTCTGGGAAAAGATGGGGCAGCCGATCTCCTACGAAGAAAAGCTCAAGGAATTCGTCGGCCATACCCCTTTACAGGTGTTTGTCGGCGCGCTGCTCGGCATCCTGATCGCCGTATTGTACGGTCTGTTCCTCGGTTAAATCTTTATCTGCTTGCGCCTTCCTGC
>OGPC01001962.1_pt1 | contig 11198 bp, 10 predicted proteins | sample 1552911 | NCBI WGS metagenome assembly OGPC01 (sample SAMEA2580248, study PRJEB22360) | human gut metagenome | biome: human gut; feature: human-associated habitat; material: faeces | place: Denmark | collected 2008/2010 | reverse complement strand
TATCATACTTTTTCCTCTTTCTATATGAGTTTTTCTCATAATATTATAACAAAAACTCAATATTAATTAATTGCAGAAAATGTCACTTTTTTTGTTATATATGCCTCTTTTTTTATATAATATTCTAATTTTCGCCGTAGATGCAAAAAAAGGCTTTCTGATATGATACTTTATATCAGAAAACCTTTTTATATGACATTCTCAATGATTAAATTATTCTTCTGTTATTCCTTCCATCGTTATTTTTTATCGAATAGCCACGGATTTTACCGTGTATCCGTATTTAGATGTTTTATTTTTCTTCAAACGAAGAATCGTCTGGCCAATGGTCTGGTTCCCTTTTTCGCCGTAGACACCAATGCGATTTCTGAGAACAACCTGATAACTATTCTTATTTAATCTATCCACTTTCGCCACCTTGCAGGAAACAACGGTGTCGCCAAACTCTCCGCCACAGTACATATATGGCTCATCCACATATTTTTTATCGGCCGTGCACACCAACATCTTACCGGCCTGCGCTTTCTTGAGGCTGTTCATTCTGGCTGTTTTGCCAAAGAGATCTTTACTTTCTTTTTTAAGTTCTTTCGCCGTAAAACCGAAGTCATCCTGTCTGTAGAAACGGGAAAAAGCAGCAATGGACAGGCGACTGTCATTGTCAAGAGAAAGATCCATCTGTCTGGACACATTCTGATCACTGAGACGAACGGCCGTCGTGTATGCGGACATAATGTCGCAGACCTCTTTCATCCCTCTGTCCATGGATACCCCTTTTGCCATTACATTGGCCGGTATCATCATAAGTGTGAATAATGCAACAGATAATAAAGTCATAATTTTTTTCTTCATCTGAATCATCCTCCTGTCCATGACGTCTGTCTATGTTCCCAATTATAGAAGATAACACCGAAAATGACCATAACAGAACTATTATGTTTCATTACACGAGGGATAACAATTCATCACAGAGATATTTCTATATGTTATAAAAGTATGACAATATAAAAAAGGAGCTGCATATTTGTACACAACTCCTTCTGAAAAATATTCCTTATTCAGATAAAGTAAATCCAGCAATCCGTGCCAGTTCACGAATGGAATCTCTGGATACTTTCTTTCCACGATACTCAATCAAATCTTCACATTTTCCGGTGAAAATGTCGCTTGGATTATACTTTTTAATGATGATCTTATCATCTTCGGTAAAAATCTCCAGTGGCTCTCTCTCTCCAATATCGAAGCTTTTACGAAGTTCCATCGGTAAAGTAATCCTTCCCAGCGAATCTAATTTTCTCACAATACCTGTACTTTGCATGCTCTTCTCCTCCCATGTATTACATTGTTTCTCAGCCTTACTGCTTCTTGTTTCTATAATATACCAAACCAAAGCGCTTGTCAACTAAATAATGGAAATTATTTTGTTAATTGTTAATTTGGCAAAATACCTGCTTTTTTGTTGTTAGTTTTACATTAATGAGATCCTTCCTTTTTTAACACCACAAAAATCGTTTTAAATAAAAGCTTTATATCCAATAAAATACTCCAGCTGGTAATATATTGGGTATCCAGTCTTACCACTTCTTCAAAATCGGTAATTTCACTTCTTCCACTGGTCTGCCACATTCCGGTAATTCCTGGTTTAATAGAAATTCTTTTCAGATGATGCAGCTCATACATTTCATACTCTTCCACAGTTGGCGGACGAGTTCCCACCAGACTCATATCTCCTTTAAGTACATTCAAAAACTGTGGAAGTTCATCAATGCTGGTTCTGCGAATAAACTCTCCTATCCCCTTAATAATGCGGGGATCATTTTCCATTTTAAACATAAACCCCTGCATCTCATTTTTGTCCATGAGTTCTTTTTTTCGTTCCTCCGCATCCATATACATACTGCGAAATTTATAAATTTTAAACCGTCGTCCATTTTTTCCTATTCTTATCTGAGAAAAAAAAGCCGGTCCGGGATCGGCTATCTTGATCGCAGGCACAACAAAAACACAGGCAATCCCCGTCAGAAGAATACCCATCAGCCCTCCGGCGATATCCATAATCCGTTTGATAAAAAGGGTTGTCGGAGAAGCCATTTTCATGCTGGTAGTGATAACTGTTCTTCCAGAAATACGGCATACTGCTGCACGTCTGACACTGTAATCTCCACAGAATCCGTACATCGTTCATGCAGGGTTTCCGCAGTGATCTGTTCCAGTAATCTTCCCTTACTTAAAAAGCCATATACCGTTGCCAGCTGCTGCAGTTCTGTCAGAATATGACTGGAAAGCAGGATCGTGATCTTCTTTTCTTCGTTCAGATGCTTTAAAAGCTGTCTGAATTCTACAATCCCACTGGGGTCCAGTCCGTTGATCGGTTCATCTAAGATCAACAGCTCCGGCTCTCCGAGCATCGCCATCGCCAGTCCCAGTCTTTGTTTCATTCCCATGGAAAGAGTCTTGCACCGGCACTTTCTTTTTTCCCAGATGCCCGTCATGCGAAGCATCTCTTCTACTTTTTCTTTTCCCGGAACTCCCTTCTGGATCCGATAATATTCCATATTATTTTCCACTGTCAGGTTTCCGAAAAAGCCCGGCTGTTCGATCATCACTCCACTGCGCCGTCTCGCCCTTTGCAGTTCCTTCTCTCCCTGTTCTCCCAACAGCCTGATCTCTCCTGTGGATGCCGCACTATGCCCTGCCAGAAGCTTCAAAAGTGTTGACTTTCCGGCTCCGTTATCCCCGATCAGCCCGTAAATATCTCCTCGCTTTACGCAGATATCCACATGATCGAGTGCCAGGACTTTTCCATATGTCTTTGTAATCTGTGTTGTTTCTATGACTCGTTCTCTCAACTTTCCTTCTCCTTTTTGTGTTTCTCTGTTTCCATTCGTAGTATACCGTTTTCTGTTTTAAGGAGTCCTCAAGAAAGTTTAAAGAAACTATAAAGATTACTCCAGCTTAAACCCGATTCCCCAGACTGTTTTAATATAAGATTCTTCTTTGTCTGCCTTCTGGATCTTTTTGCGCAGATTGCTGACATGCACATTGACCGTATTGTCTTCCCCATAGTACCCGCCTTTCCAGACCTGCTCATAGAGATGTTCTCTGGAATATACCTTCTGTGGATTCTGGATCAGCAAATACAAAATATCATATTCATGCATGGTCAGTGGAAGCTCAATGCCTGATACTTCAACTTTTCGGGATTGTGGATATAAGCTCAGATTTTTGTATCGGAAAACCTCCTGTTCTGCTTCCATATTCTGTGCTTCTTTTGTATAACGCCGCATGGCAGCTTCTACTCTTGCAATTACTTCCTCTGGATCAAATGGTTTTGTAATATAATCATCAGCGCCAAGCCTAAGAAGCTTCACCTTGTCCTGCACTGACACTTTCGCTGATAAGATCAGCACGGGCATCTCTTTTTTCTGTTTCTGTCGGATCTGATCCAACACCGCTTCTCCTGTCATCCCCGGAAGCATCAGATCCAACAGCACACAGTCCGGTAATTCCCGTTCCATACAAAACAATGCCTCTGTTCCGGAAAATACCTGTCTCACCTGATATCCTGCCCCTTCCATAATTTTGACCAGCAGACCACTGATATCCGCATCATCCTCTACGATCAATATCTTCTGTCGTTCCATAAACTCCTCCATATTGTACACTTTTTCCACATTGTATCATTTTCGCAGTGTTCTTTCAATTTCTGTTTCTGCACAACAAAAAGAGCCATTGCTCCATTTCACAATGACCCTTGTTATGATACTCTGAACTTCCTATCCAAACTCTCTGCTTCTTGACACGCTTGGCACTTTCTTTTTCTCTGTCGCATACACAAACTGATACAGTGTATATGCCATCAGCACAGCTCCCATCACATCAATGACGGAGTGCTGTTTTAAAAACATCGTCGCAAGGATGATCAGTCCTGCTAAAATATAGGCTCCGTTGCTGATCACCGGATGCTTCTTCAGCTGCTCACTCTGTGCGATTGCAATACATGCAGCCAGAGAATTGAACACATGAAGACTCGGAAATACATTCGTCGGGGTATCTGCCAGATACAACATCCTGACCATATCTGTAAATATATTATCCCGTGGAAATACGACCGGTCTTAATGTCAGTCCGTTCGGAAATACTGTAGAAATCAAAAGAAAAATCGTCATTCCGATAAAACTGAGCTTCGCCAGCTTATAAAACCCTTCTACATCTGTAAAGAAAAAATAGAGGAATACCGCAGCAATAAAGACAAACCAGAGCAGATACGGCACAATAAAATACTCAACAAACGGAATCTTATCATCCAGTACGGAGTGGATCACATGATACTCCGACTCTGCTGTAATATGCTTTTCCAGATACATGAACCACGGCATATAGATAAACGCATACAGGAATACCCATGCATGTTTATATTTTTTTATAAAATTTTTCAATGCACTGCTCCTGCTCATTCTGACCGCTCCCTTAATTTGTAAAACATAATTCTTTTTAACTGCCCCGATTATAGCACGATTTTTTTTAATCAACAAGGCGATTCATAAAACCTTAACAAATCTTTTGATTTTCTTTCTATTTCTTCTAATTTTTTTCGAAAATATACATATCAAATCTGCTCTTTGCACGCTGAAGCATCTCTTCTCCATGCAGTGTCCATGCCGCAATCGGTACATGAAAAATATGTTTTTGCATCCACAGACTCAGGTTTTTGCTGTCCTCCATTTTATAAGAGATGAAATCCGGTCTGCAGATACAGTTGCTCAATAAATATTTTACGCAGAATCTGAAAAAATAATGCGGTGTCTTTTCACTTTTTACAAGATCGGAAGACAACTGCCCCCGTAAAATCTGCTTTTGATTCTTTCTCATCCACTGCAGTACCAGGCTGTTAAATGACTGAACCAGGAACGTTCCCTTGTAATCTTCCATCGTCTTTGCCAGACAACGGCAGATTTCCATATCTTCTGTCAGTAGCTTTACCTCGATCAGGATCGGAACTTTCCCCTGCACAAGATGCAGAACATCCTCAAGCAGCGGAATTGGCTCTGCAGTCTCCAGAAGCCGGAGTTTTTTCAGCTCTTCCCATGTCTTCTCCTCTATTGTTCCGGAGACTTTGCACATCCGCTTCAGAGAATCATCATGAAATACTGCTATCTTCTTATCTTTTGTCAAATGTACATCCAGCTCAATTCCTTTGTTTGCCCGTATTGCTTCCCGAAAAGCCGCCATCGAATTTTCCGGAATTCCGCTCTTTTTATCATGCAGCCCTCTGTGTGCCCACTGTGTTCCTCTGAATTTCCAGATCTCCCGTTTTCTTTCCATTCCCGGGAAAATCATATAAAAATACGCGCCAATTACGATCAGGATACATCCTGTCAGATATCTCCACATATTCCTCGCACTCCTTTATGATGTGATCACCCGCACCTGCTGCGGCAGTATATGCATCCGGATTTCTTTTTTCAAAAATACTGCCTCTCCGTCCGTGTGCACCGCTCTTGCCTGAGAAAACCGGATTTTTACTTCTTCGCACCGGAAAATGGAAATGCCTTTATGTCCTACATGCTTTCCCTGAAATGCCAGAAGCAGTGTTCTGATCACCTGCCATCTTTTCAGACCGGATACTACGATCACATCCAGTTTTCTGTCTCCCGGATCCGCCTCCGGACAGAATTTAAATCCACCGCCTTCATACGGCTGATTCTGGACTGCCACAAAATAGGTATCTCGAAATACCTGTGTCTCTCCTTTGTCCAGTTCGACCTCCGCCCGCACGGAATCATCTTTGATCAATCTGTCGATTGCGATTCCTGCATAAGTCAGCTTTCCAAGTCTGATCTTATTCAGCGCCGCCTTCAACTTCGAAACACTTGCCTGATGACAAATGATCGCATCAAATCCGATTCCCGCACTGACTGCAAACCGTCTGCTTTTCTCTCCATAATCTACGACACCGATATCCATCTTCTGTATTGCCTGCGGATGCAGAACAAGATGAAGTGCTTTGACGGGATCTTTTGGAATCTTCATTCCTCTTGCAAAATCATTACTGGATCCAGTCGGAATATATCCCAGGATCACATTTTCAAAATTTTGTATTCCGTTTAACACTTCATTTACCGTTCCGTCTCCACCCAGAACGACCAGAGTCTTTTCCTCCTGGTCAGCCGTAAGCATCGCTGCGATCGCTGTCGCATTTTTTCTCCGTTCCGTCAGATAAATCTCATATTTTATCTGACTCTTTTCTAATTCTTTTTGTACCTCTTCCCAGATTGCCCTTCCTCTTTGGGAGCGGGAATTTGGATTTATAATAAAACAACATCTCATTCCAGAAACCTCCGGATCTAATCTAATGTACTGTCCAGATATTTTCCGAGCGAACGTACCATATTTCCCTCAAAATCTGCTTCTCCATTTCGCAGACACCATTCAAACACATTTCCGATCACGATCATACGAATGTCCGTGGTAAATGCCTCGATTTCCACGTTCATCTGAATCCTTCCTTCTTTTATGGCTTTTTCCACATAGTTCTGTACCGTCACGATCGGATACGGACGCTCCGTCCGGCTGACCGGATTGAGCGCCTGATTCTTCGTATCATAGTATCCTGCCATAAACTCAACACCCAGTTCCTTGCAATAAGAAACATAATTTAAATATACCTGGATGATCGTTCTTTTTGCATCCTCTGCATTTTCCGGCAGATCCAGAAGATCCGGATTGATGCTCGGCTGATCTTCGATATAATAAGACAAAAGATCATCCTTTGTTTTGAAATGGTGATAAAAGCTGCCGTTGGACACACCGGCCTCTTCACATATATTTTTAATTGATAATGTCTCATATCCACTGCGCTGCAGAATCCGCTTTGCCGCCTTGAAAATCTTTGCCTTTGTTTCCATGGACTTTTTCTGCTGCTTGGATAATCCTGTTGTTTCTTCCATGATAATCACTCCTTATTCGCACCCAAGTATATCACAAATCGAAAAGTCATTCAAGAAAACAGAGCACACTCTAATCTATTTTTGTTTCCACACACAATATGCCTCAAACGCAGATGGAATCGAATACTTTTCCTTTAATACTTCTTCTTTTGCAAAAATCATTTCCTTGCTGCAGTTTTTCTCCAGCTCATCCACCTGGATCTCATACCCTTTCATTTGCCATTCTACATGACTGAAAATATGCTTCGCAGCCGGAAGTTTTTTGATACGGATCGGAGAAAGCCCGATGGACTTGCTGTACTCGATCACTTCTTGTTGACTCAGCCAGCCTTCCAGATTCGGCAGTTCGTATAATCCCGCGAGAAGTCCTTTGTCCGGACGTTTCTGAATTGCCAGAGTATCACTGTCATGAAATACAAGTACCGTCCTCTTTTCGATTTTTCTTCCCTTTGCTTTTGTTTTGACCGGAAGCTCCATTGCGATTCCTTCTTTTCTGGCACGGCAGATCTCTGCTGCCGGACAGATCTCGCACTTTGGCTCTCCGTTTGGCACACATACGATCGCACCAAGCTCGATCAATCCCTGATTAAAGTCTCCCGGACAATCTTTTGGAATCACTTCCTCCAGTGCCGTCTCTATCGCCGTACGGACTTTGGCTTTCATAATATCTTCTCTGCTTGCCAGAATCCGAGACACCACACGCAGCACATTTCCATCCACCGCCGGTTTTGGTATTCCAAACGCAAAAGATCCGATAGCTCCCGCCGTATAATTTCCAATTCCTGTCAGTGCATGGATTTCTTCATATGATTCCGGAAACTGACCGCCATACTGCTCAACCATCTGGATCGCAGCTTTCTGCATATTGCGGACCCGGTTGTAATATCCAAGCCCTTCCCACAGCTTCATCAGCCGGTCCTCTTTTGCATTGGCCAGATCCGTGATCGTCGGAAGTTCCTTTAAAAACCGGTCATAGTACGGCTTCACTGCTTCCACCCTAGTCTGCTGCAGCATAATCTCAGACACCCACACTCGGTACGGCGTCACATCATGCCTCCACGGCAGATCCCGCTTATTTTCACGATACCAGGCTACAATCGGATCTACGGTTTCCCACAAAATCGGTTTCTCTAATACAACCGGAACTTCTTCATCGATTTTGATCGAATCTTCTGTCACCTGACAGTCATACGCCAGAATCTTTACCCCTGCTGCTTTTGCTTTTTTCAGTACTTCACCAAATTCCGGCTGTGTATCCATATTCGGTGTAAAATAGCGGACGCCTTTCATCTGGATCACCAGAAATACATAAGCATCGTATCCTTCCTTTTTTGCACGGATCAGTTCTTCCATATGCTTTACTGCCCGCTCACTCGGCGCATCCGGAAAACGCACAACACCATCCTCTTCCAGGGTCACTCCCTTGACCTCGATAAACGCTTTCTTTTCTCCCGACTCCACATAAAAATCAAATCGGGAGTTGCCGTATGTTGTCTCCGGGCGAACCGTCACCGGTTCAAGAAACAAATTGCCTGCACGCAGCCATTCTTCCACGACTTTGTTTGGAATCTGGGAATCCATATTGATCAGACGATTTCCTTTTCTCACCCCGATCAGATCCCATTTTGTCTTTCGCTCCGGGTTGTCACTCTCCTGCACAAAAATCTCTGCTTCGGGCACAAGAAGTTCCGCGCACCTGCCTGTATTCTTCACGTGGATCGTCTCTTGTTTTCCTGCAATCCTGGCATACGCAATAAAACGGTTCGGCCGTTCCAGAAATGTCGCCCGCTCTATTCTCTCATATTTCATAATCATCTTTCTCCTGTTTTGCCGGGCATCTCTCCCAGCCTGACTTTTTCAAGCTGCCTTGCGTCTTCCTTTGTCAGATAATCAAACAGATAGTTTCTGTCATTTTCTGCTTTTCCAAGATGTTCTCTTCGAATTTCCAAAAGCGCAAGCTCCACTTCCTCTTTCAATCCCAAAGCAGACATACGCGCTGCGCCGTGCCCCAGAATGATCACCTGTTCCAGCGCATCTGATGTAGCAACTGTCACATGATGATTTCTTCCGATCCTGCGGACTGTCTTTTCAATATACTGATCCGCAGTCTCGGCCTCTTTTGTATATACCACATGAATGTTGTGATATTTCATCACAGATCCCGGACCGCCTTCTACCTTGTAGGCATCAAAAACCAGGATCAATGTACATTTTTTATATCCCTGATAATTACACAGCACGTCCATCAGCTTGTCTCGGGCACTTTTCAAATCTGACTTTGCCAGCTCTTTTAACTCTTCCCATGCAAAAATAATATTGTATCCATCTACAAGGAGATATTCTTCCTTTTTTTCTTCTTTGCGTGATGTCCACTTATCATCCGCTGCCGGCTGTGCTTTTGCCCTTACCATTACGGGTGTCCGGTTCTTTTTCACCGGATCCGGTGTTCTTGCGTAAATCGCATCCAGTTCTTCCCGGGTCAGTTCGATCTGGGAAGAAGTACTGCGTGTCTGACGCACCACCGGGCGCTTCTTCTCTTCGGAAACCTCATTGCTCTCCAGCGTGTTTTCCAGATGCATATACGCTTCCACTTCATCCCAGTTCACTACAAATCCGGCTCCATGCGCGCAGAACACCGAGCCTGTCGGATTTTCCAGATCTGCCTCAGGGTCATATCCGATTTCTTCCACGATAGGCTCCTGATCCGGACATTTTTCATAGCCTTTTAACCGACAGGACATCCGTCCTCTCCCTCCGGTATACGAAGTGAGCTCTGTCTGATATCCGCGCATCTGAGACACCGGGGCACACCCTTTTAAAATGGAGATTTCCCCGTCTGCGACAGGCGGCTCAAATGTCCCGCTTCTTTTCTGGATATCCATCATAGCCCGTCCCACGTGCTCTGGAAGGAGCTCCATCTCGAACTCATAATACGGCTCCAGAAGGACACTCTTTGCTTTTCTAAGCCCCTGACGCACTGCACGATAGGTCGCCTGTCTGAAATCTCCGCCTTCTGTATGTTTCTGATGAGCACGACCGGATACCAGTGTAATCTTCATATCTGTGACCGCCGATCCGGTCAGTACCCCTTTATGCTCTTTTTCTTCCAGATGAGTAAGAATCAGACGCTGCCAGTTGCGGGTGAGAATATCTTCACTGCAGTCTGTAAAAAACTGCAAACCGCTCCCACGCTCTCCCGGCTCCAGTAAAAGATGTACCTCCGCATAATGACGCAGAGGTTCAAAGTGTCCGACCCCTTCGACAGGATCCTCAATCGTCTCTTTATAGACCACTTTCCCTGTTCCAAATTCCACACGTACTTTAAACCGATCCCAGATAATGCTTTTCAGAATTTCGATCTGCACTTCTCCCATCAGCTGCGCATGGATCTCACAAAGCCGCTCTTCCCATACAATATGAAGCTCGGGCTCTTCCTCTTCCAGCTCTTTTAGATTGAGAAGCATCTTGTGTATATCACAATCCGGCGGCAATTCAATCCGATAATTCAGGACCGGTTCTAAAATCGGCATATCAGACTCCGACTCTGCTCCCAGCCCCTGTCCCGGATACGTATCAGAAAGCCCGGTAACTGCACAGACTTCCCCTGCATGTACCTCTGAAAGCATCTCATATTTTGCACCGGAATAGCGGCGGATCTGATTGATCTTCTCCTCCGTATCCGTGATGATCTCCCTGACCTTTATACTTCCTCCTGTCACTTTTAAATATGTCAGTCTGTTCCCCTGCTCATCCCGTCCAATCTTGTATACTTTCGCACCAAATTTTGCGGGATACTGTCTCTCCTCGGTCAAACTCTCAAGCGCATCCAACAGTTCTTCCACACCTTCTGTGTGCAGTGCTGAGCCAAAATAACACGGAAATACCCGTCTCTGACTGATCAAATCTGCTACCTGCTCTCTCGGAAGTTCTCCGTTCTCCAGATACTGCTCCAGCAGCCCTTCATCACACATGGCTAGCTGCTCTGCTGCCTCTTCACTGCCCTCACTTCCAAACACTTTTTCAAAATCAATACAGTGATCTCCAAATCGCTTTTTCAATTCTGCCAGAACGCGTTCTCTGTCTGTTCCCGCCTGGTCCATCTTATTCACAAAAAGAAACACCGGGATCTTGTACTGTCCAAGAAGTCTCCACAGTGTCTCTGTATGTCCCTGTACTCCGTCTGCACCACTGATCACAAGCACTGCATAATCCAGAACCTGCAGTGTCCGCTCCATCTCCGCAGAGAAATCC
>OGPC01001961.1_pt1 | contig 11199 bp, 10 predicted proteins | sample 1552911 | NCBI WGS metagenome assembly OGPC01 (sample SAMEA2580248, study PRJEB22360) | human gut metagenome | biome: human gut; feature: human-associated habitat; material: faeces | place: Denmark | collected 2008/2010 | reverse complement strand
TCATCAAAAGCCTTGACTTTAACATTGCAAGGATTTCACGAATTCTCTTCCCGTCATCCAGTTTTGACTCCATTAAAATCTCACGCATCATGTCAAATGCAACCGGAAGCTTTCCGTACAATGCCTTCCCTTTTATTTCAAAGGTTGCCTTAAATGCTTTCTCTCTAATATTCGTTACGTCATTATAAAGCTCCAGCGAAGTACCGATTCCTCCTGTATTTACATTAATTTCGTTAAATAATATTCCGTAATCATACCGTTCCGTATCGATAATTCCAAGAACGGACTGCAAGATTCCTACATACGGAAGATCCTGTTCCTCTACCAATGACATATCAAATAATACATCTACATAACCGATTCCATTCGTTTCAATCTCATGGAAAATGACCGGGACACCGGCAAGTGTCATTTCTTCGTTAATGATAGGCTCAATCTCCCTGCTGATATCCTCTCTCTTTAACACCGGAATCTTCTCCAGATTTTCCTCACTCTCCGGTTCAGACTGGTAAGCCTCCAGCGCCTGTGTCTTTTGCACGAAAGCTTCTACTTCTTCTGCTGTAAGTGACTCTTTATACTTCTGAAGCTTCTCCTCAAGTTCCGCTTCCATGCGTGCTGTACGCCCTTTTTCCGGCGTAACAATAACAATTGCTCCATGAGGATTGTCCAAGAGATATTTTTGAATCAGCTCTTCATAGTATCCTGTTCCAATTTGTTTCTTTAGAAATTCAAATGTATCTAATGCTTCAATGTGGATAAACGGTTTTTCCTCATCATACAGCCAGCTATCCATCATTTGAAGTCCATACATCAATCCCTTTGGATAATTTCCAAAGTCAGCCTCCCGATAACGGAATTCATAATAATTAATTCCTGCTTCGATTGCTTTTGTATCAATTCCATTTTTAACGCTTGCTCTCAAAACATCTTCGATCACTTGGATAAATTCTTCTTTTTGCTCTTCGTTGGCATTCTTAGCAATCACAGAAAAAATCGGCTGGTAAATCCCGTTATCGTAAGACCCCATAATATCTTTCCCGATTCCCGCGTCAGTGAGCGCTTTCTTAAGCGGCGCACCCGGAGCCGACAATAACGCATAATCCAAAATCTGAAATGCGAGATACAGCTCTTTATCTAAGCTCGTACCGACAACTTTATTATAAGAAAGATACGTATTATCTTCTTCTGATTCTTCACTGGCTATAGAATATGGGATAACTTTCTCCTGCATTTCCGCAAAAGGTTCCTGGAAACGGATTCTGGAATCTACCGGTTCTCTGTCGTATTTCCCTAAATATTCCTGATCCAGCCAATGAAGCTTCTCTTCAATGTCCATATCTCCATACAAATAAATATAGCTGTTGGATGGATGATAATACTTTCTATGAAAATCTAAAAATTGCTCATAGGTAAGTTCCGGAATCACCTCCGGATCTCCTCCGGATTCATTTGCATAGGATGTGTCCGGGAAAAGTGTATTTAATATTACCCGATCCAGCACTCCTTCCGGTGAAGAAAATGCACCCTTCATCTCATTGTATACGACACCGTTATATTTCAGCTTATCTTCTGCCGAATCGAGTTGATAGCTCCATCCCTCTTGTCGGAAGATTTCTTCATGCTCATAAATGTTCGGATAAAATACCGCATCCATATATACATGCATCAAATTCTGAAAATCCTGATCATTACAGCTTGCCACCGGATACATTGTCTTGTCCGGATAAGTCATGGCATTTAAAAATGTATTCAACGATCCTTTCACCAGTTCCACAAAGGGATCTTTCGCCGGAAAATTTCTGGAACCGCAGAGCACAGAATGCTCCATAATATGCGGAACTCCTGTACTATCTGACGGCGGTGTCCGAAATCCGATACTGAACACCTTATTATTGTCATCATTTTCTATATATACAACTCTTGCTCCGCTTTTTCTATGGCGAAGAAGATAGCCTTTGGCCTTGATTCCTCTCAAGTCCTCTTCTTTTTGCACTTCATAGGCTTGTAAGTCTTTCATACTCATAAAGCGATCTGCTCTCCTTTCACGAAACTAAATCTCATCGCTATTATTCTATCCTTTTTCTTCTTTTTTCACAAGAATATCTTCGGATATTTTCCCGCTATCTGTCCCAGCATGTCTTTTCATCTTCTTTTGTAATTTCACGGATTACTTTACACGGGTTTCCAACCGCCACCGAGTTGTCCGGAATATCTTTTACGACAACACTTCCTCCTCCGATCACCACATTACTTCCAATTGTCACCCCCGGCATTACCTGCACACCGGCTCCGATCCACACATTGTCTCCAACTGTGATCGGATATGCGTATTCCAGCCCTTGATTTCTTCTAACCACATCAATTGGATGTCCCGCTGTATGGAAGCCGCAATCCGGAGCAATAAATACATTATCTCCAAAGGTTACTTTCCCACCATCCAAGATTACCAGATTATGATTGGAATAAAAATTCTCCCCGATCTCAATATTATATCCGTAATCGCACCAAAAAGGGGCTGTAATGCAGAAGTTTTCTCCTGTTTTCCCCAACAATTTCTTCAAAATGATTCTCTGGTTTTCTTCATCCGATGGGCGAAGTTGATTATAATCATAGCATAGATTTTTCGCTTCTGTTCTTTCTTTATACAATGTTTCATCATAATTCGCATCATAAAGTTTCTTTGTTACCATCTTCTCTTTTTCTGTCATTTGATTCCCTGCCTCCACTTTCACATTTTTTCTATTTCTCATCACTTTTATTTGTCTTTGAAAACAATTTTATACTCGTCAAGATCATATTCATCTGCAAAAAATCCCGTCAGCATAGTCTCTGCATTACTTCTCGCATTTTCCAGTAATCCATTGGCAATTGCATTTTCCTGAGCGTTTAACTTCATTTTCTTTACTGCATCATTATTTTCTTCCAAGGTGATTTTACTGAAAATACTTTCTTCCTCGTGATAAACTTTAAAAGAATCCATATCCAGTTCATTGCTCAATACTTTCGCTTCCGGAAGTTTTACTTCAATCGTTTTATTCTTTTCTTTCCATTCAATCTCGTTAAAATCATATCCCGCTTTGATGACAATATCGTAACTATATATGTATTTACTCTGAGTAAATGGGATTCGCATTCCATACAACTCTTTCGCATCTTCCGTTATTCACTTCTGTACAATACGCAGACTGCGTTGCCATCTCGCCAATATCTTCAAAACCTATTTTTGTTGTTTTACTTTCAGACACGTTAATCACGCGTACACCTACTCCAATTGCTGCCACAATAGCTATCAAAAGCGCAAGCTTTAAAATAGTCCCAAAATTTCTGCTCACAAATCTGCTCACCTTACTATTCTTCGTTTTTTTCTCTTTCCTATTTTTTCTTTCCATCTGCTCTCTCATGACTGTATCCTCCGATTTTCATTTTCTTCACTCATTATCTTTTAATTATCTAACATTAACACAATTTCTGCAATCTATAAACACAAGAAATATAAAACATCGGAATAAAAAAGGAGCATCTCACAGACGCCCCTTAGGATCCAATACATTGGAAAACATTTGATTGAAAACTAACCGTTGCAGTTTCCTTCATGCGCATGTTCGTGACATACAGCACCGGTAGATTTGAGTTCTCCTTTCAGCCATGCCTCTACACAATCTTTTGCATCTCCCTGTGCTCCGACGATCACTTCTACATTTCTCTCATTGAAAATATCGACAGCACCGCCGCCCATACCTCCTGCGATAATCACTTCTGCACCATTATCTGCCAGAAAATTCGGCAAAAATCCCGGACGGTGTCCCGGATTCGGAACGCTCTTTTCGTCTACAATTTTGTTATCCTCTACATCGAAGAAGATAAAGTTCTCACAGTGTCCAAAATGTCCTGCTACGGTGTGTCCCATAGCTGCTACAGCAATTTTCATAATTCATTACTCCTTTTTCATCTTTATTTGTTATTTTTGATATAACCTGAATTAATTCTTCTGTGCCAGCCCCAAAAGCCCTCGCACATTTTTATAAACTTCCAAAAGCGCAGTCCTTGCAGCACAGTCAATCTCTGCCAGACTTTTTCCTTCATTGATTGCCTCGGAAGCCGTTTTATCATAAGGGATCTTCCCCACAAATGGAATTGCATTTTCCTCACAAAAAGAAAGGATTTGCTCTGTATTTCCCGGACTCTGGTCCCATTTATTCACACAGACCGCAAGCTTCGTCTCAAGCGTCCCTGCCGTTTTCACAAGACGCTTCAGATCATGGAGCCCTGATACCGATGGTTCTGCAACTACAAGAGCCAGATCCATTCCACTGACGGAAGCTATGACCGGGCAGCCAATCCCCGGAGAGCCATCCACAATGGCAAGCTCCGTCTCAGGCGCATGCTTCAGCATGTCAAGCTTCACTGCTGTCACCAGTTTGCCGGAATTCCCACGACTCATTTTCAACGTTGCCGTACTAAATACTGTGTCACCAAGATAAAGTTCCTGTTTTCCTGCCACATCTTCTACCAATCGCACTGCATCGTTCGGACAAACATATTGACAGACACCACAGCCTTCACAATGATATTCATCCACACTATAGGACATTCCCTTGTCTGAAATAGCGTTGAACCTGCATTTTTCTGCACAGTTTCCGCAATGTACACACAAAGTCTCATCTATAACCGCTTTTTTTGACCCGATAAATTCCTTAGTTCTGCATTCGCCTGTTTTCTCTGTAACAATATGAAGATTCGGCGCATCCACATCACAATCTGCAATGGTACGTGATTGCGAAAACTGAATAAATGCAGCAGCCGTTGTCGTTTTACCGGTTCCACCTTTTCCACTTAAAATCAGAAGTCTCTTCATGATCTCTCACCTCCGATTTTCTTCAAAATATCCCGGAACAGCAAACGATACTCTTCCTTCTCTTCACATACGATCTTCCCCTTCGCAGAAAGCTCTGCTGCCTCCCCATCATAAGGAATTCTCGCCAGAATTTCAATTTGATTCTCTATACAGAACTTTTCCATAGGTTCATACGGAAGATCCTGTTTGTTGATGATAATTCCGCATTTCTTTCCTAACAGATTCACTAATTCATAGACCATCTTAAAATTGTGAAAGCCAAATGAAGTCGGCTCTGCCACTAAAATACAATAGTCTGCATCCCCGATGCTCTCATTGACACTGCATGCGCTTCCCGGAGGGCAATCAACAATGCTAAGTCCTTCCCTTTGAAATCCTTCCTTTTTTGCAGCTTTGATCACTGCAATACCGGAAGCTTCCCCGATATTTAAGATTCCTGTAACAACATGAACCTGTTCGTGAACCCCCGTTTCCACATGTCCCAGTTCATATTCTGCTTCGATGACAGCATCTTGTGGACAAACAAGCTTACATCCACCACAGGAATGGCACACTTCCGAAAAAAGCATGGGCTTATCCTTCACATACACAAGAGCGTGAAACTGACAGAAATCTACACATTTTCTGCATCCGTCACATCTGTCTTCACGAAACTCAGGCAGGCATCTGTAAACGATTTTATTTTCCACATTTTGCGGTTTCAGAAATAATCTACCATTTGGCTCTTCCACATCACAATCTATATACGTTGATCGTCCTGCGGATACAGCAAGATTTACAGACACAAATGTCTTTCCTGCGCCGCCTTTACCACTTAGAACTGCAATTTTCATTATTGTATCCCGTGAAAGCCTGCATGAAACTTCGTAAGTTCTGACAGCTTCTCTTCCTTTAATAATTTTACATTTTCTCTTGCATCTTCTACCTGCGATTTATACACTTTGATCTCGGCTGCTTTAAATACATTTCCTGCATTTTCACCGCAGCGAACAGTAATAACCGTATCTGCACCGCTGTCTAATACAAACTGTGCCGCTTTTAATCCTGCACCGCCTTCTGCCTCTGCAGCAGGATTCTCTATTATTTCAACCGCACCTTCATTTCCATCACACACCATAAAATAAGGTGCTCTGGCGAATGATACGCAGACATCTTTCTTATTTTCATCCAAAGGTATTGCAATTTTCATACCAGACTCCTCCTTCTTTCTCTTCTCTTGTCTGTAACAGCGGTGCATTCTCTGCCCTCTGCAGCAGACACTTGATTCTTCCTCACACAAATGAAAATCACCGCCCCGAATCACCAGTGTACTGCCATCAACTATAGCTTCGGCAATCTTCTTTCTCGCCTCTGCGTAAATCAGTTGAACCGTTGTTCTTGCAACATTCATGTACGCACTGCATTCCTCCTGCGAGAAGTTCTCCTTATCGATCAGACGAATGGTCTCATATTCATCCACCGTCAAGACCACTTCTTTTCTAACACCACCTGCCTGTGTCGGGGTAAATTCATTATATCTTGGCATGGAACATACCCTTCGGCATTTTCTCGGACGCGGCATGAAATTCTCCTCCTTTTCATACGCATTTTCATTTATGGCATATGTCATTTATATCTCTATCATACACCTTTATTGGAATATGTCAATAACCATCTTGGATTCTGATGCAAATAAACCACCCCGGATATCTACACCGGAATGGTTATGTTATACTACTATATTTCTCCTAATGTTTTAGAAATCATTAAATATATTACAGTCAGTGGTATTACTACACAGGCAAACATTATAGTTATCCATATCGGAATCTGCACTTCTGGTCTAAGTCCCAATATTGATATTCCCATATAAATACTACCTATAATTTCCAATAAATTCTGCACTTTTTTGCGTTCTTCCTGAAGCTGTAATCTACTCTTTATCTTCTCTGATCTCCAATTTCCATATTTAATTTGAATATCATTCATATCTTCATCAGAGACAAGTTCGTCCATACTTACTCCTAATTCTAACGCCAGCTTTTTTGCCATAATCAAATCTGGACATCTCGAACCATTTTCCCAGCGACAAATAGTTTGCCTTGAAACATATAATTGATCTGCCAGCTGCTGTTGCGTAAGGTTTTTTTCTTCTCTTAACTTCTTGATGTTATCATTTAATGCCATACTATATACCTCTCTTTCACCTTTATCATATACCGCTAAAGCTTAAAACAAAAGCAACTGTATGGTTTCCCTTGTTTCCATTTTGGTAACACCGTGCTAGGCTCAACAAAACCATTTATTTCCAGTTCTTGTCCATGATTTCTTTCGCCTGTTCTTCGGTAAGCTGATATTCTTCTTTTATTTGGGAAAGAGTTTCATCATAAGACAAACCTAATTTTCTACACATCTCTATTCCACCTTGTTGCTTTCCAACCAGTCTTCCATGCGCATCTGCTTCTTTCAATTCTTCTGCAAATAATTCATTTAATGCGTCACACATCCTTTTTTCCTCCTCCATCTGCTTCCAATTCGCTCTCTCAATCAGGTTCATTACTGCAGAGTAATCTTTGGAATGTCTATTTTTCTCATAATTCGAAGCGCCGCCGCAAATGCCGGATGCCATTGTAACTTTTCTTTACTCATCTTACGCTCCTTCCCGCAGGAAAGATGTAAAATAAGCTAGTCTTATAGAATAATTATAAAGACACTTTCTCAAATATACAACAGCTTTCCTGCCATATCTAATTGTGATTTTGGAAATCTTGGAATTCTCTGACCGAATGGTCTGAATCTTATAGATAACGTTCCTTAGAATTCTTTGATAAGATTAGTATAGGGGATAGAACGGGAAAATGCAAGAATCTACTATAATTTGCTCTCGCTCGCCTTATGTAAGCCACACTCAGTTGTGGTTCTCTTCCACTACTTACGGCAGCGCAGCACAAGCTCACGAACAATTCGTTCGCTTGTAGGGCATACGCCCTATGAATATTCCCAATCCGTAACCTGCGCTTCCAACCTCGTGAGCAAGCTCACTCAGTTGTGGGGCGTCGCCCCATAAATAATTCAAGCCGAGGAAACTTCCCTGCAATGGTGTTCCCTCGGCTTTCATTATTTGCGCGGCTTACTTCTGCACAATATTTATAATCTTCTTCGGTACATAGATTTCTTTTACGATCGTACCTGTCAGTTTATCTGCTACTGCTTCTTTTCCGGCTGCGATAGCATCTTCTTTGCTGATGTCTGCTGCAATGGAGATGACTGCTCTTGTTTTTCCGTTGATCTGTACCGGAACTTCAATCTCATCATCCTTCATTTCGCTTTCATCGTAGGTTGGCCATCCTGCTTCGAATACGCTGTTTTCGTGTCCTAACTGCTCCCACACTTCTTCTGCAATATGTGGTGCAAATGGAGACAGAAGCACTGCCATTGTAGAAAGTGTCTCTACGTCAATTCCACCGGCTTTCTTCGCAATCTCGATCAATTTGTTATTGTGCTCCATGAAGCCGGAGATTGCTGTATTCAAGCTGAAGCTTTCCAGACGTGTTGTAATGTCTTTCACAAGCTTGTGGCGTTCTTTTATCATTTCTTTAGATGCTTCTACGTTTGCATCTTTGCTGTCCATAACAAGATTCCAGAATCTCTTTAAGAATCTGTTTACTCCGTCGATTCCTCTGTCATCCCACTCTGCATCTAACTCCGGCGGTCCAACAAAGAGTTCGTACATTCTTAAGGAGTCACATCCGTAATCTCTTACAAGATCGTCCGGTGATACAACATTTCCTTTGGATTTACTCATCTTGATTCCGTTTTTACCTGTGATCATTCCCTGATTGAACAATTTCTGGAACGGCTCATCAAAATCAATTGCTCCGATATCGCACAGGAACTTTGTATAGAAACGTGCATACAGAAGGTGAAGCACTGCGTGTTCCACTCCTCCGATATACATATCTACCGGAAGCATCTCATCTGCTTTTTCTTTGGATACCAGTTCTTCGTTGTTGTGATTATCTACATAACGAAGGAAATACCAGGAAGATCCTGCCCACTGAGGCATTGTGTTTGTCTCACGTTTTGCTGGTTTTCCACATACCGGACAAGTGCAGTTTACCCACTCGTCAATTGCTGCAAGCGGAGACTCTCCGGTTCCTGTCGGCTCATAAGATTCTACATCCGGAAGCTCCAGCGGAAGCTGATCTTCCGGTACCGGAACATTTCCACAATGTGGACAGTGAATGATCGGGATTGGCTCACCCCAGTAACGCTGACGGGAGAATACCCAGTCACGCAGCTTGTAATTTACAGTTGCGCGTCCGATTCCACGCTCTTCAATGATATGCGGAGCTTCTTTTTTGAGAACAGCGGATTCCATTCCATTCCACTCACTGGAATTAATCATTGTTCCTGCTGCCTCTGTATAAGCTTCTGTCATATTTTCAATTTCTTTTCCGTCTTTTGCAATAACCTGAACGATCGGAATACCGAATTTTGTTGCAAACTCAAAGTCACGATCGTCATGCGCCGGTACACACATGATTGCTCCGGTTCCATAATCTGCAAGTACATAATCTGATAACCAGATTGGTGTCTTTTCTCCATTTAACGGATTGATCGCATAGCTTCCTGTGAACACACCTGTCTTATCTTTATCCTGCAGACGGTCTACATTGGATTTCATAGAAGCATCGTAAATGTATTTTTCTACTGCCTCTCTTGTCTCATCTGTAGCAAGGCTTGCTGCAAGTTCATGCTCTGGTGCCAGTACCATAAAGGTTGCTCCGTATAAAGTATCTGGTCTTGTTGTATAAACGGTGATTTTTTCATCTCGTCCTTCTACAGGGAAATCAACTTCGGCACCATAAGATTTGCCAATCCATTCAGCCTGCATCTTTTTCACCTTTTCCGGCCAGTCAAGTTTATCTAAATCACTTAACAGGCGTTCTGCATATGCAGTGATCTTCAGCATCCACTGACGAAGATTTTTCTTCGTTACTTCGGAGCCACAACGCTCACATTTTCCATTTACAACTTCTTCATTTGCAAGACCTGTCTTACAGGATGGACACCAGTTGATCGGGAATTCCTTCTCATACGCAAGACCTTCTTTAAACATCTTCACGAAGATCCACTGTGTCCACTTGTAATAATTCGGATCTGTAGTGTTCACTTCGCGATCCCAATCGTAGAGAGCTGCAATCTCATTGATCTGACGCTTAATGTTCTTAATATTTTCCGCTGTAGAAATAGAAGGATGAACTCCCATCTTGATTGCGTAGTTTTCTGCCGGAAGACCAAATGCATCCCATCCCATTGGATGAATGATGTAATAGCCCTGCTGCAATTTGTATCTGCTCCACACATCAGAGATTACATAACCTCTCCAGTGTCCTACATGCAGACCATTTCCTGACGGGTATGGGAACATATCCAGACAGTAATACTTTTCTCTCTTACTGCCATCTGCATTTTCTTTTACGTTGACTGGGTTCTTCTCCCAGTTCTCACGCCATTTCTTTTCGATTGCCTTATGATTATAAGGGATCTTTGACATAATAACTTCCTCACTTTCTGGTTTTTATGTGGTTCTTTGAATCTAAAAAAAGAAAGCCTTTCCATCTCTTAAGAGACGAAAAGGCTTATTTTCCGTGGTACCACTCTTCTTCATTTGCATCTGCAAATGCACTCATTCTTTCTGTAACGGGAATTCCCGCCGGCATCTACTTCTTCTTTCAACACCGGAACTCCGAGGCGAGTTCAAAGCTTCTACCTCCTGCCTTGCACCTACCGGCAGTTCTCTGAACGGTTTACACTCCTACTGATCCTCTTCACTGTTTTTGCCATATATGTTAAATATTATAGGAAGAATCTTAAAATAAGTCAAGAGGGTAAATGACAGTATTTTTTATTTCTGACATTTTTAAAATAATTCAACATTTGTTCTAATTTTTGTATAAAAAGTCATATTTCTGGTTGTTCGAATACATTTTTTCATGTATAATAGATATAAGTTAATCGTACTGAAGGTGTTCAGTATAATATGATACATAAAGGAGATGTTTGCCATGGTAAATTTATTAACAGGACCTAAGGGAAGCGGAAAGACACAAAAAATGATTGAGCTGGCTAACGAGCAGGCAAAAAAATGCGACGGAAACGTAGTGTTTATTAAGAAAACACATCGCGATACTGCTAGTGTTTCCTTTGATATTCGTACTATTTGTATGGATGATTTTGCAGTAATCACAACAACAGACGCATATATCGGATTTTTATACGGTATGCACAGTTCCAACAATGATATTCAATGTGTATTTATTGACGGCATTTTAAAACACGCTGATATTTCAATCGAAAAT